>LWDU01032400.1_pt1 | contig 26193 bp, 33 predicted proteins | sample 727161 | NCBI WGS metagenome assembly LWDU01 (sample SAMN04566230, study PRJNA314399) | hydrothermal vent metagenome | isolation source: deep sea hydrothermal plume seawater | place: Mexico: Gulf of California, Guaymas Basin | collected 2004-07-11
CTTTTCTCCACTTCCACTCCTTTCTTCTTACTTCTTTATCTTCCGCTTCTCTCTCTTCTTCTTTTTTCTGATTGTTATAATACTCCTCTGCGTTTTGCGGATTCACGTGCCTTTCAAAAAAGATATCATTACTCACATACTTACTAAGTGATTCGTCTATTTCATCAATAAATGTTTCTTCCATAGGGGTGTCTTGAGATGCAGTTTTTGGAGTTTGTCCGGTTTCCATAATAGATTTCACTATTACCAATGATTCATTTTTCATTGGTATGTCATATCTTGGATAATCGATTGCTACTTGTTTCATTAATGTTTGAATATTCTCATCTAAAATATGCTCAGCCATAAAATTAATTATATGCTGATTCTTTTTAGTAACATTATCAAACACCAAATTAGCAGGATTTTCTGGATGATCTGCTTCTACCATTTGTACTTGAATTTCTCCTGCTGACCCAACTGCCTCTTTGAACTCGTCGTAGGTTTCTGAAATTCTATTTGAATTGTTCATTTCAGATACTATCCTAGCGACATACGGAAGAACTGATTCCATGTCCTCATCAAAACGAATAACTGTAAACCTATCTTTAATTTCATTTACTAATTCTTCATCTAATTCTTTTTTAGTTTCACCTAAAGTTTCTACTACTGTTGCATAGCCTCTATGGGTAGACATGCGTTTTAAGGATTCTCTAACTTGATTTAATCTAGTCTTGATACCATTAATAACAGGTTCTGTGTCTTCGTTCATTAACCCGTTTGACTTAGAATACCGCATAAATTTTGTAAGTCCCAGACTTTCTTCTGAAAGTTTAGTTATATATCCACCTATATTATCATACGGTGTTCCACCTTCTGCAACATGTCTAGTCATTGCTCTAGCGGCCGCTAAATGATTATAAGGATATTTAAACCTTTCACCTGCACCATTCTCAACAAATAATGCTGTGATATTTCTTGCACGAGATCCTCGTATACCCTCGTCTACCGGCTTGTTATGCCGTATAACTAATTTTGCGTTATCTAATGTTTGATAACTAGATTTGCTCGACCCATAAGCGGGCGATAAACCTTCTGCTATATTTCCCATATCTGCGTTCCTATTAATTGCTTGGTATGCAAAATCCTTAGGCTGAATTTCTTTGCCGTAATTTTTAACAGTAAATCCTATTGCATTTTTGCGTTGAGCTAAATTTCTAACTGTTTTAATAAACTTATTATAGTTGAAATCGCTCGTTTCGTCAAGTGTAAAATTTTTACCAAAATAAAGTTTTATTTGTTGTGGATCCTCGTCTGATTCAAAAGTAACCATAAACTTTTTATCAGTAGCATAAAATTTTCTTGCTTCTGCAGGATCAATTACTCGTTTTCCGTCTTCATTAAATAGTTGAACATTTAAATTAAACCCTTTAATTGTTTTAAACAAGTCATTTGCAATAATGTCGTTATTTACTGCCATAAGATTACATCCGTTATTTTATATATTTATTAGATTATGCCAATTGGCATGGGGGTAAGAATTTCCTCTACATCTAACGTTTCACGTAATGTATCAAATGTTCCTTCATCAAAACTAATCATTACTTGTGTCATTCTCATTACAAGCAAGGTTGCACTAACCAAATCATCTGTTTCGCCGGGTTTTGCACTAAAAGATGGACCTTTTGCTATAAAATTCTTAGTTTCTCGTAATAAATTATTACTATTAATAATTAACTTATCATTTTCAACATAATGTTTGTATTTTGCACAGGCTTGTAATTTTGATTTTTGGGTAGTAGTAAATCCTTGTCTATACATTCTACTATGTCCTCTACGTTTAGGTTCATGTAAAAATGTACCATGAAATTTTTCTTCGCCCATTTCACGTATTACTACTAATGCGGCTTCACCCAATGAATTGTTTTCTACTGACCAAAATATACTTTCTTCACTTCCAACTACTTCATGTAATTCTTCTACAATAGCATGTAATGTTCTTATTTGTCCTTCTATAGCGGTTTTATTATGTTGCCATTCGGCTACTTGGGTTAAACTAGGTAATTCAAATACTTCAATTGCAGAATTATCACCACCTGTACCTAAACTAGGATCTAATCCTATTAAGTATATTTTATTTTTTTCGATAGGTTTATACCAACGAATTTGTCCTTGTTTACGTATAGGTTGTTTTGTTTCTAACAATGTTAATTTAAGTGGATTAATTAATGTTTCGTCTGCTGTAATAAATTCACATAAATGTTCTCGTCTAAACTTTTCTTCGCCTATTTTATTTCGTTCTTCATCTGCCCATTTTTGATCTCTTTCTGGATGATCGCTCCAGTGGGCTGTAAAACTTTTAAATCCATTTTTACCCAATTCCTGATCGTTGCCATAAGCATCTTCGTTATCTATTGCACCTTTCCATATTTGAGCAAATTGATCATCATCTTGATTGGGAGTGCTTGTAATAATGCATTTACCACCTGTTGACAATGTGGGTGACAATGCTGTCCAAAATTCTTCTGCCATGCGGGGCTGTACATATGCAAACTCGTCTAAGTAAATTAACGTTAAACTCATACCTCGACCAGTTGTTTCTGTTGTTGCTTGCGAAACTATACGTGATCCATTTTCAAATTCTATAGAACCTCTATTATAACTTGTACATCCAGACCGCACAAAGTCAGGTAACGTTTCATATATAAAACGCAATCGTTGCATTATTTCAAAAGCACCTGCGTATTTGTGTGCGGCAATTAGTATAACTGAATCGGGTTTGTACATTGCATACCATAATAAGTATGCTGAGGCGGCTGTTGATTTGCCTGTTTGTCTTGGAAGAAGTGCTATTGCATATCTATAATTATTATATACGTTAATTAATTCTTTTTGAAAATCAAATAAATCAAACTTTACTCGACCTTTTACTGGATGTTGAATACTACAATATGTACCTATAAAATATAAAGGATCTTGAATACATTTAGCAATTTCTTCAACTTGATCTGTAGTGTATTTTTCGGATTGGTGTGGTCGTTTTACTAGAGTTGTATCAAATTTGCCGTTCATATTCCTGCTAGAAATTTTAGTCTATCTAAACCATCACTATATTTGCCAGACGTTACTTTATGCATCCCTTTTTGATCTTTATGCCAGTTTCGCTGCCAAGCGTTCTGGCTACCCAATTTATTTTGATTACCCAATGTTGATCTTGTATCACTATCGGTTCCACCTGCATTTCTCTGGAATTTTCCGCCTGTGGTTGGTTTATCAATTGTAGGTGTTACAGTTTGTTTTACTGCTGATGATGAAGGTGATGCATTTGGATTAAGAAGTGGGTCACCGGAGTACTTTTTCGTAGCAACCTGCGGTGTTGTTGCTGTTGGTGTTGCTACTGCTTTAGTGGCGGTAGGTTGAGGTTGACGAAATCCCGGATCAACTTTTCCTGCTCCATATCCCGTAGGTGCCACTGTTGGTGTTGCTACTGCTTTAGGGGCGGTAGGTTGAGGTTGACGAAATCCCCGATCAACTTCTCCTGCTCTATATCCCGTAGGTGCCACTGTTGATACTTTTTGAATAGGCTTGCCGGCTGTGGCTAATTGTTGTGCCTTTTTCCGAGCCTTAAACTTTGCAACTGATTTCCAACCTTTAATTTCGTCTTTAGGTGGCGTGGCTAATTGACTATTCTCACCATCGATCCTGGCTTGGTTAGCTATTTGCTGTTGTGTTTGCTGAGGCAAAGAGTCGGTACTCTGTTGCACTGCCTTGGCTAATGCTGGATCAACTTTTCCGTTAGACGCTACCGCTGTTCCGTCTCCTGTAACAGGCAAGTTTGCAACTGTTCTTGGATCTCTAGCTAATCTGTCTGCGGCGGCTTGTTGTCGAACCTTAGATGCGTCACTATCTGTATTGGCTAACTCAGTCTTCGCATCGACTTCACCTGCATGTTGCAATTCGTATTCTGCTTGTCTGTTTCTTTCGGCTTTTTGTGCCGCAATATTTGCCACACTGGCTTCTTTATCGGCTTGTTTTTTTGCGGCTACATTATCTCGCCAATTTGGATCGTCTAATGCATCTTTACCTAATAATGCTACAGCCTGACCTTCTTCTTCGCCTGTGCCACCTTTATCGGCTATTCTAGTATCCTGTTGTCTATCTACAGGTCTATCCTTATATGCTTGTTTAATTCGTTTTTCTCTTGCCTGACGAATTTTTAAATCGGACATACCTCTTGTATCCCACCAGCCACCTAATGGATCGTCGCCTTGATCAAGCCCCAGTCTTTTATATTCTGCTTCAACTTCGGCTTGGTTACCCCAATTAACTTCAAAAAGAGGGAATTCTTTAAACTCGGTATATTCTTTAATTAAATCTTCTTCACGGAGTGGATTATCACCATAACTATTTGTTCTACGTTGCATACCACTATTTTTTGCAGGTTCATATGAATATTGATCATATGTGTCAACTACATCTACTGGATGTCCGGTAAATTCATTGGAAGCATTTTCATAATCATCTTTTGGGGGAGATTCTTCAACTTCAATTGGTTCTTCTCCTGCACCTTGTAACATATCAATTATACCACGCATTCTTCCACCATGATCGTGATCATGTTCTGGTTCAGGTGCTCCGCATCCGCCACCTACTGGTGCGCCATCATCGGATGGTATTGCCATTACACTAACTTCTGGTTCAATTTCAGCGCCTGGCATATCAGGTTCGGACATAACTTCAGGTTCAGGACCTACGCCGACGCCTGCTAATTTTAATAATTGTGCTAATTCGTGTGGTGCTACTTCCATTTTAACTTCCTATTGGACTTTTAGTTCCATCTTCTGTTGCTTTAACTGTTTCTGTATGACTGTATGCACTTGCAAATTCATTTTTGCGTGATACTTTTGCAAGATCGCCTAACAAGTTACCTACCAATTTTGGACCATATGCAGATGAATTGTCTGTTTTTTCATAAGGTTCTTCTAGTAAGGATTTAGCATTTTCATCAGTTTGGTCACTCCCTTCTGGAGTTTCTTCAATTAAAGGTTCGTTGGCATTGTTTACCCGTACATGTGATTCAGGTAAATTAGAAGCCTCAATAATATCTTGTTGTAATACATGAGGGGCTACTGCTTGCCGTGTTTTAAAATCTACAATGTTTAATTCTGCTCCCGGTAGGTGAGTAAAGCCAGGAGGAGATGCTTGAAACATTGTTTTCTTAGGAGTTGAAATTGAAAATGCTTCGTACTTTTTAAGCCTATTTTCAATTTTATCCATGACACCTTCTTCAAGGTCAGTTGCTACTCTAAGCCTAAAAGCATACTCTTTTTCTGCTTCGACTAAGTATTGGTCAAATGCTTTCATACCTTATTCCTTGTCGTCTTGGTCTTCGTCTTCGTCTTTTGCTTCTTCTATTTCTTCGTCTTTAGACTCGTCAACTTCTTCATCTGTTGACATTTCTTTAATCATATCTTGATAAGATCGAAGTGTTCCTGTTGAAGGAATAACTGTTGCTTTAGTAACTGATTCTTCTACTTCTTCGTCTTTGGATTCGTCAACTTCTTCATCTTTAGATTCATCTACTTCTTCGTCTTTAGATTCGTCTACTTCTTCATCTTTTGACTCATCAACTTCTTCGTCTTTAGACTCATTTTTAGCATCGATATGTGCTTGTAAACCCGGAGGCAGTTTGCCTTCTTCTACTTGCTCGTCATCTTCATCAATGTCTTCTTGGTTTTCAAGAATCATATCCTGATATTTTCTAAGCATATCAGCGGATGTTTTATGAACATTATCGTATTTTGGTGTATCCATGGTGGCTCCTTACTATTATTTTATTTATCATTAATTAGCTTTTTAGTTAGCTCGTTGATTAGGGAATTTCGATCGCTGATAACATAATCAACATCTGTGACGTCATTTGTAACGTATCCCGGGTTTTTTTGTTCATTTTGGTCTAATCGCATCTTTTTAATTTGTAATTCTATTGCTCGTAATTTTCTATCTGCTTTAGCATTTTTTGCTTCTATAGCATTTTTTAACATGGTTTGTGCCGCATTAAAAACATGTCCTGCATTCCTATCTTCTACATTAAATCCTAAATCCATTAGATCTTCAAATGCTTTTTCGGCTTTTTCTGCATAACGATCCATATCTATGTCACTTGTACTAATATCTTTTACTACTGGAAGGGCATCGTCTATTTTTTCCGCTAAAGTTAATGCTTTTTTTGTTTTATATATTTCAGGTGGAAGCATTATTTCTCCTTCAGATGTAACTGGTCCGTGAACACTTTCTAATTGATCCTCAGGACTAATATCACTAATATCAGGTAAATTAAATGTTTCTTCGAGTTTCTTAGTCATAATAGTTCTTTATACTTATTAAAAAATCGTTCACCTAATTCATGTTGTTTTTCTGCACTAGGATGTTCGCCATCTATACCTTTAATATCTCTATTAAATTTTCCTACATAATGAGGCATGTGTTCTACAGAGTTATGTATTCTTGGATCAATTGTACTAAACAAAAAAGGAACTTTATGTAAATTACATAAAGCATTTATTAATGTATAATTTTTATGAAAATTGTACATTGCAATACCATCATTCATAATATTAATAAAAACATCATCATGCCCAGGTATTACATTTGTTATTTTATGTGCTTCATTTGAAACCCATTCCATTCTATTTCTATATGTAAATAAAAAACAATATAAATCTGGTTTTAAATTTTCAATAGTTTTAAAAACCATTCTAGCACAATAATCATTACTATGTCCTTCTAATGCTAAATTATAATTTCGTACTTTTAACGTTGTAGTTTCTTGAACTTTTTTGCAAAATACATCTGTCCATCTATCTTCAACATGAGCTCCTGCACCATATGTAAAACTACAACCTAGTGAAACAATAACTAAATCTTTGTTTGTTTTTTCTACAATGTCTTCGCATCTAAAACCATAATTATTATGATCTGCTCGCCATTCTGTTTCTTTGCCTTCGAAATTATATTTTTTAATTATTGCAAGATTAGGGGGTCTTCTAGTTTCAACACAACTTTCACCACTAAAATCTTCTGGTTTTTGAAACCGGGGATCCCAAGGATCAAAATCAACCTGTTCACTTATTATAGTTCGTTTTATTGATGCTTTGATTAAGTCTTCTATATTATCATCTATGTCTTTGGTAGAATTCCAAATTTGTTTGACTTTATCTGTCCAATTGGGCATATTATGGTTTGTGGTATATTTCGTTTTCGGTTACTATTCTGAATTTAATTCCTCGGCGCTTGCACCATTCTTGAGCGGCTGTCCACTTTGCTTTATTTAATATAACTGCGGCTTTGTCTCTTCTACTTTTAGATTCAGTAAGACCTGCTTGTTTGCTAGGTTTAACTTCAACGAGTTCTATATGTTTTTTACCAGTTTTATCTGCGTAAGATAATAAAAAATCTGGTATGTATTTTGACAATTTTCCTGTAAAAGGATTACGATAAGGTATTGAATGGCTTTCTGATGCCCAACATTCTACATTTGGGTGACCATCGCACAATTTCATAAATGCTAATTCCCATCCTGACCTATAAATGGGAACATGTTTACCTCTGTATTTATTAGGATTTTTTGGTTGGAAATATCCTTGTTTATATTTTACCTTACGCCCAGCCATTAATCTACCTGTTCTTTTAACATTTCCGAGGTAGGTTTATTTGAAGTAATTCCTAATTTATTATTTGACGGTCTAGTAAAATTTAATCGTTTTAGTATATCATTAGTTAGAGTTAATTTTCCACTTACGACAGCAGGTAGTATCTTATCATATCCTTCATTGTACCATTTAGATAATGCTAGTATTTCATATGCAAAAACTTCAGCCGCCAATTTACTTACATTGTTTGACAAGAGTTCCCCATAAATTAAATCATATTCCTGTGGATTAAATTGGAAATAAGGTGTAAATGTATTGCCTAATAATCGTTGATCAAAATGTTCTTTTACTACTCCTAACCTACGACGTAATTCTATAGCACCTTGGACCCCAAGGGAACTATTTTTATCATTTGTAGTTGGTGTTGTTGATACCGATACTGCTGTACTACTAACTGATGCTGATCCATACGCCATTATTGAACTCCTTCAGTGATCTGTTGGCCGTAGTTGCTTACTTTTTTAGTAATCGGTTCACTTTTATCGGCGTTATCTTGTGATCCCCAAGAATCATACCATTCGCCTGCGGCATCTGCACCTCGTGAAATCCAATCTGGTCCTCCTGTTGGTGCCTTATCTTGGTCTAAATGTTGTACACCTTCGTATGCAAATTGTACTGACCATGAAATCGGTTGTGCAGAACTATAATCTAAATTATCATGTTGAATACTTGTTATTGTAGGATTAAAAAGTATTATAGGTGATTTTACTGGATCTTCTCTACCTCCAGACATTCTAGAAATAACAATTTTACTAAAAAAATATTTTTCAAAATTGATATCACCTTTGGGCGCCCCATCTGAGTGCGGGTTCCTAGTCGGAGGGGAACCAACTTGACCAAATGGTACATCTGATTTAAAGCGGGATTCTTTTACTCTACTTTTTCCTGTAAATGGTGGTTGGAACCCAAATTTATCTATACTGGGATTTGCGTCTACTACATCTGGAACAAATGCGCCACTTCCAAAATTTGAATTTACTTCTCGACCATCTTTATAATACCATTTAAAATATTCTTCCATTACTATTTGAAATTTATTATCTCTAGTATCATAAAATCTAATAGTAATAGGTTGCCAATTTACTTTTGTTTGGATTATACGTTTTCTATTATATTGATTTAATGTTTGTGTATCAAATTGAAAACTGGGTAGATCACAACTTTGAACTACTGTAGATAAACCTTTAAGCATTTCGCGCCAAGGTTTGTCTCCTGTAGTTTTTGTAGTATAAAACTCCACAACAAACGCATGTTTTGCTCTAGGAATTCCAGTGAGTTGTCGTCCATACTCAGTAATTGTGCCAAAAGAATGATCGGCATAATTACGAAGTATTCTACCAAAGTATGCCATTATACCGACCTTTTATTATGATTATGCCCCAGCCGTAGCACCTGTATAATCTGCTACACTACTAGCAATTGACTGTCCTGCTATCTTAGTTGATCCGTCAGTACCCATATGAATAGCATTATCATATCGTATAGTCATATTAATTGTCATTGCATCACTTGTTGCATAATTTGATTCATTATATGCAGTTGAAGTAATCCAACAACCTCCTAATGACCAGCTATCTAATAAGACTGGACTAGTGACATCGCCATTGCCACCATCTAATGTATCGATTACAGTAGAAAATTTGTATTGGGCACCGGCAATAGGCGCAGATTGATTATGGTGATCAATTTGATTTTGCATTTGTTGGTCGACCATTGTTATTACATTATTGCTTATATCATCTCTAACTACAAGAGTAACAGGTTCCCATGTATGTTTTCCTGCCAAATAAATTCGAGAATTGTAAACATCTAATGTTACCTCTTCGTGTGTTAATGTAGGTCTAGTTACACTAACTACTTGGTGGGTTACTGTATCAGCTGTTGCCACTCCGCCAAGTTGTTTAAATGTTACCCTAAATCTATATTGTAATTTAGGCATCAATAACGAGGTAGTGGTGTCGCCTACAGGCACTCCAAATTTTGTTAAATTCGCCATTTAAATTATCTCCTATGCCGTCTTCAAGTTATTGTATGTATTTATAAGATTTGTCAGAAATTTTGACCATGGAAAAAGGCAGTAACAAAATTGCTACTGCCTTAAGTTTAAGAACTTATAATGTGCCAGTATTTACAATTCTAACAGGAATGTAAATAAATTCTGCGGCTTTTGTTGGTTCAATTGCAACATCAATCCACATTTCATTTTTATCAATTCTGGCCGATGTATTATTGGTTGAATCGCAGACAACAGCAAAATCATATAAACCACGTTTTGCCATTATGTCTCCTAAGAACCTTTCGACTGAATCTTGAGCTGCCGCTCTAGTTGCTTCGTCATTTGGTTCAAAGGCATAAGGTCTAGCAAGCGGATCCAATCCATCTCTAATATATGCTACCAATCTTGCAACATTAATTCTATCTAATGCACTTGACGCCGCATACAATGTTTTTTGTCCATATACAAATAATCCTTGTCCTGGGAAATTTGTAATAGGATTAACTTTTACTAGATACATTGTATCGCGTTGTCCTTGGTTAAGTGCTGTAGCAACAAATTCGCCTTCGTTATCTATGTAACCTACATTAGTTGCATTAGTTATTCCACCTCTTGTTAATCCTGCAGGTGCAAACCAAGGATAAGCAACAGAATCATTATATGCAATAGTTCTTAATGTCATATGTGATGCTGGAACCACAACCGATGTACCATCGGTGTTTGTTGCTAACCCACTTGGATAATAAACTGCCGCTTGTGAGGAAGATGTTATTAATCCATCTTCACCATTTTCTGTAGCATTTGTACCGGCTTGCCATGCTGTAACACCACTTGGTGCAAGTCTAAATGGTGTATCTAAAACACAGAATCCAGTTTCTTTTCTATCTACATTTAATGCTAACAATTCATCTGCACATTCTGGATAACCTGGAGCGGAAAGTAATGTAATTACTGTACTATCTCCACGTAAATCATCATTTGTAACAATTGCCGCTTGCATTGCTTTAACAATGGTTGCCCTTTGTGATTTTCTTCCAAAATATCCTGCGCCACTAGCCTTATTACCGGCCGCTGTACGCCACTTATGAGTTGTTGTTTCTGCTGATACATATTTTCTTACTTGATAAGAGGAATGTGCCATATTAATACAGAAAATACCTTCTGGATATAACGCACCATTTGGAGCATTTGCTAATCTTGTAGCACCACTATTATAAGTAGTATCTGCCGCTGTTGCAGTTAAATCTGCAAACGCAACCCCATTAGCAGTTGATTGATCTGTATTATCTCTTGCAATCCACGATGAAGTTACAGTATTGTAAACTTTGGTTAATGGATAATTTTCTAAATCATTTGTATCAATCCATACATCATTATTAGATGGTGCTGTTGGTGCAACGGTTCCATAAGCAGATATTGCTTGTGGAATCCACACACCTGATGTATTAATATACATATCTAATACTGTCGAAGTATCGTACCAATATGTTCCATCTGTTACTGCACCTGAAATTTCTGTAGCACTTGCTTCAATTTCATTTGCCGCGGCATATGTTGATGTTGCTGGTGCTAAATCAGCCGCTACTTGAGATGTTCCGTCGAATCTTTGAATAACAGTTGAAAAAACATTTCCTGTTAAATCATGTGATGCATAAAGTGAATTTATTGGTGGATTAACTCCGCCTGTTGCTGTTACTGTTGGATTTGAAGTAAAACTTCCCCCTACGGCTGTAACAACAACATCTGTAACTGCTCCACCCGATATTACTGCATCTATTGTGGCCGCTGAACCACCGCCACCTGTTACAGTAAGTGTTGGTGCTACAGTATAACCCGAACCACCATCTAAAATTACAAGTGATGTAGATACAGTAGATGCCGCACCTGCATAAAGTGAATTAGTATCTAATGATGTAACAATAATATCAGCAGGACGACCTGAATCAAAGTTACCTGGCTGTGCCGCTTCGGCATCAGTTGCATAAAAATTAACAGTTTTAGTATCAAATGATGTACTAGAGGAATTATAACTTTTAACAACAAGACTTGTTCCTTGTCCATCTGAAGATGTTTTTAACCAAACATCTTTGTCTACCGGACCTGATGGTTGTGAACTAGAAGGTCCTACTGTTACTGTTGTTGCGGTTAAATTGGAAAGATTTGCTGTACTTACTGCCTGCCATGCTGTTGCATCCCATTCGTAAATTTGTGCCGCCGCAGTACTTGTTCCTAATGCTTTGCTTGTAGCATTTACGACTCCAATTCTAAAATCGCCTGTTGCCGCTCCGTTGGCTGCCGCAGTAGGAGCATCAAGTGTCATTTGTGCCGCAGTAAACGGAGTTACTGCTTGTTTAAGCCATGCTCCTTGGGCAGTCGAATATTGAAATACACCATAAACAGAATTAGCAGTATCCCACCATAATGCGCCATTTGCAGGAGGTCCTGTAGGCTCAGCGGTTGCTGGTAATAATTCTGTTGTGTTTACATCTGCTCTTACAATATATGCTCGATTTGCCGCACCCAAATAACTATAAGCCGCAAGTAAACCATACTCATTTACCTCGTCTCCATTTGATGCTGTGCCCGATACCGTTCTAAAATACGGTGTTCCAAAAGTTTGAACAAGTTCTCTTTGACTTGTAATTAGTTGTGGTTTTCCTGCCATGGACGAAATGGTTCCTGATGCATATCCTGATCCACTTACATGTGCTTTATCTTGTCCCGAAGCACATACAATTAAAGGAACAGTTCCTGCACCAGCAGATCCGTAAAAACTCTCGTCTATAACTGAAACCGCAACACCTGGTGATACTAAAGTTGCCATATTAAATCCTCACTATTAATGACTAAATTCATTATTTAAATTATTTATCGTAAGATTAGCAAAACCAGGTGGTTATGCGGGGCTAGTTACTATGTTAAAAGACAACGATCTACGAACGTCAGGGCCATAATATGGATATATGGTGTGGAATAACCAAGACGGCCATATGTAAATGTGGCTTACTTCTGGTGTTACTAAAAAGGTATTAGAGGAAATTAATCTAGAAGGTATTATCATAGGATTATATACAAACTCAATACAACCATTTGCATTTGATACTAAAACGCCATCTCTTTGCTTCCCTTCAGGAAATTCTGAATCATATTTTGTTTTTATTATTTGAGGAATCTTTAAATATAAAACACCAGATAAAATATTATTATCACCATGTTCGTGTGCCTGATAATAATCTTTATCACGAAATTCTGAAAACCACATTTTTGAAATTGTTAATTTATGATCCTTATCTATTATTGATTTTTTACAAGAATTCTCAAATGCTCTAATATAATCATATGCCATTTTATATATTTGTTCTTGTAACTTACGTATAGGATGATCTATAGAAATAGCATAATTACGTGTACCTTCCGGTAACAAACCATCACACATTTTATTAGATTCATCTATTAACGATTGATCTATAACATCGTGCAATAATGCTGGAGGTTGAAAGGGGTATATAAAATCCATTATATCTCCGGAAATAAACATTCATGGATAAATTTGTGAACAGTTTCATTATCGTCACAAAAATTACCCATTACTTTTAGTGTATGTGGATTTTGTTTTTGATTATGGCAATACCAATTTTGATTTTTAAGTGTAAATCCGTGACCATATTTAAATTCATGTGCATTACATTTATCTAATTCAGTAAGATAATATTCTAAATTTTCTACTGCTAAATCACAAAAGTTTATATAGTCTTGGGGCTCTTTACTTCTACTAACTGCAATCATGCTAGGGCTGAATATATTTTGCGCCCATTCGGGTAATTCCCGTGTACTAGTCCAATTATACGGCTTTACTTTTTCAGCAAACCATTGCATCATAGGATGATTATCGTCTCCTGCTTTACTAAAATCGTGAAATGCACCGCTAACAATATTTTTGCCAGCAATAACATCAACACCATATATAGGAGCAGGATTGTATATGCGAGGAAATATACACAAATGAAACATGTATAATTTGTCTGTTTCTACAGCATCTAGGTGGGCTCTACGATAAAATTTAGATTCAAATACATAGTTGCGCCAAGGCCATTCATGATGATCAGGAACAGACTTACCTGTATCAGAAATTAAACTAAGTAGGTTCTGTTCACATTTTTTCAGGGTTTGGAAAATGTCTTGCATGTAATTCTTGAAATAATCTTGTAGCAAAATCAAATACTACTTTTGCTTCGTCTGCCATACTATCATCTAATTGGCTGTATATAGATTCAGCAAGTAATTTGGGCTCGTCAAACTCATAATATTTGCCACCGCCTGGAACTTTTCTTGCTATCATTTGCCCTCCACGTAAATCACCTAAATAGCGAACATAAATGTGGGCCAAGTATTGTGTATCTGTATGTATGTGTTCTTTAACATATTGCACATATTCTTTTGTACTAGGTTCTAAATCATAGCACAACACGGGCATAGAGCCCATTAGTTTTAATTCTTCAATATCTGTATCTATTGCTTTTGCTCGGGCCAATCGATTATCTGGTAAATTATAATATGTGTTTTCTAATGCATTGTATATAGAATGTTGGTTAATTAAGTAATGAAAATATACATAATTTTCTATATTACCGCTCATCATTAAATTTGCAAAATCTTGTTCTTCTGCAAATCTATGTTCTTTTAATGTTAATTCTTTTAAACTCATTCGATATTATAATTTAGTGATTGATCATTTATATGAACCCAGCCTGTTATAATGTACTTATCGGTACTATAATTGGGATTTCCTCTGTGAACATGAGTCCATCCTGCAGGCCATATTACCAATTTACCTGCTTCAGGTTTACAACGAACTCCTTGTTGAAAAAATTCAGTTTCTCCCTCACCTTCAGGCAAAGTATTTAGATATAATTGATATACAAGTATTCTTGAATTAGATTCTTTACTCCATTCTGAATGCCATGCATGAAATCCGCCACCTGCCTTTACACGTTGTACTTTCATGTCATTACAAGTAAGAGGCATTGTACATCCTACTCTAAATTTTGTTTTGTATATACTAACAGCGGTTTTTAACCGGTTAAAAAAGAAGGCTGGTTCATTTGTTGTATGTACTACATGATTTAAATCTAAGCTCCTAGCAACATGATTTAACCATACATGCTTACCTTTAGATCTAAAAAATTGGGCATCTGTTGTTGGTTTATCTCCGCCATATCCTGCCCCAGATATATCCGAAAATCCTTCTTTATCTAATATGTTAAATTTATCTATAATTATCTGACAATAATCTGTATCAAAAAATTCTGGATATTCTAAAATAAATGTTTCATTATTTCCGTTGTTTGAAACAGTGGTTTCCATGTCATAACTATCTTGTATGACTTGTAATTCTGCGTCGGGTTCTTCCATTTTATCCTATGACGAAACTTAGAGGATCTCCACCATCTACGTATGTTTTTAGTTCTTCCTCTAGTGCTTGAAAACTTGTAGTAGCATCTGCTCTTAATGTTTCTGCATTAAGGGCGGTGCCACCTTGTGGGCCGGCAATAGTTACAAATTTGCCTCGTGCTTCAGCCAACATCATTTTAGATTCTGATATTGACCACTCTCGTATCCATGATGCAGAATATACATCTGCAATAAGAGTTAAATCTGGTTTATAGTTATAGCAATGAACAAATACATCATCATCAGACTTAACTTTTCTGTGAATAAACAATGTATTATTCCATGGCTTCCATGTATATAGATATTCGGATCCAAACATTCGCCCTAAATGCTCTCGCATTTCATGATACGCTTCAAACGTTGCTAGTCCACCTGCTCTACCTGAATGTAACATATATGTATTAAGATATGCCGCTTCAAATGGTTCTATATCTGCACCCGTTCCTGAACCAAACGATCCAGTTTGTCTTCTATATATATCTTTAACTTCTATTACTTCTGTAGGAAGAATATATTCTTGTTGTTCCAATTTAAGTGTAATTGCAACAAAAGATTCTTCAGTAGAACGAGAACTACGTTGTCTATATTTTGCTAATGCTTTGTCTATCGCTAGATCATAATGTTCGGGATCTAGTTCGACATCAATCATCCCTCCACCGAGGGATATTTCTATTTCTTTGGTAAGTTCTTGTCGGGTCTTTGCCATAACTCTAGTCTCCGTATAGTATTTATTCGGAGACTGGTGTGTTACTTAAAGACTTGCAAGATAACAGTATCGTCGGAAAATCGGCCGGTAAGTTTAGTTTCAGTGGTTTTAACGTCTGATTCAAACCATTTACCAAACTTATGTTTTGTTGCCTTTTTAGCAAAATTAAGTTGCTCTTTAGGCTTACGGAGAGTCTTTTTAGTAGAATTTTTTTCGCTATAATTTAAAAGCGTCGTTCCTTTAATTTTAAATCCTCGATCATCATCGGCTACATAAACACCAAGTTTACGATACTTACACTGGTAAATAACTGCCATAGTAGCACCAATAATATTAGTAGGATTGACGCTCGTGATTCCCAATCCAGCATCTGTTTGTTTAAATTTAAGTTTAGCAATTTGTTTATCAACACTTACAGGCTTCTTTTTACGTTGCTTTCGTGTTGCTTTTGATTCCCCAATAATAACATCGCAGGCATCAATGAACCTATTTACAAGTTCAATAAGACCTTCCATTCGTTTATTTTTAAGTAAATGTTTATATCCTTCGTTAAGATCTTCATCACTGCCTTTAAGAGCTTCTTTAAATTCTATAAGCTCTTTCTCCCAATCTTTTTTAATACGTCGTGCATGAGCCTGAGTGCAGTTGCAACTTTGCAAATAAGCATAAGGATCAATAATAACAGGATTAAACAAATTTGGGTTACCTACACACAAATCAACCCATTGAACAAATTGACCATCCATTTCGTCGGATTGATCCTTAATCCTATCTTGAATACTCGGACCTTGGGCTCGTTGTTCTTTCTTTTCAGCAACAACTTCTTTTTTAATACTGCCTTGTTTGCAAAGATATTCAATATGCTGTTCAAGCCTATCGTCAATATCCATTTCTATATTGAATATTGCACCTTTAGTTTTCATTCGTGCAAGCCAGCCGTATGTAGAAATAACAAAAATATCCGGACATGTTTTAACTTGCCTTGCTTCGTCTTTGCGCCCTTCAGCAACTAGATAATCTGCAAGAAATTTCTTAGCATCTTTGACGTTGTTATGGTAACAATAATAATTAAACCCATTTTGAATTTGTTCTCTAGTAATAACGCACCCGACAAATTCCTGTTCAGAGCCAGTATATTTTTCGTCTGTTTCTAATTGAGTTACCCTGCGTTTTTTCTTTGGTACTCGTTTAAGCAAATTTGATTTAGTAGCCATATCTCCTCCTGTTATTTACTTATAGGATTAACAATACAAGCCATTTCTTCAAATGACTCAACTTCCCAATTCCACCACTTCTTTAAACCTTGTCCTCTTTGCTTAAATCTTCTAGGTTCTCCCCATGTTGGTTCAGTATATCTATTCGAATATGTTTCAAAGACTATTTCAATGGAATTTTTAATTGCCTCTTGAGGAATAACAAAATAATAAAACGTATCGTTTATATCATCGTATACCATGCATCGTAAATGAGATTCTTTTTCGTAGCCTGTAATAAAAACACTATGTCGCCAGTGACCTTTTTTTATATTGTTATTTCTAAACTGAGAACAAGCAGATTTGGCATCAGAGCCGTCATCGAAATCTTTTTTCTTTACGCAAATAACTTTAATATTCTTATTAACGACACCTATTGTCAGTTCTAATAAAGATTCAACATGAAGATGCATTAATTCATCTTCCGATAATGCTTTAAATTTGTTCTTCTTAAGAATAGGAAATAAAACTTCCCTAAATCTTTTAGTTACTTTACATTTCTTTTTAAAAGATTTTATATTTAATCTTTTTTCTTCTATAGACATAATATTATTATAGCAAAAATGTAAGTTAATCCAATTAGACTCTAGCAAGTTGCAATGCTTGTCCAAGAACTGCACGGGCATCAAAACCGTCTGGTGCTCCGTCTTCTTCTGGAAAATCAATGCTTGAAGATGTTGCTAATGTATTTTTCCTAAATGGCTTAATGAACCTTGCAAGTCCTGCAATGTCATTAAGTTCAAAAGTGTCGGCATCCATCATACCATCCTCTCTATCTGTATTTTCAGCATGAATTTCAAATTTACCGTTTACTATTCCTACAAATAAAAAAGTTTGTGAGCTAATCATAAGTTCTCCTTTAGTTAGTTTTCCAAAAACAGTTGTCGCCTTGTACCATTACCCAGTTATCGTATTCGGTTGCTTCGTTAAGTTCACTATGTTTAAAACGTTTAATATCACCGTTATTGTAATAAACTAAAAGGACCTCTCCTGTTGGTTGCATATATGCTCCAACTTGCCCGACTAGTTTGCCTTTGTTACCTTTTACTGTTACAAAATCGTTTAAGCCAAATCGTTTCATTGTGTCTCTTAGTTCCAAAGTATTTCATTTGATTTAAGAAATCCTACAATATATACGCACTTCCGGAAATCAGCGGTTGTGTTATCATATAACCAAGTCATTGCCTTTTTGGCTTTATCAGTACCGTATTCTCCTGCTAGTTGATTAAATTCCTGCTTAGTCATTGTATCTCCTATCAAAAGTTAACTTAATTACTATACATATATTATACTATCTACAGATCTAATGTCAACCATTTTCTGCATAAATATTACATTATAAGGAGAATAATTAATGGAAACATTATTAGCATTATTTGGAGCCAAATGGTGTTGTGTCTTTGCATCTACATGCGGAGGACTAGCAAATGGACTTGTTCACACATGGTTGGGTTGGTTAAAAGAAGCAAAAAATCTTGCAGTTGCCGCAATAGTTGGCTGGTTTGCCGCAGAATTTTTTATACCAGCATTGATGGAACAATTTGAATTTGGAGTATATACTGCTCTTGCAATTGCATTTGTCATTGGATATAGCGGTATTCGATTATTACCAAAATTAGAACAACAAATGTTTAAAAGAATCGACAAAATAGGCGGTTCTACCGAAGAGAAAGAAAAAGACTAAACAATTTTAACGTTTCCGTTAAATTCTTCTTTATTATATGTAAAATAAACCACAGTAAATCTATGTTTAGGATTAGAATGATAGAGGCCTTGATGCCACGAATCTCCAGGAAATATAACAAGACGATTTTGTTTATATTCTATGATTTGTTCTTCACCATCTTCTGGTTTAATTAATGTACTTCCTTCATATTTAGGATCCCACTTAGAAGGATAAAATAGAAAACTTAAATCATCTGGAATATGTGTATCGTAATGTAATGGTCCAGTGGATCCATATGGAGCCAAATGAACATATCTGTCCCTTATAGAGATATTTTTATTAACTATATTACCTGCATCTAAGAATGTGTTAAACATAAATTCATAAGGAGGACTATCAAATTGTTCTGGTCCTGAATTACTTAACAGTAAAGGTACTTCTCCATGATGCTCGGTAAAATTATTACTTTTATCCTGGTAAAATTTATAATGCAAAAATTTAAATGTATAATTTAAATAATCAAGAAATTGTTCATCAAATATATTATCTATTACTTTTATCATCGTTTTTATATAGTTAAAAAGTTTGTACAATTTTTACATAAAAGATCTTTGTCTTTTGAGTTACTACCATATATTTGTGATATTAATCTTTTAGATTCTTTTGAAGTTAAAATATCTTTAATGCTATCTGTAAGTATATTTCCTATTGTATATTTCTTTTGATAATCTTTACAACACAATCTACAATCACCATCATAATTTATTGTTATACTATTTAATAATTTTCCATCCATACAAAAGGTATGATTAAATATTCTGTTAATAGGCGGAGATTCAAGAGGTCCTACATCAATATAAACGCTTGGGCCAAACAGTTGTGAAAAATTTTCTCTATACTCTTCAGGTTGTTCTAAAAATAATTTTCCATTCATTTCTATTGTAACAGGCACATTTTTATGTAATTTACAAAAAGAAAGTATATTATCTAATGTAGGCAAAAAATGCTTTTTATGCATACCTCCCATTTGAACAGACCATTCTTCTTCTATTGCAGAAGGAAAATTAAAGACCATACGTTTTAAATCTTTTTCTTGTAAAAAATCTAATATCTTTTGTGTTAATAATATTCCATTTGTATGAAGAACTAATTTTTTATATAACTTATATTTTCGTAACTGTTCTATTCTTTGAAAAAATAAAGGATCTAATAGTGGTTCATTAAAGACAGAAAATGAAATAAAATCTATAGTTTGTTTTTCTAATTTTTTAAAAATAATGTCGCTATCTTCCAACGACATATGTTTGTTTTTACGCCTAGGATTAATATTAACAGGACAATAAACACAACTAGCATTACATGCCTCATTAAATTCTATATCAATTTTTAATGGTATATTAAAGGTTATCGCCATGAACCTAATCTACCGCCGTATAAATAAACATCTTCGTGACCTTTACGAAAGATATCTTTGATAACTTTAAATGCTTCTTTCATATTGTTTGTTTTAAAAACTGTTTTTTGACCTAGTTTAATTGTATATACCATAATTTTTGGAGCGAGTAACAGGAATCGAACCCATGTCATTAGGTTGGAAGCCTAAGGTAATACCATTATACGATACTCGCATGGTGGAGGCGACTGGGATCGAACCAGCTACCTTATCCGTGCAAGGGATACGCTCTCCCAAATGAGCTACGCCCCCATATATTTTTTAATAAAATCATAATTATAAGAAGCCAATTTAACATCCTCTTTAACTAGTTCTTTTATTTGTTCTTCGGTATATCCTCGATTTACCTCAGGTAATTGTTGTGGGTCGTGTTTTTTATATTCTTTTATAAAAGAATTAAATTTATCAGTTGCTTTATATATATCTGAAATATATTGAAATGCCCGATTAGGGAAGAACACAGATGTAGGAGATTTTGTTTCTTTAAAAAGCGTACCTGCTCGTATACATTTATACATTTCAATATCATCAACTGTTCTATTATACTTCCAATCTTTCCAATATTTAGAATCTTCTCTAACTGTATGAATAAAATGATTCATAATAAAAGATTTAATACGTAATGCATCTTCTATATTAAGGTAATTAAACCAATCTTTATCTACCTGTTTAACATACCCTTTATTAGATATGGATAATATTCTTTTGATTTGAAAAATTGAAAATGCTATACTTGTTGCTTCTAATGGTTCAATAAAACAAGAGGAGAGTCCTATTGCAACACAATTTTTAATCCACGATTTATCTAAATAACCAGTTTTAAATTTTATAATTTTGCATTCATCATTATCTTTTAAACCCAAAGTTTGTCTAAATTCAATTTCTGCATTGTCAATTGAAGTATAACGGTCAGAAAAAACATACCCATTTGTTCTTTTATCCCATAATGGTATTGTCCACATCCATCCATTTTTTAATCCTGTTACCCGTGTATACGGACACATTTCTTTCAAAGGATTATTATACTTTCGTCTATGAACAATAGCAGTATTATTAGGCAACGAATCTTGTATCGAAATCCAGTCCGATTGCAATTTACCTATTAATACATTATTAAATCCCGAGCAGTCTATAAATAAATCTGCATATATATAATCATCATTTATTTTAATATAATCTATACCATTTTCATTAATTTTTATTTCAGATACAGTATCTTGAATATGTGTAATTTTTGTTGTAATTTGTGTTTTAATAAAATCTATATATCTATTCGATTCAATATGATAAGCATAACTTTCAGGATGATAATACTCTCCTACATTATCATCTGCTATGGGCAGTTCAGAATGTGCTCCGCTTGGTATCTTATTTTCTGTAAGAAAATAACTCCAAAAATCATGTGCATCTGCACCATCACTTTTTAAAAAAGAATGAAAATATGTATGGCCTAATTCATGAAAATCATCAAATCTAACAGCATATTTAAATGTACTATTAGATGCTCGCATAAACTCTAGCTCGTTTATGCCCAGTAAAGAATGAAATGTTTTTAATGTTGGAAATGTTGATTCACCTACAGAAATTGGAGTATCATTTTCTATTATAGTAAAATCAACATCAGGAATATACTTTGTTATTCCTAATGCAGATAACCAACCTGTGGTTCCGCCTCCTACTTGAACTATTTTCATGCACCAACGATTATTAAGCCGACGACCCAACCAATGAGGCCCCATTGTAGGTCTTTTAAAGAAAAACTATGATTATAACTTTTCCAATCCCAAAGTTCTTTTGCAATTGTGATTACCAACCCTGATATTAATAAAGGTTGCCAAAATACTGCAAGGGTAGTAACACTAAATGCCCAGAAAAAATGGAGTTGTTGTTCTTGATACTTATAAAGCCATGTTTCTAATTTTTCTAAGAATCCTGTTTTCATCCGGGGTCTGGTCCTGTTGCATTGTTACCATCTACACATCCTTGTGAATTATATCTGCTTTGTCTCCATGTATGTTTGTCTTCATTATATCTCAACCATATCTGATTCCCTTGTGGATCACAAAATTGTACATATATTTTTTCGTTTATAGTAAACAATCCTGCTCTACTGAAACCTTTTACTTGTGGTAATGTCTCTATCGCCGTTAACCATAAAGGAGAACGAGTATCCGAAGCACAAGAAGTAATTATTAAACATATAATTAGTGTAACTAAAAATTTCATTATATAATATTTAGTATAAAAAAAGACAGGAGAGCAGAGGTTGCAATCGCTCTACTCTCCCATAACACTTCTACCGCTGAGCCACTTAGTGGGGGGTGCAACCCCTAGATCATTAAATTGCTTCTTTAATGTCTATCTCAGCCCTCGATCGCCTCCTTCCCTCGAAGTGCTTAGTCTAATTTAATGTGGGCATGTTGGGCCTGCTATAGGTTCCGCCCTTCCGCACATTTCATTGAGAGACGTGTTTTCAGACTCAGCCATGCATCGCTCGGTGGTAGCATATACCATTGAGTCCCCGCTATGGTCCCCTTAAATGTCCCTATGGTAGTTCATTCGGTTTTTGTTTCCTCGCCCGCCGGTCTACCTCCATTGAGCTCACGAATGTCATATTTCCCAAACCTAACACGGTCACGCATTAGTCCCACAAACTGGTACCACCGGCCGGACTCGAACCGGCACGCCATTACTGACAACGGATTTTAAGTCCGGTGCGTCTACCAGTTCCGCCACGGTGGCATTATTTTAATTTCTTCTTTGTATTCTCTATAACTTTTTTAGCCCGTTCAATCTTCTTTTTAAGATCTTTATTATCCTTATTATTAACAAGCTCTTGCTCGTAAATGCTAAGTTGTGCCTCGGTGCGTTCAATTGCACCTTCTTGGCGTTCTCGTTTACCATGCAGTTTACTTCTCATTCGTTATCCTTAATTATTTGGAGTCGTTTTTCTATTTGTAACTGTTCATATTTTTCCATAGCAGTATCTTTAATGGCCCACGTTCTAATATTTTGCCCAATTATTTTAGGTTCACAGTTTGCTATTTGTACTTTTAATTCGGAATTTGGAAACATCCATTCTGCAGGACAATATAAAGGATCATAAAAAAATGCACTATAAATTGTTATTCCGGCTGTAAACACAGCAAATGGGATCAAAGGTATTATCATTATCAATTAGTTTAACTGTTATACATATATTATACTATCTATAGTTCAAAGGTCAACCAGTTTTTTGGCTGATAATATTGCGTCATTATTTCATGTGGACTATCCATCTTAGGAGTCCAATTATATATAAATTCAGCGTAAGGTGGCATAGAACACAATATGGATTCTGCCCTAGCATTTGATTTTAATCCAAAAAGTGTACCTCTATCATATACAAGATTAAATTCTATATATCTACCTCTACGTATTTTCATAAATTCTATATCATAACTAGTATAAGATTCTTGTGATCTATTTTCAACTATAGGCAGATATGCTTTAAGAAATGCATTACCAACAGATTTAGTTAATTTAAAATTTGCTGTATCTGCACCATCTAACTAATCAAAAAATTCCCCTCCAATTCCTCGCATTTCGTTTCTATGTTTAATAGTAAAATATTCATCACACCAAGTTTTAAAGGGCTTATAACTATTTGGTATTGCTTTATTACATGCTTCTGCTAATGTTTTATGGAAATACACAAAGTCTTCAGGATACGGATAAAATGGTGTTAAATCTATTCCTCCTCCATACCAACTTTGTCCTGCATTAGTTTCAAAGTACCTAACATTCATATGAGTAGTAGGAACTTTGGGATGAGATGGGTGTAATATAAGAGAACAACCACATGCACTAAACTCGTCGCCTTCCATATCAACTGCTTTTGTCATGCCAGGTATAATAGGACCAGTTACATTAGAAAAATTAACAGCCGCTTTTTCAAAAATTGTTGAAACAGCAAAAGAAGATTTTTCAGGTTGCATAACCATAGTTATACCTCCGCCGCCTTCGGGACGAAGCCATCTATCTTCTATAAATTTACCTGCTCCGTCTTGTTCTACGTTTATGTTTTCTAAAGCATAACATATTTTATTTTGTAATTTTTTTACAAATTTTTCAAATACTTTAAATTGTGTGCTTTGTTCCATAATACTGGAGTGGACGACAGGAGTTGAACCTGCATAAAACAGATTTGCAATCTGTTGCCTAGCCGTTCAGCCACATCCACATTTATCTATACTACTATTATACTACTTAGTTTCTCTAAAGTCAAGTATTTTTTATTTAAATGCTAAATACAAAGGTTTAGGTGGAGTACCATATGACACAATTAATTGATCCAACAGAATATACTACTGTGGTCAAGCGTCTCCGTTCCTTTTTTGATTCCAAAAAATTTTTAGAAGTTCACACTCAAAATAGACTTAGTATTTTGGCGGCTTGTGAAGATCCAACTACAGTTGCAACCTATGAGTATGGTGGTAAAATATGGCCATTACCTCAAACAGGACAAATGTGGTTAGAATACGAGTTGCTTACAAAACCTGATTTACCTGGTTGCTATTGTGTTAGCACAAGTTTCAGGCAAGAACAGAATCCGGTTGAAGGTAGACATGAACTCATTTTTCCAATGTTTGAATTTGAATCACCAGGAAATTTTGATGATTTACTCAAATTAGAAGAAGATTTATGTTGTTATTTCGGATTTAGACCATGTGTTTTTCCTATCAAAAAATATACTGAATGGGCAAAAGAATTTGGTTGCAATGAATTAGACCATGAACACGAAAAACTAATTTCAGAATCACTAGCACCAGGACAAACAACTTGCTCGGGTGTAGGATTTATTACACATTTTCCTTACTCTACATCACCTTTTTGGAATATGAAAAAAGTAGATGAGTTTGCTAACAAATGTGATGTTATTATAGGTGGGATGGAAACTATAGGATCAGCAGAAAGATCCGCTGATCCAGTAGAAATGAGAGAACAATTTCACACAATATCGAATGGAGAATATGCAACGTTATTGTATGATTTGTTTGGCGAAGAGAGAGTTGAAAAAGAGTTAGAAGAATTTTTGGGACACGACTTCAAACCTAGGTTTGGAGGAGGAATAGGAATAACACGCTTGATAGCAGGTTTGAAAAAAGCAGGCCTTATGTGATGATTACTAGTGATAAAATAATTCCAGTTTATAAAAACGGAGTTGGCATTCACCAAGTAATAGCAGAATTGCAAAGACAGGCAAGAGAACTTACTGTGAAGAATGATTATGATAAAGATTTTTATGAGAAATACGGATTTGTTAGTTGCTTTGAATGCGACAGAACATTTTCAGACCTTGATGAACTTGCAAAACATCAAGAGGAACATCTTATAAAAGAACAGACTCTGGGGTGACGAAACAGGTAGACGTGGTGCGTTGTTTGCGTATTGTCCCTTTTGCAGAGGGGCGTGTAGGTTCGATTCCTACCCCCAGAGCCAATTTGGTTTAGATAACCTATTTATCATCTTCTTTTGGTTTATTCGATAATTAAATGTTCTTTAAGCCACTTGTCTAATGCTTCTTCAATCATACGCAAAGCCGGGTCGTCAGGTAAATCATAATCTTCTATTGTTGAAACTGCACGTTTTAATTTCTTTGAACCGACTAATACAGACATAATACCAGAAATTTTTAGGGCCTTCCGTTGTTCTTCGGGAGTTCGATTAGCAATATCTTCATCTAAAATTTCTATAGTTTTTTCATATTTTCGTTGTTGATTACTTTTAGTAACTTGTTTTAACAATTCTTTATACGGCGGAATCTTTTTTGAAACAAGGTTTTCTTTTTGTGTAAGTTTTATTGCAAGTTTTAAAGCAAGGTCTGCCTCGTTTACTTGTGCTACTGGTGTTTTAATTTGCTTTGAAATTCTTGTTGCCATATCTGTAATTACTTCATTAGGAGTTTCTTTTTCATTAATTTCCTTAGAAATACGAG
>LWDU01034359.1_pt2 | contig 26192 bp, 24 predicted proteins | sample 727161 | NCBI WGS metagenome assembly LWDU01 (sample SAMN04566230, study PRJNA314399) | hydrothermal vent metagenome | isolation source: deep sea hydrothermal plume seawater | place: Mexico: Gulf of California, Guaymas Basin | collected 2004-07-11
ATAGCTTTACTTTCCTTAACTGGAGTTGAACAAAAAAATCCATTAACTTTTGAGAGTTACGCTGAGTTAAGAGATTTTTTTAGAGAGCTGGTTTATTGTGATAATATTAATGCTGTAATATTTGGCTCTAATGGAGGAAATTTTTGTTCAGGTGGCAACGTTAATGATATTATTGGACCTCTTGTAAAAATGTCTATGAAAGAGTTACTAAACTTCACGCGGATGACTGGTGATGTCATTAAAGCCATGATAAATAGTAAAAAACCAATTATAGCGTCAGTAGATGGAATTTGTGTTGGTGCAGGAGCAATACTGGCTATGGCATCTGACATTAGAATTGCTACACCTGAAGCTAAAACAGCATTTTTATTCACTAGGGTAGGACTTGCTGGGTGTGATATGGGAGCATGTGCAATTCTTCCTAGATTAATAGGACAGGGAAGGGCAGCAGAATTACTATATACAGGTAGAGTTATGACAGCAGATGAAGGAAAAAAATGGGGTTTTTTTAATAAAGTAGTTGCTCCTGAAGATTTACAAAATGCTTCTTATAAAATAGCTAAACAAATTACTGAGGGACCTACTTTTGGAAATATGATGACAAAAACTATGCTTGCACAAGAATGGTCGATGTCAATTGAACAGGTCATTGAAGCGGAAGCTCAAGCCCAAGCTATTTGCATGCAAACAGGAGACTTTAAGAGAGCGTATGAAGCTTTTATGGAAAAAGAGAAGCCAAAATTTGAAGGGAATTAATATTTTTTATAAGGATAATTTATGTTAGGCCCTACAGCTCATATTGATACATTTTCGCGTGAAAATTTACCGAAACAATCAAGACAACCGAATTTCTTATTAGATGAATATAATTATCCTGATTATTTAAATGCCTCTGAAGAATTAACGGATGTAATGGTAGAGAAAGGTTTTGGTGACCATACTGCATTAATAGGTAATGGTAGAAGGAGAACTTATAAAGAGTTAACAGATTGGACTAATAGATTAGCTAATGCTTTAGTTGAAAATTACGGAGTGAAACCTGGAAATAGAGTGTTGATCCGGTCATCAAATAATCCTGCTATGGTTGCATGTTGGTTAGCAGCAACTAAGGTAGGAGCAGTAGTAGTAAATACTATGCCTATGCTCCGTTCTGGAGAATTAGATAAGATAATAAATAAAGCTAAAATTTCTCATGCATTATGTGACAATAGATTATTACCAGAATTAAATAAATCTTTTAAAACAAATAAATATCTTAAATATTTAATTCCATTTGATGGTACTGCAAATCATAGTAGCGAATTAGATGAAGCAGCTTTAGAGAAATCAGTTAAATTCGAATCTATAAAAACGGGAAGAGATGATGTAGCATTATTAGGTTTTACTTCAGGTACAACAGGTGAGCCAAAAGCTACTATGCATTTTCACCGTGATCTTATGATTATTGCTGATGGATATGCAAAAGAAGTTTTGCAAGTTAATGATAAAGATATTTTTGTTGGTTCTCCTCCATTAGCATTTACTTTTGGTTTAGGTGGATTAGCGATTTTTCCCTTACGTTTTGGAGCTACGGCAACTTTATTAGAAGATGCTTCGCCTCCTAATATGATTGAAATTATTCAAAAATATAAAGCTACTGTTTGTTTTACGGCACCTACTGCATACAATGTAATGCTTTTAGCTATGGATGAAGGAATGGACCTATCTTCTTTACGTGCTGCGGTTTCTGCAGGTGAAACCTTGCCAGCGTCAGTATATAAAAATTGGCTTAAGAAAACTGGTAAACCAATGTTAGATGGAATTGGAGCAACAGAATTATTACATATATTTATATCTAATAGATTTAATGATCATAGAGAATCATGCACGGGTAAGCCAATAAAAGGTTATGAAGCAAAAATCGTAGATGAAAATATGAAAGAATTGCCTTTAGGGGAAGTAGGAAGGTTAGTGGTAAGGGGCCCAACAGGTTGCCGATACTTATCTGATAACAGACAGTCTGATTATGTTGTAGATGGTTGGAACATAACTGGAGATAGTTTTTATATGGATAATGATGGTTATTTTTACTTTGCAGCAAGAAACGATGATATGATTATATCGTCAGGCTATAATATAGCAGGACCAGAAGTTGAGGCTGCATTAATGTCTCATGAGGCAGTATTTGAATGTGCAGTAATTGGCTTTCCTGATAAAGAAAGAGGGTCTATTGTTCAAGCACATATAGTTTTAAATGACAATTATGTAGGCGATGAGTCACTACAAAAAATATTACAGGATTATGTAAAAGGTATTATAGCTCCTTTTAAGTATCCTAGATCAATTATATTTTTAGATACTTTACCAAAAACAAAAACAGGAAAAATTCAACGTTTTCGTTTACGAAACAATAATTAATTATATTTAAGGATAATTATATGGAAAATAAGATTATCCATCCAGACGGATGGAAAGCTACAAAAGGTTATGCTAATGGCATTTTATCTAATAATGGCCAATTATTTATTGGTGGTCAAATAGGCTGGACAGCAGCTCAAATTTTCGAAACACATACATTTATTGGCCAAATGGAACAAACATTAAATAATATTGTTACTATAGTAAAAGCGGCAGGAGGAGAAATTAAGAATATTGCGCGTTTAACTTGGTACATAAAAGATAAAAATGAATATTTAAATAATCAAAAACTTATTGGTGAAATTTACCAAAAAATAATAGGAAAACATTATCCGGCTATGTCTATGGTGGTTGTAAAAGATTTAATAGAAGATGAAGCTCTTTTGGAAATTGAGGCTACTGCAATAATTTCTTAATTAAAAATTCAATATTCCTCTAATGACAAATATTGCTTGGTATGACCCCCAAATAGATAATATAAAAAGTATTGCAAGTGTTAAATGCTCTAAGGCCCCATTTTTATATTTAGATCCAATATAAAATTTAGATGAGGTAATATACCAAAGCGACCCGCATAAAATAGGAAGTACTATAACGGCAGAAGTATTTGCTACTAAGGTTAAAGTTATAAAGCTCGGCATATTAGGAATACTCCATATTAATGGTGAAAATAAACACCATATGACAACTAAGCGATATATTTTTGAGTGAGAAACATTTAACGGTTTAGATTTAATTACATACTCTGATTTAATGACTCTAACAGTATCAGTGATTAAATATCCAAAACCTACTGCATTTCCAATTACAGAACTATAAAGAGCTGCAAATACACCAATAAAGAATATAGGTTCTCCATATTTTCCTATTGCTATAGTTAGCAATAGTCCTAAATCATCTAAATTATTTATACTAATATTTTTAGGAAATAAAAGTTCTGCACCAATTGTCCAAATAGATAAATTAATTACAACTAAGATTATAGTACCAAAAGCTAAATCATATAGTTGTATTTTTCTAAATTTTGGACTGTTCCAGCCTTTTTGTTGAATAAAATAAGGGTATAATAAATTTGCTATTGACCCTCCTACCGCACCTATAAGTGAAGTTATTACTAAAAGAGCACCAAAGGACCCACTTTTTGAAGGTATCTCAAACATAAATATACCTTTTGTTGCTGAAACTGGGTCAGGCCCAGTCCAAATAGCTATCCCTATTAAAGAAGAACTCAATAGAATAAGAAATATATAAAATATTATTTCTATTCTTTTTAAGATTCCTTTAAATACAATTATTGCTGCAATGGTAACCCAAAAAATAGACCACATCCACGCAGCACCAAAACCAAACAATTTTACACTAGATTCTCCAACCCCTTTAACCATGTATGATCCATAAAAATGGCCAAAAAATAGAGCAACTATTCCAATAAAAATAGGAATAGAAGTATGAAGTCTTTTAAGACCAGATATTAAGCTTTCATTATGTTGATTACATAATTGATATTTAGCTATAATTGAGACAAATATAAATCTAACAAAAAGTGCTATTGCCATGGCCCACATTAAAGTATAGCCATAATTACCACCCGCAATTGCAGAATCCACTAGATCTCCAGCTCCTAGCCAAGTTAAGGCTACAATTATTCCTGGGCCCATAGATTTTATATATTGCCAAAAATTATTAGGTGCAGAAGGAGTATTCATAGTAATTACAGTTATAATTTAGTTAGCATTATTTTTTATGAGGGTTCTTAGATGAAATCTAGCTTCTCCTATAGGATAATCTACATTAACTGAATGAATTAAACATCTGTTATCCCAAATTATAATATCACCAATTTCCCATTCATGGTCATAGCGATATTTATTTTGAGTCATATGAATATGAATTTTATCAAGAAGCAGATCACTTTTCTTTCTTTCAAATCCAACTATGCGGTCAGTTCGATTAGAATTAAAATATAATGCTTTCTTATTTGTTTCATTATGAATGCGAACTAAAGGATGAATTACATCTGGAGTGTCCTTAATTTCTTCTTTTGATCTTTTTACTGGTCTTGCTGGAGCTCTTTTAGTATCGTAACAGTGAACTGTTGATAAATTTTTAAGTAATATTTTCATTTCTGCTGAAAGATCTTCATATGCTTTTCGTGTGTTACAAAACCTTGTATGACCTCCATAAGACGGAATATTATGAGCATGCAATATAGTGGCTTTTGGAGGATTTTTTTTAAAAGAATGATCTGTGTGCCATCCACTTCTCCTATTAAGTTTTGGGTCTTTTGGTTTATCTTTATCGCTATTATAGGTGCTTTCTAAAATAGAAATTTCAGGCACGTCTATATCCCAATGATTCCTTGTTACTTCTGTAAAAGGTTTTCCAAAATAAGTAGCTAATTTATATAATTCTTTAGAATTAAGTGTTTTGCTTCTTAAGCAGAGTAAGTGGTATTTTAAAAAAGATTTATAAATTAATTCAATTTCTTCATTATTAAGAGGATTAGAATAATTTCCGTTAAAGATTTCTGCACCAAGGGCACTGCTTAACGGTGATACCTTTAATTTCATAATTTACCTCTCCAAATCATATTATCAACTTTTGGAAATTAGTAAAAATATATAAGTATTTATTTTATAATGTATGTTTTTTCGTTAACATTGTATTTAGTGTTGTATTTATAATATTTTCAATTTCAGTTTTATTTATTTTTTGCAATCTTAATGTTTGTATTAGACTGAATTGGGCTAGAATAAATTTTGCATAAAAAGTTGGATTAAGTTTTTTCGAGAACTTTCCATCTGTTTGCGCCGATTTTATATATTTTTCAAATTGTTTAAGTCTTTTAGTTTGGTATTTATCTATAATATTTAAAGCAATAGGGCCTAAATCATGCTTATTTAGAATGCTTCTTTGTAACAGGCATCCTTTAGCTTTCTGGGGCCTGTTAATATTAATATAGTTACTATCATTAGTCAGATTTTTATTGCCGTCATTTAAAATTCCATCAAAATGATTAAATAAATGGTTTGGATATTTTTTATAATTATTGTAATTAATATGGACTGGATCAGCTCTGATTTTTAAGTATTTTTTTAATACTTCCGCTTTTAATTTATCTTCATCACCAAATTCTATATAAATACCAGGTCTAGAGACATCGGCTAATATAGCAATTTTAGAAAGAGGGACATTATTAATTCCATAACTCCAATATTCATTCAATGCTATGTCTATAACATGCTGTCTATTTAATGTTTTTGGTCTGCCTACTGACCTTTTTAACATATTTAACCTTTTATAATGTGGTATTTTTCTGTAATATACAGAATATAATTGTTTTGTCTATTGCTTATATATGTACATTACATATATTTATATTTTTAAAAACTTATTTTGGTGTTCCATCTTGATGTGGAGCTAAAGCTGCATACACAGCTTTATGCATATAGGTGTTTATGCCATGCTTAGTACCTAACTTATCTATAGCTCCGTTTAAAGCAGAGGCTTCTAATTTCTCACCTTTTTCTAGAGCAGGCAAAGTAGATGCTTTCATGGCTTCAGGTAAAGAATCTAATTGTTTCATAGTAATTTCAACTTGGTTGTCAGGTAATATAATATTTTCAGCTTTAGCCACAGCAACTACTTCTTCAGCTAAGTTTTTCATAAGAGTTCTTGTTACAGGATTAGACCTACATGGACCTAAAGGTAATCTTGTTAAGCAGTTTGCACCGGCTAATGTACATATCATAACTATTTTTTGCCATAAATCGCATTCTATATTTTTTGGAATAGCATTATTTATTCCAGATTCTTCACATGCCTTCTGAAATGCTTTAATTCGAGGAGTAATTTCATTATTAAACTCTCCAAATTTTAACATTTGCATAGCAGAGTTATGACGTATGACGCCAGGTTTTTCAATAAGCGCACTAATTGCAGCAACTCCACCTATAACATTATTACTTCCTAATATTCTTTGCATAATTTCAATATGTCCAATGCCATTTAGAAAAGGGATAACAGCAGTTTTTGGACCAACTAAAGGTTTTATTAAATTTGAAGAAGATTCTGTATCATAAGATTTTACACAAAATAGAACTATGTCCGCAATTTCAAAATCTGATGGGTCGTTACTTGCTTTTGCTGGGTGTATAATAATATCACCTAATTCACTGATTATTTTTAATCCATTTTCTTTAATAGCCTCTAAATGTTTGCCTCTTGCTATAAAAGCCACATCATATCCAGCATTTGCAAGTCTAGCACCAAAATAACCGCCAACGCCTCCAGTACCCATAACAACAATCTTCATATTCAAACCTCTGCATTAAATTAATTTGATTTTATATTTTATACTTCTATTAAAAAAAATTAAAGGTATTTATTATAATTTATAAATAAAATTAATTAATAATAATATAAATAATTATATATTGACATATTAGAAAAATATAATATGATTAGGTATGGATAATATTGAGTTAAATTTAAAACAAATTGAAAATAAAGTTGAAAAAGCTACTAATTTTTTAAAATTATTTTCAAATAAAACTAGGATATTAGTCCTATGTAATTTAGTTAATGGAAGAAAAACAGTCAACGAATTAGCTTTACTAATAAATGTTAAGCAATCTGCCTTATCTCAACATTTAGCAAAAATGCGCGTAGATCAAATATTATCTACTCAAAGATCAGGTAAGTATATTTATTATAAAATACAAGATCCAAGTGTTCAAAATATTATACAAATATTGTATGAAAGGTTTTGTAAATAACTAATATATATTATATATAACTAATATGAGGAGTTTATAAATGAATATTAATAATATAAGTGTGGATAATTTACGTAGTGAAAACCCGACAGAAACTTTGATAATTGATGTAAGAGAACCGAATGAATATAATGCCGAACATATTATAGGCGCAATAAATATACCGTTATCTAAAATAGATATTAAGCTGGTTAATTTAGCTAACTTAAATAAAAATAAGATTGTATTATATTGTCAGTCTGGAAAAAGATCTTTAGAGGCTTATAAAAAAATAATTAATACTGATAATCTTTCTAATTTAGAAGGCGGTATTAATTTATGGAAAGAAAAATCATTTCCAACTAATTTCATGAAAAAGCTATTGCCTATAGAACGACAAATCCAGATAGCTATGGGATCTTTTTTATTAATAGGGATTATACTTAGTATTATTGCTAATCCTTATTGGTTATTATTATCTTTTATAATTAGTTTAGGACTTCTCAATGCTGGAATTACAGGTTGGTGTGGACTGGGAATTTTCATAGCTAAAATGCCCTGGAATAAAGTGTAATGATAATAATAGGATATTTTTTATCAAGTATTATGGGGGTTGTGTTAGGAAGTATAGGGGCAGGGGGCTCAATTTTAATATTACCTATATTAGTATATTTTATGGGTATTAGCCCTACACTATCAACCAGTTATTCATTAATTATTGTTGGTGTTACAGCTTTAATAGGTAGTCTTGGATATATTAAAAATAAGAAAATTAATTTTTCTGTAGCTTTAATTTTTGCTCTACCTTCATTAATAACTGTTTATATGACTAGAAGATATTTTCTTCCAATTTTACCCGATGATATAAATTTATTTAATATACTTATAACTAAAGACCTTTTCATTATGATATTATTTTCTTTGTTGATGATTATTTCAGCATTATTAATGATAAAAACAAAAGAAAATAAAACTAGCTCTGAAATAAACAAATCTAAATTTTTTAAAAATATTGTTATTATTTTTGAAGGCATTGCAGTTGGTTTTTTTACTGGAATAATAGGAGCAGGAGGAGGCTTCTTAATTATACCTGCACTGGTAGTCTTTTCCGGTCTAGATATGAAAACTGCAGTAGGAAGTTCTCTTTTTATAATTTTTCTTAAATCTTTTTTTGGTTTTATAGGCGATTATCAATCTGGCGTAATTATTGATACCAATTTATTAATTGGACTTTTCGGCTTTACTATTTTTGGTATGTTAGTAGGTTTGAGTATCTCTAAAAATTTAAAATCTGATATACTTAAAAAAGCTTTTGGTTGGTTCACCTTGTTTGTTGCTTTTTCTATTATTGTAAAGGAGGCTATACTATGAAAGTTAAATATTTTTACGACACAGAAACATCTACTTTTAGTTATTTGATAATTGATTCAGATACTTCAAAATGTGCAATTATTGATTCTGTCCTTGATTACAATATATATACTGGAAAGTTTGAAACAAGTAATGCAGATAAGATAATTAAGTATATTAAAAATAATAATTTAAAATGCGAATGGATATTAGAAACTCATATCCATGCTGATCATATTACAGCTGCATGTTATTTAAAATCTAAACTTAATGCTAAAATTGGTGTTGGAATAGGTGTTAAACCTATTATTAATTATTGGGTTAATATTTTTAATCTTAATAAGCAGGTTTCAGCAGAAGGAGAACATTTTGATAAGTTATTCCATGATAATGAAATAATTCAAATTGGTAATTTAGATATTAAAGTTCTTTCTACACCAGGTCATACACCTAGCTGTGTTTCTTATTTTGTAGAAAACACAATATTTGTTGGAGATACATTGTTTATGCCTAGTACTGGAACTGCAAGAGCAGATTTTCCTGGAGGAAGTGCATCGACTTTATATAGTTCTATTAAAAGAATATTAGATTTGCCTTCTAATACTAAAATTTATATTTGTCATGATTATCCGGAAAATTCAGGAGAAGAGCAATGCTTAAGTACAGTGGAAATTCAAAACAAAAATAATATTTTGATTAATAAAAAAATTTCTTTATCTGAATTTATTAAATTAAGAAACAAAAAAGATGCTGGAAAAGAGCCTCCAAAATTAATTTACCCATCAATTCAAGTCAATATTAGGAATGGTGATTTTGGTGAACAAGAAAGTAATGGTAAGCAATATATAAAAATACCAATTAATTCTTATTAAATTAAAAGTTAACACTATAAATAAAGGTTTAAATAGTGAAGTTTAATTTTAAAAAAATAAAATTTTCTTATGAGGTTAAGAAAAAAGAGTGGGTAGGTAATGGTTTTTATGTACATGGATTACTTAGGCCTACTTTAGAATTAAATAAATATATTAGTCCATTTATATTAATGGATTATGCCTCGCCTATGGTGTTTGAAAAGTCAAAAGATACTAGAGGAGTTGGAGAACATCCTCATAGAGGTTTTGAAACGGTTACTTTTGTTTATCAAGGTGAAATTGAACATAGAGATTCATCTGGCGGTGGTGGTGTTATTAAATCAGGAGATATTCAATGGATGACTGCTGGCAAGGGAATAGTTCATGATGAGTTCCATTCAAAAAAATTTACTCAAATAGGGGGCATATTTGAAATGGTTCAACTTTGGATAAATTTGCCCAAAAAATTTAAAATGACTAACCCAAAGTATCAAGAAATACAGAAAAAAAATATACCAAGTTGTATAATAGGTAATGAAACAAAATTAAGGATTATTGCTGGGGAATACCTTGGTAAAAAAGGACCAGCTTCAACTTATACTGAAGTAAATATATATGATATTAATAGTAAGTATGGAGAAGATATTAAGCTAAAATTTAAAGTTGGTAGCAATACAATTATTCTAATTATGAAGGGTGATATTTTAATAAATAATAAAAAATATCAAGATCAATATGTACTAATCTTTGGGCGAGAATTTGAAAACATCCATTTTAAAGTGTCAAAAGATTTTAAAGGGTTAATTTTAAATGGAGATCCAATTGATGAGCCTATTGAAGCTTATGGACCATTTGTAATGAATACTAAGCAAGAAATAAATGAAGCTATAAGCGATTTTCAAAATGGAAAAATGGGTCGCTTATAAAATATAAATTTTAGTTAATAATAGTTTTGTCCTTCTTCTGCAAATTGTTCTGCAGTAGCTTTACCTAGTCTGCCACCACCTCCTGTTTTGGTATTTTAATTGGTTCTAGCTTTTCTGAATATGTAAATTCTAATAATCTCAAAAAATATTTTGGATATTTTATAGATATATTATCTTTTGTTATTATAATTAATGAAAGTATTAATAATTAGAAATATGTATGATTAAAAAATCAAAAAAAGATGAGGCAATTCTACTTCTTAAAGGTGCATATACTTTAAAAACACCAGAAGATAGTGTGATTTATTATAAGGGTTTTTCAAAACTTTATGATACAACATATGTTGAAGAATTAGCTTATATATATCCTAAAGGTGTAGCGTTAGAATTATTTAATAATTATGATGGAAATGGAAATATTTGTGATATAGGGTGTGGAACTGGTTTAGTAGGAGAGGAGTTATATTCTCTTAATTCTAATTTTGTTATAGATGGTATAGATATTTCACCAGATATGATCAGTGTTGCAAAAGAAAAAAATCTTTATAGAAACTTGTATGAAATTGATCTTACTCAACCAATACTAAATGTTCCTAAAAATTATTCAGCATTAATAAGTTCAGGAACGTTTACTCATGGTCATTTAGGACCAGAAGTTTTAGTAAGTTTATTATCTATTTGTAAAGAAGACGCTATATTAACTATTGGTATAAATGCCCTTTATTATCACAAAAAAGGTTTTGAAAAAGTATTAAAGAAATTAGAATTAGAAAATAAGATAAGAATGATTAAGGTTTCAAGTATACCTATTTATTCTAGTAAAGATAAGACTCAGAATGAAGAAAACCAATTAGCTATTATTTGTACATTTTCTAAAATTAATAGTTAAATATTAATTTTAGGTTTTATATTTAAAAGTTTTGTAATTTTAACAAAATTTCTTAATTTTTCTTCTTGATATTTTTCTATATTAATATTTTTCCAATCCATAAATCCGCTTTGTGAAGAAAGCCCTAAATGTTTGTTCTTTATATGTTTTTTTACAATACTTGGGGAAGAGAATCTTTTTGTTTTCATGGATTTAGTCATATAGTTGCTTGCGTTATAAAGAGTATCAATACCTCCCCAATCAATAAATTCTAATAATCCTAATATTGCAAATCTAAGCCCAAATCCATAGATAACAGATTTATCTATATCCTTGGAAGTTGCTATACCTTCTTCAAATATTCTTGCAGCTTCATTCATAGCTAAACTTTGTATCCTTGGCACAATATAGCCAGGTGAAGGTTTACATAATATAGGTACTTTCCCAATATCAGTGAATAAATCATATATTTTTTTTATATTTTTTTTATTGGTTTCTTTACATGGAGATATTTCTATTAAAGGCATTAAATAGGGTGGGTTTAACCAATGAGCATTTAAAAAGCGTTCAGGAAATTTAGTATATTTTGCTAATTCAGTGCTAAGTATAGTAGATGTAGTAGATGAAATAATAGTTTTTTTGTTTGTTGTATCACTTAATAATTTAAGAATATTTTTTTTAATTTTTATCTTTTCAGGAACACACTCAAATATAATATTTGCAGAGCTTAGAGTCTTACTATTGTCCAAATAAGGCATAATTATAATATTTTTAAGTATCTTTTTTATATAACCTTTTTTAATTAGATCAATATTATTTAATATTTTTAAATTATTATTGATAGCATCTTTAGTTCTTTTTAGAAATAGAGCAAAGTCTTTATCTGTTCTTTTTTTTGCATCTAATAAATAGATAGAATACCCAGCTAAAGCGAACGTAATCGCTATACCTTGTCCCATTCTTCCACAACCAACAATTACAATTTTCATTTTTTACCGTTTAATATTTTTTTTAATTTAGTAATGCTTATATTATTAATTTTAAGATTTTTAAGAGTTCTTCCTGTTTTTTTAATATCTTCACCTAATATCTCTGAACTGATATCTAAAAGGCTTGAAGTTATAGGGACTTTCATATTTAATTTCTCAGCTATAGAATACATAAATGCTAGTCCTTCTTTTATATCTTCAATAATATATCTGTGTTTTTGCAAATCTATATGTTCTCGCCAGTCTTGTGATGATACGAGTTTATCATGAGCTAAATTTCCATACATCCATTTTATTCCTTTATTTTTATAATGATCCTTAATTGGAAAATGCGGAGATTTATAATTTAATTTTTTTCTTAAATTAATTCTTTCATTATCCAAAGCAAAAATTATTTTTAGTATGCTTTTTTGAGTTCCTTCATTATGAATATCCCATTTAGAGAAATGTTCTAGAGGTCCTGTGTTTAAAATTATTAAGGGAGGGTGAATAATAGGTCCAGCATTCATTAATGCAGCTGATAAAATATCTCCACAATATTCTATGCATGGATATATTTGCTTAAGTTTTCTTATAATTTTTTTAGGCTTATTATTTGGATATATACCTGTAGGAAGTTTAGAAGCTCTAGTAGTAATAGCTACAGTATTTATATTTTTTTTTCTGGTTAAATATGGAAGTGTTCCTGACTCAGCATAATAAACATTTTTATTTTTACAGTTGTTAGCGAATATCCAGGATCCAAAACTTCCAGGGGGTAAAAAAACAATTTGTTCTTTTTTTAAAAGTGGGCCGATTTTTTTTGCAATTTCTTTATGTGTAAATGCTGGTAATAATATTATAACTACTTCAGAATTTTTTATTGCTATATTTATAGATTTGCAAATTTGATGGATCTTAATTTTATTTTTAGTATTTTTATCCTGTATTATAATAATATTTTTCTTTTTAATAAGAGCATTCGTGGATTCTTTTGAACGTTGCCAAAAATATATTTCATGTCCTTGATATGTTAAGTCTGCGGCGGCAGCATAACCTCCATTACCTCCTCCAATTATAGCTATTTTCATATTTACCTCATAAATATTTTACTAAACTATTGTTACTCCACTATCTACCGAAATAACTTGACCTGTTGTAATAGCGGATTCATCTGAGGCTAAATAAACAGCCAAATCAGCGACATGTATAGGTTCTCCTAATCCAAGTAAATGTCTTTTAGATATTGCATCAATCTCAGGACTTGATTCCAATAGTTTCTTTACTCTGTCTGATAAAGTTACAGATGGAGCAATGGCATTTACTCTAATTTTGTCAGGTGCGTATTCAGCTGCCATTGAACGTGTCATGGAAGCTATTGCTCCTTTAACAGCAGTATAGCAATCACGACCTGGTAGAGCCATTAAGGCAACGTTTGATGACATGTTGATCACTGATCCTCCGCCAGATTTAGCAATTTCAGGAATTGCATATTTTGAGCAAAGAAAGGTGCCAAATAAATCAAGATTAACACATCTCCAAAATTCTTCTACTGGAGCTTCTGTTACTGGCCCATCTTGTAATGTGGAACCCCCAGCATTATTATGAAGTATATCAAGTTTTCCATAACGTTTTATTGTTTCATTTATGGCTGATTGAACACTATTAGCATCACTAACATTTGTTTTAAAAAAATATGCGTCTCCTCCAGAATTTTTACATTTTGATCGGGCTGATTTAGCCGCTTCTTCACCAACGTTAGAGTCGATTTCAGCAATAAAGACTTTTGCCCCTTCCTCGGCAAAGCGCTCAGCAGTAGCACGGCCTATTCCTCCTCCACCTCCAGTAATAAACGCAACTTTTCCTTTTAATCTCAAGATATATACTCCTAAAAAATATTATTTTAGTTTGAGATAGTTATGATTTTTTATCAATTAAAAAATTATACACTATACGTATATATATGTATTATAATTTCTAATAATCATAATTATTAACGGGGAATTTTAGTTATTAATTCATTAGGTAAATCTATTGAGCGTCAGGAAGATATTAAACTTCTTAAAGGAACTGCAAGATTTGCGGATGATATTCCTTACCGAAAAGATACTCTTCATGTGGCTTTTGTAAGATCAGTACATGCGCATGCTCGTATAGTTAGTATAGATGTTTCTAAAGCTTTAAATATTTATGGTGTAGAAGAAGTTATTACTGGAAAGGAAATAAAAGAGTGGTCACGTCCATTTGTAGTAGGTGTAAAGCAACCCATGGAACATTGGTGCCTAGCTGTAGATAAAGTTCGCTATGTAGGCGAACCTATAGCAATAGTTATTGCTCAAAATAGATATATTGCTGAAGATGCATTAGAACTAATAGATGTTCAATATGAAGAGTTAGTTTCAGTCATAAGTATTTCAGATGCTATAAAGTCTGATGCACCAGTTTTGCATGAAAAAGTTAATAGTAATATTGTAAGTGCAAGAAATTTTAATTATGGAAATGTTGAAAAAGCATTTTCAGAGGCAAAGCATATAGTTGAAATTGATATTAAGTATCCAAGAAATTCTTGTACTCCAATTGAATGTTTTAATATAATAGCTGAGCATTCGTTGGAAGAAAATAGTTACAATGTAATGTCAAATTTTCAGGGCCCTTTTGCTCTTCACCCCGTAATGGCAATGGCTTTAAATATCTCTGGTAATAAACTAAGATTGAGATCTCCAGAAAATTCTGGTGGAAGCTTTGGAGTGAAACAGGCAGTGTTTTCTTATATAGTAGCTTTATGTTTGGCCTCAAAAAAAGTAGGAAAACCTTTAAAATGGGTTGAAGATAGACTTGAACATTTGCTTGCGGCTACTTCTGCTACAGGAAGAGAATCTAAATTGCAAGCAGCAGTTTTAGAAAATGGCGAATTAATTGGACTAAAAATTACTCAGTTTGATGATTGTGGTGGTTATTTGAGGGCACCAGAGCCCGCTTCTCTTTATAGAATGCATGGAAATTTATCCGGTGCTTATAAGGTTAAAAATATTTCTTTAACGAACAATGTCGTATTAACTAATAAAACTCCTTCGGGATTAAACAGGGGATTTGGTGGTCCTCAATTTTATTATGGTTTAGAGAGATTAATGCAAAAAATTGCCAAAGTTTTACAAAAACCACATCTTGAGATTATTAAGACCAATTTATTAAATTCAGATATGTTTCCTTATAGGACGCCTTCTGGTGGAGTTTTAGATTCAGGTAATTATAAAAAAGCTATTGAAAAAGCAGAAGTGGAAGGAAAATTAGAAGAATTATTTAAAAAAAGAAAAAAAAAGAAATTAGAAGGAAAATTATATGGAATTGGTTTTACTGCTGTTGTAGAACCTTCAATTTCGAATATGGGCTATATAAGTACTGCACTTACACATGATGAAAGGTTAAAAGCAGGTCCTAAAAATGGTGCTCATGCATGCGCTACTATCACTATAGATCCATTAGGTTCAATTATTGCAGTTATAGATTCTTTGCCTCAAGGTCAGGGACATAAAACTGTTGTACAACAAATCATTGGTTCTGTTTTCTCTATAGAGCTATCAAAAATTGTAGTTAATTCTGACTTAGATACTCAAAAAGATGGATGGTCTATTGCTGCAGGTAATTATTCTAGTAGATTTGGAGGAGCTGTAGCAGGCACAGTATATTTAGCAGCACAAAAGTTATTACTTAAGCTTAAAACCATTGCTGCTAAAAATATGAACACTAAGATAGAAGATATTATTTTTGAGAATAATTTTATATTTTCAAAAAGTAATCCAGATAATAAAATTTCTTTCTCAAGATTAGCTGGAAGTAGTCATTGGGCTCCCGATACTATTCCAGATGAAATGATACCTCCATTAAGAGAAACTCTTTATTGGACTATGCCTCAGCATAAAGCACCAAATGAAAAGGATGAAATTAATAGTTCTGGTTCATATGGTTTTATATTTGATTTTTGTGGTGTTGAAATTGATAAGTCCACAGGTAAAGTTTTTATTGATAAATATGTTTCTACACATGATGCGGGAAACTTACTACATCCAGAAATGGTAAATGGTCAGATTAGAGGAGCATTTTCACAAGCAGTGGGAGCCGCTTTATATGAGGAATTTAAATATTCAAAAGAAGGAGATTTTTTATCTGGTACTTTTGCAGATTATTTACTTCCAACGGTAAATGAAGTCCCTAATATTGATATACTACATATTAATACGCCATCTCCTTTTACTCCCTTAGGTTCAAAAGGGGTTGGAGAAGGAAATAGTATGAGTACTCCTGTTTGTATTGCAAATGCAATAAGTGATGCTCTAGATAAAGAAAATATTGAACTTCCAATGACACCTCCTAGAATATTCAATTTAATTAATTCTAAAGAAAGACAACCTAATAATCTAAATTATGAAATTTTAGATATTAATAGAAAAGATAGTAAAATAAGTGATGATGCAAAATTATGGACTAATATAAAAAATAAATTTAAGGGGCATTAAAATGAAGCCAGCTAATTTTTTATATTTATGTCCAGAATCTTTAGAAGAAGCCGTTTCTATTCTATTTTCCAAAAAAGAAGATGCAAAAATAATAGCTGGAGGACAGTCTTTACTTGCAATGTTAAACATGCGTCTTTTGTCTCCTAAGATAATTGTAGATATTAAAAATATAAAAATTTTATATAAAATAAAAAATACAAAAGAAGGTTTGTGGATAGGTGCTAATATAACCCAGCAAGAATTACTAGAATTTGAAGACTTATATTCTATATCACCTCTTCTTAATAAGATGTTACCATGGGTAGGTCATTATCAAACTCGAAATAAAGGAACAATATGTGGATCTGTAGCTCATGCAGACCCAAGTTCAGAAATACCTTTGTGTCTAGCATTACTTGATGGAAAGATTAAATTAATTTCTCAACATGAGGAAAGAATTTTACCTGCAAGGGATTTTCAGAAAGGTTTTTTAGATACAGCAATAAGGCCTGATGAAATAATACAATCAGTTTTTTTTCCTCGACTAGATAATAGAGTAGGAGTAGCATTTAATGAGTTCTCTTTTCGGCAAGGAGATTTTTCAATATTATCAGTTGGTGCTATTTGTGGAAGTAATAAAATTACGTTCGGACTTACAGGGCTTTCAAATAAAGCATATATAACTGTATTCCCTATATTGACTGAAGATGAAATAGACGATGCTTTAAATGATTTAGCCTGGAAACTTAAAGGAATAGATGATCATATAGCGTCCGCTAGTTATAGAAGAAATTTATTAAGAGAAATTGGAAAAAACACCATTAAAGAGGCTATGAAATGTCGGATAAAATAAGTAAAAAACATTTAATAAAATTTACTTTAAATGGAAAAAATATTGAAGATGAAATTGATTCACGACTTCTTTTAAGTGATTACATTCGTGATTATTTAGGTCAAACTGGAACGCATGTTGGTTGCGAACATGGGATTTGTGGTGCATGTACAATTCATATAAATGGAAGGGCTTCAAGATCTTGTTTAACTTTAGCAGTTCAAGCGGATGGCTGTAATATTAATACAATTGAGTCAATTTCTAATAATGATAAAAACTTAAGTATAATTCAAAAAAATTTTAAAAAGTATTTTGCTTTACAGTGTGGGTTTTGCACTCCTGGAGTAATTATGACTCTTTCAGATTATTTATATAGAAATAAAGATGCTTCTGAAAAAGACATTAAGAACATATTATCAGGTCATTTATGTCGTTGTACCGGTTATCAACCTATTATTAAGGCTGCCATTGAATCAGCTAAAGAAATTAATGATGAATAACGCGTTTACTTTATTGTCTGCTGTATATAGAGATCCAAATGCTATTGCAATAATAGATGGTCAAAAGATAATTAATTATAATAATTTACTAAAAATATCTTCTATAGTAGGGAGTAACTTGTTCTCGCATGGGTTGCATGAGGGAAGCCATTTAGTTACTTTGCTCCAAAATAATTGGCAAGCAACAATAATTTATTGGGCCTGTCAACTCTATGGTATTATTATTGTTCCATTAAATTGGAGAACTACTTCCAAAGAACTAGATTATTATTTGAAAGACTCAGAAGCAAAAATTGTTATTTTTCAGGACATATCTTCTGATGCTGTTTCATCATCCATTAATTCCCAAGGTATACTAAAAATATCATTGAATAAGTCAGTAGATTCAACTTTTATTTTTGAAAATCTTCTTAATGAAAACTCTAAAAATATAGGTTATATCAAAGATAATAATTTAACATCTATTATGCTTTATACTTCTGGCACAACCGGTATAGGAAAAGGTGTTCCAAGAAGTCATTTTGCTGAAAGGTCTGCAGCGATTGCCCATATTGCACAAAATCATTATGTATATAAGGAAAATACATTAGGTGTAATGCCTTTATATCACACTATGGGTGTAAGGCTCCTATTATCAATGTGTATATTAAATGGTTGTTTTATATGCCAGTCTAAATTTAGTTCTGATCAAGCACTTCAATTAATTTATAAAGAAAAGATTACTTCTCTTTATTTAGTTCCAACTTTGTATCATGATTTAATATCTAATAAAACATTCTCCACCTCTTTGATTAAAACTGTAGAAAAAATTGGTTTTGCTGGAGCAAGTATGAATCAAGATTTACTTGAAAAATTGGATTATTATTTTAAGCCTAAAGTTTTTATAAATCATTATGGTTCTACTGAAATTTATACGTTTACATATTCTGAAAATGCTCAAAAAAAACCTGGATCAGCAGGTAAAGCAGGAATTAATCAAATTATTAAAGTTATAGATATCGATTCAGTAAGTTCTTTAGATGTTGTAGAATCTTTTATAGAAGGAAAGATTATTGCTTCGATGAAAAGTAGTGAAGCATTCAAGAGTTATTGGAATAATCCTAAAGCAAATAAAAATTCTATTATTGATGGCTGGTATATTACCGGAGATATAGGCTTTATAGATGACGAAGGTGATTTATTCATAACGGGTAGAGTTGATGATATGATAATAAGTGGCGGGGAGAATATATTGCCTATAGAAATAGAAAATGTTCTATCAAGTTATAACGATATTGATGAAGTAGTAGTATGTGGTTTGCCTCATGAAAGATTAGGAGAAATTGTTACAGCATTCATAAAATCTGATAAACAAATAGAACTCAGGCTTTTAGATGAATATTTTTTAAAATCTGAGGTTGCAAAATTTAAAAGACCAAGAAAATATATTTTTGTAGATGAAATTCCCAAATCACCTGTTGGCAAAGTTTTAAGAAGAAAATTAAAAAAAAATTTTAGTTAATAAATAAAGGAATAAATTATGAATGACAAAAATTCTGATTATGAAAATTTAGATGGTTTAAGAGTTGTGATAGATTCTAAACTAAAAGTTGCAAGTATAATTCTTGATCGTCCTCCTTATAATGTAGTTTCAATGTTGCAAAGAGAACATTTATCTTCTGTGTTTAAAAAGTTAGATAATGATAAAAATGTTAAAATTATAGTTGTAAAAGGTGAAGGCAAGAATTTTTCTTCTGGAGGAAATGTTCAAGGATTTATGGATTCTACGCCGGAGAAGGTTTCGCAATTAGCAAATAATATTAAAGCACCAGAAATGTGTTCCAAGCCAGTAGTTGCATCTGTAAGAGGTTATTGTTTTGGTGTAGGGTTTGAATTGTGTTTGGCATGTGATTTTCGTATTGTAAGTGATACAACAAATTTTGCATTACCAGAGCAAAAAATAGGCATGATACCAGGGTCTGGCGGGTCTATTAGGTTATTACATATGATTGGTATGACAAGAACAAAAGATATTGTTATGAGGTCCCGGTGGATTTCTGGAAAAGAAGCTGAGAATTGGGGAATAGCTACAAGATGTGTAGAAGATAATTTATTAGAAGAATCTACAAATGAGTTAATAGAAGAGCTTCTTAATTTTTCTCCTTTAGCTCAAAGGACCATTAAATCTGTTTTAAGAACTGCGCAAGACACTACTCTACAGGCGGGTATTGAACTTGAAGGCCAGGCTTATGGAAGGTTGAGGTCGTCTAATGATTTTGCAGCTGGTGTTAAAGCATTTAACGAAAAGAAAAAAGCTGAATGGAGTGGAAGCTAATAAAAATTATTTTGATGTTAATTTATTTCATGAAAATTTTATAATTTATAATTAGAAAAGACTTAAGAGTATGTTTTGGGGTAGGAGAGATAAATAACTATGTACATACTCTTAAGCCCTTAAGGGATTCATCATTGCAATTAATAAATATATTTATAATAAAGAGATATAAACATATGATATGGAAATTATGGAGATTTTATGAATTTTCTATTTTTATAGTCTTATGTTTAATACTATCCATTTGTAAAATTTTTTTGCGTATATTAAAATAACTTAAGAACATAATGTATTTAATAAATACATTGGGAGGAAATAATGCATAAAAGAACTTTTGCGTATTTAAGCAGATTAAAATTAAGAAATTTTTTTATAGTATTTAATATATCTATAAAACATCTTCTAATTATAAGTATTAGCTTCTTTTCATCTCTCTCTTTTGCTTTAGATACACCTCTTCCTCAAGCGACTCCAGAGTTAGTAGGTATATCCTCAGAAAGATTGAATAAAATTGATGCTGTTTTTAAAGCTGGAATTTTAGAAAATAAAATTCCAGGTGCAGTAATTGCAGTAGCACGTCATGGAAAATTAGTTTATTTTAAGGCTTTTGGTATGCAAAATGCTTCAGAGGGCATTCCCATGTCTACAGATTCTATTTTTCGTATATATTCTATGACTAAGCCTTTAGTAAGTGTAGGTGCTATGAAGTTACATGAAGAGGGTAAACTATATCTTTCAGAACCAGTTGGAAAATATCTTCCTGAGCTTATGAATATGAAAGTTGCTCAAGCCCGAAGAGGATCTGAACTAAGCAATGAAACTTTAGAAATAATTGCTGCTAGGCACCCAATTAAGATCCAAGATCTTTTAAGGCATACTTCAGGTTTTACTTACGGAATTTTTGGAAAATCTCCAGCTAAAACAATGCTCAAGGAATCAGATATTGGTACTTTGGATACTATGCATATTTCACTGAAGGATTATGTTTTTAGTATTTCAAAATTACCATTAGCTTATCAACCTGGAACACACTGGGAATATGGACGTTCCATTGAAGTCTTAGGTCGTTTAATGGAGGTGGTCTCTGAAAATAACTTAGATTTTTTTATGAAAAAAAATATTTTTGAACCATTAAATATGAAAGACACTGGGTTTGTAGTTCCTAAAGAAGATTGGTCAAGGATTGCAGAGCCACTTAAAAATAAGGATGAACCTCAACTTATAAATGTTAGACAACAACCAAAACTTCTTACAGGTGGACATGGACTAGTATCTACAGTAGGTGATTATTTGCGCTTCACTCAAATGATGCTTAACGGTGGTATACTTGATGGGAACCGTATTCTAGGACTAAAAACTATAGAATATATGACGTCAAATCACTTAGGAAAAAATATAAGTAGAGATGGACCTTTATATCTTCCTGGTCCTGGGTATGGTTTTGGTCTTGGTTTTGCTGTTAGGGAAAATAATGGTATTTCATCGTGGCCCGGGTCAGTTGGTGAATATTTTTGGGGTGGTTACGCAGGGACCTATTTTTGGGTAGACCCTAAAGAAGATCTTGTAGTCGTATCAATGACACAATCAGTTAAACATAGAGTATACTATAGAATGCTTTTACGTAATCTCGTATACCAGGCACTTATTGATTAAAAAAAATAATTTAAAGATTAGTATCATATAACTATAATTATTTTTAAACTTATTATTATAAGTAGTCGTGCTAATAAAACATAATGATTACCAAGTTATATCTTGCTATGCCAGTTGTAGTATAGGCAAACCAAACTATATTCAATTATATTTTAACTTTTGCAGATTTTGGATCATATAATGCCTTGAAACTAGCATCTGCATCTATAATATTTCCAGCAACATCTATTTGATAATCTGACTTTAATATGCTTATAGAACTTTCTTCTTTTTCTCTGCAAGTTATATAACCTAGCCCAATTGCTCCTTTTAAATGATGACCATAATTGCCACTTGTAATATAACCGACAATATCTCCATCACGTAATATTGGCTCGTTATGATATAGTAATGGTTCAGGGTCTCTTAATCGAAATTGTAAAAGTCGTTTATTTAAGCCTTCATTTTTTTTCTTTATTATAGCATTCTTCCCAATCATGCTTCCAAATTTTGTGCTAGGTTTATTTTCTTTTACTACAAATCCTAAGCCTGCTTCTAGAACATTGTCTTCATTTGAAATATCATGCCCAAAATGCCTATAAGCTTTTTCAATTCTACAACTATCCATAGCGTGTAAACCGCAGTATTTAATTGAGTAATCATTACTTCTTTTAATTAATTCATCAAAAACATGATTGGACATATCTGTTGATATATACAATTCCCAACCAAGCTCACCTACATAAGATACACGGTGAGCTCTTGCTTTTGTGTGCCCAATATCTATTTCTTGCATAGTGCTAAATGGAAAGTTTTTATTTGTTAAATCTTGAGGTATTATAGGTTGTAAGAAATTACGTGCATCAGGCCCCATTATTAAAATTACTGCCTCTGAAGCTGTTACATCTATAGCATAAGCATTAGCATTATCAGGAATATGCCCTCTAATCCAATGCAAATCTTTTTGAACTGTATCTGTAGGTGTTACAACTAGGAATTCATCTAATGACAATCTTGTAATAGTTACATCAGATTCAATGCAACCCGTCTCATTTAAGAACTGAGTATAAACTATTTTCCCAGGCTCTATAGCCACATCATTTGCAGCAATCATTTGTAATACATCTTCTGCATCTTTACCCACTATTTTAATTTTTCCAAAACTTGACATATCAATTAAGCCAACTTTTTCTCTAATAGCTCTATGTTCTTCTGCACTATTTTCAAACCAATTTTGACGTTTCCAACTATAATTATACTTAGGTAATATTTCCTTTTTAATTTCTGTTTCTGTTAAAAACCAATTAGCACGTTCCCAGCCAGAAGTTTCTCCAAAGCATGCCCCCAATTTTTTAAGTTGATTGTGAATAGGCGATAGTCTAACATTTCTTGATGTTTCTACTTGTCTATAAGGAAAATGGTCAGCATAAAGTAAACCCAAGGTTTCTGTAACCCTATCTCTTAAATACTTACGATTATTTTGAAAAGGTTGAACTCTTCTTATATCTACATCCCATAAATCCATTTGAGAATTACCTTTGTCCATCCAATCAGCAAGCACCATACCTGCACCTCCTGCTGATTGAATTCCTACAGAATTAAAACCTGCTGCAACGAAAAATTTTTTTAATTCAGGCGCCTCACCAAGTAAATATCTATTGTCTGCAGTAAAGCTTTCTGGTCCATTAAAAAATGTATGAATACCGGCAGTTTCAAGGTAACCTAATCGCTTAATTGCTTTTTCTAGTATTGGTTGAAAGTGATCAAAATCATCTGCTAATGTATCAAATTCAAAATTCTCAGAAATGCCATCCATTCCCCAGGGTTTAGACTTAAGTTCAAAACAACCCAGAAGTATTTTTCCAGCATCCTCTTTATAGTAGGAGCTTTCATCTGGGACTCTTAATACAGGAAGATTTAATTTTAAGTCTTTTATTTTTTCTGTAACTATATAAAAATGTTCACAAGCATGCAGAGGAACGGCAACACCAGCCTTTTTGCCTATTTCGTGCGCCCACATTCCTCCAGCATTTACTATATATTCACATTCTATATATCCTTCAGATGTCATAACTCCTTTTACTTTATTATTATTTTTATCTATATCGGTAGCCTTTACACCTTCTATAATTTGCACCCCATAATTACGTGCACCTTTTGCTAGTGCCTGCGTAATATTAACGGGATCAGCTTGTCCATCTTTTGGAAGCCATAATCCTCCAACCACATCATCTATATTTAAATTTGGATATTTTTCTAATATTTCCCTAGAACTAATTTCGTCTATTTCTACTCCAAATGATCTTCCCATAGCAGCTGATCTTTTTAATTCTTCCATTCTCTCGTTTGTTAATGCGACAGTTATTGATCCATTACGTTTAAATCCTGTTGAAAGACCAGTTTCATCTTCAAGTTTTTGATAAAGCTCTTGAGAGTATTTTGCTAAACGTGTCATATTTTTTGTTGCTCTCAGTTGAGCTATTAGACCTGCAGCATGCCACGTTGTACCACAAGTTAATTGTTTTCGTTCAAGTAGAACAATGTCTTTCCAACCTAATTTACCTAGGTGATATGCTACGGAGCATCCAATAATACCTCCCCCAATAATAACTACATTTGCTTTTTTAGGAATAAGCATAAATTATCCTTTCAAAATAAAACACGTAACATCATTAGAGTTTGAAACACTTATATATATATATCAATTATAAATTTATGAAGATAAAATTTTTATTAAGTTTTTTGCTTTTTTAATTTTTGGTTTTTCAATAATATTTACTATTTTATCTAATTTTTTCTTTCCAAGAAGAGCTTCTGATTTTTTAAGAATTTTTTCATATAATACGTTTGGTTTGATAGAATCAGATAAATCAAAACTTTTTGTAATTTTCTCATTATTTTGATGTATTGTAACGATAGATTTTGATTTAGGAATATTGTTATTTCCAACAACAATTACTTTATCTCTGATTTTAGTAATTGCGTTATCTTTACATATTTTATGGTTATAACTATTAGGTTTTGACATATTTATTCCATTTAAAATCATTGATGATGTTAGTGAATATGAAAACTTTGCTTCTAATCCTGTTGAAGGCCTTGGAATATTACATACCTTAAGCCAAGAAGAGTTTGTTTCTATTTTTATCTTAGTTATTTTTTTTATATCAATTATATTATTGATTTTAATAAATGATAAAGCCTCTAAAGCTGCATGTAAGCCATGACAACACGAAAAAAATTTATATTTTATTTTAGTATATAAATAATTTTTTCCAAGACCACTAATTGCTATTTTTGGAATAGTTCCATCCCAGCTATGAGTATCTAAAAATCCTTGTTCACATTCAAGACTATTTGAGGCACTTATAAAATTGAGAGAGGCAAGTTTAGTTGATTGAATAGCATTTGAGGCAGCCATACCGGCATGAAATGGTTTACCCATTGTTCCAAATTGTGATTTTAATCCAGAAGCTTGTGTTGAAACTAAACCAAAAGCATGCATTGTTTGATTTATATTTAAATTCATTATTCTTGATGCAGCGGCAGTTGCTCCAAAGGCTCCACTTGTGGCAGTTTGGTGAAATCCGGCATTGTAATGAGCAAATCCAAGAATATGACCAATTCTTATAGAGGTTTCAACTCCAATAATATAGGCTTCTATTGCTTTGTCTAAATTAAGATTAAATTTTTCTGTTAAGGCTAATACTACAGGTAAGACTACAGCAGTAGGATGTCCTAAATTAATAAAATGCGTATTATCGTAGTCTAATGCGTGTCCAATAGTACCATTTGTAAGAGCTGCACTTTCTGCAGTTACTAATTGCGAACTAGTAATTATTCGTGATTCTTTAACACCTTTATTTTTGATAGCTAATTGCGTAACTATTTTTGAAACAGGTTCTTTTTTCGCTGCATATGCAACGGCACACCAATCTAAAATTGATATTTTTGCATATGTTTTAAGATTAGAGTTGAATTTACTAGATGAAACGTTAGTAGCAAATTTAGCAAATTGTTTTGTTAGATCTACCATATACAATTTATAGACTATTAGTATTTTATGTACAATGGGATTTCAATATATGACTTTTTGTACACCTATTTTTTTTTATTTGTTCAATGTACACATTTTGTACACCTAGCAGATTTTACAAAATCTACAAAAAATAAAAAATCTAGTAATATCAAGAGATTAAATGGCTCCGCGGGTAAAATTCGAACTTATAAAGTTTTATTTAACATTCACAGGGAATTACCTATACTAAAAAAGAAAGAAAAGTATGTGATAATTTCTATAAAAA
>LWDU01042315.1_pt1 | contig 26172 bp, 25 predicted proteins | sample 727161 | NCBI WGS metagenome assembly LWDU01 (sample SAMN04566230, study PRJNA314399) | hydrothermal vent metagenome | isolation source: deep sea hydrothermal plume seawater | place: Mexico: Gulf of California, Guaymas Basin | collected 2004-07-11
TGATCTTTTATTCGCTGCGTAGTATTTGGACTCTTACCCTTGCTGGACCTAGTTTTTTCACTTTTTTTCTTGGGTCCTTTCTTAGCAGCGTCTTGCTTGGGTCCTTTCTTAGCAGCGTCTTGCTTGGGTCCTCTCTTAACAGCATCTTGCTTGGGTCCTTTCTTAGCAGCGTCTTGCTTGGGTCCTCTCTTAGCAGTTTTCTTCTGAGGCGATTCTTGCTTTACTGATCGTTTTTTTGGTGTTGTTCTTTTATTAGTTGATTTTTTTCTCTTGTTTCCAGCAACTCCAGTTGTGCTTTTTCTCGTTTTCGATCTTGGCTTATTCTTGCCTTGGTTAGCCTTCACTTTATTGTTTTGTTTATTCTCCAACCAAAACATGAACCGATCAATCAGATTTGGTGTTTGAACATCATCAATATCCCAAGCAGTAACAGGTTTAGGATTTAAGTTCCTGGAATTTCCCATTGCTTGGCTAATAGGATTTAAGGATGCATTATCTTGTTTAATTGTTTTCGCCAATTTATAGCTCGCTTGCTTGTATTCAGCTAAATTGGCTTCATCTTTTCTCAGTCTTTTAATTGAGAAGTTAACACTTGAAAGTTCCGAATCTGCAATCAAAATGATATGTACAGATTCTCGTTGTTCAATATCTTTAATCCATTGTCTTTTTTCATTTAAAAGATACGTTGCGGCATCCGATGGTATATCAGCAATTACACTGGCAGTGTTTTCTTTTCTTGCTTCCTCTTCAACCAGTCTAAGAACTGCTAACGCTAAAGACTCTGTGCTTCTAATTCGACCCATTCCACTACAATTTCCACAGATTCTGTAAGCTGAGTCTCCTAATGATGGTCTTAACCTTTGTCTGGACATTTCCAGCAAACCAAATTTAGAAATATGACCGAGCGAAATTTTTGCTCGGTCTGATTTAACCGCATTTTTTAAAGCGTTTTCAACTTGTTTTTGATTTCTGTGTTGTCTCATATCAATAAAATCAATAACGAGTAACCCACCTAAATCTCGCAGTCTACATTGTCTTGTTATCTCGTCGACTGCTTCTAAATTTGTTTTTAATGCGGTTGATTCAATACCAGATTGTTTTGTTGATTTTCCAGAATTAATGTCGATAGAAACCAATGCTTCTGTGTAATCAATAACAACACTTCCACCAGAGGGCAGAATAACTTTGTTTGAATAGGCTGATTCAATTTGATGCTCGATTTGGAATTTCGTAAACAAAGGTGTTGTTTCTTTATAATATGAAAGTTTTTTCAAATTGTTAGGGGTCACTTGTTTAAGGTATTTTTTGGCGTCTTTGAATGTGTTCTCATCGTCCACGATTATTTCACTTATTTCATCATTTAAATGATCTCTCATGGCCCTAACAATCAAATTGTCTTCTTTGAAAATTAGAGCTGGGGCTTCAACATTGACAGCCATTTTTTTAATTGAATTCCAAATACCAAGCAGATGTTTTAGATCCCATTCGAGTTCAATGTCAGATCTACCTACACCAGCCGTTCTAATGATCAATCCAGCTTCTTTAGGAACTCCAAGATTACTTAGACTATCCAGGATTTGTTCTCTGTCTTGACCCATGATTTTTCTGGATACTCCACCAGCTTTTGCTTTATTGGGCATTAAGACAATAAACCGACCTGCCAAACTAATAAACGTAGTCAGTGCTGCACCTTTAGTGCCGCGCTCTTCTTTGGAAACCTGCACGACAATTTCTTGGCCTTCCTCTAGAAGTTTTTTGATGTCGCGTTTTTCACCCGGTATGGGTTCAGACAAATAATATTCCCTTGAGACCTCTCTAAAAGGAAGAAAGCCATTTCTTGCAGAGCCAAAGTCAACAAAAATTGCATCTAGGCTGGGCTCTATCCTGCTGATCTTAGCTTTGTATATATTGTTTTTCTTTTGTTCTCTTGACTTGATTTCTATATCAAGGTCATAAAGTTTTTGGCCATCGACCATGGCCACCCGCAACTCTTCTTCTTGAGTTGCATTGATTAACATTCTTTTCATAGTTACCTCTCTTAACAAGGCAACAAGATAGAAATTATTTGGTCTGTATTGGTAGTCCAGCACTATTTGGAATCAAATAATGCTTATTATTAGTTATTATTTTTTGTCTCACTCTAATACTAAAATACTAAAAAACTTTTTTTAATTAACCAACAAAGATCTGGTTCTATCCTATTGTCTTTGCCTAAAAATTCCTGGTCTCTAGGACCTTCTAGATTACTTATATCGAATCTATCGTTTTAACTTATTTTCTTCATATAAGTTATTATTGCGGGGGAGTATAACAAAGTTGATTTACTATCACCAATTTTTGATTTACAACACTTAAAATTATCTGAAATATGAAAGACTTGGGTATAAATAATAAAGTTATTGTCTCCAGAGATGATGACGGAATGAGATTGGATAACTATCTTATAAAAATAATTAAAGGGATGCCAAAATCAAGAATATATAGGATGATTAGAAAAGGCGAGGTTCGTATTAATTCAAAAAGAGCGAAACCAAGAAGTAGAGTACATGTTAATGATACGGTAAGAATACCTCCCTATGCTCTAAACGAACCAAAAACAAATTTTAGTTCTGTACGTAAAAATGATCTTAGGTGGATCAATAATATAGTCATATTTGAAAATGATTCATTTTTATTGGTTAATAAACCTTCTGGTTTAGCTGTTCACGGGGGCAGTGGAATTCATCTCGGTCTGATTGAGCTCTTAAGATCTTCCCGTGAAAAACGTAATGAGCATCTTGAATTGGTGCATCGATTGGACAAAGGCACAAGTGGTTGCTTATTGGTATCTAAAAAGAAATCTAAGCTTAGGAAATTACATGAATATTTTAGAGAAGGTAAAGTTCAAAAAACTTATCTAGGGCTAATGGTTGGTAAATTTACCCAAACAGTCTACGAAATTGACCAACCTCTAAAAATAATCTCAACGCCTGAAAACGGTCGTTTAGCCGTACCTGATGATTCAGGTAAGAAGGCCAGAACAAAATTTTTTCTAATGGAAAAATATAAAAACTCAGCACTGTTTAAAATAGAACCAATTACCGGTAAAACTCATCAAATAAGAGCACATGCAAAGTACATGAAGACTCCATTAGCTGCAGATCATCGTTATGGCATACAACCGGATCAAATTGTTTCTGAATTTGGTTTGACCAGGCTTTTTTTGCACGCAGAGTCAATAAAGTTTCCAGGTTTATCATCAACAGAGAGCACTTTTAGCTTCAAATCTAAACTGGATACTAAACTGGTTGAAGTCTTGGAAAAATTGAGATCGGAGACTCACCAGATTTAATTGAACAAATTGAGCATCAGTAACAAACATTTAAGTTTAGTACAATCCTAAATTTTTTAATTGTCCCGTCAACCAAACCATTGGTAGTCCAATAATTGCTTGTTCGTCCTTGGTGATCATTTGATCCACTAATTGCTGAAATTGTTCGGATTCATACTTAACAGCCGCAGTGGAATCAAAAATATCTTGGCTATTCAAATAAATTTCCAGTTCTTTTTTGCCAAATGGTTTGAATTTAATTATGGTCTTATCAAGATGGGTTAATTCAATTTTCTCTTCTTTAATCACAATGGCCACACTGGTGTAAAAGTAAATATTCTTACCAGAAAATTTAATTATTGTTTGGTACGCGCTCTCATAGTCCGGTGGTTTCCCAATACAAACATCTTTAAAACTTGCAACTTGATCAGATCCAATAACAATATCCTTGGGTCTGATGTCAGCAATTTTCCTAGCTTTAATTTTTGCTAATCGCATCGACAAGTCTTGCGGAGATTCTTTTGGATATTGAGATTCATCAATCTCAGGTGCAATTGATTCAAAATTTGGGACGTATTTTGACAACAATCTTGCTCGATAAATTGAGCTTGATCCAAGAATAATTTTGGGAGTGCTTCGGGTCATTATCTGTAAATATTTAAAAGTCAAAAAGACATTATTGGTAAACTAGGAAGTATTATTGTGATTGGAATTATGTTTAAGAATACTTTAAGCATCAAAGATTTTTCTGATTTATCTAGAAATAATTATGTAATTGATCATGTGATTCCCGCCATTACTTTTCCTAGACTACCTCATTTCTTGATTGACGATAACCAAACGGATGGTAATCAAGTCTCGATAAATCTAAAAATATTTACTGAACAATCAATTGACCCAAAGATAAAAGGCAGTATTTCGGTGTCGTTGACAATGGAAACCTCCATTGATTTTTTGATTATAGAGTCATTAAACCAAAACAAAACTGGTCTATCTTCTGTAAATACAATTGCGGTGGATTCAGATGGACTTTCAATTGAAAAGATCGTGGAAGATGAAGTTTTATCGATGATCCCAATGTCATTAATGCATAATAAAGTTGCATTATGTGAAAATAACGATACCTTAGGCTTGTTTTTAGCTGTGAGTGATAAATCTAACGGTAAGCATCAGAAAAATAAACCATTTTCTGGGTTGGATAAACTATTAAAAGCAAAAGATAAGGATTAATTTTTTAAAGAGGTTTAAGAAGCAGAAATGGCAGTTCAAAAAAAACGAAAAACAAGATCAAGACGTGATATGAGAAGGTCTCAAATCAAAGCTAAGAAACCCTCTATTACCAATGATGAAGTCACTGGAGAGACTCATATCAGACACACCATCAGTCCCCAAGGATTTTATCGTGGTAAACGGGTCATTGCTTTCAAGGAAAAAGAGCAATTGGAAGAAGAATAGAGGTGTTTTTTTGAGTGATTTTATAACACTGTCACTGGATGTGATGAGTGGAGATAAAGATCCCGAAGCATCCATTAATGCAGCATTGAATCTATTGGAGCTGAGGAAAGATGTTAAAATTTTTCTTGTTGGCAACAAAGAAATCATAGAAAAGCAAACATCAGGTAAAATTGGCAATCGCCTTCAAATCCTACATGCTGATGAGGTCGTTCAGATGAGCGATCCGCCGGTTGTAGTTTTACGAAAAAAAAAGCAATCATCTATGAGACGTGCGGTTGATCTAGTAAAGGATGGTGCATCCCAAGCATGTGTTAGCTCTGGAAATACCGGAGCCTTAATGGCAATTTCTAAATACGTTTTAAAAACCATACCAACCATCGACAGGCCTGCCTTAATGACCTCTATTCCTACGATTAAAGGCAGTACTTATGTTCTTGATTTAGGAGCCAACTCCAACTGTACACCAGAACAACTCTACCAATTTGCTTTAATGGGTGATGTGGTAGCTAGAGAGATAAGAGGAATTGATCAACCACGGATAGGCCTATTGAATATGGGTGAGGAAGCGAGTAAAGGCAACCAAGTAATAAAAGAAGCAGCAAACTTAATGAACTCCAGTTCAATCAATTTTATTGGTTATATTGAAGGCAATAATATAGTTGAGGATAAAGCCGATGTTGTGGTGACTGACGGATTTACTGGAAATATTGCACTTAAAACCGTGGAGGGAAGTGTCCGCTTGGTATTTAAGTTTGTAGAAGATGCTTTCAATGCAAACGCCTATAATAAATTTTCCTCTATGGTCTCTAAGCCTGCTCTTGATCTGGCGAAAGATAAAATCGATCCACGCCGTTACAACGGTGCACTTTTGTTAGGGCTAAATGGAGTGGTGGTTAAAAGTCATGGCGACTCCGATGCATTTGGTGTACATCATGCACTGATCACTGCGATTGAAGAGGTGCAGAGTGAAATTGTTTCTAAATTGATAGGTGCGTTTTAAGGTATCCTCTTTTTTATGTTTTCAAAAATTATAGCAACTGGCAGTTATCTCCCAGAAAATATCGTAACCAATCGTGATCTTGAACAGCAAATTGATACAACAGATGAATGGATTCGCTCTAGAACTGGAATCGAGCAAAGGAGAATTGCTTCAATTGATCAAAATACCTCAGATTTGGCATACGAAGCAGCAAATCGTGCTATTGATAAGGCAGAAATTGCAGCCGAGTCAATCGATCTTATTATTGTCGGTACTTGTACTCCTGATGTAGTAACACCGAATGTTGGTACGATCATTCAAGAGAGATTAGGGATAAAGAACTCTGCTGCTTTCAGTGTTGAGGCTGCCTGCAGCGGTTTTATTTATGCAATGAACATTGCAGATAAATTTATCCGTTCTAGGGATTCTTCCTGTGCTTTGGTGGTTGGAGCCGATACTCTATCTAGAATAACTGATTGGACTGATAGGAATACTTGCGTCTTGTTTGCTGATGGCGCTGGAGCAGCAATTTTGCAACCATCAGATACACCCGGCATACTGTCTTCAGAATTGGGAGCCGATGGCGCCTATGGTGATTTATTGTATGTTCCTTATGGTACTTCGAGAAAACCAGAACAACCTAAACCAGATGATTATTGTCTACACATGAAGGGCAATGAGGTATTCAAGGTAGCGGTTAAAACCCTTGAATCAATTACCTTGGAAGCCTTGGCAAAACAAAATATGAATATCAATGATATAGATTGGCTTATCCCTCACCAAGCAAACACAAGAATCATCCACTCAGTTGCAAAAAGGTTAGGCATTCCAATTGAGAAAGTAATAATTACTTTGTCTCATCACGGCAACACATCAGCAGCATCGATACCACTTGCACTTGATGAAGGTATCGATTCAGGAAAAATAGACTCAGGGGACACAATTCTTATGCTAGGCTTTGGTGCCGGCTTTACTTGGGGCACCATGATTATTAAGTTGTAATTATCGCCTAAAGAATGTTTTCAATAGTCATGAAATACAGTATAAAAATTTCCTTATTTTTATTGTGTTTCTCCTCTTTTATTTGCTCCAGTCAAGCAGCTTCTATTTTTGATATCCGTGAAAATATTGAGATCGTCGGAAAGACAGAAACAATCGAAACTGTTTACGAAGATACATTGATTGATCTTGCAAGAGCCCACAATCTTGGTTTTACTGAGATTGTCTCAGCCAACAGATCTGTGAATAAATGGAGGCCTGGAGAAGGGACAATGGTTCTGCTGCCGAAAGCATTTATCGTTCCCAGTAACTATTTGAAAAAGGGGATGACCATCAATCTGGCTGAATATAGGGGTTTTTATTCGAATGGTGAGGAATTAATTACTTTCCCAGTTGGTATTGGAAGGATGGATTGGACAACTCCTTTGGGAATATCTAAAGTGGATCTGAAATTGGAAAACCCTTCTTGGTATCCACCTTTATCAGTGCGTCAAGAATACCAAGAAGAAGGGATTTATTTAGCACCCGTTATACCAGCCGGTCCTGATAATCCTTTGGGTAAATTGGCAATGCGTCTCGACATTCCTGGAGGATATTTCATTCACGGAACCAATAAACCAGATGGGGTTGGAATGCAGGTTTCACATGGATGCATACGTCTTTTTCCTGAAGATATACGGTTAATTTTTTCTCTTACTGATATTGGTTTGCGAGTAAAAATTATAAATGAACCCTTTAAAATAGGGATCTTGGGAAGTCAGATTTTTCTGGAGATTCATGACACACTTTCACCAGAAGATATAAATAGCAGCTACATAGGTGTTGAATCAATGATCAAAAGTTTTGTCTTTGATAGACAAATAGGTGCAACAATTGATTGGACCAAGGTTAAAGAAATCTTCGAAAAGAAAACAGGAGTTCCAACAATGATTGCAGAGATTGGGACAAAGACCAGATAGTTGTTAGAGACAGCTGGCCGAGTAAGGCGAGTAAGGGAAAAAACAGTCGATAATAAACTTATTTCTTACCTAGATCTCTTTCAAATATTCTCTCAGCTTCTTCTGCTTTCTCCTCACTGGCTTCAGCTGCGGCTTCTGCTTTTGCGGCTGCTTCACTTGCAGCATTTGCAGCTTCCTGAGCAGCTCTAGCTGCTTCTTCTGCTGAGTTTTGGCCAGAGGAAATTTCGGATTTCATGTCTTTAATCTGGCTCTGCATGGCTTTATCAGCGTTGTGTAAGTCAGCATAGCAGCCTGTTAAAAAAACTAACACGCTAGAAGCAAGAAAAGTTTTAAGAATTGGTCTGAATTTCATTGAATATTTCTCCATTTTTACGCCTGTTTGGCAATCAATTTTACACTCCCTCATTTTCCACTAAAACGCATTAAAGAGCAACACGATTGATTTGATTTTTAGACTTCTCTAAAAATAATTCTTCCTTTTGTCAGGTCATAGGGGGTCATTTCTACGGTGACACTATCTCCAGTTAAAATTCTGATGTAATGTTTCCTCATTTTCCCAGATATGTGAGCGATGATTGTGTGTCCGTTTTCCAATTCAACCCTGAAAATTGTATTTGGCAGAGTTTCCTTGACCACACCTTTCATTTGTATTGCTTCTTCTTTTGCCATGCAAAATTCTCCTAATAAAACTTTAGTTTAAATCAATTTACTTTAATGCATCTAAGTACTTCTCTGCGTCAAGCGCAGCCATGCAACCACTTCCCGCAGAAGTAACTGCTTGTCTATAGATCGGGTCAGATACATCACCAGCAGCAAAGACTCCTTCAATATCAGTTTGTGTACTAAATTTTGGGTGTTGTTCATCACAAATAATGTAATTTGAGTCATCCAAAGAGATTTGATTTTTGAAAATATCCGTATTCGGGTCGTGGCCGATTGCGATAAAAACCCCTGAAATGTTTAGAACTTGTTTTTTATTTTCATCAATCGTACTTCTTACTCTTATCTGAGTAACCCCATTGTCATTTCCCATGACTTCTTCTAGCACATGATCCCAAATAATTGATATATTGCCATTTGCCTTAGTCTTATCAAACAGTCTCATTTGAAGCATCTTTTCTGCTCTAAGAGCATCTCTTCTATGAATCAAGATAACTGACTTTGCAATATTTGATAAGTACAATGCTTCTTCAACAGCAACATTCCCGCCACCTATGACTACAACATCTTGATTTTTATAGAAAAATCCATCGCAAGTAGCACAAGCAGAAACGCCTTTTCCTTTGTATTTTTCTTCACTTTTAAGCCCAAGGTATCGAGCAGTTGAACCTGTGGCAATAATCAAGGCGTCAGTAGTGTATGTAACGTTGTCTCCGAATAGTTGAAAAGGTTTTTTTGACAAGTCAGATTTATCTATGCGGTCATAAATGATTTCAGTTTTAAATCGTTGTGCATGTTGTAACATTCTTTCCATTAGTACAGGCCCTAACAAGCCTTCACTATCTCCAGGCCAATTGTCAACGTCGGTCGTGGTCATCATTTGACCACCCGGTTCTGCACCAGTGATCAAGACTGGTTTTAAATTTGCTCTTGCAGCATAAACTGCTGCCGAATAACCAGCTGGACCGGCACCCAAAATCAATAATCTGCAATGTTTGGTTCTTTCCATAAATTAATGCGATGTGTTAGATTTTCTATAAACAATGATAATATTGCAAATGAGAGTTATTGATGAGTATATAGCTTCAAGCATCAATTATTTTTTTTTTAAAATAATCGTTAGTTAAAGGAAGAAATTATTTCTAACATCAACATCAAAAAACCGTTTACCAAAGGCTCTATCCTTCGAGAATCTGCTGTTATCGCTCTGTTTTCTTTCGCATTAATTGTACTAATTGCATTGATTACTTTTGATGCAGCAGATCCAGGGTATAAAAATATAAAAAGCGTCGGTGAGGTAAACAACTATCTGGGTGTAGTAGGGGCTTTCTTCTCAAGTTTTGTTATCTATCTTTTTGGATTAGCGAGTTATTTTTTTCCAGTATTTTTCTTGGTCTATGGGCTCAATCTAATTGACAGAAAAGATCATCCTAAATCGGATGTTCAATCTGCTGCAATCAAATTTTTGGCTTTCGTATTTGTCTTATTATCAACCTGTTGCCTCTCAAGTATGTACATATCAGTATCTTGGGTACCCCAAGATTCAGGTGCGGGTGGAATAATTGGTTTGGAAATTAATCAGTTGTTATCTCAAGGGTTAGGTGAGGTTGGCACAACACTCCTTTCATCAGCTATCTGGATTATTTTTATGCCAATTTTTATTGGGTTTTCATGGGTTAAGCTGATTCGTTTGACGGGTCAGGCCGTTATCAATTTCGTTACTACTTTTGGCCAACTTTCTATCAGAGCGTTGACTCCATTAAGGCAGTTGATCAGTTCTTTTCGAGAGAAAAATACAATCAAAAAGAAAGAACATTTAGAAGAAACCAAAAAGGAACCACCTAAAAAAATTTCTAAGATTGATCCTGAACCTGACAAAAGAGTTAAGGAAATTAAAGAAGGAAAAAAATCAATCAAAGAAAAGCAGATAAAACTTTTCCAAGCAAGAACCAATGATGAATTACCTGATCTGAATTTATTGGACAAAGCTTCTGATGAAAAAATCGGAAATTCCAAAGAATCTATAGAAGCAATGTCAAGGCTTCTGGAACTTAAATTGAAAGATTTTGGAATTATTGCAAATGTTGTGGAAGTCTTACCCGGGCCCATTGTCACCAGGTTTGAAATCAACCCTGCACCTGGAGTTAAAGTTAGTCAAATCAGCAATTTATCTAAGGATCTTGCTCGATCACTATCGGTTTCAAGTGTCAGGATTGTTGAGGTTATTGAGGGGAAATCTGTCATAGGAATTGAGATTCCTAATGAGAAAAGAGAATTAGTTGTGTTGGGTGAGATTTTGAGGTCAAAAATGTTCGCAGATATGAAATCACCTCTTTCTATTGCACTTGGCAAAGATATTGCTGGCAATCCTGTATGTACAGATCTAGCAGAAATGCCCCACCTGTTAATAGCAGGAACTACTGGTTCAGGTAAATCAGTGGGGATTAATGCAATGGTTTTAAGTCTCCTCTATAAATCAACACCTAAAGAAATAAGATTAATTATGATCGATCCGAAAATGCTGGAATTATCTGTCTATGCAGGCATTCCACATTTGCTTTGTCCTGTGGTCACAGATATGAGGGCAGCTGCTAATGCTCTCCGCTGGTGTGTGATGGAGATGGACAGACGGTATAGGTTGATGGCAAGTTTTAAGGTCAGAAATTTAAACGGTCTAAATAAAAAGATCAGTGAATCAATTGAGGCAGGCAGCCCTGTCACAGATCCGTTGTTTGATCTTGAAACAAAGATACAATCTGGAGAGAATCCAGTCGCCCCTGATTTGGAACCCTTGCCAAAGATTGTTGTCATCATTGATGAATTGGCAGACATGATGTTGACAGTTGGTAAGAAGGTAGAGCACCTCATCACAAGATTAGCCGCCAAAGCAAGAGCATCAGGAATTTACATGATTATTGCAACCCAGCGACCCTCTGTCGATGTTATTACTGGACTGATCAAAGCCAATATACCGTGTAGAATTGCTTATCAGTGTTCGGCCAAGGTAGACTCTAGAACCATCTTGGATCAAATGGGCGCGGAAAGTTTACTCGGTAATGGCGATATGTTGTTTATTCCACCAGGGACCTCCATGCCAATAAGGATCCATGGAGCTTTCGTTTCAGATGAAGAAGTCCGACGGGTTTCAGAAAATTTACAATCCAGTTCGGAACCAATCTTTATAGACGAGGTCACATCCGGAGAAATTGATGGCATCCCGTGGGTTGATTCCAAAGGAGTGACCGGTGGCTCAAAAGATAGCGAATCAGATCCTTTGTATGATGAAGCTGTTAAATTGATTACTGAATCCAGAAATGCATCCATTTCATCCGTTCAAAGAAGACTTAGAATAGGTTATAACAGAGCTGCAAGACTTGTGGAGCACATGGAGGACGTGGGTATCGTCGGCCCCCTTGAATCAAATGGTAAAAGGGAAGTTTTAGCACCACCACCACCTGAAGCTTAAGCCAAAATGCTAAAACTAAAGGAGTGTGGCTGCATTGTGGCAATCCTTATTAGTTTACTGGCTTTTAATCTTAGTTATTCCACTGAAGGGCCTTCGTTAAATATCAATGAATATTTGAATGAAATTCATTCACTTCAAGCGAGTTTCAAGCAATCCATTTACAGTCCTGCAAACGATGTCATTGATTACACTGAAGGTTCTTTTCTTCTTAAAAAGCCAGGTAATATAATGTGGCAATTTACAGTCCCCAGTCTCAAGAGAATCATTGTCCGTAACCAAAAAATTTCAACTTACGACGCCAATTTAAATCAGGTAGTCATAGTTCCATTTTCAGATCGATACCAATCATCACTCGCCAATATTTTACTTAAAAATGACAGCCTGATGAGCTACTACCAGATTAGTTCAGAAACATCCAACAACAATATCTATTCGGTTTTTCTGGTTCAGAAAGAGAGCAATAATCTCTTTACAAAAATGAAAATTACTGTTGTTGAAATGTTGTTAACTGAAATAAAACTATGGGATGCTAGTGGCCAATCTATAGCTATTGTTTTCGATGATGTCATTCTAAATGCCCCATTGTCTGACTCGTCTTTTGAAATCCCCGTACCCAAGGGAACCGATGTTTTTGATCAAACATCATGAATTTCATGAGTGATAAAACTAATTTCTATTTTCAAATAATCGGATCTTTTTCAGTTGTAGTGCTTTTAACATACTTGCATCTCATACCAGCACCTTCAATGGATCTGATAAACCTGAATCAAGTTGACAAGTTGGCCCATGTTTTAATGTTTTTTCTTACCATGATGTGGTTTATGTATGTCACTCCTAAGCCCCATCAGCTGTTAGTTGGTGTTTCTTTGATTTTATTTGGTTTGGTACTTGAATACATTCAGATAAACTTTTTACCTGACCGTACATTTGAATGGCTTGACTGGGTAGCTGACGGAATCGGCGTGTTACTTAGTTTTTTTATAGTTCCGGTTCTAACAGACAAATTTTTTGATAGTTCTGTCTAATTTTTAGATAATTTTATAGACTTTCAATGTATATATGCTAGATCCAAAAAGAATAAGAGACGACAGGAATTACGTTGCTAAAAATTTGGCTCGTCGCGGTATGAAGTTTAATCTCGATAAAGTTATTGAACTTGATTCTCAGAGAAGGAAACTGCAATCTCAACTAGACAATTTACGCAGTGAAAAAAACAGGGCCTCTAGAGAGATTGGTCTAGCAAAATCTGAGGCTGCAGCATTATCAGAGTCAAAATCTAGAATGCGTGAACTAAATCAAGATTTAAAAAATTACGAAAAAAAATTAAACAAACTGTCTTCTCAACTCAATGCATTTTATTTGGATTTTCCCAATTTACTTCACGATTCAGTGCCGGACGGAACCGATGAATCAATGAATCAAGAAATACGTGTTTGGGGTGAACCTAGGGTATTCGATTTTAAAGTCGAGGATCATGTAAAACTGGGGCAAGATCTAGGTTTGTTTGATTTTGAAACGGCGGCAAAAATATCTGGGTCACGTTTTGCTGTTTTTAAAGATGATTTTGCTAGGCTTCACCGGGCCTTGATTCAATTCATGCTTGATGTCCACACGCAAGAAAATCATTACATCGAGTATTATGTCCCAAGTCTTGTAAAAAGCAGATCTCTTGAAGGGACAGGGAATTTGCCCAAGTTTGCAGATGATCTTTTTAAGATAGATAGCGACGATGATTTTTATTTAATCCCTACCGCTGAGGTTCCATTGACAAATCTTGTTCGAGATACGATTTTACAATCCGACGAACTGCCAAAAAAATTTATTGCTCATACACCCTGTTATCGCTCTGAAGCTGGTTCTTATGGCAAGGATGCCCGGGGTATGATACGGCAACACCAGTTTGAAAAAGTTGAATTGGTTCACATTGTTAAACCCGAAGAGTCCTACGACGCTTTAGAAGAATTAACACAGAATGCAGAATCTATTTTGATTAAGTTGGGCCTTCCATATCGAGTAGTGTTGCTTTGCTCCGGGGACAGCAGTTTTGCAGCCGCAAAAACCTACGATATTGAGGTCTGGTTGCCATCCCAGGATCGATACAGAGAAATATCTTCTTGCAGTAATTGTGAAGCATTTCAGGCGAGAAGAATGAAGGCAAGGTGGAAAAATGAGCAAACAGGTCAAAACGAGTTTGTCCACACACTCAATGGATCAGGACTAGCGGTTGGTAGGACTTTGGTTGCTATTCTTGAAAACTATCAGCAAAAAGATGGAACAATTACCATACCTGAAGTACTTTGGCCCTATGTAGGGAATCAGCAAGTGATAGGGTAATATTACTTAGACTTTTCTTTCGACTCTGGCGACCAATCCTTTATGTGTATATCTCTTTGGGGAAAAGGGATAATGATGCGGTTTTTTTGAAATTCTTCATCGATCTTAAAATTGAGTTCACTGACAACATCGTATCGTTTTTTGATATCAAAAATTCGAACCCTTAGCTCAAATTCAAGGGCACTGTCACCAAAACCCATGAACAATGCTTTTGGAGGTGAGACTCTGCCATCGGTTATAACACTCTTATTTTCGTGACTTACGGTTTCCAGGATATCCTTTACTTTATTAATGTCACTGCCATAGGCAACACCAACTCTAATTCTGAGTCTTCCATAGGGATTATGCAGTACCCAGTTGGTTACACGCCCAGAAATCAATTCAGAATTTGGAACCAACATATCTTGATTGTCCAATGTTTCAATTTCAGTGGCACGTATGCTTATTTTTTTAACAAAGCCCTCGACATCACCAACGGTTACAAAATCTCCAGCTTTGATCGGTCGTTCAAATAAAAGGATGATTCCTGAAACAAAATTATTTGCTATCGATTGCAGTCCGAATCCAATTCCCACAGAGAGTGCACCAGCGACTACAGCTAAACCGGTTATGTTAATACCTGCTATCGATAAACCGATCAGTAAAGAGATCGTAAAACCCGTGTAACCTACAATTGTTACCAAAGCATCTCTGGCCCCTCTATCGCTAGAAATAATCTGTCTGAGCCACCGTTTATCAATCCATCTTTTGATCCACCCGGTAAAGGCCAATAGAACTGTGAAAGCTATGATCCCTCCAACAATATTTGTCGGTACGATGCGTATCCCACCTATGGGAATCCCATCCCTTGCGTAGGAAGACAAAGTTCCCAAAATGGTCCCCGTCGGGTCCCAAATATTAAAAATGATTACCAGAAAACCGATCCAAAATAGAGCATCAAAAAAAAGCTGATAAATTCCAAGTCTAGATTTACCAAGGTCTCTGGTAATATTTAAGAAGCCTCTTATTTTAATCCCAACTATATGCGTTGAGGCGTTAATCCAATTCCTTGTATTCACGCTAAGAGTCAAAAGAGACCACAGGGCATAACTAGCAAGGAGAGTGATCATAAAACCACCTAAAACAAAACTGGCTAGATTATGAAAACCTGATAGTTCGGCTAGGAAACTGATAGTCAATGCAGAATAGCCTACCAAACTTAAAATTCTAGGTTGACCATTGACGAAGAACGCTTTTGAGAATGCATTTAATACCAGGATCAGAGCTACTATTAATACCCCAACTATCGCAATCCTCATCAGTGACTGTTCTGCAGCGGCTGGACTGGTGACGGTGCTGGTCAACCAGTCAGGGCCGAAAACAATGTAGCTAATAATAAGGATCAACGTGAAAAACCTCATTCTTTGTCTAAGGGATCGAGAATCTTCTTCATTGAAACCGTCTTTAATACCCATAGGTGAGAGTGATCCGGTAGCGAAGTTGATGAAAACATGGAATAAAGATGCAATAAACGGACTCAATGCCAATCTAATAATCAGTGATTCTGAGGTCCCTACTGACAGGGCAAGGCTGATGGCAATGGCAATACCTAAAGATCCGACAATCAAAGGTGCTTGGACTCGGCCAAAGGGTTTAAAAACTTTTCTTAGGTCTAAAATTAATTGGCGATCGAACTGCTTAAAAAACTCAGTGTATTGAATTTTCTTAATTTGTCCGCCTAACAAAAAACCAAAGCCAAATCCCACGATTAAAAGTAGGGCCAGCACCAATAAAGTTTCTTGGTTAATTCTCTTAATGGTCTCATCAAATAACAAACTGGGCAACAGAGTGATTTGTTCAGGTATCGTTGCGATAGCCCGAATGATATGAACACCCTTTTTGCTTAAAAATTCTGTTGTGAAATCATTAAGTAATTTGTTACTGACATCGATTATCCGTGTTGATCTGACAACAGATAGGTAGCAGTTTTTAAGCTTTGCATCAACCTGTCCTCGTAAGTTTCTTGCGGTTGTAAGACGATCGTAGATCTCAATATCGACTTCGGGTTTAATTTGCTCTAAGGCTTCGACTTCAAGACTAAGAGTTGCAACCTGCGGTTCAATCTCACTGACACATTCCAATGATCCAGCTCTCAAGCTCAGTGCTGTTTCTCTGATGTCCTTGATCTCTCTCTCATTCAAGGTTTGATTGTCCAATTGATTTTGTAAAATCGAGAGCTGAACAATGACCTCGTTAACCTCAAACTCTGCAGCAGATACCTGATTTGAACCTAAGAAAAATAAACTGAGCAAGATGCCATAATAGAAAACCATGGACTTGTTTTTTTGAAGAAGAAACATTCCTGCCATCTATATTTGTATTGATTTTAAAAACCGTTGAGAGCAGTCTAACATGCTATCAAATCACGCAGCAAAAATATCGCATGCTATGCAATGGGGAGCTAATTGCAAAGGAATAAACCATGAGAAATTGCTATACTGCCAAAGAACTGCAGGGCTGTATTTAGTTCTCATTGCATCAGCAGCTTACCTTTTTTACAATACGGGTATGGATATGAAAGAATTTTTTAAAACCGCTGGCTTGCTGCTGGCTTGCATATTTTTAGCAAGATTTATAATGCCCGCAAACTACACTCCCTTGATTGCGATGGCTGTTTTTATGCCGTTTGTAACTGACAATAAAAATTTACAATTATTATTGCCGGTAAGTTTACTGCTTGTTACGGACCTTATACTAGGGTTCTACGGGACTACAATGCTGTTTGTATACGGCACCATGCTTTTAATTGGTCTTTTATCAAGATTACTGCATAAAGAAAGTATACAAAGACTAATGACTAATTCTTTGTTAAGTGTTGTTTTATGGCACGCAATTGTAAATTTTGGGGTATATCTAAGCGGCTTAGGCAATGTGTCTTTAGCTCAAACATATTTGTTAGCAATACCTTTTGACCTCAGATTGCTTACTAGCACATTGCTGTTTTCAGTTATGTTTTATGGAATTAGGCACCTGGTTAAAGAATCAACCTACCTTAGTAATAAAAGCACTAGCTAAGCAGTAAAATTTTTTCTCTGGTGCTTTACTCAAGATCACTAATAATTCTAAAAGCCATTCCTCTTACAAGAAGAAACTAAAACGGCTTTATACTCTCACCCAATAGCTTGCCGTAGGTGATCGCTGGAGTTACTCCCATCCCATTCACATATGAGTTACCTGAGGTTGCACCGAAACCGATAACTTCACCAATTGCATAGAGATTCTTTATTGGTTCCCCACCTGGTTTAATGACTTCAAAGTTCTCATTTATCCCCAATCCAGCAAAAGAGACGAGACTCCATCCTTGCATTCTGATTGAGTAAAAAGGCGGTTGCTTTATCGGCAGGGGTCGATGTTGTCTGCCGAAAGTATCTGAATTATTATCATTAAGATTATCATTGTATTCACGAATAGTTGATTCCAGATTGAGAGGATGTAGACCACTTTTTATAGCCAATTCTCTAATGCTGTCATGCTTCTTAAACATTTTTTGTTTCTCTGATTCGTTCACAATTCTTTCATTTGGCCAATTGTAGATTAACTGAGGCATCTGACCGAGCATGTTTTGATCTAAAATAGCCCAATGACGATGTCCTGGTTGTTCCTTAATAACGTGCTCCATATGATCAATGCTTTCATGATCTTCTTGAACAAATCGATTCCCTTCAGAGTTGACTAGGATTTCCCAGGGCAATCTCTCGATTGAGTTTTTAACTATAGCAAACATGGGGGAGGGGTATTTCTCATCAGCTAGAATCATTCCGTATAAAGGTGAATATTTCTCTCCTCCTCTAAGATAACCTCCCACTGATTGTCCTAAGAGCAGGCCCATACCCTGACTCTGTGGGTATGCGATTTGACAGTAGAGCGGAACATTATGCAATTCTTCATATAGTTGAGGGTTTGAAGCGCATCCACCCGAGGCAAGAATAATTTTTCGACCCTTGTATTCCATGGTTTTGCCTTCTTTGTTCTCAACCACAACCCCATTGATATCTCCATTTGATGATTGCATGAGATCGATAGCACTGGTTTCCAGTAAAATCGTGATATTTCCTTTTTTAGTTTCCTGCTCAACCATTGGTCTCAAGACATTTAAAATAGAAATTCCACCCATAGGACCTTGTTGGTATCTTGCTACTTTGAAGGGGTCATGCGCTATCTTCTTGACTGGGTGATGATTAAAAATACTGTATCCATTGCGTTCCAGCCAATTGATTGTAGTCCCTGCATGATCGACAAGAATCCGAGTCAATGCTGGATCAGAAGTATTGTGATTGATTCTCATAATGTCATCGTAATGTTGATCTGGACTATCTTTTATTCCCTTTCGTTGTTGAAAGATGGTGCCAGCTCCAGCAATTTGTCCTGTTGATAAAAACAAAGTGCCTCCAATAATAGGAGCTTTTTCTATGATGAGAACTTTAAGTCCTCTTTGAGCAGCAAAGATAGCTGCCGGAAGGCCTGCAGTTCCTCCACCAATGACTATGACATCCCAATGTTGATTCCCTAATGCCAGACGTGTTGATAAAGGGAACGAACTCAATGCGAGTAATTTCCCCGAATTGATCAAAAATTCCCTTTTGGTCAATTTTATTTTTTCATAAAACATTATTCATATCATCGATTTACATAATAACTTATATTCTTTTACAAATTTTTCAAATCTTCAATATTCAATTGTCATTAGAAATTGGATCAAACTGGGTTGTTGATTAGAGAAAGCTGGGGTAAAGTTTGAGTATGAAAAAATTAACTCTGGTCGTGGGTCTCTTGCTGATATTAAGCAGTCATGCCATTTCCTCCCAACAATTGTTTAGCTCTCTGCCAGGTATACAAGACTCCACAATTCCTAGTGTAACTGTCCAAGGTCACGGGTCTATGACAATGCCACCAGATCAAGCTGCATTAAGATTTTCAATCAGCGATAAAGGAAGGAGTCTAGACTTGATTAAGAATAATGTTGGCAACATTACTTCCAGATTCCTAGAATTTGCAGAAAATCTGGGTATCAAAAAACAGAATCTAAGAACTACGAACATCAATATTTTTCCAGAATATACTTACGTTCCGAAGACAGGTAAACGTATTTTTGATGGTTATAGAATTAATAGGGACATAACAGTTAATCTACAGAATTTAACTTTGCTTGGACAACTGATTGAGGGAGCAATTAATCTGGGTGTGAACAATATTAACCCACCAATGTTCAGCTCAAAAAATGCGTCTGGGATTAACATTAAGTTGCACACTTTGGCCATGGAAGATGCAAGAAATAAATCCATTGCATTAGCCAGGTACCAATTTCTTTTCAACCGAGGCCGACTGAAATGAGAATGCTAAGTGCTGATCAAGCGATAATGAATGAGCAAAATTACGAAGTTGGAGAAATCACCCACCAGCTTTCCATAATCGCAACTTTTGAATTGATTTACTGATCGCCGAAACCCCTATACTATATACACATTACAGATATAGGAGAGGTGGCTGAGTGGTCGAAAGCGGCGGTTTCGAAAGCCGTTGACGGGTAAACCCCGTCCGGGGGTTCGAATCCCTCCCTCTCCGCCACTAATTTAGGTAAAAAACATGCAAGAAAATTTTCCCTACGAAGCGCCCATAGTGGTTGTAACTGAGGATATGTGTGATCTCAACGGACATATGAACGTTGCCTATTATTTACAAGCATTTGATATATATTCTCGACCAATGTTTGAGGAAATGGGATTTACCAAAGAGCACTTTCAAAATGGATATTCAAGCTTTGCTGTTGAAGACAGTCTACGTTACCTAAAAGAATTTTTGCTTGGTGAGAAAATTTATCCTAGGTTTCGCATTGAAAATTTTAATAGAAAGTTGATCCACATTGTCGGGATCCTGCTGAATGAAGAAGGGCAACTATCATCAATTTCAGAAACCATCATTGTTCATGTCGATATGAAAGCCAGAAAAACTGTCGAAATGCCGAAAGAATTCCTTGCCAAGTTACAAACTATAAAGGAGAAACATCACCAAACAGGCAAAATAGACTTTGACTTGAGGCTCAAAATCAGACCAAGATAATCATTATGAAAAATACAGTCCTAACCTTAAGCGCAACAATTTTTGCTTTAGTTTCTGTTGCTCATTTTGCCAGGTTCTTTTTGAAGGCAGATCTTAGTATTTTTGGTTACCAGCTTCCTCTCTTAGCCTCCTTGCTGGCAGGCACTTTAACTGCAGTGTTGGCAATACTACTAGTCAGATTAAGAAATTAATGGAACAATTCCCCCGTCCTAGTGATCAATTATGCAAAGATCTTTTTGAGATCTCACACCCGTTCCTCAACAATCATGCCCAAGAACTAAAAATTAAAGATATATGCAAAGATTTCTTTCAGGAAACGGTTATTCCTCTAGGGGTTTATTTCAATCTTTTGCCTCAGCAAGAAAGACCTTATTTAATCTGTTTTACCGGTGGTCAGGGTTCAGGGAAGACCACCTTGTCTAATTTTATCCAGCTCTTCCTTCGAAAAGCTTGTGGAAGAAGTTCCATAGGTTTCTCGATTGATGATATCTATAAAACCAAAGAAGACAGAAAGAGACTTGCAAATAATGTTCATCCTCTTTGCAGGGTGAGGGGAGTTCCAGGAACGCACGATATCCAGATGGGATTGGAAACACTTGACGCACTCTTTGCTGCAGGACCGTCAACTTTGACCCCCATTCCAGCTTTTTCCAAACTTTTGGGTCAATGCAAACCAAAATCGACATGGCAAGTATTTAAAGGCAGGCCGGATTACATTTTCTTTGATGCTTGGTGTGGTGGAGCAAAGCCGTTATCTGAGAAAGATTGGAAACCACCAATGAACGCTCTTGAATTAGAAGAAGATCCAGATGGTATCTGGTCGAAGTGGAGCAACAAAGAATTAGCTGGTGATTATCAAAGGCTGTTTGATCGATTTGATTTGTTGGTCGTTATCAAAGTACCCAACATGGATCATATTTACCAGAGCAGATGGCTCCAAGAACAAACATTGGCTAAAACTCTCACTGATCCTGAGTTGCAAAAGAAGATTATGACTCGTGAAGAAGTTGATCGTTTTGTGATGCACTATGAGCGCTTAACCCACTATGTACAGGAGGAAGTCCCAGCTTTCGCAGACATTGTTATTGAAAGGGATGATAGATTTAATTATTATTTTTCAAAAGTTCCTTAAACATAGAGATTAAACGGGATTTTGCAAAGAGTATAATAAATCTGTAAATCCCTATAATATAAGGGTTTTAAAGAAATAGGAGAGGTGGCAGAGCGGTCGAATGCGGCGGTCTTGAAAACCGTTGACGGGTAATCCTCGTCCGGGGGTTCGAATCCCTCCCTCTCCGCCATTAATTAGGTTAGTTATTATGTTTACTATGCGTGTTTATCCAGCAATAAGCTTAATTCTATTGTTCGCTTGCAGTTCATTACCCGCTGAACAGATATATATTTCTCCCGAAAAAAACATTCAAGAAAAACTTCAGGAAACATTGATACTTGCCCAACCTGGGGATGAGATTATTTTAGCCGCAGGGATTTACGAATTTACGGACGGCCTCTCACTTGATGTAGACAACATCAGACTTTCCGGCGCAGGCCATGAAAAAACAATACTAAACTTTAAAGGTCAAATAACTGGCGCCCAAGGACTCCTAATCACTTCTGACAATGTGGTACTTAAAGATTTTGCAATTGAGGACACCAAAGGGGATGGCATCAAGGTTAAGGGTGCTGATGGGATTTATTTTCTAAATATCAGAACCGAATGGACAGGAGGGCCCAAGGCAACCAATGGTGCTTACGGTATTTATCCTGTTGAATCCAAGAATGTTTTGATTGATGGATGCATTGCCATAGGAGCATCGGATGCAGGCATTTATGTTGGCCAATCAGAAAACATCATTGTCAGGAACAGTCGTGTTGAATACAACGTTGCTGGTATTGAGATAGAGAACTCCATCCATGCAGATGTCTACAACAATTTAGCTACCCACAACACCGGAGGAATTCTTATTTTTGATCTTCCTTATTTACCCAAGCAAGGAGGGCACACAATACGAGTTTTTGGCAATCAGTCGATACAAAATGACACGCCCAATTTTGCCCCTGAAGGCAACATTGTAGGTGATGTACCAATGGGTTCGGGTGTGATCGTTTTGGCAAGTGAGAACGTCGAAATTTTTAACAATGTAATCGGGGATAATGCGACAGTTAATCTGGCAGTTGTTGCAGGTGAGGATTCAGACGACCCAAATTATCAAAAATTCCCAAAAAGAATCCAAATTCATGACAATCAATTTGGACCCGGTGGATACAAACCAGATCAACGTGGAAATTTAGGACCTATTCTGGTTGAGATTGCATCAACAAATGTTCCAGACATCATATGGGATGGAGTTATGCCATTTTGGCAGTACTTGTTTGGTCAACCGACTGATGAGAAATTGGTGATAGACAGTAATGGCGATGCAACCTTTCTCAATCTGGATGCGTTTTGGTATGTTGTCTTTCCTTATTTTCATCAACCGGAAACAGATATTGACACTTTTTCTGGCAATGTAAGGCCGTTACCTGCAGTCACATTAGCTTTTCCAAAGTAGAAAATGAGGGCTAAAAAGAGCATATTGTGGTTAGTAATCGCAGCATTATTTATGTTCTCAAATACACAGGCAAATGTGAACGATGAGGCAATTCTTTCTGAAGATTTTCCAATCAAGCTCTCAACGTATGGGTTTTTTGATAACTTAGGGGAGCAAAGACCGAAATCTGAGGTACTTCCATACAGCTTGATCACCGTTTTGTTTTCTGATTATGCAGATAAAGATCGATTTGTGTATGTCCCGGTAGAGAAAACAGCAAACTATGTTGAGAACTCCGTTTTTCAATTCCCGGTGGGAACTGCTTTGATTAAAACTTTTTCTTACAGCAAAAGAATCAACGATTCAGATGTTGGAAAAGAATTAATTGAGACGCGATTATTACTCAGAAAACATGATCGTTGGGAAACCTTGGCCTATGTCTGGAATGAGGACCAAACCGAAGCCTATCTTAAAGTCGCCGGCAAGACTGTCAACACTAGGTTTACTGATGCGGCAGGGAAAATTAGACCCGTTCGCTATCGGGTACCCAACAAGAATCAATGCAAAGAATGTCATGCCAGTGGCGATAGCATTGTTCCAATAGGGCCTAAGCCGAGAAATTTAAATATGGATTTTGATTACCCAAACCAAACCATGAACCAGTTGGTTAAATGGTCGCAGATGGGTATTATTGACAATTACCCTCACACAGTGAAACCTGTTGCTGATTTTACTGACCCCTCAAAAGATATCGAAGCAAGAGCAAGGGCCTATCTGGCTATTAACTGCGGCCATTGTCATTCGCCAAAAGGATCTGCAAGTTCAACCGGTCTGTATTTAAACTACGGCGAGCAGAGACCCAAGCAATTAGGAATATTAAAACCTCCAGTTGCAGCAGGGCGTGGGAGTGGGGGTTTGAACTATTCTATCGTTCCAGGCAATCCGGACGCGTCTATTTTACTGTTTAGAATGATTTCAGACGATCCTGCCGTTATGATGCCAGAATCAGGTAGATCCTTGATTCACCAAGAAGCAGTAAGATTGATTCACGATTGGATTAAGGCGATGGAGGATGAGGTAAGGTGAGCAGCGGAGAAAAAAAACCAAAGGTTAGGAAGCAAATACCACCTCATGCCATAACCAAAACTCATAAGAACAAGAAAAAGTACAGCAGAAAAGAAAAAAGAAAAAGCATGGCTGAACCGACATGATCAAACTCGAACATGCCAACATTTCGGCCACGGATGCCGAAGCAATGACCCGATTCATCACCTCCGCCTTTCCAGACTTCCACGTCCGCGGCGAAGGCTTAGATAGTTACGGGCGACCTTGGCGTCATGTCGGGAATGACGAGTTTTACATCGCGATTCAAACCGTACCGACCAAGCTTGAGCGTAAGCCCTATGGTAACGACACAGGACTGAATCATCTGGGCTGGGAGGTGGACGACGTTACCACATTGGAGGCGAACATGCGTGCAGCTGGCTACGAGCCGAATCTGAAGGCAAACGAGCACCCTGCCCGGAAGCGCGTGTATTTCTATGACCCCGATGGCAACGATTGGGAGTTCGTCGAGTACACCACCAGTGATGTTCACGAGCGCAACGATTATTCTGACGCGCACAAGTGACGACTGTTAGAAATATCCATCCATTACACATCGTAATCGTCTTTTTGGTTCTGATGTTCATGGCTTCAGACTCTGTAAAATCCCAGTCCGAAGAAACACAAACCCAGCTGATACTGCTGGGAACCGGCACTCCCAATGCGGATCCGGAAAGGTCAGGCCCTTCACTAGCAATTGTGGTTGGCAGTAATTCCTACATTGTTGATTTTGGTCCTGGCGTGGTGCGGAGGGCATCCGCACTCTCAAAACAGTGGGGAGGTAAAATTGAAGCATTGAATGCCAATAACTTAAAGCTCGCTTTCCTGACACATCTTCATTCTGATCATACCGCAGGCTATGCTGACCTTATTCTTACACCGTGGGTTCTTGGGCGAAACATCCCGTTGGAGGTTTATGGCCCAAAAGGGTTAACTCAAATGACAGAAGACCTTCTTGAAGCTTATCGAAGCGATATCAGCTATCGCTTGGATGGATTGGAGCCCGCCAATGCCTTGGGGTGGCAAGTGAATACGCATGAAATTACTGAGGGTGTTGTTTTCCAGGACGATTTGATTGAAGTAACCGCTTTCAAAATAAACCACGGTTCTTGGGACAATGCGTTCGGCTATAGGTTTGTGACCCCAGATAAAACGATTGTAATATCCGGTGACACAAGGCCAAGTCAGAATTTGATCCGTTACAGCGAAGGAGCAGATATCCTTGTCCATGAGGTCTATTCACAAGCTGGTTTTGATAAGAAAACCGAGGTCTGGAAGAAGTACCATGCATCACACCACACTTCGACTTTTGAATTGGGGGAGATTGCTAAAAAAACCAAACCCGGTTTATTGGTTTTGCATCATATACTTTTTTGGGGTGCTACCGAGGAAGAGTTATTGGATGAAATATCACAGATCTATGATGGACTAGTTTCCGTTGGATCGGATATGATGATTTATTAATAGCGAGTAATAAAGTGACAGAATTGCATCAAAATAAAACCGTCCTGATTACCGGTGCCTCCGCCGGGATAGGTAGGGCTTTCGCAGATGTTTGGGCCGAGGCCGGTTTTAATCTTGTCTTAACAGCTCGAAGAGAGTCAAGACTCGTGGAAATTGCAAACGAATTAAAAGCACATGATGGAATCGAAGTCTATACATTGCCAATGGACTTAACTGATCCAGAAGCAGCCCCTAAAATACATCAATACTGTCTTGACAAAGAAATTCATATAGATGCTTTGGTCAACAATGCAGGTTACGGTCCCCGTGGAAAATTTGAGGAAATGAACTGGGATTTGCATCAGGATTTTTTACAAGTTATGGTCAGCGTAGTGGTTCAATTGACCCATTTATTTTTGCCAGGAATGATCCAAAATAATTACGGTAGAATCATCAATCTTGCTTCTCTAGCCCCACTTATTCCCTCGCCGGTTATGGCAGGTTTGTACAGCCCGGTTAAAATTTTTCAGATCAAGTTTTCTGAAAGTATCCACGGTCAATATCAGGATAGAGGGATTTATTGCTCAGCTGTTTGCCCAGGATTAACCCGTTCTGAATTTCATGAAGCAGCTGGGATGCACGAGGTGAAGAATGCACCAAAATGGATGTGGATGGAAGCCAGAACAGTTGCCGAACAAGGGTTTGAAGCGGTTATGAAAGGGAAAGGGTTTATCATTAATGGCTCTATAAATAAATTTTTTGCTGTATTATCTAAAGTGATCCCCAAAAGGGTCACTAGGTCAATTGCTATGTATTTATCCAAAAGGAGTTATTAA
>LWDU01043772.1_pt1 | contig 26170 bp, 28 predicted proteins | sample 727161 | NCBI WGS metagenome assembly LWDU01 (sample SAMN04566230, study PRJNA314399) | hydrothermal vent metagenome | isolation source: deep sea hydrothermal plume seawater | place: Mexico: Gulf of California, Guaymas Basin | collected 2004-07-11
GGTATAAAGAAGAGCGAAAATCAACCCGGCGCGGAGTTCAAGATGCCGCAAATAAATCTACACATTGAGGCAGTTCCCATGCGATCGACCGGTGATAAATCCATCCTCAAGATCCATGTGACCGACCAGAAGTGCACTACTTCTACAGCACTGCAGAATGTCCTTGAGGGGTTCATGTCTAACGGCGTGACTAAGTCTATAACGCGCCGGGGACCTGATCTCTCCCCGCGGGGGTCCGACCATCAGTCTATCTATAGTATGCAGATGAAAGAGCTTGAGGCTCACAATATAATCAGTGGAGAGGATGACTTCGATGTTAAGCTCATTGTTAAGTCGATCTTCGGGAAAACAGCCACGTTTGATGAAGAGAAGACGAGAGAGCTTTTGACAGGTATGCGCATAATTGAATCTGATTCCATGTCCCGGCTCAAGAAATTCTACTCATCGATGTTTCCGACATTCACCTATGGCAGTGCCCATTCTGCCATCATCACAGCTAAACTCGCCACCGAGAATAATCCGGGTCTAGCCACAGCCCGTATGGTGGGCGTGGGCAAAAAGACACCCGGATCAACGGGCGTCGACGATGGCCTGCCCATGCGTGTGACACCCACATCGCTCTCTCTAGAGACATTTGGCTGTCCATATTTCACCATCGGACAGAACTACTTTGTGGACTTTTCGACTGACACCACCGCTGATAATTTTTATAGTGTATTTGAGGTGACACATAATCTTGAGCCGGGTAAATTCACGACCAGCGTCAGGATGAACACCCTCGCCACATTCGGCATGTGGGAATCCACGACAGACAATCTCAAGAAGCTGGTCGCTAGCGCAGGTCGAGTCGCCCAAGAGAAGATTCAGGTCCCTGAGGACTAATCGACAGTGTATTTTTTGAGCAGCCCGCGTAGAATATTCACATGGATGTCTTTCTACAGCTCTCAGATTCAGAACGTATATTTCTAGGGGAGGCACCCCCGGAGGCTGTTGACGAGACAGCCTTGACAGTGACAGGCAGATCGGAGCTCACCGATTTTTTTAAGATCCTGCACAGGCCCGAAGTAAAGGGCATACCAGAGAGATATGCGCGTCTGTGTGAGCAGCTGGGCATCGCTGGAAGTGAGGCATTCCAGGTTATTCCCCAGTCTAGGCTGACTGCACACCTAAAAGAGGCCGTGTGTGCCCTGCAGGATGTCCTCTGTGTAAAAGAAGATGCTGACTACTTGGTTGCCTATTTATCGATTCAGAGGTTTCTCCAGAAGCTACAGAGGATCCGTGTGAGTGGTCGTGCGTTGGATCAATTGATCGGGACGATTGATCATGGGACGACTCGATCCACACTAGAGAGCTTTACGCCTGATGCATCGGGCTGCGCTGGGCTGATTCAATACTCGACGACTAACACTGTCACCGGAAGGATGACAGTGAGGACAGGCCCACAGATCCTGACTGCTGTGGTTAAGGTAAGGAAGTGCTTCAGGAGTCGATATGTGAATGGAAAAATTCTGCAGATAGATATCATTTCTGTGGAGCCGAAGTTCGCGCTGCACACCGCCGGCGAGGATCCTCCCAAGGATGTATATAGCCACCTTGCCAAGGTGATTCTGGCAGACAAGGTCACGAGATCACAGGCCAAGCTGATAACTCTCTGTGCGTTGTACGGCCAGTCAGCGAGAAAGTTGTCCGAAAGACTACCAGATGATGTCAATGCTAAAAGGGTCATCCAGCAGACTCGACAGTTTTTTGACAGTGACCGCCTAGAGGCCCGTCTCAAGTCAGAAAGAAAGAACGGAGTGATTAGAAATGTCATAGGCCGTCCTATCCGGATGCCAGATAATGACTCCCATCTGTTGATCAGCTACTATCTTCAGAGCTCTGCGGCCGAGGGCGCAGTTCTCATGTTCTCCAAGTTCATCCAGGAGACAGATCTTACCTGTGTGCCGCTGGGCGTTATTCACGATGCACTGATATTAGACTGCGATGAAAAATCAGCTCAAAAACTGCTCAGTGATGATAATTTTAAGCTTTTCTTGGGTGATTGGGAGTTTGATGCTGAAATCAAACATGTGGGAGAATAGTTAGTAATATGAATGAGAGATTACTGAAGAAGAAGATCCGCTCCGCCGTCCATGATATCCTTTTCGAACAGGCAGGGGATGTAGAAGACGAGCGTGAGCCGAAAGAGAAAGAGACCAAGTCGAAAGGGACCAAATTAGTTGGGGGCGCTACTGCGCAGCCAGGGGATATTGGTATAGTGAAAGGTTCTATCGGCAAGGGGGACTATAGGGCCTGGGTGAAGTCCGCCAAGGCCCGGGCGCAGAAGGAGCCCAGGGCGTTAATGGGAGATCTGGGAGTGAAGTCAACAGCGACTGGTGATGATCTTCAACAGGTCCTAAAGATACTGAGGGTGGCACTCAATTATAACCCCACTATGCGCGAGGCCTACGGCGGTGTGAGAGAGATTCAAGAGACGCTGCCAGATGGGGGAGCGGTGAAGGCGATCGCCGTGACCATGTCGGGCGTGGATCACAGAAACGGAAAACAGTTCTTGATGCACACCTTACAGGGCGCCAAGAATGCCAATTTTATCAATCCACAGGGCGCTCTAGGCATAGGCAGGGGTAGTGTCGAGTCAACTGTGATCTATTCTATTTGAACTTTTAGATAATCCCACCTAATATTAGACCATGAGCGCAGAAAATCTTGTAAGTCAGTTTAAGAAGTACCTGGACATCCTGAAGAAGGTGTCTGACAGTGAGTCCACTGATCGCCTCTCCGAGGCTGTCGGAGAACGATTGGTCCTGGCCCCTAGGGGACTCACAGTGGAGGACGGCGGCACCCCGGGGGGCCTTGTTGAGTTCAGTCTGAGAGTGGCCAGTGCTGCCAAATCGATGAGTGCTCACTTCGGTGATCCCAAGGCCCTGGTTAAAGTGAGCTTGTTGCATGAGCTTGGTAAGCTGGGTGATCTGGGCGCCGGAGGGGACCTATTCCTGCCGCAGGAGTCCGATTGGCACCGTGAGAAGCTGGGTCAGATGTACAAGTACAGTGAAGAGTGCTCGAGGATGAATGTGGGCCACAGGACACTCTGGATTATCTCTCATCTCAACTTCGATCTCACACGTGAGGAGTGGATGGCGATCAATGTGTCCCAGGGTCTACACCTCCAGGAAAATCAATTCTATGCCTCATCCATCGATGGTACGGCAGCAGGTCTTTTATCCGCAAGGCTGGCAGTATTACACGGTAAGTGATATTTATTGGTGTGGATCTACTTCGAAAATTCATCAAGGCTGTCATAAGAGAGACTGCTGACGAGAAAGATGGCAAAGAGCTCTTGACAGAGCCTGATATGATCTCTGACGAGGATCCCACGGAAGAAATGTCGGTCGTGGCTAACATCGCCGGAGTGACCACTCCGTTGGGCACTGGACCCGCATATCCCAATGGTAAGAAGAAAAAGAAGAAGAAAAAGAAGAAGTTTCCCTTGGACTGGCAGAAGTCAGGCCCAGTGACATAAAATTTGAACATTTGACTTAGATAACTTAGATTTAATTGTGGTTAATACCACATTGTAATTTGACCATTAAACATTAAGGAGTTAAAAATGGCAATTGACCTTGACGCAATTCGTAATAAGCTGAACCAGCTTTCAGGTAACAACAGTCGTAGAAGCATGATGTGGCGCCCCCAAGAGGGGGAGGAAGTCACTGTCAGGGTGTTGTCTTTTCCTGACAACGACGGCCAGCCCTTCAAGGAGCGCTGGTTCTACTACAACATCGGTAACAATCCTGGGCTGCTCGCCCCTTACCAGTTTGGTAAGCCTGACCCAATCCAAGAGCTCATCAATAAATTGCGGGACGACGGCTCTAAGGAGTCCTATGAGCTCGCCAAGAAGCTCTATCCCAAGATGCGCTCCTACGCGCCTGTCGTCGTCCGAGGTGATGAGGACAGAGGCCTACGCATCTGGGCTTTTGGAAAGACAGTATATCAGTCCCTCTTGAATATCATGCTGGATGAGGATTACGGTGATATCACAGATCCCGTTACCGGTCGAGATGTCAAAGTGGTGTGCACTAAGGCTCCCGGGCGTAAGTGGGCATCCACAGAGATTCGTCCTCGCGGGAAGCAGACACGTCTGGCAGAGACTGATCAAGCCCGGGAGTGGATCGACAGTATTCCGGACCTAGACGAACTTTACACGCTCAAGTCGTATGAAGAGTTGGAGAAGATCGTCAACGATTGGCTCACCGGTGATGATGAGGACGACGATGATACTTCCAATACTGGGACTGAACGTGGAGGCACATCTGAGAGTTCCTCAGATGTGTCTGAGACGACTCAGGCCCCCAAGAAGTACAAGTCTTTGGATGATGCATTTGCGGATCTAGAGGATCTCTAGACCTAGAAGACAGTCGTGAATCAATCGGGCGGCTTCGGTCGCCCGATTTTCTTTGAACATGAACTAGTAGAGGTCTATGATTGTATCATCAGATGGAGATGTAGATGAGTAAAAAGAAGGACACAAATGACTTCACAGACGATCTGATCACGTCCCTGAATAAGGAACACGGATCAAGAGTCGCGTATAATTTGGCGCATGATACCTCACCCACACACGTGAATCGGTGGATAGGGACTGGGTCTCGGTTGTTAGATTATATCATATCCAACCGAGACGACGGCGGGCTTCCTGAGGGGAGAATTGTTGAGATCTTTGGGCCTCCTTCTATCGGGAAGTCTCACATTGCGATCCAAATCGCTCGAACGACCCAACAGATGGGTGGGATTGTAGTGTATATCGACACAGAGAACGCAACTTCTGTTGAGAATTTGTCGCTCTTGGGTGTTGATATCATGAAACGATTTGTGTATGTTGACACACACTGTACAGAGGAAGTACTCTCCATTGCTGAGTCCACTATTCTCAAGGCAAAGGCGATGGACAAGGATGTTCCCATCACTATCATTTGGGACTCAGTTGCTGCATCCTCCCCGAAGGCTGAGCTCATCGGGGATTATGACAAGGAATCCATCGGACTGCAAGCGCGCGCAATCTCCAAGGGTATGCGAAAAATAACCGGCGTGATTGGTAATCAGAATGTTCTATTTGTCATTCTGAATCAGATTCGAACTAAGATCGGAGTCATGTATGGAGATCCCACTACAACTCCGGGGGGCAAGGCAATCCCTTTTCACTCATCTGTTCGCATTAAATTGGGTGCCGGCCAGCAGATCCAGGATAAGGATAAAAACGTCATCGGAATTCATGTCTCCGCCAAAACGATCAAGAATAAGGTGGCTGCACCCTTCAGGATCTGTAACTTTGAGATTCACTTTGGTGTGGGGATCAAGGAGCATGAGCAGATCTTTGACGTTTTGAGAAAGCATGGCAAGGAGATCATCAATAATGAGGAGATATCTATCTCCGGCACTAGCTCATGGAAGTCGCTCATTGTCCGAAATGTAAAGACTGATAGTTTGGTGTTTGAGAAGAAGTTCTTTAAGTCCGACTTTGATGAGATATTGGCAGACCCTGAGTACTCACCTTACTTGGATGCGCTGATTAGCAGGGTGATGATCAAGAGGATGAAAAATCCAGATGATCAGGTTGTGGATCTTGAATCTTATGAAGAAGTGAGAGCGATCTCTCTAGAGTTAGAGTCTGGGTTAGCAGACCCGGAGGCATGAGGTGCCGGATCGTCCCGTTCTCATAGTAGACGGATTAAATTTTTTCATACGACATTTTGTAGCTAATCCTAGCATGAGTGAGCACGGCCACCATATTGGGGGACTAGTTGGTTTTCTAAAAGGTCTTTGGCACCTCTGTGACAGGGTTTCTCCCTCGAGAATGGTGGTGGTCTGGGAGGGCGGAGGAAGCCCACGTAGACGGTCGATCTTTAAGGACTACAAGAATAAGAGAAGACCCCAAAAGCTGAATAGGTACTACGATGACGAGATACCAGACACAACACAAAATAGAAATAATCAGGTAGAAAAGATAATCGAGGCACTTAAGAGTGTGCCTGTCTCACAGGTGTATGTGCCTGACTGTGAAGCTGATGATCTCATTGCGTATCTAACGAAGTACACATTTAACGATCAGCGTTGTGTGATAGTCTCATCTGACAGGGACTTGTATCAACTTCTCTCTAAGCGGGTGATACAATGGTCACCAGGTCAAAAAAAGTACATCACCATCAAGACTCTCATTGAGAAATTTGGAATTTCTGCCACCAATTTTTGCACCGCGCGAACATTCATTGGTGATAGTTCTGATAAAATAGACGGTGTGCCACACGCCGGATTTGTGTCTCTATCCAAAAGATTTCCAGAATTATCAGGAAATGATTTTATATCTGTGGGGGAGCTAGTTGATCTAGCAGATCAGAGATTCCAGGATAAGAAATTAAAACTCTTCGAGAGCATGATAGATCACAAAGAAATTGCGTTGAGAAACTGGAAACTGATGTACTTAGATACAGTAAATCTATCAGCCGATCAAATTAAAAAAATGCAATATTCTATTGAAAATTCGCCCCCTGTTGGGAATAAAATAGCGCTAGTGAAGCTGATGTTGAGAGAAGGAATTTCTAATTTTGACATGGACACCTTCTACGCCTCGTTGAATTCGCGGCGGCAGGATATTAGATGACAAGCACAGAGCTTACAGAGTTTGATCAGCACAATCCGCATTTTAGTAAATACGGAAAGCTGTTTCAGGAAAAGATATTTCAGAGTTTAATGATAGACAGGGAGTGGGCTGCCCAAATGGTGGAGATCATGGACCCCACTTTTTTTGATGTCCGATATCTAGAGTATCTCTGCGAGAAGTTCTTTTCTTACTTTCGAAAATACAGGTGTTTTCCCTCTCTAGGATTACTAGTCACGGTTGTGAGGGATGATTTATCACAAAATGATGATGTGATTCTGAGGGATCAAATAGTAAATTTTCTGCACAGAATCAAGGCCAGCACTGATATGGGTGATCTCGCGTTTGTGAAGGACAAATCACTAGATTTTTGTCGAAAGCAAGCGTTTAAAGAGGCCTTGGAGAAGTCTGTAGATCTGATTCAAACTGATAATTTTGAGAGCGTGCTGACTCTAATGAAACAGGCTGTCTCTGTTGGTTTGCCCGCCAGCTCAGGACATGATTTTTTTGAGGATGCTGAGGCGAGGTTCGTAAAGGTCAATAGGCTGGTCTGTCCCACCGGTCTCGTACGCCTAGATGCTCGTGATGTGCTTGGAGGCGGCCTAGGCCGAGGCGAAATTGGAGTCATTACCGCCAATACGGGTGTGGGAAAGAGTCATTGGTTGGTCGCCATGGGTTCGAACGCGATGAGGGTAGGGAAAAATGTTCTACACTACACTTTTGAGCTCTCAGAGTATGCTGTGGGATTACGATATGATTCTAATCTTTGCAATATTCCATCTAATGATGTACAGGATCAGAAGGAGTCCATACTAAAGCAATACGAGGACATGAGCCTGGGAAGGCTCATAATTAAGGAGTATCCCACTGGGAGCGCCTCAGCGATAACAATTAGAAACCACATTGAGAAGTTGATGTTGAAAGGTTTTACCCCTGCTGTGATTATCGTTGACTATGCGGACATTATGTGTTCCACCAAGCGCTGCGAGACATTGCGGCATGAGCTAAAATCAGTATACGAAGAATTGAGAAATTTGGCTATGGAGTTGAATGTCCCAGTCTGGACCGCATCTCAGGCGAATAGAGACTCTGCGAACTCTGACATTGTTGGGCTGGAGAATATGGCTGAGGCGTACGGTAAGGCGATGGTAGCAGATGTCGTCATTTCCTTGTCCAGAAAAGCTACAGAAAAATCATCCGGTGATGGTCGACTCTTTGTTGCAAAAAATAGAGCTGGAAAAGATGGATTGGTTTTCCCTATTCACATTGACACATCTAGAAGTACATTTGAAATCTTAGATGAGTGTGTACTTACTTTGGATGAGACAGTCAAACAAGTCAATTCTGAGATGCGGAGCTTATTGAAAAAGAAGTGGGGAGAGGTGAATGGAAAACATGAAAATTAAGATCAGCCTGTCTGAGGCTGGGTCAAAAATTTTACATGCCCATGGAATAACTCCGGAGGCATATGGCCCGGCCTATGATGGGGAGTCAGCTGGTCTAGATCTTTATAATTGTGGTGAAGAGGTAGTGATCCCCGGACGAAACAAATGGACAGTCTTTGGTGAGCCGGTTGTAATAATCCCTACAGGTATAAAGATGAGTGTCCCAGCAGGTTGTGTGGCTCTAATCAAGGAGAGGAGTGGCATCTTAAAGACAGGGCTTGTATCACGGGCGGGAGTCATAGATCCGGGCTACACAGGTGAGATTTTTGTCAATCTTCTCAATGTGGGTGATCGAGATACAGTAGTTCAGTCTGGAGGCAGACTACCCGTACAGCTCATAGTTGTACCGTGCCTCACAGATTTTGAGGTGATCAGTAACCTGGAATTTTTAGAAGATACTAGTGAACATCGTCGCCAGGCAGGAAGCCTTGGAAGTTCTGAAACAGGTGGTGTAATAGACGCCTACGATGCGAGTGATTAGATTTGGAGAAGTGATCATATATGCCTGAAAACTTTGACAGAGTTTATGAGGAGAGTTTAGAATATTTTTCGGGCGATGAATTAGCAGCCTCGGTTTTTGCAACCAAGTATGCCCTGCAGGATGGCCACGGAAATTTTCTAGAGACAGACCCGGATCAGATGCATCGGAGATTAGCACAGGAGTTTGCGCGAATCGAACGAAAGTATGATAATCCAATGAGTGAAGAGGAGATCTATGGACTTCTCAAGGATTTTAAGTACGTAGTGCCCCAGGGCTCACCGATGTCAGGAATTGGTAACACATATCAGATTCAGTCTCTTTCTAACTGTTTTGTGGTGGAACCCCCTCAAGATTCTTATGGAGGAATCCTCAAGACTGATCAAGAACAAGTGCAGATCATGAAGCGCCGCGGCGGCGTGGGATTTGATATTTCGACTATTCGCCCGCAAGGGATGCGTACTTCTAATGCTGCTAAAACTACTGATGGCATCGGGGTGTTCATGGAGCGATTCTCTAATTCTTGCCGTGAAGTGGCACAGGGAGGTCGACGAGGTGCCTTGATGCTCACCCTATCTGTGCACCATCCCGATATTCGCACTTTCATTCATATCAAACGTAACCTCAAGAAAGTTACCGGAGCTAATATTTCTGTTCGTCTGTCTGATGAATTCATGAACGCAGTGGACAGGGCTGAGGATTATGAATTACGTTTTCCAGTGGATCCATCTGATGAGAGAATTTTTTCGGAGAGAATTTCGGCACGTGAGTTGTGGGATGAGATTATTGAGTCCGCTCACACCTCCGCTGAACCGGGATTGCTCTTTTGGGATAATGTTCTCAACTATACTCCCGCGCAGATCTACAAGGATGATGGGTTTGACACTATCTCTACTAATCCATGTTCGGAAATAACACTTTCGGCATATGACAGCTGTAGACTTCTTCTGCTTAATCTCACATCCTTTGTGACAAAACCCTTCACAAAGTCGGCCAGATTCGATTATGAGATTTTTGCTGAAAAAACAATGCAAGCTCAGCGTCTGATGGATGATCTCATTGATCTAGAGATTGAGTGTGTTGACAGGATTCTTCAAAAATTAGTGGCAGATCCAGAAGAACACGATGTGAAAAGAGTTGAGATTGATCTTTGGAAGAATATTCGACATGCAGCGTTGCAGGGACGAAGAACCGGTTTGGGTGTGACTGGACTGGGTGACACGTTGGCAATGTTGGGATTGAAATATGGCTCTAAGAAGAGTATTAGGGAGACAGAGACAATTTATAAGCAACTGGCACTGGCTGCTTACAAATCTTCCTGTTTTCTCGCTCGTGAGAGGGGAGCATTTCCTGTGTATGACTTTCGAAAGGAGGAGGGGCACCCTTTCATAAAGAGACTATTTCAGGAGTCTTCGGAATTACGAAACTTACACAGGACACATGGTAGAAGAAACATTGCATTGACAACTACAGCCCCTTGTGGCAGTGTTTCTACCTTGACACAGACGACTTCTGGCATTGAGCCCGCCTTCATGCTCAAGTACAAGCGGCGCAAAAAGATTAATCTCAACGACCCGAATGCTACAGCTGATTTCATTGATGACTTGGGTGACAAGTGGCAGGAATTTGATGTATATCATCACGGGGTGAGAAAATGGATGGAGATTACCGAACAGTCTGATGTTGAGGAAAGCCCGTATTTCGGTGCAACTGCAAATGAGATCGATTGGGAGTCTGCTGTTGATCTCCAAGCTGCAGCTCAAAAGTGGGTGTGTCATGCGATCAGCAAGACAATCAATCTCCCTAGCGACGCATCTGTTGAGGATGTTAAAAAGGTCTATTGGCGAGGGTGGAAGAAGGGTTTGAAAGGTGTGACGGTATACCGTGATGGATGTCGTTCGGGTGTATTAGTGGCAGACACGGATGGAGAAACTAGGCAATTTCAGACACACAAGGCGCCCAAACGATCTAGCTCTCTAGAATGTGAGATTCATCACACCACTATCCAAGGCCAGGCCTGGACAATTCTGGTCGGTCTTATGGACGACCGGCCGTACGAGATCATGGGAGGCCTCCGCCAGTACATTGAAATCCCTCGAAAGTATAAATTTGGTGAGCTCGTAAAGATTCCATACAAGTCTAAGGATTCACGTTATGATCTGGTGGTTGGAAATGATGGAGATCAATTGGTGATAAAGGACATTGTAAGAATGTTCGACAATCCCAATCACTCCGCCTTCACGAGAACTATTTCTCTGGCACTGCGACACGGTGCACACATCCAGTACGTGGTAGAACAGCTTCAGAAGGACAGAGAGGCAGACATGTTCTCTTTCGCCAAGGTTGTTGCCAGGGTCTTGAAGAAGTATATTGCTAATGGTACTAAGGCTAGTACACATACATGTGAAAACTGTAGCACAGATGGTTCGCTGGTATATCAAGAGGGGTGTGTTATGTGCACATCCTGTGGCCACGGTAAGTGTGGGTAAAGGATAGTAGAGATAACAAGGAATGAAGCATAAGCTCAAGATATCCCCCCTCATAAAGGACGCAGAGTTAAGGGTAAAACCTATAGTCATCAGGATCAACAAGTTCGATGAGGCCACTGCAAAAAAATTCTCTCAAGAGATAGCGCAAGCACACAACACAGGCCAGGATGTCATTCCTGTAGTGATTGATTCCTACGGAGGTCAGGTTTACTCGTTGATGTCGATGATTGGTGCCATTCGGGATTCAGAGATTCCAGTGGCGACCATCGTTGAGGGGAAGGCGATGTCTTGCGGTGCTATTCTTTTCTCGTTTGGTAAACAGGGGATGAGATTTATGGATCCAAGCGCAACCCTGATGATTCATGATGTGTCATCCATGTCATACGGTAAGATCGAAGAGATCAAATCCACTGTGGAAGAGTCCGAACGTTTGAATCAGATTGTCTATAAAATGATGGCCAAGAATTGTGGACAAGTAGAGAATTATTTTTTAGACTTGGTTCATGAAAAGGGGCATGCAGATTGGTATTTGGACGCTGAGGAAGCTGAGCGTCACCAACTTGCAAATCACTTACGACTGCCCACATTGAATATAGAGATTAGTGTAAAATTTAAGACCAAATGATCGCTGTCAAGAGAGTTGAATTATTTGGTGACAATGTGGGCGCGGTTGAGCTCATTCAGCACATGGGGGATGATCTCACCGTTGTCAATGCTGCTCGTGTAAGTTTTGGTGAAAAAAAAAGAGAGCTAGATGAGAAAGATAAGAAGCTCATAAATTATCTAGTCAAACACCAGCATACTTCTACGCTAGAACATAATATCGTCACATTTAAGTTCACTGTACCCCTGTTCATTCGATCCCAACATCATAGACACAGAACATGGTCCTATAATGAGATCTCTAGACGGTATACAGATGCTGACTTTCAATTCTACGAACCCATCAGATTCCGAAAGCAGAGCAAATCCAATAGACAAGCGTCGACGGATGAGACTTTTGTGCCTTTCATCATCAGCAGCCTGGGTTATGCCTCGCATGCGGTTAAGCGACATCATAAGAAGTCACTTAAGCTTTATGAAAAATTGATTGATGCCGGTGTTTGTAGAGAACAGGCGCGGGGTGTATTACCGCAAAATCTCTATACTGAGTATTACGGAACAGTGAATCTTAATAACTTGCTCAAGTTTATTGACCTGAGAATGCACCAGGGCGCCCAGTGGGAAATACAAAAAGTTGCTGAGGCATGCCTAGTTATTGCTGAGGGCCTTTGGCCCGTCACAGTTGAGGCGTTCATGGGCAATCGATGAAAGAGAAAGTAAAAGTTCGTGGATACATGAAACCTTCGGCGGCATTTCACACTTTGAAAGCGTGGGAAGACGTCGTGAACAAACTGCTGGCTCTGCAAGAAGAAGGAGTCGATACTCGAGGCGGCCTGAACGTTGATACACGTCTTCAAGGCATCGTCGAAGAGTTCTTCGGTTATCAGCTGAATACCGAAGTGGAAAGATGGGATCTGTTGACCGAAAAGAACGTTTTGGATTTCATCGAGGATTTCGTCAATCACAGGTTTTGGGCGTTCGAGAAGGAGTTCGGGAGTTACTTCCCAGACATCACCAAGCTCAAATTCGCTTACTTCTATTCTCGCGGAGACATGGAGCCTTACGTGATGCTAGACGATGAGTTCACCACACAGCTCTATGGATCAACGTATAACCCTAAGCTGCTATATCACTATACAACGGAGAAAAGCGTGCAGAGGTTGACAGACGCAATTCGAAACGGAATAGATTATGATATTTCTAGCTTTACCGTCATGACGCGTCCATTTTTTAGGCCTGAATCAAATGTTTTGATTAAGTTTATAGGTAATGTCAGGGCCGGCTTTCGGAGTGATGTTAAATCAATGGCACTTGACGACGGTCGCCGCGCCTGTAACATGTATCGTCTGGAGTATCCTGGCCATGATGTCAATAATATCTGTTATGAGTTGGACTCATGCGACGGCGAAATGCGAACCAGTCTGTGGAATGAGTATATTGCCACCCCGATAGAAATAGTCTCAATTGAGACCAGATTATAAATCTGAACCCACTCGACTAAAATTATTCATGATACTTTCCAAATACGATTGGGTACCACCAAAGTCTCCGGTGGGTATGCTCCAGGAGGACCTGTGGCCTGATGAGTGGCGAATTCTCGTTGCATGCCTGTTACACAATTTGACTACACGGAAACAGGTAGACAAAGTGTACCAGAATCTTTTTCAGAAGTATCCCTCCCCCGAGGCCATGTCACAATCCAATGAGAGTGATCTCTCTGAAATAATTCAATCGCTAGGGATGCAAAATAAAAGAGCCAAAACACTGAAGAGGTTTAGCCAGGAGTATCTTGAGAAACCCTGGAAAGACGTCATTGATCTCTACGGTTGTGGGAAGTACGCCGATGATTGTCATAAGATTTTCTGCATGGGCCACTGGCGGGAGGTTCAGCCGAGTGATCACGCGCTCAACCGATATCACGATTGGCTTGGAAGATCTTTAGGACGCGATCGTGCCTGAGGGCCCGGAAGTTAGACGGATGGGGCATGACCTCTCCGAAAAGATCTCGGGGGCTGTGCTAGAGCGTGTGTCGATTCTTTCCGGACGTTACACGAAGAATCCACCTGAGGGATGGGAGTCTGTCCGTGAGAGGCTTCCAATAAAGGTAGTCGGCGTCGGTGTCCATGGAAAATTTTTGTATATCCTAACAGATAAAGGGATCAATATTTGGTCAACGTTAGGCATGACGGGCTGCTGGAGTGACACTCGAACCAAACACAGCCGAATCGAGTTCTCTATGGGATTGGGAAATATGCTCTTTTTTAATGATCAGAGAAATTTTGGAACGATTAAGTTTGTCTACGGCGGACACGCACTGAGACAAAAACTCCAAAAAATGGGCCCGGATATGTTCTCTGATGCGACAACTAGTAGAGTATTCATTGAGGGTCTTCGTAAGAAGGATGACTGGAACATTACAAAGGTGCTGATGAATCAATCTATCGTCGCGGGAATCGGGAATTATATCAAGGCTGAGTCTCTGTGGCTCTCCGGGATAAGCCCACTGCGGTCTGTGAGCGATATCACAGATCCTGACTTAGCTATACTCTATCAAGCTATCAGGGACATCATGATGACCTCATATGACCATCGCGGCGCCACCTTTTTAACACATAAAAATTTCTCAGGCGAACCAGGAGATTACTCGAGTAGATTTCTCTGTTATAATAGAAAAATGGACGCTGAGGGGCATCGAGTCATTAAGACTTCCACACCAGATGGAAGAATGACCCATTGGGCCCCAGATAAACAAAAGTAAAGGAGAGCACACTAACATGAAAAAGATTTTAAAGCTAGACGATAGTTCAATTGTACAGATTGTGAGACTAATTCAGATGGGAATGTTGACAGGTACGGATGTGTCGGATCAGTTAAGGACACTAAGACTTACAGTTGAAAAAGACACAGATCGATTGGTACTCTCCCAAGAGTATGCCAAGACCTTTGATGAGAATCTTAATCGACTCGTTGAGTTGGCTGAGAGCTCTACAAAGGAAGATTAATGGCACCGGGCGGGATCGATGACAAATTAGAATCTATGTTTGTGCTCCGACGACAGTTTATGTCCCAACTGGAGACTGTTAAGCCAGGAAGCTATCCTCCGGGTCCACTTGATATCTCTAAGAAGAGCTCACAACAACTTGTGAGGGACTTGGCTCTCAAGGGTGTTGAGGAGATGTTTGAAGCCCTTCAGCATCTCAAGAACTGGAAGCCCCACCGGGATATTGACTTGCCTGATTTTGACAAGGCAGAGTTTCTTGAGGAAGTCGTCGATGCCTTCAATTATTTTTTGAGCATGGTGATCCTTGTGGGTGTAGATGCCAATGATCTATACGACGCTTACTGTGTCAAGGATGAGAAGCTTCATGTTCGGCTGAATAATGGATACTAATCGGAGATATAGTTAATGTCTAATTCCCTGCAATCACTATTAGCGACACAGAGTGGATTTTCGGATCTATTTTTTGATGCGAAGTCTCTCTCAGAGGAAGAGATGATTGAGCGACACAAAATTTTTGCGCTAGCACTTCATTCCGAGGTTGCATCCCTCGCAGATGCAGTGCATTATAAGGATCACAGACCCTTTAAGAAGGAGACTCAAAGACAGAAAATCTTATATGAGTCTGTGGATCTATTCAGATATTGCCTCGCAATTCTTAATCTCTGGGATTTTACGGCAGAGGAGTTCGAGGATGCCTTTGACTCTCGGGACGCCTTTTTGTGGGATAGGGAGACCCGCGGGCTTCAGATGTGGGATGGCGCCCCGATCATCATCTTTGATGTGGATGACGTTGTCGCACAGTTTAGAAAGGGATTTTTTGATTGGGTGGAGGACCGCTTTGGTGTGAAACTTGATCTGGAAGCTCCAAATTATTACGTAACGGAGTCAGTGGGTGATATGTCTAATGAGGAGGCATACAAGCTCTTTATCCGAGAGGGTGGAATAAGAAGCTTGTCTGTAAATCAAAGGGTTGTGGATGCCATGGAGCGACTGAGAAAGTCAGGTTTCTGGATTCATTTACTGACTGCCCGACCAAATGATAATCTCAAGTGTCTGTATGATACTCATTTTTGGCTTTCGAAGTTCAAAATCCCCTATGACTCCATCACATTAATTTCTGAGAAGTATAGATGGCTCATGAATGAGGACTTTTTCAAGCAGGGGAAGGTTGTATGTGCTGTTGATGACTCTCCGAAACATGCCCTCGAATTCGCGCAGCATGGAATTAAGGTCTGTGTCCCCCGTCGGGGGTACAACTCTGACGTGTGGGATGTTGATAATGTTACTCCATTTGATTGGTGGGAGGATGATCTAGATGAAACGATCCAGGAATTATTATCTCAAACGGCTAAGCAATCTGGTTGAGAGACACAGAAGCAATCAAAGTTGGGTCCTAGAAGGTCTATCTGAAGCGACGCAAGCAGGGTTGATAAATGTGTTCAGTGAGTACTTGTATTCAACTTGGATGGAGCTAGGCGATACAGCATTTAATAGACAGGGATATCGATCCTCGACTGATTTCATCTTTGAACATTTGCAGTAGCGTAAATAGATTTCAATATACCTTTTATGGAGATAAATAAATGCCCCAGAATCCGAATTTAGAGCCCATCACCCTTCCGATGGATCTCAAGTTCGACCAGTCACCAAGTACAACGTTTTCGAATAATCTGAAGGCGCTCAATGTGGAGCTGATCGATTCACCGACTGTTGAACAGGCCCGAGATGTCGCCTGGCACTATGTGAAGGCCACTTGGGCTGATGATCCTAATGAAGTCAACCCTGCCAATGTGAATGATGCTGTCAAGAGTGAGAACCTACTTGACGTGCTCCAATTTAGAGCACTTCCAACACCGATGGAATGCCTTGGTTTCACATTTAGATTATCTGGACTCTCCTTTCAAGAGGTGACTCACATTATTCGACATAGGGCAGGATCATTTGCTGCACAGTGCACTGGAGATCGGGACTTGAGGGGCGATCCCGTGGTGGTCCCCGAGTCTGTCGAGAATTCGCCAGAATTTCTAGAGAGGTGGCAACAACTAGTTCTGGATGCCAAGCAGTTGTATGCTGACATGACGGATTCTAGAGTCATTTCTATGATGGACTCTCGGATGATCCTTCCGAAGTGTATGACGTCTTTCTATTACATGCGCCTCAATCTCAAGGACCTGATCGGTTTTGTGAATCAACGTCAAGATCGACAAATTCAACCTGCAGCAGATAATATTCTGGCTGCTCGGATGGCAATTGAGGCATGTAAGGTAATCCCGGAACTATCTCAAGTCTTCAACTTTGAAAAGCTTGACATACACTACATCAAGACCTTCCGAGTCAAGGAGGGTGACAAGTGGATCAGCAGGGGAACTAACCTCTACTGGCCTGAGCCAAAGAATGATACATTTGAGTACCATCCAGAAGATACGATCTATCAGGCTACCCGGGAAGAATTGAATGGCACACACGGCACAGGAGAAAAGATCTTTACAACTATGTGGTGTGAATTGATGACAGAATTTAACCGAATCAAGAATGATTTTAAAGACAGTGTTTAGGAACGAAAATGACAACTGACGAACAACAGATTGATGAGACAGACCAGACTCCCGCACCAGAGGAGACAGCAGCGCCTGAGGCGACTAAGGTGTATCTGGCATCGGGTTGGTTTAGTCCCGCAGCTGCTGAGGAATTGACAGAGCTTGAGAGGATTTTTGACGACCGGGATTGGATACACCTTGCTAGCCCACGCAGGATTTTTGTGTGCCCGCCGGATGCTTCAAAGGAAGTGCAGGGGCAGACTTTTGTAGGAAATCTTCAACACATCGTGTCCGCGGATTTACTGTTAGTCAACACTCGTGATAAGGACATCGGCACTATCTGGGAGGCGGGATTTGCTTTTGCGCACAAGAAGCCGTTGATCTATTTCTGTCAGGGACTTCCGGAGACAGCCAAGTTTAATCTCATGTTGGCTCGGAGTGGTATCAAGGTCTGTACATCCTTTGAACAACTCGAGGATTATCTAGATCGATGTTTTGAGAAAAGGGAACTATTGAATGAGCCCTATGATCAAGAGATTGAGTAGAAGGAACACTTTTCTCACATGCAGGTGATGGTTACAGGAAGCTCTGGTTTTATCGCCAAGAATCTTGTAAAGTCATTCCAAGCTTTAGGACATGAGACTGTCCCTCTAGGGGACGCAAACGTCACACGTCTATTGAGGACGGGAGAGATGTGTGTGCATCGAAATCCCTACGAGGTGTGGGCGTGGCACTTGAAAAATTTGAGTGTGGATGTTGTCATACACAACGCTGCTGTGGTGGGTACTGATGTAGTGGCACTCAATCCCAAGGAGGCAACACTCACTAATATGGTGGGAGCCTATAATCTCGCCATGGCATCTAAAATTGCTAATGTGCCAATTTGCTACATGGGAACAACTGTAATTTACGACACAGTCAAGTATCAGAAAAGTCGAATCACCGAAAAATCAGATATTCGTCCCACCACTCTTTACGGGAGTCAGAAGTTGGCTGGGGAGCATGTGATAACTAGCCACGCCAAGGATTGGCTCGTAATGCGGCCACTCTTTGCGTACGGTGGGGTGGGGGATATGAATTCCCTGATTGCGAAGACGATCTATGCTTGTTTGAACGGGCAGAATGATTTAGACATGTTTTTGGATCCGCGCAGTATTAAGGATTATCTTCACGTGGAGGATTTTTGTGATGCAGTCGCGCACGCGTGCGATCGGGGCTTGTGGGGTGATGATTTTAATGTTGCTTCAGAGAATCCTCATGTGACCCAAGAGATTGTTGATCTGATAGATGAGGTTACCGGTCTTGCAGCGAGTAAAATAATAAAGTGGCACCCAGAGACAGATTATCTGGGGAATCACATGCTCAGTTCCAGAAAATTTCGTCGAGCAGTTAGATGGACACCGAAGATTTCACTTAGGGAGGGGATCCAGCGGGTACATTGTGCTATTGATAACGATGAGGGTGATTATGATCCACTTGTGCACCTCAGCCGCGCTAAGGAGCGGGGGATAGATCTTACCCAATATTTTAATTCTACATTGGAATAGTAAAGTACATGTCACAGTGTAAAACTAGTCCCCGAATGATAAAATAGTAACAGGACAACCTTAAAGTTTGGAGAGGTTTTGAGTTCTAGCTTTGATTTAGTAAGACCTCCGGAGCGATTTACTGGGCTCCACGCGCACTCAGGATTTAGCACTTGGGACGGATTGGGTTATCCATCAGATCACATTGATTTCATTCTTAGTGAACAACAGGGAATGGATTCTTGGGCGCTGACTGATCACGGCCATGGGTCTGGATTAGCCCATGCTCGTGCTCATACACTTAAGATGCAGAAGGCTGGTAGAAAGTATCGCCAAATCTACGGTGTTGAATTCTATTTTGTGCCCTCTCTTGAGGAGTGGAAACAACAGTATGAGACCCACCGCCAGGAGGTGCGTGACTCCAAGACAGCCAAAGAGCAGGAGAACCGGGCGACTCAAAAGATCGTCATCGATGCAGAGAATGAGGTCGAGCAGGGCGGACACGTCATTGAGGACGAAGAGGAGACCAAGCGTTCTAGCGCGAATAAGCCTGAGTGGAAGAGATACTATCACTTAGTTATTATTGCTAAGGATCGAAAGGGCTTGGGGAATCTTTTCTCGCTGGTTAAGAAATCCTACAAGCATGGGTTCTATCGTTTTCCTCGCATTGATTATAAGCTGCTCAAGGAGCACCGAGAAGGCTTGATCGTCTCGACAGCATGTGAGGGAGGTTTGGCTTCAGGTCTCATCTATAAAGAATTCCCCGGCCTTAGATTTGATGAGCTGCATCCTGATCTAATTGATGATTCGACAGCATATCGCAATATCATGACGCGTCTGGGCGGAATGGCTGACCAATTTGTAGATTGTGTGGGCCGGGATAATTTTTTCTTGGAGATACAATTTAACGATCTTTCTGCACAGCATCTGACCAACAGGTGTCTCATTGAGTTGTCTGATACGACAGGGATTTCGTTGATCTCCACCGCCGACTCACATTTCCCGGATCCTGAGAAATGGCAGGCCCGAGAGCTTTATAAGAAGTTGGGTTGGATGGGAGCTAAGCTCGATGAAAAGATGCTTCCGAAGAGGGCGGATCTCAAGTGCATGCTCTATCCCAAGAATGCGAGTCAGATGTGGGACGAGTTCAGGTGGGGACACGAGAAGTATAGCTTCTATCATGGCCATGAGGAGCTGGTACGCGACTCAATTGAGCGCACTCATGATATCGCTTGGGAACAGTGTGAGGACACATGGATTGATACTTCTGCTAAGCTTCCTAACTTTGGGACTTCCGATTGTTCAGCTTTTGGAATGCTTGCTGATCTGGTAAAGGAGGGGCTCATTCGAGAAGGGATGGCTGATCGGCCTGTGTATGTGGCCCGGGCCAAGGAGGAGCTATCTGATATCAAGTATCTCGGACATGAGGCTTATTTTCTGGCCATGTATAAGATTTTCGAGATCGCCAAGGAGCGAACCTTGCTGGGCCCTGGGAGAGGCTCCGGATCCGGAAGTCTCGTCAACTTCCTGTTGGGGATAACTCAGATTGACCCTATTCCTGCCGGTCTACTTTGGTCCCGATTCTTGGGCCGTCACAGGGTCTCTTGGCCGGACATCGACACAGATGCGGGCGACAGGGACGTCCTGATCGACGCGTCTCGGGAACTTTTTGGTGACGACGCAGTTATCCCTGTATCAAATTTCAATACTCTCAAGCTCAAGTCTCTCATTAAGGATATTTCCAAGTTCTATGGGGTTGATTTTGCTGAGGTGAACAAGATGACAGGGCCGCTCCAGGATGAGGTGATGCCCCACGCGAAAGATGAGAACCAGGAAAAGTCAGTCTTTGTCCTCAAGCATGAAGATTGCATGAAGTACTCTAGGGGATACAGGGAGTTCATGGAGAATTATCCCGAAGTGGGTACCCACGTTGAGACTCTCTTCATGGAGAACCGATCCATCGGCCGACACGCCGGTGGCGTGATTATTGCGCCTCCCGAGGAGCTGGAGTGCACCATGCCGATCATTGGTGTGCGAGGGGAGCTTCAGACACCATGGACGGAGGGAATGAACTTTCGGAATCTCGAGGACAATGGCTTCCTCAAGTTTGACTTTTTGGGTCTCACTCTCCTCAAGGACGTTGAGAACTGCATCTTCCGAATCCTGCGCAAGGAGGGTAATCCTCATCCGACTTTCGCGGATGTCAAGGTGTTCTTCGATGATCATTTGAGCTGCCGTTACAAGGCCCAGGAAGACACTAAGGTTTGGGAACATGTGTATCATGAGGGGAACTTCACTGGCGTGTTTCAATTTACCGCGCCAGGCGCGAGGAAGTTCTGTCTTGATGCCAAGCCCACCTCCACTGAGGAGCTGGCTGCGCTGACAGCGATTTATCGTCCCGGGCCACTCAAGGCCAATGTTCATAGAAAGTACGTGAAGGCGAAGAAAAATGTCGCTGATATCAAGTATGATCATCCTGTGATTGAAAAGGTCCTAGGACCAACCTACGGATTTGTCGTCTTTCAAGAGCAGTTCATGTCCCTAGCAGTTGAGCTAGCTGGATTCTCTCCTGGCGAGTCCGACCAGCTTCGAAAGACACTGGTCAAGAAATCCCTGGACACCATGGGTAAAAAGGGCGATGAGCGGGAAGCAGCACGAAAGAAGTTCGTCCAGGGCGCTAAGGATCTGCACGGTATATCCGAGAGTGTGACCCAGGCGCTCTGGGAGACCATCGAGGCATTCTCTGTATATGGCTTCAATAAGTCTCACGCAGTGGCATACGCCATCGACTCCTACTACGCTGCATGGCTCCACACACACTATGAGAAGGAATGGCTGGCAACGATACTTCAGTCCGAGAACAGCAGCCCCAAGGGACTGTCTAAGACAATTGCAGAGATTAAGTCATATGGGTATAAGCTTGTTCCCGCGGATATCAACTATTCGGGTGAGGAGTGGACGTACTCTGATGACGTCGGCGGTTTCGTTCCGCCCCTAAGCTCTGTTAAGGGTGTTGGAAAGACGGCAATGGGTGAGGTGATGGATTCCCGCCCCTACAGCGATTTACCAGATTTATTGTTCGACAGGGAGGGAAATTGGAGGATCTCTAAGATCAATAAGACTGCCTTGACTTCCTTATGCAAGATTGAGGCATTGGGGTCCTTAGCGGAATTAAAGTCAGGGGAGATAGAAAATCATAAACAGCTCTTAGCGATTCTTACGGATGGGAAAAATTATGACCTACTTCGTAAGGGAAAGTTCGGCTTAACTAAGACACAGGTGAAACGAGCAGATAAGAATGGTGAGATGATCATTCCTATTTTGATGAGGCTGATGAGTGAGTATAAGGACCTACCGGATTGGACTAGACACGAGAAGATCACGAATTATGTTGAACTCACGTCTGGCGTTGATTCTGATCTCGTATTTCCTCCCAAACTGATCAGTCGGGTCCACGCAAAGGATCTGATATCTGTGCATGAGATCCCTGCAGGGGAGCGAAATGTCGCTTGGTTCTGCGTCTCAGAGATCGTTAAAAAGAAGACCAAGAATGGCAAGGACTTTTATCGTCTTAAAGTTATTAACGACGCTCATCAAAGTACGTGGCTCAGAGTGTGGGGGCGAATGGACACCGGTCTAGATCCGTATACAATTTGGGTGGCTGATGTCCATCATGACGCTAATTGGGGACACTCCACAAGCACCTACAAGATGAAGAGAGTCACTTCGTACGATGAGTAAAATTCTAACTCCGTTTAAGACAAATCAAATGATCTTAGAGGGCCCGGACTTAGTGGGAAAGACAACTCTCTTTAGAGCACTTCATCAACAGACTGAATTTAAGTGGAATATTCAGGACAGATCAGCTCTGTCAATGCTCTGTTATGCGAGACAGTTCGGTCGATCAGTTAAGGTTGAACGTGAGAGATTATATCAAGAGTTGAATAATCTCAACAATCGAATGATTGTTATGTTGCCTCCTTTTGATGTTATCATTAGTAGATACCACACGAGAGGAGACGAGGTACAAGATATTGATTCTCTTCGTGTGCTCTATGATATTTTTGCCGAGGAGCTTGAGTTTATTAAGCGTCGTCCCAATGTGATGTATCTGACTTCTTCGGAGGATTTGGGGTCCACAGTAATGGCTGTGGAAGAGTGGTCCTACGCCGTCGAGGCATGTAATTTAGAGAATGTGGGGGATGTTGTCCGGGATACACTGCACGCGGTTCAAGAAGATGAACTAATGCTAACCGCGAAGGTACAGTATCTGTTGGGAAAGCCAGATGAATCAATTTTGGAAAATGATCTGGAGGGATCGTATTATAATTTAATCTTGCGTAATGTGGAAAACATAATCCAATCAGAGATCGATGGCGAGAATCCACACAATAAGCCTCAGGGAAGGGATAGTAGAAGATTCTATTACAATTCCAATATGTGCATTTCAGGAATTCACTTCATTCCACGTAACGATAATTTGAGGGTCATGGTAACTTTCAGAAGTCTGGATGTGGATAGAAACGCAGTCATTGATTTGACATTTATTGAGTTTCTCACTCATAAGATCAATCAAAAATTTAAGTTTGGTTGTCATGAGGCTGAAGTATGGCTCACATTTAATAGTGCACACATAAGAAAGGATCTGGAGATCACAGCGTGAGAGCTCTAGTTACAGGAGGCTGTGGTTTCATCGGCAGCGCCGTGACTAATCGATTGGTTGCTGAAGGTGATATTGTTGATGTGGTCGACAATCTATCGAATGGAGATATGAGCAGCTTAACGTGTGAGTTCAAGACGATCCATCCTGCGATGTCGACATTTGAACCTGACACTCATCGTGCTCAATCTGGAGTTGCAAGTGTGATTACGGGAGATTTTGTTGATCGTGAAGTACTCAAGCGAGTCAGGACAGGTGTATACGATGTTGTATACCATCTCGCAGCAAAGCCTAGTGTAGGCTATAGTATTAAGTGCCCGGCCGAATCCCACGAAGAAAATGTTTTTAAGACAGTCGCACTTTTTAAGGTTGCGGCTGACTCAAATACACGTGTAGTATTTTCGTCCTCAGCAGCTGTATATGGACATCCTACTTGTCTACCCACACCAGAGTATGCAAAATTAAGACCTTTGAGCCCTTATGGATTACAAAAACTACAGTGTGAGCAATATCTCGATCTATTTCACGATCTTTACGATTTAGACTCTATTTCTCTACGTTATTTTAATGTTTATGGCCCCGGCGCCCTCGGAGATTCTCCCTATTCGACAGTAATCGCAGCCTGGTGTCAAGCGATACACAGTGATCGTTCACTACGTCTAGACGGCGATGGCAAGCAGACACGGGATATGATTTATATAGATGATGTAGTGGAGGCTAATTTTTTGGCAGGGAGAAATAGCGGTAAATTTAATTCGGTTAAAGTGAATATTGCTTCGGGTAAAAGTTGTTCAAATAATGAAATTCTCACAACACTGGAGGCTCACCTGGGTCAGTTAACAATTAAAAATGCACCTGAGCGAGACGGAGATGTAAAACACTCCTCAGCCGATGTACAATTATCAGAGGATTTACTTGGCTTTAAGACAAGAATAGATTTAGCAATCGGCCTGCGCAAGACCTTAAGGTGGTGGAATACACTAAAGTGAAGAATCCTGAGTTTATCGTATTTACTGGTCCCATGTTTGGGTCAAAGACCACAAAGATGCTCTCTGTTCTGGAGAGGTGTTCATATCAACATAGAAAGGTCGTTGCGTTTAAGCCAAAAATGGATGATCGTTACACTGAGGAGGAGATCTGTACTCATGCAGGATTAAAATATCCCGCTGTAACAGTCAGATCTGGAGAGGATATATTAGTCAAGAGTGTCGGCTATGATGTGATTGGTGTAGATGAGGCATTCATGATAGATGGTAGCGCTGATGCTCTCATTAGTCTATTTAGACAGGGAAAGACCATTGTGATCTCCTCCATTCAAATGTCAGCATCTGGTAACATTTTTTCTGAAATGAAGGAAATGCTCCCATGGGCGACCCGGGTCGAGGTATGCCCAGCTGTGTGTGTGCAAACAGGGAATAACGCCTACTATACTGTTAGAAAGATAGACAGTCTTTCTGAGATCGAGGTCGGCGGAGTAGATATGTATGAACCACGGGCTTGGACAGTGACGTCATTTGTGAATGATTTATACGATGGTGACTAATGGTTGAACCTAGCGCAATAGACCTGGTGATATACCACAAGGACTGTACTGATGGGTTTGGCGCTGCCTACTCAGCCTGGAAGTTCTTGGGGAGCAAGGCCCAGTACGTCGCGGCCAAGCATGGAGATCCGCCCCCGGACGTGGCGGAAAAGACTGTCGCCATTTTGGATTTTTCATATTCCAATAACGTCGTCAAAGAGATGATTGAAAAATCAAAGGATCTCATTATCATTGATCACCATAAATCTGCTATGGTGGAACTACACGACATCTCCAACACACATTTTGACATGAATCACTCCGGCGCGCGCCTGGCGTGGGATTTTTTCCATCCTGGGAAGGAGGCACCTAAGTTCATCGACTACATCGAGGACCGCGACCTTTGGAAGTGGGAGCTAGCGTACTCTAAGGAGTTCAGCGCAGCTTTCGACATGGTGCCTTTTGAGTTCGAAGAGTTCGAAAAATACGAAGATGATTCCGTGTTCGACGATGCAGTCAAGAGAGGCTCTTACATCCTTGCCTACTCCAAGACAGTCGTCAAGAAGGTGTGTGAGAAGGCTGTTCATCGTAAGTTCGAAGGTGCGGATGTGATGGTGGTCAATGCGTCACACTGGATGTCTGAGATCGGAGGAAGGCTGTCGCCTGATTGCGATTTTGCGATGATATGGTTCTACGATCACGAAGATCGGAATATAAAAGTGAGCCTAAGATCTTTTCATGATACTGTCGATGTTTCTGAGATCGCCAAGAGATTCAGTGGTGGAGGACATAAGCAGGCAGCAGGATTTACGCTCCCTGGAGATGCCCAGGTCGATGACCTCTTCGACGTTGAAGAGGAAGAGGAAGAGTTGATCAACGAAGCTGTCGAGGAGATCAAGGAAGAGATCGAGGAGCTGATAAAAAAGGCAGAAAAGGCGGGAGTTGATGTCGTCATCGACACAGAAGAGAAAAAAGTCTCAATTCACGATGCGGTTAGTGGATCAAATTCTACAGAAAAAATATGAGACCTAGTTGGGATCAAGTCTGGATGTCCATGGCTAACCTCATAGCGCAGCGATCATGCGACCCACGTTACCAAGTGGGAGTCGTCATAGTCTCTGATGATAACACCCAGGTCCTTTCAATTGGTTACAATGGAAACTATGCCGGCGGTCCCAATGAGCCGGAGTCAGAGGAGCCAGGCCACAGTGGTTTCATCCATGCCGAGATCAACGCGCTCCTCAAACTCGATTATAA
>LWDU01000160.1_pt1 | contig 26157 bp, 29 predicted proteins | sample 727161 | NCBI WGS metagenome assembly LWDU01 (sample SAMN04566230, study PRJNA314399) | hydrothermal vent metagenome | isolation source: deep sea hydrothermal plume seawater | place: Mexico: Gulf of California, Guaymas Basin | collected 2004-07-11
CAGTTTGTTTTAATGTAGGAACGAATGCTTGCAAGTACTCTCCCTCTTTATCAACAAATTGGTCGATACCTATACCTTCGGAGGTCTTATTAAATGATACTCTTGCTGAGTTAACAACCGAGATGTCATCACCCATGTGATCAATATATTCTACTTTCATCATATTTCCTTTATCATTATATGTTATTTAGTTAAATCAGTTCTTATATTACTTAGAATTTAAACCCAGAAGAGTCTAATTTCTTTTTACTTGGTATATTAGGATTACTTGATGCATTATTACTAGTCCCCCCAGAATCCACTTGTATTAAGTTTTGTGCAGATGCTTCAACATCGTATAGTCTCATCTTAGACCTATCAACCCCTACAACGAATCGTTTATTAGTCCCAAGATCTGCATATCTATTTTTCAATTGTTTAACCATAATTTGGTTAAGATTGTCAAGTTCTTCTGTTGCGATTAATGCAAACATCATATCTGCAGTAGCCGGTAGTCCGAATGATTCAGAGGTATCTTCAAGACCCACATCAGAATTACCAAACCCAGATCTTGTAGTTTGAGTCGCAGATAAGATAGGAACATCATACTCAACAGCAAGACCACGAAGTTCTTCGGCAATTGATTTGATATATGAATAGGTGTTAACTGAACCACCTAACCCTTTAATACGACTTGACGCACAGATATTGAGATAGTCAACAAAGATGATATCTGGCATAAAATTCTTCTTCAACTTCAATTCATTAAGTAGAGCTCTAAAGTGTCCGACATGAGCAGATGCAGTTGGATACTCTTTAACAATCAACTTTCCTGTTGTCTTACTTGATATCTTAGTGACCTTATTAATGAAGGTTTTTTTCCCTACAGATTCTATGTCGTCTAATGCAATGTTAAGAAGATTTGCATCGATACGTTCAGCAATTCGTTCTTCTGCCATTTCCATAGTAATATATAGCACATTTTTATTCTGCATTAATGCACCACCAGCGACATGACACATGAATAATGATTTACCAACACCCGTGCCAGCCATTACAATGTTTAATGTCTTATTTGGAAGACCCCCCTTGGTTATTTTGTTAAAGTATTCTAGATCAAACGGGACTCGTTTCTCGACTTTATTGTAGAACTCATAACGACTTTCAGCAGAATCTACATAATCATGACCAATATTACGGTCGAAGGAAATTCCCAATGCATCGGACAATATCTCAGGAATAGCATTCTTAGTCATTTCCTTCGACTTCCCATCAATAATGTTTATTGACTCCATGATAGCAATATGAATTGCTCTATCTTGACACCATTTTTCCGTGGTGTCAAGTAACCATTGTTGATCAGTATCAGAATCTGCAGGGGAAAATACCGAATCTACTATCCCAGAAAATTCACCAACGTTTACGATCCCCTCCGAATCATTCTCAAGTTCAATGATAAATGCTTCTTTAGAAGGTAAAGAGTTGTACTTATCCACAAACCCTATTATTAGGTTGAATAGGGTTTGATGGGATGACGAAAAGTATTCCTTCTTTAAGAATGGAATAACTTGTCTAGTGTATTCCTCATTATGTATTAAGTTCTTTATTATTATAGTTTGCATTGTCACTCAAGTTTTCCTCTAATATATGTTGCAAGATACTACCAAGATGGTTTAAGAACGATTCATTTTTCTGTAGTTCAGGTATTGATTGGTCAGACTCGATTATCTTATAATTGAACTTAATCTCCGGAGGGTTATCCCCCTCAGCCTCTTTGATTCTAACCGAACCATAATGAAAAAAGGTATCTTTCCAATCACCAGTTTTCAATCTAATAACCCATTGATCTTGATTATCACCATCTACAAAAGTATAATCATTATTCGTTACTTTAGTACTCATTATACACTACTCCGTATCTATTGTCAAGTTAATATCTTCACCGATGTTATCCGCATACCCTAATTTATATGCTTTCTTCACAAACTCTTTAAAGTCGGTTTCTTTAAAGATTGCGTCCCAGAGTTCCGGAGCTCTTGTATCTTTCTCTCTCATTTTGGAACCGATGAGTTCACCGGTCTTTTGATCCATCCGTTGATACCAACCATTAGATGGTTTTATAATATCACCAGAAGCAAGAGCAATATCCAGTAGTCCAGAGTACTCTGAAATACCACCATTAAACTCCACTTTAATTGGAATCTTTGACTTCTCTCTAAGAAATCGGGATTTTTCAATGTTGATAATGAAATCATAACCTTCTATCTCCCCAGAATTTGCTTTGTTTTGTCTACGACCTACGATCCAAATATTGTCAGCAGAATATACTATACCCGTACCACCCGACACCACTGCTTTAGAAAACATCTCCATTGTTTGATATGTATGATTTACTGCTAAAAGCGGAATATCTTTCATGGTCAAGTAAGGTGTGACCATACGGAATAAACCTTTAAGTGCTTTAGCTCGTGACATGTCAGCAACAGACTTACCAGATTTAGCATCTTCCAATTCTTTCTTAGATGCTAAGTTACCAATTGAGTCAATAACAATAATAACCTTTTCCTTACGACCAATCTCTTCTAATTGAGTTACAATATCGAACTTAAGTTCCTCAACATCAGTAATTGGTGTATGTAGTACTCTACGCGGATCAATACTAAACTGTTCAAAGTATTCTTGTGGTGATCCGAACTCTGAATCATAGAACAACAGAATAGCATCTTTATGTTGTTTAAGATATGCAGATGCAATCTTTAGTGCAAATGATGTCTTAAAATGTTTAGACGGCCCTGCCAGTACAGTTAACCCTGAGGTCAATCCACCATCAATATCACCTGATAATGCAACATTCATCATCGGAACATCAGTTGGTGTGATATCAACATTCTTAAATAACATCGAATCCGATAAGATGTCAGTCCCCTTGATCTTCGAATTCTTCTTCAATTTTTCCATTAAACTCATATACTTTACTCCTCTACTTTCATTATAATGTATTATACAGTAATCTCAAGTGATTGTCAAGGATTACTTCTTAGTTTCTGTGATCAGGATTATAAGTATGTCCTACACTTCGAGAATGTGCGATCTCATCAAAGTATGATGTTTCCCAGAGTTCGTTGACTCCATACTTGAGCCGACTTTCTTCTTTATTACCACCCTCATAAGGTATTGCCAACTTTTCAGTCAGGAGGACACTATTCACAGAACGTCCGTTTCTTAATACGATATTACCCAGTATTCTACCAAACTTTCCCTTCTTTTGTAGTTCTGTAGTTAGTATGAAGTTGGTGTTATTCCCTGAAAGAAGTTCTGCAACTCGTTCTTTTGCACCGATCCCCCACGATTTTTCATACTTGTTTCTGGTTCTGGATTCTGGAGTATCTATACCAGAGAATCTAATTCGTTCTTTAATGAAGATATTAAATCCCAAGTCAAGTTCAGCAATAATGGTATCCCCATCAACTACTCTAATTAACTTTGCTTTATATTCATACATTATCTGTCCTTATATTTTATGTGTTTTGTATGCATAATTCAATGCGGAATTTGCTTCCTTCAATATTGGTCTTTTCTTATACCAATTACCTGTTCTACTATCGAGTTCCCTCATTAAGATTTCTATCTCTTCCGCAGTTATAGGATATTCTCTTCTAATGGCTGCGAATGATATCGAAACCATCATCTGATACATCTTATGATACCAACCAGTATCAGATATAGCAGAATAATCTCTTAGCATTTGCTTATTGATAAAGGGACAATCTGACACCCCCGACCAATTGTAAAATTTCTTATTTTTTAGTTTATCTCTCCTATGGTTAATGACCTGTTCCTGCATTTCTTTAGGAAGCATATCAATGAAGTTGGCAGATCTTGTTTGTTCTACAAAGATCACATCCTTCATCAATGTAGTCGGGTTAATAAACTGCCCACCTTTGTTAGTGAATATGAAGTTATATGCATCTGGATATTGGCCGGGAATATAGTACATTCTCGATAGATCTTTAGTTTGTGGGTCACCGAGACCTTTAAACTCAGAGTTAAGAGCAAACCAAAAATGTCGTATATTCTTAGCAGAGACTTCATGTGTTAAAGGAAAGACTAATCTAAACTTAGGATAATCCGGTCTACTGGATGCGGTAGAGTAACACACATAATAGTAATGTCCAAACTTAGAGAACAATTCAGATTCAAGATCTCCTGATATCTCATGGTCATCAATATCTAATGCAGCCCAAGACCATGATATGACAGAATCATTATTTCTTTTAGATCCTTCAGAATAGGTAGCAGGTGATATCAGAGGTGAAGATGGTTTGTCAGATCCCCTCGACCCTTTCCTTGCACTTTCATCAGATAGTTTATATAAGAGGGTTTCCATTGAGTCCCAATCATCAAAATCCATTCGTTTGTTTGTCTTATTATCGAATAGATTTCTGAATAGTGTTAAAGAATATGTCATGAATCCCCACGCACACATACAACACTTTCAGCCCAATTAATTGCGGCTGCCACGGTCATCTGAGGATAATCATCTTGTTTAAGATAAAATCCAGTACCAGCAGATAATGCGAAATAGTCTATAAGATGCTTATGAGGATGATCTAGAGTCTCCCATTCAGCGAGTACTCGTTTGCATAAGTCGTCATACTCAGTATCGGTTAAAGGGGATTCCCATTGTGGATGTGACTCATAATATAGGAATGAACTCATCAAATAATATGGAACTAATTGGTACTTGTTTAACTCTTTAATATTTATCATACGTGTATTATACCTCATGTAGACTCACATGTCAAGAAAAGAATGCTTCTAATGTTGCTTTAGGTTCTACATCCCATCCAATAGAGCTCAATATAGGGATGATCGGTGATAGGAATGTCTTCTCAAATTGAAGAGGATAGTCAATATATTTTGACATTCCAAACTCTTCTGGAAGATAATCCGGAAATGCTATCACATTCTCGTTACAAGGATTTGGTACTTTGATATAACAGAACTTAATCTTCTCACCATTCTTAACAAGTGCATACTTCTTAGATAGTTTATTCTCGAGAATTGCATTATTATAAACCAACACCCCTCTCACATGAATAGGTGTGCCTTTTTTATACAGACCCCCATTGTCATTATTCAGGTCTCTCCATTTAGTGATATTACTCACCCCTCTCGGAAATGCAACTTCATGTGCAGGTCTCGAATAGAAGTATTCTCTAAAGGTTTTGATTGCATCTTGAGTGGAAGATTCGTCTTCTTCTACTATCACTTTAAATATAGATTTCAATGCGTCTCTACATATAGCAGGAGTTGATGACTTTACAGCCTCAATTCCCATAATCTTGAGTTTAGGTTCTTTGTACTGAACACCCTCAGAGTTATGAACATTTAGTATATAACGTTTCTTAGCAGTCCATATACCAACATCTGCAATAACCTCACGTTCCATGACCATCTTATTTTCATAAGAACTCATATTATCCGATAATGTCTGATACGATCTTGACATCATAGGGACAAATTGATCTTGACACATCTTATCAATTACTGACACTACTTTAGATTCTGGTATGTTTAGTTTTGAAATTAAGGGTTCAAAGTTCACATATAAAGAATCGGTATCAATTGCAATAACATAATCAACGTCCGATGTACCAACTACCATGTTCATGAATTTATTAGTTGCGTCTTCTGCCCATCGTATACTTAATTGTCCGGAAAGTGTAATACCTTCTGCAACCCGAAGATCATAGTATCTAAAGAATCTATTACCAAGAGCTCCATATAATGAGTTCATCAGAATCTTAATTGCCATTTGTTGATTATTAAGATTAGATATCTTCTTCACCAATCTATACGAATCATCTGTCTGAGATTCCTGTTCTGCTTTAAGCATCTCAGTTTTGATCACCTTTCTCTCTGAGTATAACGTATCAATGATGGTCGGAATAACCCCCCGTTTATCTTTACGATATAAGGTACCATTAGCAGCCATTGAGTTTTCACCATCATCATGGGTATACCCTTTGAGACATACATCAGGATCAATACCTGCGACTCGGACATCACGTACTGTTTCTGGACTCATGTTATATTGCATAATAAGATGGGGATATAGTGAGTTTAAATCGAACGATACCACCCATTTATGTTTACCCACCATAGGTGCTTTAACATACCCACCCGCAAACTCAGTTTTATCATTATCTACTTTAGGTGGTACTGCAATTCCATCATCAGTCAATTTACGATAGATGAAGGTATCCCATATCCCAGTAGTACCAAATGCATCAACATAGTTAACCCCACCTTTATATGCAATGGTCATACACAGAGTAATAAGACCCAGTTTATCCTCGAGTCTTTCTATGATCTCAACATCTTTAATGTTGTAGTCAATGAATTTCTGAAAGTTGTTCTTATATAGAGAATGAAGTGATCCATATTCATCATATGATATCTTATTTTCATTTAGTTCAACATACGCAATATGATCAAGTTTGTACGATTCTTGTTGAGTATAAATGAACTTCTTATATAGATCAAGATAGTCCAGACTTTGTATACCCAATATAGCATAGAATTGTGAGAGACGACCTTGTACAGTGACTTCTCTTTTATCCACCATATTCCAAGGTGATAGACGTTTATAATACTGCTCCATTCCGAGATTACCCATTCTATTGATAAGATACGGCATATCGAAGAACTTAGTATTCCACCCAGTAAGAACATCAGGTACGAATCTCGGTGAGCTCCAATGTCCAACGAACTTACGAAGTAGATCCTTTTCATCAAAACATTCGACATACTCTATCTTAAGATGTTTATGAATTGAATCTTTCACTGAGTATGGCTCAAGACCCCATACATAATATGTATTATCTACAGAGGATTTAATTGTAATAGAGAGTACTTCATGAGCTGCAAATTCAGGTTCTGGGAATCCATCATCAGATGCAACCTCAATATCGACTGAGGTCACATTGATTTTATTACGAGCAAAGGGAATCTCACCTTTATATTGTTCTTGGATGTATTGTGCGATGTAATTATTCGTACCATGCACTTTAAGATTATCAATATCGTCCATTGATTGTAGGAACTCTTTAGCGTCCCGCATATCAGAGAACTTGAGTTCCTCAAGGGATTCACCCTTTAAGGACTTCCATGTATTCTTTGGGTTGTCCGATGGTAAATAGAAAGTGGGTTTAAACTTAACACGTTCCGAGAAACGATGTCCTGATTTATACCCTCTCACTAATAGATTGTTACCGTATCGGTTCACCGATGTATAAAAATTTGTCACTATATCTCACCTTATTCTCATTATGTAATAGACATTTTACCACACACTACTTGGTTTGTCAAATAATGATTTTCGATGATGGTTTTGCAATGGGGGATGGATCCACAACTTCTAGATATTTTGCTTTCATTTCATCTACGGGATCGACAATAAACATAATGAATTGGTTGGGGTTCTCGATTCTCAGCTCAGTTGCATGAGCATACGACATATACGGCATAAAGGTGATTTTACCTTCTGCGGTGGGGATAATGATCACAGGATTAGTCAACAATGCAGTTCCCGTTAACTGCTCATACTCACATAGTAATTCTTCACCCGAACTCAATCTTACGATCTTAATTTCTTTAGTCATCTTATAGTTTCCTTATTATTTAATAGTCATTATACACCAGTTTGGTGGTAATGTCAAGTACTAAAAAAGGATTAGACCCACATTAAGCGGGTCTAATCGTTTCATTTAACCTAACAGCAATTCATCTGCGGTTTGAGAATCACCATTCGTATTGATAGGGATTCTCCGTGGTTTCATTGCATCAGGTAATTCCTGCACCAACTCAACATACAAAATGCCGTCAATTAAACTAGCCTTGGACACAACTGTATATTCAGATAGTCTGAAAACTCTAGTGAATTTACGTGAAGAGATACCTTTGTGTACATAGGTGGTGTCTTTTTTGGAAGCATTTTCACCAGAAATAGTAAGTTTACCTTCTCTTACTTCAATTTCTAACATAGGTAAAGAAAACCCAGCGACTGCTATTTCGATAATAGTCTTTTCGTCAGATACTTTAGTTATGTTATAAGGTGGATATCCAGTTTCGATTTGGTTTCCGATACGTTCAATTTCATTAAACATACGGTCGAATCCGATATACTGTGGTGGTCGTGGAAAATTAAGTTTATTCATAGTGTTGCCTCCTTAGAGCGCATTAGTGTTTATTCCCTGAAAATCAGGCAAATAGTTAAATCAATATAGATATGAGGTCTGCATTATTACCTACCTCTAATATTACCTATATTGTACTTTGGTGATAGAATCCACTTTTTCTTTTCAGCGAAAGGTATAATCTTTATCTGTTTAAGTGGAGCTCTATCTTGTGAAAGGGTTTCGTCAAGTATAGTGACTAATCCCCAATCTGACAACAACGTAGTAATTGTGTTTCTACGTTGTAAATCATTCTCTAGTAGATTGTTTGGTTTACCGTCAAGAATGAACAATTCTTTAAAATGTACGATAAAGTATCTACCTTGTTTATGTAATATATGACATGACTGACTTAGTATATTACCCTTTGACGGGTTCGATGGTATACCAATTCTAGTCAATGTTTCTTTGACCTTTAAAAAGTCATCTGGTTCATTTAAACGAACTTCTAACATAATATTTGGAGTCCATTCCACTACCTCATTATTATTTCTTAATTCCACCTTTGCTCACCATTTCCGTTATCCTATCAATTTCATCATTACCTAATATTCCAATAACACTTTTTGCCTTATCTTCGGAGTACTTGTAGTATTCCATGATAGCGTTTATTGCATTTAAAGTATCAGGTTTATCCCATTTAGAAAATCGTTTTCGTTTTCTAATTGTATTTATAAGGAAATCATATTGCAATTTTGAGTCAATATGGTGGTTGATATTCATCTCATTAGACAATAGTACGGTATCTTGAAAGTATGAGAGGGATCGATTAATTAAAAAGGGTTCATAGGATTTCTCGGCGGCATCATTGACCATTATATCTTTCTTAGTATAATTAATCGATGAGACATACTCAAATGGATTCATTATGTGAACTCCACAGAACTCATCACTTCAGTAAGACAAGCAACCATGTTGAGTTCTTTATCAGCCACCCATGCATCTTTATATTGATATTCAGATAATATCAATACGATGGTAGGTATTGATTGTGGTTTAACATAAGATGACATTGTATTATAGAGTTTACGAATAATGACCGGTGTGTCTTGATCAATATTGTTGACAACCCATTTTCGCATTTGACCGAAATCTTTTGCTTTCAGATAAGACATTAACCCTGATATATCCACATCACCCACCTCTGTTAATATACCTGCATCAATCACCTTAGAACCTGAAATAGAATACTTCTGCAGTTCATTTAGAGTTCTACGGAAATCAGGGAAGTACTTTTGAGTTAACGCAACCAATGATGGAATATCATACGTCACCTCTTCAATCTTAAGAATGTCTCTAATTCGAGAGAAGAACTCTTCTGCGATTTTAGGTTTTTGTGCTTTGGGTATAACGAAGTCGATGTTCGAACATCTTGAGTGAATAGGTTCAATGATTCTATTCTTAAAGTTACCTGTTAAGATAAACCTACAGTTATCCGAGAATTCTTCCATATAGAAACGAAGTGCAGGTTGTACAGATTGAGGATTAAGATAATCTGCTTCATCTAGGATAACCACTTTATAACCACCACCCAGTGATACTGAAGATGCGAATTGTCTAACTTTATCTCTTAACTCGTCAATTCTACGTCCTTCATCAGATCCGTTAATTACGATATAGTCAAGACCCATCTCTTCACAAAGTGCTTTAGCTACTGTAGTTTTACCGACACCGGCAGAACCAGTGAACAACATATTAGGAAGTTCACCGGTCTTGACGATATTGGTAAATATAGACTTCAAGTTTTTCGGTAGAATTGTATCATTTATGTTCTGTGGTCTGTATTTCTCACACCACAAAAACTCATTATCATTACTCATTATATTGTCCTTTATCAATTATTATATATATTATATCTCAAATACGAAGACTTGTCAAGTGGTTTATTACTGTATAATCTTCGCAATGATATCTTCAAACTCTTCTACCTTTTTCGTTCTATTCGGCCAATAGATATAATCTTTTTCTGGATTTGCCTTCAGATTACTCAATAACGGAAGAATAGCATTATATAAAGAATTCAACCGTTCTTCCGTCTCATGAGCAACTTCACCTGAGGTCTTTACCGATGTCTTGAGTTCTCTTACGGATTCAAGTTCCTCTTCATCAACCGCAGTGAATCCAAAATCAAACATTACCCATCAACCTGTTCAGTCGTTGGTTCAGCACCTTCGGTGGGTTGACTTTCCTGCGCATGCGCATCAAGGAACGCAGTTAATTTACCTCGTAGAGTTCCCACTTCTGCCAACTCAGGGCCTTTAAAGGCACCACGTTCAGAACACACATCAATGATGGATACTGCTCCTGAAATTTCATTTAATGTTAAACCAACTTCTTGTGGTTGGACTTCTTCAGGTGTTGTTACTACGTTTTCTTCAGTTGTTGTTGTCATGTTATTATTTCCTATTTTGTGAATGTAGAAGATGTCTCAAGGGCGACCCAATATTTAGATTCCGTATTCTTAACTGCGAATTCGCCAATTAAGGATTTTGAAATCCGAACATCAAGATCTCCAGAGATAAATTTAAAATTAGAGATGTTAAATACAAATCTAAAATCATATTCTGGATATTTACTTGGACTAACTCTAATTGAATACGAGTTAGACGTTTTGTCATCAATATCTCTGACTGACAGAACTAATTCCCCATTATCTGGTGTAATAACAAGTGTATCCGATTTGAAGGTGGACGCTGCACGTTTAATCTTATTAATATCTTCTTCAGCCAACTCAAATTCTAAGTCACATGTAGGCATATCGATTGATTTGCTTGGTGCGATTAGAATCTTAGGTTCGGTAAAGAAGTATTTGATTGATTGTGTTTTATCTTCACTTCGTATAATGACAGACGTATCCCCTTCATATATGAATTCTGGGTCGTCTATCATGCTTATGGCATTTAAAAACTCATTGAGATCATAAATGCCAAAGTTTGAGGGAAATGTAGTGGTTACAGTAGCCTGTGCCATAATATTCTTAGCACCAGATACCGTCTTAAGCACGTTACCCTGCTCAATCACAATGTTTGGGTTGATTGAAGCAAAGTTCTTAAGTACATTTAGTGTGTTTTCATTCAATTTCATTACAAATCCTCTTTATTATTTAGTTGTATTACTCATTTAATATAGTACATTATACAGTATATATATCCTATTGTCAAGAACTATTTTAAACTATTTTCGAAAAGTTCTTATCTTTAGAAAACTGCATCTTATGTCTAAACTTGTTTTCTAAGATTTCACCCTTATGCGAGATAACAAACAAGTTGCAATCCGACATAGTAACTAATATCTTAATCAAACTATCAATCCCGTCCGTGTCTAAAGACGAATCGAAGGTTTCATCTAATATCAATAGATTCGTAGACATAGAGTTCTTAACCCTCGCGACTTCTCTCCATGTAAACAAGATGGCTAAATCAATCTTCATCTTCTCCCCTTCCGAGAATGATTGATATGAAAATATATCCCTATGTCGTGACTTGATAGTTTCATTAAAGGTATCATCCAAATAAAACGATACATAGAAATCCATTACCTGTAAATACTTATTAACCAACTGATTGATCATAGGTAAGTACTGTCTTATAATCTGAGTCTTAATACCGGTATCTTTCAATACCTCATATATGACCGAATTATAATTATTCTTCTCACCAAGAGCCACCCTATCAACCATTGACGACTGCAGTTCTTCGGTTATTGCAGAAAGATCCTCGTTTGCCCTTTTTATAGACATCTCAGAACTCCCTGCACCCTTCAGTTCCACAATGTTGCGTTCAATATCCCTAATGGCAGTATTATAGGATGTAATGAGTCCCGCATTTAATTGGGATTCCTGTCTAACACCTTTAATGATTGACAACTGAGAATCCACAAATTCACGTTGTGCATTATGAACTTGGATCTCCTCGACACACTTAACATGACCTTCATGCAGTTCAGCATATCTGATTTTGGAAGATTTAATTTGATTCGACTTAAACTCCGAATCTATCTCCTGTTTACAGATAGGACAATCATTATTATCTTCATAGAACTTAGTGTCTTTGTTCACCCGTCTAATGCCATTAGCAATACCAACCTCGAACTTATGTAGAGACTTCCGTTTTTCCTCTATCTCCATTAGTTTCGCAGTTGTCTCTATTATACTAGACTCAAGTCCGTCTGTCAAGCCCTTATTTGTCGCTTCAAGTGTTAATATCTTTTCAGCAATGGTATCTATTTCTGAATACTTATTATATATATGCGATTCATTAAGTACCTGAATTTCCCTAATATGTTTCTTTTGCATATTAATAGAAGCATTCTTTGTGGTGATATCTGAGTCAAGATCCTTCAAGTCGTCTCTAATCTGAGAGATGTCTTGTTTTAATATCTGATTCATTGTACCGAATATCTGAATATCAAGTACATCCTCAATAACATCTCTGCGCGTGGAAGACTTGAGTTGCATGAACGGAACGAATGATGATGCACCAAGAACCACAATCTGATGAAATGATTTATGATTCAGTTTCAATATATTCTGTTCTAAGTATGACTGATAATCTCGAGTGGTCGATGATTGATTAATGAAGATATCATCAACATATATCTCAAACTTAGCCGGTTTAATACCACGAATGATCTTATAAGATACAGAACCTACAGAGAAATCCACCTCAACTAGACAATCTTTTTGATTGATACTATTAACTAACTGCGACTTCTTAATGTTTCTATGTGGTTTACCGAAGAGTCCGAAGGAAAGTGCATCAATCATGGTAGACTTTCCCGAACCATTATTCCCTACAATTAAAGTGGATGGGGATCTATCAAGTTGAACTGATGTAGGGGTATTCCCAGTTGATAGAAAGTTCGACCATTTTAAGTTATGGAATGTTATCATATTATTGGATCTCCAAAGATTGCGCGTTTGTATATAATGATTGTATGATGCACTTTATCTGTTCTTTATCCAGTTGAGTGTCAAGTGCGTCAACGTAAGCGTTCAATAGATCCCCAGTATCAGTTATATCCTCAGCCACTACAGTAGAGTCTATGTCAGATACAAAGGTTTCCGATACCTTAAGATCATGTACTCCGATGTCAGTCAATCTATCGATGAATTTGTCAAATAAGAATGGATCGGTCTTATTTTTAACAAACACTTTAATGAACTTATTCTTATATTCCTCAACGTCATGAAGAGTATAATCAGTCACTTCATCATCATAGTAAATGATTTCGAACATCCGGATAGGATTTAATACTTTAGTAATCTCTCGGGTTTCGGTATCGAGTACATGAAAGTACTTCTTATCATTATGATCATTCCATGTAAACTCAATTTGAGACCCAAGATATCTAATATTACCCTTTTCAGATGCAATGTGGAAGTGACCTGAAATCACTTGATCATATCTATCAAAAGCCGAAGGTGTTACCCAACCCTCATGTTGATACATAACACCTCTAGATATCTCAAATCCTTTAAGTTCAAGATGAGCCGCAATAATAGGAGCCGAAGAGGTTTTAATAAAGTCGAGACATTTCTTGTGATTGTCGGATGTTATCCAAGGGACAAGTGCGACCTTTAGTCCGTCATAATCAAGTTCCACAGGATCCATATGAATCTTTACGTTCTCAGTATAATACCCTAATAGTTCTTTTAGTGCGCATAGATCATTAGTATTTTTATGAAAGACATCATGGTTGCCCGGCAAGATGTTCATCGTCATATCTCTTTGAACTAACGGTTTAAGGAAATGTCGTCTATTCTCATGAAGTGCTTTAAAATTGACATGTTTCCTTGATTCGTAGTAGTCCCCAAGATGAAGTACTTCTTTAATACCATGTTCATCACAGTATGGAAAGAATATCTCTTCATAAAATCTTCTTTGATATTCTATCCATATTGATGATGAGTTTCTGGCACCAGCATGAGTATCATTTAGTATTGCGATTTTCATTATATAAGACTCTCAATAGTGATTAGGATTTTGTGTAGAATTGCTCAAGCAATTTAGGTGGTTCTAGTAGTAGTTTCTCCCATTTCTCTAGCTTCCTAGTTGAGGCACTAGAAAGATTCTTAGATCTTTCCACAACAATAATACGATCTTTTAGTGTATTAATTGAAGATTCGATGTTACCAGTGAATTCATTAGGATCCAGACCAGACTCACCGTAATGAAGGAAGGACGCATGATCTGCATTTAAAGTAAAGGCATTTTTGATATCAACTTGTTTATTTTCTCTTTGAATCCTTCGGATAAAGGCATAGAAACATATCTGGGTAAAGTATGAAAATGCATTAGGTAGACCCGTTCGTGTTGTATAGTCGTATCGGTAGTTATTAATCGCACGAAGACAATTCTCTACAGCATCCATAACCATTTCATCCCTATAGGTATATCGTGAAAAGTTTGAACGGTTGGATAGTTTGTTTGATATCTTTAGGAAAGATTCTGCAATATAATCGGGAACAATAGGAACCGCTTCATTGGCTTCCTTTGCTGAATTGCATGCATCCACATAATCGACTACTGCTTGTGAAAACTCTTTATTATTTAAATAGTGTGTTGGTTGTCCACTTTCAGTTTTATTAACTTCACTTGACATAATATAACCCTTTATCTGTTAGAATTAACCTCATTATACACCACATAATAGGTAATGTCAAGAACTATTTTCATTATAATATATTTAATAAAAACATCACAAAGGGCTTGACAGATATCTATTCCTGTGGTATAATATAACTTAGTTATGGGGGAAAGGGATGAGTAGTATAAATTAGTGTAAAGTATTCCCAGAGTTACCGTCTGAGTTGTCCTCGATTGATTTGTTCGAATCCGAGAGATAATCATCATCCCCTAGAATATCTTCACTCTCATCGGTAGATGAGAGTTTATCTACCATCATTATGTATTGGTATTTGATTGCATTGAGACATTCAGACTCACATATGATATTACATTTATCTATTCTAATATAGTTATCAATAGAGCTTAGATTCATATATGCCTTAAATGTCTGATATGATTCCCCAGAAGAGTCTTCTGTTATGACCACTTCAAACGGTATTTCCAAAGTAAATGTGGTTTCATTCACGGTTGTAACATATGCTATAATAGACGTACCGGTAGATAATTGAAAGTGTCTAATATCAGGTAGTGTATTCATAACTGTACCTCATATATATCATAATCAAATTGTTCCTTAGAATATATCTTAATACGTTCCCCTGAATGAAGAAGAGTATAATTCTGTCGTTTTCTATAATGTAGATCATCTGCAATATCGAATACTTCAGTAGATTGTCCAGTGTCAGATTTTCTGAGACCCCTACCGATAGACTGTAGGACTTTAATCTGAGACTTAGACGGTGAAGCAAATATGATATTATGTAGATTCTTAATGTTAATACCTGTTGAGAAAGTACCGAGAGAAGCTACAATAATAGCATCATTTTCTTTCTCTGTCAACTGTCTAATTCGTTCTCTATCATCAGTAGGTGTTGCACCAGATACAAAGAATATCTTTCTACCTTTCTCCGCACCGTCTTGTATCATTTTAAATAGCGGTTCCCCATGTTTTTTGACTAAGTTGAAAAGAACTAAGGTATTACCGTCTTGGTCAAGTGCGAGATTTTTGATGAACTTATTACGTTTCGGGTTAGAGACAATAAAGTCTATTTCCTCTTGATACGTAAACTTCTTCATTGACTTACATTCAGTTTCAGTGTACTTGAGCAGTAACATATTAATCGATAACTTAGCAAGTGTTCCCGCATCCATCAACTGTTTAGTAGTTGTGACCTTATATATAGGGCCGAAATGTCCTTCTAATATGAGTTTATGACAATCCCCCGAACCCTCGGGAACCGTCCCAGTTGTACCTATACGAAAGTCCGCATCTCTCAATTTAGACATAATAGATGTGAGACTTTTTGCTTTAAAGGTATGTGCTTCATCCCCAATAATCATGCCATATGATTCGAACCATCGTGATGACATTTTATAGATAGATTGCCAAGTAGTGACTACAATCCGTTTCTCTGAGATTCGGTCTTTACCTGAATAGATTCTATGTGTATTTTCTTCCACCTCAAAGGTTTCATCATACTTTGAATAATCCTCAAAATCAGAATACATCTGTTCTACCAGTGATGTAGTAGGTACGACCAGAAGTACATTCTTATTATAATTCTGTATATACCATCTAAGTACACAGTAGATGATTAATGATTTACCTGATGCTGTAGGGCTTAGAAGTAGTGAAGATTTGTTTTGTATTGCATGGAGGATACCTTTAACTTGATATTCTCTTGGTTCTATTTTAACACCACCTGAGGTTAAAGTCAAGGTTTTTATGAATTGTACCAATTCTCGAGCATCAATGTCTATTTTAGTGTTGACTGATCCGTATGTTGGGCAATGTTCTATATTCAGGTCATATCCACGCGCTTGGGCAAATTCTTTAACATATGCAAATACCCCTGATGGTATTTCCTTTTGCATAGTGTTATAGAGTCTAAACTTACCGTCCCACTGTTTGTTCTTAAATGCTGGCATGAACTTATAGCCCGGCACATACCATTCAAAATGTGATGATAGTTCATAATCAATAGAGGGTTCCGTTATTATTGATAACATCGCATGATTCTTCTTGCGGACTGTTATTGTTTCCATTAGTTAATTCCTTAGATGATACTTAAATTGGGTGATGAGTCTATAGCATACGATGTATGACATATATAGTCTTTCGTTATGATGCCCCGTTAACGAACTTTCTCCATTCGATAATATTTTTAATATTATTTGATCTGAAACGAATGTGTCCCATTATTTCTTCAAGGAGATCGGTTATTGACTGACCTAAGTCAATTTTCCCTGATATTTTCTGTAGATCCGGATCTGCATTGTAGTAATATTCCAATTCTTTAGTAGTAGGTTTGACAAGTCCATTTAGTGGATCTGGATCCCATCCAAGTTGTTGGGTTCTTCTGGTATCCATTTTACCGGTATAATATAACCATTTATCTTTGTATTGCATCTCTAGTTGAGATTCCAAGTACTTCAATTCGAGTTTTGTTTTAGTCAACATTTCCAAGTATTTTGCATGTAATGTTGCTGATTTGAGTGAAGCATCATCAAGTGCCATTTGATCGATCTCCACATCAACTTTCCATTCTTTAAGTATATCTTCAATATTATAGATGATGTTCTCCTTATTTTAATATCATTTGTGTGTATTCGAAAGTAACATCTGATGTAATATACATCACTTCAGACTCGGATGATGAGAATGTGAGTTCACCTAATTCTACGGGAAAGACATCGGTGAATATGAATGATTTGACTGGATTATTTTTGGAATTCATAATCATAAGAGTTAAGTCAACCGAATCGTCCGAAGTGTTTGAACCATCCCATGAGTCATGCATCCACTTAGATAGTTCGGTATAATTCTCAAGGTTTTCGTCAATAATCAATTTGATTGATACTGACTCATAGTTCATTTTAGTTGGACGTAATCTAACATTACCGGCTGGAGTAGCAAATTCTGGGGTATCAGAGGATAATGATACTGCAGGGACTGTGATTCCTGTACAGAAGTATTCGGTATTAGGAACATTACCTAATATAACTTTAAAATTAGTAGGACTTAGGAAGTTCACGTTGGACGTTTTAGACATGTTATCACCTTATATTAGATACTTCTATTTATACAAGGCAAAAAAAAGGACTCCGAAGAGTCCCTTTCCCAATTGTGTCCTAAGGTAGACTAATTGTTATCGTACATCTTACTGGATACCAGCAACACCGAAGCTGCGGAAGTAAGAGTTATTACCAGCACCACCAGCAACATAAGGATTGTCAACGATACCGTAACGAGTTTTAAACCCGATGCGTGGTTGAAAATCATTTTCACCGATAGTTTTAACCATAGTTAAAGGAACGTATGGGCAATAGAAGATACCAGCATCATATGCATTAGTACCTTTATAACCAACAGTAACGTAGTCAGTTGCAGCGTAAGGATCGATGAATACTTTCAAAGAACCGTTTAAAACACCAGCAAACAAAGAACCAGTTGCATCAACTTTCAAACCAGTAGACAATGCAGGAGCATAATCTAAAACACCAGAAGCTGCAAGAGCAGATGCTACGTTTGAAGAACAGATGATGAAAGAACCTTTACCACGGCGAGTCGCAACTGCGATAGCATTTGCTTCTAACTCAATCTTCATACCTAAGTTTTTGTAACGTTCAACAGCCCAACGACCATCATTACCAGCAGAAGCAGCGGCAGACAAATCAATGTCAGAAGCAACAACAGCATTAGTATTAACAGTGTCTAAGATTTCGCGGTTGATTTCAGCAAGAATTTCAGTAGATAAGATATTCGCTAATTCAGACTCAGCGTCCAAACCATGAACTGCTTTAAGATCTTGAGCAAGTTCCATTGTGTATTCTGCTTTTAAAGCACGAGTTTGTGCAGTAACAGTAGTTTTATCAATAGTGAATGCCATTTCAGCGAAAGCAGTTCCTGCAGGAGTACCCAAAGTTTCTGCTGTAGCAGTACTGTGTTTACCTGAGAAAGAAGTATCAGGAGCATCTAAACCTAATGCTTCTGTATCACCAGACGCAGCTTTATACTTTGACTTCATCGCGAAGATCAAACCAGTTGGGCCAGTCATTGGTTGAACACCAGCAATATCATATGCAACGATATTTGGCATTGCTCTACGAACCAAAGAGATTAGGATAGGATCCCAATCAGCAACTGCTCCAGATGTTGTTGAGTTAGCAGCTTCTGATAAGAATGCAGATTGACCGCGTTCTTCAGCAAGTGCTTTTTCAGTGTTTTCTAAGACAACGGCAGTAATTGCACGTTTTTGTTTGTCTTGAATTGTTTCAGTGCCTTCAGTTGTGAACCAAACATTATTTATTCTCCGATTAGAATTGTGTGTTATTATTAATTGCGGCTACATATGCAGCCATGGTATTGGATATCGTACTATCATTAGATTCTACTACAAGAAGTTCTTCTTCTTGAACTTTAGTTGAACCCGTGACTTTAAAATATGATTCCTTTATAGTTTCGATTTTAGATGTAAAAGATTCTGTATCATCGAAATCAATTGATTCTACTAAACCTTTGAATTTCTCGATATCTAATTCAGTCATACCAGTAGTTGCTTCAGCAATTGCTTCCACTCTTTGGTGATCATGAATAGTATCAGTCAACTCAATACCACGATCTACAGAATCATTCAATTGACCCGTTAGTTTAGAAACTTGTTCTGCAAGTTCGTCAACCAAGTCAACTTTATCTTCTGGTACTTCGATGTGATGTTCAGCGAATACATCATACAATGATGACATAAAAGATTCAGCAATTTCAGTTCTTAAACCAGATTCTACTGCCAATTTGTTATCAACCGTCCATTGCTCGACAACATATGATAGGTATGAATCTACTTTATCTACTAAAGATTCCCGTACTTCTACTGTTGCTTCTTCTAGTTTTATCTCAAAAGACTCTTCTAGTTTAGCAACTTCCACTTTCAGTTTAGATGAAATAGCAGCTTCAAAGATTAACGCAGCTTTGTCTTTAAATCCTTCAGCTAAAGATGCTTCACCTTCAACCAATGCACTTAAATCGTCAGAGAAATCAACATTAGATTCTTCAACTTCTTCAACTACTTCTTCATCTTCTTCTTCTTCTTCATCTTCATCATCTTTGACTTCAACGTCATCTTCATCATCGGCATCTTCTACCTTTGATTTAGACTTTGCTTCATCAAGAATTTCCTCATCTTTAACTTCAACGTCTTCCAACATAATCTCTAGTTGATCTTCATTGATGTCGGCGATGCTATCTTGCATTTCTTCAGACATTATTACTTACTCCTTCTTGTTAAAGTTTTGAGAGGAAATCATGAAACAATACACTTTGCATCTCGTAGAGATTCTTAGCATTTGTTTTTCTTATTTCAGTCTCATATTTCTCAATTTGTTGAGATTCAAGAATACCATTGTTCCATACCCAATCAACACCTTCCATTATTCCATTAACGAAAGCGTCTGGTGCTGATGGATCTTGAACTATGTCGATTGTAGCAAGATGAAAATCATCTTTAACTACATTCATAGAATTCTTTGTCTCAATACTTCCCATACCACGACTTGACACACCTAACTGCACACCACCTTCTATCAGACCTTTTACAATCTTACCCATAGGAGTGTTTAGTATTAGTGCTTTTCCAATCACATCATTTCCCTCAAATCTGAGTTCGGTGATGCGATGCGAAACTTTATCTAAATTGATAGATGGCCCAGCTGGATGATTTAATTCACCCACTGCGCGTCCTTTAGACACTTGTTCTTCTATATATTTATTAACCGCAGATTCCATTACCGTTTTAGGATATAACCGACCATTACGATTCTTTGATTCAGACTGCATAAAGACACCCTCAATAAAGGTATTCTTAGTGCCTGTTTTAGTGGCCTCGGTGAAATACGATAAATCTTCTTGGTAATATTCTGTTATTAGTTTCATTATTCCTGTTCTTCTTTTTGTTGACTGCTATCCCTAGACATCATAGATTGACCAACATCTACTGTCCTCTGAGTTAATATGTCTGCCAGTTTACCATTCATTGCAGTTTTAAATTGATCTTCTGCTTTGGATTTATCACCGTCTCCTATGGAATTAATCAATTCTGCTATCCCATCACTCATAATATTACCCCTTTTATTACTATTACTTATTTATAAGAATGAAGATTTCTACTATAGATCTTCATCATCATCACCATATTGTTCTTTTTCATCTTCAATCTGCTTATCAATCTCTTCAATCTCTTCATCAGTTTGATTTAAGATATGTTTACGCACATATGATACAGAGTAATATTTACCTACATATTCGTCAACTTCTCTTAACGTATTTATACGTTCTCTAATCATCTCTGCTTCTTTCAATTCAGAGAAATACGTATCCTCTGCGAAATTGACAGTCATATTATTAGATAAAACATCCCAATCTTCTCTGGTAATAATACCTTTAAGTATTAACTGAGTCCTTAATGCTTGCATGAATACATCAGAGAACTTAGAACGAATACGATCTAAGAACTTCTGAAACTTAACTTCATCTCTTGAGATCTCAGATGATCTACCTAAAGAGAACTGATTCTCAGATTCTAATCTACCTACAGGTACATTCAATGATTTGTATAGTTTCTTTTGAAAGTATACAATATCTTCAATCTCACCAAGGTTTTGACCGCCCGGCAACGTTGAAATTTCAGTACCACGACCACCTTCTCTACGTGGTAACCAAAAATCTTCCATCATAGAAAGATGTTTACGTTCATCCTTGAGTTCACCGGATTCCGCATCATACACTAACTTGTTCCGGTAGTTGTTCATAATACCACGAAGATATTCTTCTGCTTTACCTTTAGTTAAGTTACCGACATCAATATAAAAGATTCTTCTTTCTGGAGCCCTTGCGATACGGTATATCAAGAGAGCATCTTCCATCATTCTTAACTGGTTAGCTGCTTTGATTGCTTTATCCAAATTACCGACTACTCGATCTTTCTTAAATGATAGTAGACCTGATGGTACATAGACAATAGCATCTTTAGATATCTTTAATGCTTGATCTCCATGATTACCCTCATCCGAGTATACATAGTAATCTTTAACACCTGCAATTAACTTTGCCCCTGTATTAGGATCGGTTTCTTCAATAACTTCTTTTACTTTAGTAATACGAGTTGACTCGATAGGTCTTAATTCTAAGATCCCTTTCTTAGGATTCTTTTCATCAATAAGGATATGGTAATATATACGACCATCAACATACCATTTACGGAACATTTCATGTCCATACTGATTGAATGATAATAGACTTAATACATTAGCAAATTCTTCTTTAAAGATCTTTTTGATCTTATCAGACTGGTCTAATGAATCTACATTAAGAGTAATGGGATTTGCGCTATCCCCTACAATAGATTCTGAGACAATGTCTGTAATTGCTTGGTCGCATTCAGGAACTGTTGCGATTTCTCTATATTTTCTAATCTGTGACGCGTCATCAGATAATTGTTCTGCGGACAGATCAAGATATTGCGAAAAATGTCCTCCAGCTGTAACTACGCCACCGGACTGATCCTGCGGAGTTACAAAGGAACGACCCTTTTCAAAAGTATCCTCTTTCTTGTTCTTTTTCTTTATCTCAAATCCGAATAAATCTGCCATTGTATCTTTTCCTAATAATAAAATAATGGTGGTAAGGAATAACCCCTACCACCATATTTATACTTCTTTTATGATGTAGTATTTGAAGTCCAATATTGAAATTCAAGAGTTACTTGAAATTCCGAAATCTCGGAAGTGTCATATGACATTTCAATTGCACTTACAGACGAAGGCCAACAACCAATTAGGTTGTATTCCTTAACAGGAACACCTTGAGAATCCAACTGTGATATTTGCATATCCACTTGGTAATCATCAAGAGTTGACATTGAGATATTCCCCTCATGTGAGTTAATACCATTCGACCATGTTTCAAAAGCATCACGAACTTCCATATTAGAATCATTGATGATTGTGATTGTCCAAGGTTCGAATGTTCTTTCACCCGACACTTTGAGTGTACGACCACGGAACTTAACTTCAATTGGTGTAATTGTTGATGCTGGTAATGAAGCTGCTTTACACAAGATAGATGCAAGTTCAGTATTTGCGTCAACAAATGATGGGAATGATGGGGTTACTTGGAACAAGTTAGTTCTCGCACCCCCATTAATTAATTTTGATTTAAAGTTATCAACTGCTAAACGTGTCATTATTATCTCCTGTTATTTGCCAACGATTTCGCTGAATTCAACACCCGAACGCGTGGCAATAAAGTTAAGCGTTATATAGTTGATTGATTTAGATGGTTTGATGTATATATCTGCTACAAATTCGTTAGCATCTACAATTGATCCACCGTTATTAGAATCATCACATACTACCATGTAATCATACACACCGCGTCTTCCTTTGATTTCGCGTAGGAATGGTTCGACCATGTTACGGAACTGTGCGCGTGAGAATTCATCATTAAACTCAAATAATTGAGCTCTTGATGCTTTTTTGATTGCACGTTCTAATACGATAAACAATCTACGAACATTGATTCTATTAAATGCAGAATTAAGTTCAACACCTAAACCAGTCTTATCACCGAACAATACGAAACCATGGCCGGGGAAAGATGTGATAGGATTGACGCGTCTCTGGTACAAACGATCTCTTTGAGTTTGATCTGGGTTAATCCCTAATGCGACAACGTTCTTCATTACACCACGGTTAAAACCTGCAGGACTCATCCAAGCATCTGAATGTCTTTCAGTTCGTGCAACAATACCAGCAACATCACCAGATGCGGCAACGAATCGGTATTTATCGAAGTATCTATCATACACTTTAATTGGTGTAGAGTCAAGTACGATGAATGACGATGATGGAACTTTATCTGCCCATTCGACAACTTTATCAACATTTAAGTTAATAGGAGCAGTTCCATTTTCTTTAGGTGAAAGGAATGCAAGACAATCCATTCGAGTTGATACGAAATTCGTATAGATTGTAGCAAGATCCGGATCACATGCACCACCAATAATAAGATCAATATCGACTAAATCGACATTCTTAATTACGTTTAACGCTTCTGAATAGTCTGCGTCTTTTGGAGAAGCAGATGGGATAGTTGCGTAAGATGTACCACTATATAAACTGAATAAACCTGACTTAGCATCAACTTCTGAAGCAAGATCTGAAGACAAATCATCAGGCCAGTAAGCAGTAGGATATCCGGAAGCATATGGTGTGCCGTCATGATTCCAGTATGTTGCGGGAACTGCAGCTTGGTATTCGATTGCAGGAATTGCGGCAACTGCGGGGTGACCCGTAACTGCTTCAACTGCGATTTTAGTGACATTACCATCGGAATCAACTTCTTCAGGAGATGCAAGTACTGCATCAACGCCCGGCACCGCATCAACACCATCTACTGCTACGACTTCTGCTGATGCAGGTCGAACAACAAGTGATGCGTTAATAGATTTTAACGGCATATCGACTGATTTACCAACACCTGAAGTGCCACCAGTTCTCACATCAGCAGGAGCATCTCCCACCCAAATGTATTTTGAACCAGAGTTCATCACATCACGCCAGTATATTGAAGCACCTTGCGCATCAACAGCATCAGAGAACTGAGACATGTACGGGAAAGTTTCAAGAACTGCACCTTTAGAACCAGTGAATTCACCAGTCTCATCAATTACTAACGCATGTAATCCATCATTCGAACCACCATGTTTCAGAGCAAAAGCAGATGATGTAGGAATCCCAGAAAACTGTTCTTTGTAACCAAAGTTTTGCCATGCTGTAGTGTTTGCACCAACGATTGCAACAGACAAAGCGTTACCTTTTGAACCTTTGTATTTTGCGATGAAGTATGTCAATTCTGAGTTATTAGCAGGAGCTCCTGCATTGTTAAAATGACCAGACGCGTATGACTCAAATTCTATCGCATTACCGATAGAAGGTTTATCTTCATTCTTACCAGCACCGGATCGGTTAGATGCATGCGCAGCTGAGTCTAAGTCGTGTGAGTTTCTAACAATATTTAATGTGTTAGAATACTTTAAAAAATTTGTTAATGGTAAGAAATCTGTGATTATTTTCTCAGTAGGTTTACCCATTGCTGTTACTAATTGTGTTTCTGATGCTACCTGAACTATTTGTCCGGTAGGGCCCCAATCAAAGTAACCTACGGCCGCACCAATATTTGCCGAATTCTTAGGTACACTGTTGGTTTGATCTATCTCTTTTACTTGTATGCCGGGCGATACTTGAAATCCCATGTCGTTATCCTCAATATGTTTAAATTATTTATATGTATACATTATACGGTTATTACTCAATTATTATTATTTATAAGTTTGCGGATTTCTTAATTACCCTAAGTTCCAATCTGTCGATGATGACTGACCATCATCAATGAATCCGAATGGTAATATGTCCCGTTCTATCTCTGCTTGTTGTTCATCGTATATCAATGATTTGATATCTATATCGTATATCTCATTAAAGAATCCTAGTTGTACAAAATATCCAAACATGACTAAGTTCATGACTAAGTCATCATGATGAGCTTTACCTGCTTCAAATGATGCACCTTTAGCAACAAACGTAGTTAATTCATTGATAGTATGTGCATCATATAATGTCAACTTTCCTTCTTCTATAATGTCTTTTATGTTAGAACACCCTATACGTTTAACTTTATGCGTCATAGTAATACCAACATCTTTCGACTTAATAAATGATTCTACATACGTATTCTCATAATCCAATTCGTAGTATAATTCATTACCAACAACCGCCCCCTGATCATTAGACTCAATGACAACATAACAGTTATTATACGCTTTAGCATATTTATATATCACATTAGGAAACAATAGGGGTGATATCGTATTAACACGATACACTGCCACTTGTTCGAATACTTCTCCAGATACGTCAATTATATTGAATGTCGAGTAATCTCTACCTCTTCCTTTAGCAACATCTACCATCATAATATATTGATGATCTGGAAGTTGTTCCTTATATATAAGAACTCCATCGGGGAACCTATGAATAGGTTCTATGGATCTCAATTTAAGTAAAGTATCTGCTATTATTAAGGTATTACCTACACCGATGAATTTATTGCCAAATTCCTGTTCAAACTGAAGTTCGGAGGTATTGGATATGGTTTCTCTTTTCCATTCTTCATCACGGCCGGGAACATCGTACCAATCAACCCGAAATGGTTTATACGAGTTAGTCCCTTGAGATGCACCTTCCCAAAGTTTATG
>LWDU01035944.1_pt1 | contig 26145 bp, 26 predicted proteins | sample 727161 | NCBI WGS metagenome assembly LWDU01 (sample SAMN04566230, study PRJNA314399) | hydrothermal vent metagenome | isolation source: deep sea hydrothermal plume seawater | place: Mexico: Gulf of California, Guaymas Basin | collected 2004-07-11
CGGCGGAGTGTCCTCATACTCGGCGGGCAACGCGATCCAAAATTGCAGGCCGTGCATGGGGCCGCTGAATCCTGGCGGGCTTTCCTCGGAATGGCAGATGCCATGGCCGGCGGTCATCAGATTCAGTTGGCCGGGGGCGATAACCTGCTCATAACCCAGGCTGTCCTTGTGCAGCAGTGCGCCTTCGAACAACCAGGTCACGGTTTGTAGCCCGATGTGCGGGTGGGTGCCCACATCGACCGCGTTATCGGTGGTCAGGTCGGTGGGGCCGATATGGTCGAGAAAACACCAGGGACCAATCAGCCGTTGCGAGCGGCTGGGCAAATGCCGAATGATTGGCAGGCCACTGCCGAGGATGCTTTTGCGCGAATCCACGGGCTTAAGGGTAGGCTGGCTGGCAAGGTTGGGGCATTCCACCGTTTCGCCGCTGGCGTGGGTATTGCTCATGGCTGTCTCCGTGGCATAGTCCAAGTGCGGGGTGTCACTGCGCTTCGAGTATGGAACGCGGTGACAACAATGGAAAGCAAGGGAAAGGACACGCCTCATGGCCACAGTCAGCCTTCACAGCCATCATCATTATGCCCAGCAAATCAACGTACGCCAGCATCGACTCAACGCGGATGAAGGCGCGGCAATGGGGGGCGAAGACAGCGGCCCCAACCCTTATGAACTATTGCTGTCCGGGCTCGGTGCCTGTACCTCGATTACCTTGCGCATGTATGCCGAGCGCAAAGGCTGGGAGCTGGGCGATATTGATGTTCGTCTGGATTTTTACCGGGATGAAGAGGGCGGCGAGCATATCGACCGTACCCTGGTCTGCAGCGCACCCCTCAGCGATGAGCAGCGGCAGCGCTTGCTGGAAATCGCCGCCAAAACGCCGGTGACCAAAACGGTTCGGCAGGGCGTTGCCATTACCAGCATGTGGAAATAAGCGGCGATTTGCCCCGGCTTTTGGCATACTCGCGCCTCCATTGAATCAGCGGAGTCCCTTGTATGTTCAAGGTCAACGAATACTTCGATGCCAAGGTGGCATCCATTGCCTTTCAAACCGAGTCCAAGCCGGCCACCGTGGGTGTGATGGCGCCGGGGGATTATGAATTCGGCACCAGTGAGTACGAAACCATGACCGTGACCAGCGGGGCCCTGACAGTAAAACTGCCGGGCAGTGCCGACTGGCAGACGTTTGCTGCCGGTGAGACGTTCGAGATTGAGGCTAACCAGAAATTTCAGGTAAAAGTGGCCATCGATACGGCCTATCTTTGCCTGTACGGCGAATAATTCGATCGGTCCGTAGAAGAATAAGAGCGCCTGTCAAAACAGGCGCCAACACCAGGGGGAGCCTGATGCCATTATTTCCTGCCAGGGATGGCGCCACGCTACGCGTGCGTTTGCTGGGCCGTGGTCAGCCGGTGCTGATGCTGCATGGCCTGGGAATGCAGGGGCGTGACTGGCTTCCCTTCGTGTTCCCCTTTCTGCGCCGTTTTCAGTTTGTGATTCCCGATTTGCGCGGTGCTGGCGGTTCCGCTGCGGCCCGTTTCAACCAGGCGGACGTGTTCCACAATCATATGCAGGACATGGAAGATCTGGTTCTCCATTTCGGCCTGCGGGATTTCCCGTTGGTGGGTTATTCCCTGGGGGCGACCACGAGCCTGCATTGGCATGCTCATGGGGATTTTTCCCCGGTAAAACGCTACCTGCACATTGATCAGTCGCCCTGCACGGATAACAAGGCGGACTGGCCCCACGGGCTGTTCGGGGAACGGCAGGGGCATTTCTACGCCCAGTTGCGCGAGTTGCTGGCCCTGCTGGAGGGTGCGCCGGACCAGGGCCGCATTGCCAACCTGGCGCCGGGATTGCGCGCGGCCATCCTGCTGAGACTGACAGATATCCTCGGTCAGATCGCCGGGCGCCGGGGGCTGCATTCCGCCTTCAACGCCACGGCCCGTTGGTCGTCGCTGTGGGCGCGGGTGTTGCCGGTGACGGAACTGGCGGATATCCGTGCGTACCTGAATGCCTACCTGTTTGGTGCCCATGACTATCGGTCCTCTGCGGCCGGTTTTGGTGTGCCGGCCACGGTGATTACCGGCGCCCGCTCACCACTGTATCCCGCCCAGGGGCAGGCCGAGTTTGCCCGGTTGATCGGTGCCCGCCACGTTGTTCTGCCCAGATCGGGGCATGTGCCGCTGATGAGCCAGCCATTGGCGTTTACCGGCGCACTGGGTGACTTTCTGGCCGACACAGAGTGATAGCTTGACCCTTTTGCGTGTCCCGTGCGGCTTGGTGCGGGCTGCTTCTCTTTTCTGATAGTGGAATGTTATTTCGCTCTGCCTGCATTTCTCGCTAGCATACGAACCCTTCTGGAGCGGATTCGGAGACATCGGGTGGTCGCCATTCATACCTCATCAGCCCCGGCGCTGACCTTGCGCGCGGGCAGTGATGCCATCGCGCATTTACGTGAGCATGGTCTGCGGGCCGCGGACGTGGATATCGTTCCCGGGGCGGCTGGTGGCCCCAAGGCGCTGGGCATCAACGGCCTGGATCAGGCGGTGTTCGGCGACTTCCTGCCGGCGGCGCCACGCCCGCGTACCTTGATTGGCGCCTCCATCGGCAGCTGGCGTTTTGCCGCCATCACCATGGGCGATGATGCCCGCAGCGGCCTGTCCCGGCTGGCCGACCTCTACACCCGGCAGCGCTTCCCCAAGGGGATTACGGCGAAAGACGTCAGCCATCGCTGCGAGCAGATGCTGTCGGAGCTACTGCAGGATCGCGATCAGCGCGTTCTGCACAATCCGAATTATCGCCTGGTGATCGTGGTGATTCGCAGCCGCGGGCTGATGGCCCGTTCAGGTGGTCTCGGCCTGGGGCTCGGGCTGGCGGGGTTGATCGGTACCAATCTGCTCAGTCGCCGTGCCACGGGGTTATTTATGGAGCGTGGGCTGGTCTATCCGGCAGGGGACGATTTGCCGGTGGGCCCGCTCAATGATTTCACCACCCACCATGTGGATTTGCAGGCAGACAATCTGCGGGCGGCGTTGTTGGCCAGTGCCGCCATTCCCATGGTGCTCGATGGCGTGACCACCCTGCCCGGTGCGCCGGATGGTGTGTATCGCGATGGCGGTATGCTCGACTATCACCTGGACCTGCCGTACCAGAGTGACGGCATCGTGCTGTACCCGCACTTCACCGACCGGGTGATTCCCGGCTGGTTCGACAAACCCTTGCGCTGGCGCAACGGTGATCCTCAGCGGTTGCGACGCCTGTTGCTGGTGTCCCCATCCCGGGAGTATCTGGCCAGCCTACCCCACGGCAAGCTGCCCGACCGCACGGACTTCAAACATTACCTTGGCGATGATGCCGGCCGTGAGGCGTTTTGGCGCAAGGCGGTAACCGAAAGCCAGCGGCTGGGAGATGAATTTCTGGAGTTGGTGGAAACCGGCAAACTGGTGGACCGCCTGCAACCGCTGTAAAGATCCCCTCCCGTAGGAGCGCCGCTCCTGCGGGGGAACGTGTTACTCTCGCCACGTTTTCCCATTGACCCGGACCCGGATCGCCCGTGACTGAATCCAGCCCCTCAACAATGACTCTTGTCCGCCAGCTATGGCAGCAGACCTGGCCCATGGCCATGGGCGTCATGTCCCTGCTGGGCTTTTATCTGGTCGACAGTATCTTTGTGGCTCGGCTGGGCACCGCACCGCTGGCGGCCCAGTCGTTCACCTTTCCGTTGGCGTTTCTGGTCATCGGTGTGCAGGTGGGCATCGGTATTGCCATTGCCGCGCTGATCTCCCGGGCCATCGGTGCCGGCCAGCAGGAGCAGGCCAACCGGCTGGGAGCGCTGGTACTGGTTGGCGGTGGTGTGCTGCAGGGCCTGCTGGTGCTGGTGCTGTGGTTGATCCAGGAACCTGCCTTTGCGTTGCTCGGTGCCAGTGAAGAAATTCGCGCCATGATCCGGCCCTTCTGGGCCTTGCAGGTGCCGGCCATGTGGGTCGGTGGGGTGGTGTACTTCGGCTACAGCCTGTTCCGTGCCCACGGCAACACACGTTTTCCCGGCATGATGATGGTGCTCACCAGCCTGTTGAATCTGCTGTTCGATCCGATTCTGATTTTTGGTATCGGCGATTGGCAGGGTTTTGGTTTGCCCGGTGCGGCGCTGGCGACCTTGCTGGCGTTTTCAATCGGTGGCGTGATTGTGGCCCTGTCTCTGCGGGGCAAGGGCTGGGTGCAACGCACTGGCATGCTGGTGCAGATGCGTGCGTCGGCCTGGCCGTTCGCGCAGATCGCCGGCCCGGCCATGATCAGCCAGCTGATGCCGCCGCTGGCGGCCATGGTGGCCACGGCGCTGGTGGCCCGCTCCGGTGACCAGGCGGTGGCCGCCTGGGGCATGGCCAGCCGTCTGGAGAGTTTTTCCATCGTGCTGGTGCTGGGCATGACCATGGCTCTGCCGCCCTGGTTGGGGCGTTGTTATGGCGCTAACGATTGGGCGACCGTGCGGCGGCTGATGCAGGTGGCAACAGGCATGGTGGTTGCCTGGCAGGTGCTGCTGGGGCTGGTGATGGCGTTGCTGGCGGCGCCGCTGGCCAGCGTGCTGGTCGACACCCCGGCTTCGCTGGATGCCGCCCAGCTATGGCTTTCTGGGCGTCTGCATGTTGGTGGTGTCCGCCAGCAATGCGCTGGGCTGGCCCATGCGCGCCATGCTGATCTCCTTCCTGCGCCTGTTCCTGTGCTACCTGCCGTTGTTGTGGCTGGGCTTCGAGCTGGGCGGCTTTGGTGGCTTTGCCCTGGGCGCGGCATTTGGCAATGTGCTGGCCGGGATCATGGCGTGGGGTTTCTATCAGCAGGCGCTGGGAAAGGCCGTTAATAGTTAATAATGAATAATTAATAGTTGCGCGCTTACTCGCCGGGATTTTCAAAACGCATGAGGCCGCGCCCAGAGTCTGGGCGCGGCCTCATGCGTTTCAGTAAAACAAAAATTATTCATTATTAACTATTAATTGCTCTCCCTCTCCCATTCCGGCGGTTTCCACAGATGTTTCAGGCGCTGCGTTAGCGGGCCTTTCTGCCGCATGGCCCGGAACATGTCTGCGTATTCATGACACCAGTTCACCACCAGGCTGTTGCTGTACACCGGGCGGGTGATGCCGTACTCCACCGGTTGCTCCTCTTTCTCTTCCACGAAAGTGCCGAACAGGCGATCCCAGATGATGAAAACGCCCGCGTAGTTCCGGTCGATATATTCCGGGTTGCGGCCGTGGTGCACCCGGTGATGGCTGGGCGTATTGAAGATATATTCGATGGCAGGGTGCAGTTTGCCCACCAGGGTGGTGTGGATGAAGTACTGGTACACCAGCGACAGTGCATAGCACACCCCNNNNTTGTAACCGAGAAAGGCCAGCGGCACGTAGAACAACCAGCCGCCGTTGAAGATGTTGGTGGCATTCTGGCGCATGGCGGTGGAGAAATTCATCCGCTCGGAAGAGTGGTGGGTCACATGGGCGGCCCAGAACCAGCGCACCCGGTGTGAGGTACGGTGGAAACCGTAGTAGCAGAAATCTACCAGGAACCACAGGGCGATGGCGGTAAAGAGGTTGAGCTCAATATCGAGCAACCGGTGCTGATACGCAAAGGCATAGAGTGGGAAGGCAATCAGCCCGGCGAATAGCAGCTCGGTGGTCTGGTAGCCAGCGCCCAGCATGAAATTGAGCCAGGACTCGCGGCCATCCACCAGCCGGTTGTTGTGGCGAATCTTGCGGTATTCCCACAGGAACAAGCCAATAAAAAGCGGCGTGGCCACCACAAAGATCAGCTGTCGGGCATCCAGGGCCAGCCAGTCGGGCAGGGCATTCCATAGGGGCGCCAGCCCGCTGTTCAGCCAGATAGTGTTGAACCAGTCCATCAGTGCCATAGAAACCTCGAAGCTCGGTGAGGAACGCGGTGGAGCGTTGATGTTGGCAGTGTGCGACAAGCGCGACGGATAGTATTGACTATCCATGTCTTATTTTTGACAATTTACGCCAACAGGATAGACGTCACCCCCAAGGAGAGACCATGGCCGCTGCCATGCGCGTCACCGGTGCCTGGGTACAGTTGCTGACCGACTGGCTGGACCGGGAAAACCTGCCTGCCCCCGCATTACGCACCGTGCTGGACAGCCGCTCGCCAGCGGATGTGGTGCCGCTGCCGCTGTGGCGGGATCTGTTGCAGCAGGCAGTGTTGTTGCGCCCGGAGCGGTTGGCGCCGGGGTTGGAAATCGGCGCCATGATCCAGCCCCGCCACGTGGGCATGCTGGGCTATCTGATTCTCACCTGCCGGACCCTGGGCGAAGCCATGCTGGCCTACCAGCGCTACGAAACCCTGTTCTACGGGCAGGATATGGTGGAGGTGGTGGGACAAGATGATCAGATGCTGGTGCGCTGGCCCGGAGCGGATTCCACCGGGGAGCTGGCGGACAGTGTGGCTATTGCGGCGCTGGTCAGCTTCCTGCGTCGGCAGGTGGATACACCACCGGTGCCGACCCGCGTTGCCTTCGCCTTCCCGGCCCCCGGGCCGTTGATCCGGGCGGCGTTTGAAGCTTTCTTCGGGTGCCCGGTCCAGTTCGCTCAGGCGCATACCTGCGTTGCCTTTCCGGTCCATTTTCTTGCCATTGCCTTGCCGCACAGCGACCCGAGCATGCGCAGCCTGCTGGATCGGCAGGCCCAGGCCATGCTGCTGGCGCTGCCGGATTCCGACAGTTTTGACCGGGCCTTGCAACAGGCCATGGTGCGATTGATGCCGGAAGCGGCGGTGACCCTGCCGCGACTGGCGGCGGAGCTGCATATGTCCGTGCGTACCTTGCAACGGCGACTCGCGGAACGGCAGTTAACCTGGCGGGAATTGCTGGACCGTACCCGCGAGCAACTGGCCCGCCACTATCTGGCCGACCTGTCGCTGACCCTCGGGGATATCGCCTTGCTGCTGGGGTTTTCCGAACACAGTGCCTTCAGTCGGGCCTACCGCCGCTGGACCGGCAACACCCCGGCACGGGCCAGAAAACAGACCGCGCTGGCATACAAAACAGACAATGCTGTGTAGTTTGGTGCTTTCGGCCGACGTGGATCGGCGAAACGCGCAGGCAGCGAATTCAGCGGGTGTTGGGCTATGGTTGTCGGCGTTGCTACCCGAACCAATCCAGTCGGTGAGAATTCCGGTCATTGCTGGCACGCCGTGCGGCGTGATTAATTTCCCGCCATCGTGCTCCGCGAGACGCCCTCTGTACGTTGAAACGACGTTGAACTGAGAGGCTGGTGGAGACAGGCACTATGAGAGAGGAACATCGATGAAAACGCGTATTACCGAATTGCTGGGCATTGAGTACCCGATCGTTCAGGGCGGCATGCAGAACGTGGGTTATGCGGAGCTTGCCGCCGCTGTTTCCAACGCCGGCGGCCTGGGCATTATCACCGCCCTCACGCAGCCGACCCCGGAAGACCTGGACAAGGAAATCAAACGCTGCAAGGAAATGACCGACAAACCGTTCGGTGTGAACCTGACCATTCTGCCGACCATCAAGCCGGTGCCCTACGAGGAATACGCCCCGCCGGCCGTAACCCGGAACCGCACATGCCCCTGTTCAAGGAATACGGGGTGAAGGTGGTGCACAAATGTACGTCCGTGCGGCATGCGCTCAAGTCGGAAAAAGTGGGTGTGGATGCGGTATCCGTGGATGGTTTCGAATGTGCCGGCCACCCGGGGGAAGATGATATTCCCAACCTGGTACTGTTGCCGGCCGCGGCTCGCGTATTGAAAATTCCCATGTTGGCGTCCGGTGGTATCGGCACGGGGGCACAGATGGCGGCGTGTCTGGCGCTGGGTGCCGACGGCATCAATATGGGTACCCGTTTCCTGGCTTCCAAAGAAGCCCCGGTACACGAAAACATGAAANNNCGAAAAAGGTCAGGACATGAAGTTCGACTATATCGTGGATCTGGTTGCCGGCGTGAAGGGCAAGGCTGCGCTTACCTCCGGTGAAATTGATGGTGGTATCTGGACGTCTGGCATGGTGCAGGGTCTGATCGATAGTTACCCGAGCTGTGCAGAGATTATCGATGACATCATCAGCGAATGTACCGGCACCATTAATCAGCGCCTGGCCGAAATCATGAAAAGCTAGGAAGGCGCTGAAGACCTATTTTCCTGAAATAAAGTTAATGCTCTCCCGAGCCAGCCAGGGCAATGCCCTGGCTTTTTTTAGGTTCTTCGCGGATTAAAGTGACTAACACGTTTCTCGCCATCTGCCTGGTTTATCCCGAATACCCGGCACTTTGCCAAACGCTCGACGCCGGATGCCTGACGTAAACCGCCATAGCCTGAGAGGCTGTCGTTATCCCGGCATCTCTTTTGAGAGGGATTTTGAGGAACTGTCAGGCTATCATTGATGGCAATAATCGGGTCATGCACTTTGCACAGAGAGTATGGCGGCCAAGGTTTTCAGGTTTTGAATGCAAGCGTCCTTCGTCGGGCATCCGGCGTCCAGCGGCTGCCAAGTCGGGACTGGAGCTGGCTGATCACTCAATTCCGCGATGAACCTTTTGTATGCTGCTTTGCGGCTGTACCGCGATGCATTTAGCAGGGTGGCTCGACAAGCTGGTGGTTGTGCGCTTTTCTGAAACAAGGCAGTCTCTGTGCCCGATTCCCGGTGCGGTGAAATTCTGTCGCCGGGGTGCTTGATTCCTTATCAGAAGGATCTGATATGTATCGCCTGTATGAATTTGCCTCTTCCGGTAACTGCTACAAATTACGCCTGGCCATGGCACAGCTTGGTGTCCCTTTCGAGCGAGTGGAAAAAGACATTACTCGTGGCGAAACCCGCAGCGACGACTTCCTAGCGATCAACCCTAACGGCCGTATCCCGGTGCTGGTAACCCCGGAGGGAAGAGCCCTGCCGGAATCCAATGCGGCGCTCTGGTATCTGGCGCGAGACAGCCAGCTAATGCCCGTTGATGCCTTCGAACAGGCCCAGGTGCTGCAGTGGATGTTCTTCGAGCAGTACAACCACGAACCCAATATTGCGACTTCCCGTTACTGGCTGCATGTGCTGGGTGAACCGGAAAAATATGCGGATGCCTTGCAAGAGAAACAGCAAAAGGGGCATGAGGCGCTGGCAGTGATGGAGCGGCATTTACAGGCCGAGCCTTTCTTCGTGGGTGGGCGCTACTCCATTGCGGACATTGCCTTGTACGCCTACACCCATGTGGCGGATCAGGGTGGCTTCTCGCTACAGGATTATCCGGCAATCAGGGCGTGGTTGGGGCGAGTAAAAGCACAGCCGGACTATGTTGCTATGCTGGATTGAAGGCGCGTGCCAGTGGATGAGTATTGCACGGCAAGGCAGCCGGTGTGGCGCCTTGCCGTGGAGGTATCACTGACTCAGATGGTGAAAGTGGTACTTCAGATGATCGTCGATAAAGCTGGCGATAAAGAAATAGGAATGGTCGTAACCGGGCTGCATGCGCAGGGTGATCGGTACGCCGGCTTCTTCGCAGGCAGCGCTCAGTGCTTCCGGGCGTAGCTGACCATCGGTATAGAAATTATCCGCATCCCCCTGATCGACCATCAGTGGTAACGCACTTCCTTTTTCCTTCAGCAGCTCGCAGCTATCCCAGGCTTTCCAGTTATCCTTGTTGTCGCCCAGATAGCCGGCCAACGCTTTTTCGCCCCAGGGGCATTGCATCGGGTTGCTGATCGGGGCGAAGGCGGAGACCGAGGTGTAGCGGCCCGGGTTTTTCAGGGCGCAGATCAGGGCACCGTGCCCGCCCATGGAATGGCCGCTGATGGCCTGCTTGCCGGTGAGTGGGAAATGTTCCTGTACCAGCGCCGGCAATTCTTCCGTCACATAGTCGTACATGCGGTAGTGCTGGCTCCAGGGTGACTGGGTTGCATTCACATAGAAGCCGGCGCCGGAACCGAAGTCGTAGCTTTCATGCTCACCGGGCAGGTCGGTGCCGCGCGGGCTGGTATCCGGGCATACAATCGCCAGCCCCAGTTCCGCGGCGGTTTTGTGAGCGCCGGCTTTCTGCATGAAATTTTCATCCGTGCAGGTCAGCCCGGACAGCCACCACAGCAGTGGAACGTCATTCGCTTCTGCCGCTGGGGGTAGATAAATGGCAAAGATCATTTCGCAGTTGAGTACCTGGCTACGATGTTTATAGCGTTTCAGCCAGCCACCAAAGGATTTGGTGGCGGACACTAATTCGATATCCATGGAGCTATCCTTCTACAAAGCTGCTGTGGGAGCTTGCCTGCAAGGGATCCGAGCCAAGGCGAGGTCATCAGTGTCGAGTTTCGAGAAGCGAGTTTCGAAGATCAAAATCCGGCTCTCGCCGTGTGTTGCCTTTCGCAACTCGAAACTCGTTACTCGCCTTACCCTTTACAACAACGATTGGCCAACAGGCTGGCTCCCACAGCCAAGATCAGAACAAGATTACGGACCGAATGCTTTTGCCCTCGTGCAGTAAATCAAAGGCGGTATTGATGTCTTCCAACCCCATGGTGTGGGTAACGAATTCATCAATCTTGATTTCGCCTTTCATGTAGCGATCCACGTAACCGGGTAATTCCGTGCGGCCTTTGACGCCGCCGAACGCGGAGCCTTTCCAGACCCGGCCGGTGACCAGCTGAAATGGGCGGGTGGAGATTTCTTCACCGGCACCGGCCACGCCGATAACGATGGATTCACCCCAGCCCTTGTGACAGCACTCCAGGGCAGAGCGCATCACGTTCACGTTACCGATGCACTCGAAGGAATAATCCACGCCGCCGTCGGTGAGTTCGACAATCACTTCCTGGATAGAGTCGTTGTAATCCTTCGGGTTGATAAAGTCGGTGGCGCCAAACTGGCGTGCCAGGGTTTCCTTGGCCGGGTTGGTGTCGATGGCAATGATACGTTCAGCCTTGGCCATCACCGCACCCTGAATCACCGACAGGCCGATGCCGCCGAGGCCGAACACCGCCACGGTGGATCCTGCTTCTACCTTGGCGGTATTGAGCACCGCGCCAATGCCGGTGGTAACGCCACAGCCGAGCAGACAGATCTTGTCCAGCGGCGCTTCCTTGCTCACCTTGGCCAGGGAGATTTCCGGCACCACGGTGTACTCGGAGAAAGTGCTGGTGCCCATGTAGTGGTGCAGCAGTTTGCCGTTCAGGGAAAAGCGGCTGGTGTTATCCGGCATCAGGCCCTTGCCCTGGGTGGCGCGTACCGCCTGGCACAGGTTGGTCTTGCCGCTGAGGCAGAACTTGCACTGGCGGCATTCGGCGGTATAGAGCGGAATCACATGGTCGCCAGGTTTCAGGCTGGTGACGCCTTCGCCCACTTCCTGAACGATACCGGCGCCTTCATGGCCGAAAATGGAAGGGAACAGGCCTTCCGGATCTTTCCCGGACAGGGTGTAGGCGTCCGTGTGGCAGACACCGGTGGCGACGATCTGCACCAGCACTTCACCGGCTTTCGGGCCAGCCACATCAACTTCTTCGATAACCAGGGGTTTGCCTGCTTCCCAGGCCACAGCGGCGCGTGATTTCATGATGACTCCAGCGATAACGGCATTTGAGTGGTGGTTGGGCCCCGCGCAGACCGGCTGATGCCGGTTTCCGTCGTTGGATCGGCCGAACGAACCACGAGTAAGTGGATTCACTATACGCAGACACGAATCAGGCTATAAGGCACAATTCGGCAATAGATTATTGCTCAGGAGCAACAATGCAGCATTGGGACCGAATTGAGGCCTTCGTGGAGGTGGTGCGGCTGGGATCCTTTGCGCGCGCCGCCCGGGACCTGGGGGTCTCCAGCTCTCATGTGAGCCGGCTGGTGGCGCGGCTGGAAACCCAGTTGGGGACGCAGTTGCTGTACCGCACCACCCGGCGGCTTACCCTGACGGATGCCGGCGCGGTTTACTTTGATCACTGTTGCCAGTTGTTCGATGGGTTTCAGGAAGCACTGAATGCGATCAGTGACTTCCAGCAGCAGCCCACCGGTGTGTTGCGGTTGACCTGCGCTACCACGTTTGGCGAGCGTTTTATCGCGCCGCTGGTCAACGACTTTCTGGCGTGCCATCCGCAGTTGTCAGTGCAGCTGGATTTCACCAACCGGCGGGTGGATATCGTGGATGAGGGGTTCGATGTGGCGATCCGCACCGGGGCCTTGCCGGACTCCTCCCTGATTGCCCGCAGGCTCTGCCCCCGGCGGGAATATGTGGTGGGATCGCCGGCGTATTTCGAGCGCCATGCCCGGCCCCATACCCTGGGCGAGTTGGGTGGCCATAATTGCCTGCAGGGTTCTTCGGAGCAATGGGCTTTTGATGTGGATGGCCAGCATCGCCACAGCAAGGTGCAGGGGAACTGGAAAGGTAACTCCGGAGTGGCCTTGCTGGATGCGGCGCGCAAGGGCATCGGGCTGGTGCAGTTGCCGGATTATTATGTGGCGGAGGATCTGCAGCGCGGGGACCTGGTGTCAGTGCTGGATCAGTATGCCTGCACCCACACGGCGGTGTGGGTGGTGTATCCCCGTCATCGGCACTTGTCACCGAAGGTGCGTCAGTTCGTGGACTTTCTGGTGGAGCATATGGCGCGTTGATAAGGTGCCGAAACATTCTTTTGTAGGAGCGCCGCCAGCGGCGCGCCTACAGCAACTAAAATGGAATGAATATGTACACAGGCAGTTGTCTTTGCGGTGGCGTCGCGTTCGAGATTGACGGTGAGCTGGAGCCGATACAGGTGTGCCACTGCCAGCAGTGTCGCAAGGCGCAGGGCACCGCATTGGTTACCAATATTCCGGTGGATACGACGCAGTTGCGCTGGGTGCGTGGGGAAGATTTATTGAAAGGGTATGAGTCAACGCCGGGCAAGCAGCGTGTGTTCTGTCGCGAGTGCGGTTCGCCGGTGTTGAGTCGCCTTGAAAGCCTGCCGGGTGTGGTGCGTATTCGGGCGGGGTTGCTGAATGAGCCGTTGGTGACTCGGCCGGCGTTTCACTTTTACGTGGATTCAGCCTGTAACTGGTGGTCCATCGACGATGACTTGCCGCAGTACCCGGCGGGTCGTTCGTGATCGCCGTCGGGGCCGGGTGCGGGGTAGCCGCAACCCGGCCTCGCAGCTAACGCCTCTCAGCCCAGCTGGGCTTTGAGGGAGGCGATTTCCTGAGCATCGCTGTTACGCGCAACGAATGCCTGCCAGCTATCCGTCGCGTGGCTTTTCAGTGCCTTGGCAACACGCTGCTCTTCTCCTTCCGGCAAGTGCCCGAACAGCCCCAGCAGGTTGCTGTCGTGGGCCTGGCTGAGTGCCTGGTCCAGGGTTTGAGGTTGGCGTTCGGTGAGCACATCCAGTGCGGGGGCCAGGTGGGCCTGATCCAGCAGCGGTAGCAGGGGCAGTAGTTCGTCCCAGCTGTTTTCCGCTGCCACGGTGGTGATCAGGCTTTCCATGATGTGGTCTTCGCGCAGCTTGGCCACGTTGACCACCGCCTGCTGGTGCGTATTGTCCATGGCATTCACCGCCTGCAGCAGGTTGGTCCAAAGCTGCTGGTCGCTGGCAACTTCAATGATATGACTCAGTACTGTGTCGCCCTGTTCGGCTACGAGATTGCCCATCTGGCCACGCAGTTCTGTATTCAGGTGCCCGTTCAGGGAAAGCACTGCTGGCCACAGTTCATGGTCGGTGGCAGCTTTGAGTGTGGCCCGTTGCTGGGTCTCGCTGAGAAGCCCAAGCAGGGTGTCGAGCTTGCTTTTATCTTCCAGATACAACGCAATCTTCACCATGGCCTCTCCGTCATCGACGGAGCTGGTGACGGCCTTCAGCGCGGACGGCTGGATCACGGCCACAAAGCGGGCCAGGGTGATGTGCTCATTCATGGCGAGCAGTGCCTTGGCGACGGTGGCGACAATCTTGTCGGGCATGGCGGCCAGCAAAGCCCGGGAGTAGGAGGGCTCAAGGTGGATGCACAGCTTGGCGAGAAAGTCGTCGGGTAGGTTGTCGGCCAGCTTGATAGCGCGCTCGGCGGGCAGCTCGGAGGCGATGCCGGCGGCCAGCACAGACCCCAGCACGGTGGTCGCCAGTTTGGCGCTGGCGCCGGTGGGCACCAGCTTGCTGATGCCGGCCAGGCGTTGGTAGCTGTCCTGGTGCTGTTCATAGAAAAAACTGGAAACGCTGTTACGGAACGCGGCCAGGGCATTCAGGTCCTGGCCGTCCAGAAAGGCCATGTCGGCTTCGTCGGTTTCCAGCAGACGGCTCAGCTTGAGTAGCTCGGCCTGGGTTTCAATATGCATGATCTGTCTCCTGCTGACTTAACCGAACAACATCTTTTTGACTGGGCGGCGGAAAGGCCCGGGCACCACGTTCAAGGCATTATTCATGGCCTTTTCCACGCGGGCGTCTTTGGTTTCCAGTGCGGCGAGCACGGTGTCCGCCAGTTTGCTGGCCTGGTCAGCGGGCAAGGACTCGATAAAGGCCAGCGCATCGGCTGGCAAGCCCTTGTCTTTCAAGGTACTGATGGAATCAGACATGGTTCCTCCTTCAATTCAGGCGCTACTATGCCAGCAAAGCTGAAAGAAGACTGTTGCCGAAAAGCCGTATTCGGGCGGCGCTTGAGAAAGCGCTGGGGGGAGATTTTACAAGTCAGAAAGCGGCAGGTGTGGCTGCACAGGCAGGCATGGATTGCCTGTGCAGCCAGCGGAGCCGCCAGGGTGTCAGGAGAAGGTGGTGGTCTCGCTGATAAAGCCCACATTGACCGCACCTGGGCCAAGATTGACGCCACCGGTAAGGCTCATGCCCGTGCTGAGCAGTTCCACGCCGTGTTGTTTGGCGCACAGTTTTAATTCACGGAAGCCGGGCAATTCGGCAATACGGTTTTCGTCGCCGGCATAGCTGACACAGACAACAGGTTCCAGCAGGCCCTGGCGAATGCAGTCACAGGCATGCTTGAACATCTTTTCCACAGCGGCCGGGTAACCTCGCACTTTGTCTGCCGGAAACGATTCGCCTGCCCGTGCGCAGAGGATGGGCTTGATATCCAGCGTGCTGCCCAGTTTTGCGCTTAGCCAGCTGACGCTTTTGTCGCCTTTCTTGCGCGCACGTTTCTGCACATAGTAAAGATCATCGACCACAGAATAACCGCTGGTGAATGGGATTAGTGCGTTAACCCGGTTGCGGACATCGCTGACGCGCATGCCCTTGCCAATCATGTTGATGGTGGCAGCAGCCAGCACCGCCTGGCCGCAGAACAGGGTCTGGCTATCGGTAACCCGCAAGGCAAAAGGGCCTTCAACGCCGGCTCCCGCACGCACTGCCTTGTAGTCGCGCAAGATGCCATGGGATGCGCGGGTGGCATTGTTGAACATGGGGCTACGGCTGGCGGGCAGCGTTTGAACCAGCGCATAGTCGTACTGGCTGACGATTCTGTCGAGGAAAAACTGGCGGAACGCGTCAGTGTCGAGGGGGACGGATTCGGCGTCCTGGCCTTTGTCCAGCCGGTTGTCGGCGTAAAAATCCTGGCGCTGTTTAGGGTCGCGACCATCCACAAAAACAGCGTCACCGATGCGGATGGAAATGGGCAGGACCTGTATCTGATGTTGATCAATATAGTGTTTTGGCAGGTCGCACGTTGCGTCGACCACCAGACCGATTTGCATTGTTCTCTCCCGTTAGCCAATGAGGCAATCGTGCTTTTGTGTGCCTGCGCCGGGATTATTTTGCGTTCTGTCCAGCGTCATTATTGGTGCACGGTGCGCGGACATACTAACGGGTTTGTCGCGGGAAAAAAGGGGCAAACGGCTTGACCGGTCGAATGGCCGGTAATCGGTGATTATTGGAAGTTTTCCTGGTCGGTGATAAACCCCACACTGATGGCGCCGGGGCCGATATTCACGCCGCCGGTGAGCCCCATATGGCTGACCAGCAACTGGACATCGTGTTTCTCGGTAGCGGCTTTCAGGGCGTTGAAGCCGGGCATCTGGAAGGCGGCATCCGGGTCGCCGGCGTAACTGACGCAGACAATCGGTGTCAGCAAGCCGTCCTCCACGCATTGGCAGGCGTGGGCAAACATTTTTTCCACTGCGCTTTCAAAGCCTCGTACCTTGGCGACCGGAAAGGTCTGGTCCCGGCGGGCGCAGAGAATCGGTTTGATATCCAGGGCTGAGCCCATCAGCGCGCCGACAAAGCCAACGCTCTTGTCTCCCTTTTTACGGGCGCGTTTGTGCACGTAGTACAGGTCAGGCACCACCGCATAGCCGGTGGTCTTGGGGGTAAGGTCGCTGATGCGTTGGCGAATGTCGCCAATTTTGGTGCCGGCATTGATCAGGCGAACGGTTTCGGCGGCAAGGACGCCCTGTGCGGCGAACAGGGTCTGGCTGTCGCTGACACGAATGCGGAAAGGCCCTTCCCGGCCGGCGGCCTCGCGGACTTTTTTGTAGCCGGAGAGTATGGCGTGGGCGGCTTCGGTGGCGTTGTCGTAAATGGGGCTGCGGCTCTTGGGAACGGTTTGTACCAGGGCGTAATCGAATTCGCCCACGGCATGGTCCAGTAACAGGGTGCGGATCTGTTCTACGGAGGGCGGCGCGGTTTCTGCGTCGTGGCTCTTGTCGATTTCGTGGCGGGCATAGAATTCCCGGGCCCGCTGCGGGTCCCGGTCATCCACGTAAATTTCCTTGCCGATGCGGATCGGAACCGGCATCACCAGGATGTTGTTGGCATCAATAAAGTCTTTGGGCAGGTCACAACCTGAATCCACAACCAGACCGATTTTCATTGTTATACGCCTTACGGAGCCTGTTTGATTTCAGTCTAGAACGGGCGTGCCGCTATTGGCGTCTTTTTGCGTATGGGAATGGTGTAGGAATGTTATTTGAACGCTGCAGTCTGGATGCCAGATGCCTGACTGGAAAACCTGCAGGTGCGCAGGTTTTTCGTCGGGCATCTGGCGTCAAGCCTCTTGCCGGCCGGGGTGTGCGAGGAGGGCAGCCAATCAAACCGGTGTGGTTAATTTTGCAGAGCCTCCCCCTTATTGAATATTGCCGCCCACTTCCACGATTTTCAGTGTATTGGTGCCACCGTGAGCGTCGTCGTAGTTGCCCTTGGTGATCAGTATCCGGTCGCCGGTCTGCACCACGCCCATGGCTTCCAGCATGCTCACCGCCTGCCGGTTGACGGTGTCGCTGGCCAGTGCGTGGCTGTCGAAGGGGATGGCATGAACGCCGCGCAGAATCGCCACCCGTCGCTGGCTTGAGGGGTAGGGCGTAAAGGCATAAATAGGCATGCCCGAGCGCAGCCGTGACATCAGCCGCGGGGTGTTGCCGGTTTCCGTCATGGCGATAATGGCCGCTACGTTGCTCAACCGGTTGGCGGCCTGCATGGCGGCCATGGCGATGACTTCATCAATGTTGTCCGCACGGTCATTGATGGGCCGATCGGTCCTGCGTTCCTGCCAGGTGCGTTCGGCGCCAAGAATAATGCGGTCCATGGCCTGCACGGTTTCTTGCGGAAAATCGCCAACGGCGGTTTCCGCCGACAACATCACCGCATCGGTGCCATCCAGCACCGCGTTGGCCACGTCGGAGACTTCCGCCCGGGTTGGCTGGGGGCTGTGGATCATGGATTCCATCATCTGGGTGGCGGTGATCACGAAACGGTTCAGCGCCCGCGCCCGGCGGATGATGTGCTTCTGCACGCCGACCAGCTCCGCATCGCCAATTTCCACCGCCAGATCGCCGCGGGCCACCATGACCCCGTCTGAGGCCACAATGATCGCGTCCAGGGTGTCGTCATCCGCAACCGCTTCAGCGCGCTCAATTTTGGCAATGATGCCACCTTTGCCGCCGGCGCTCTGGTAGCGGCGGCGAGCCTCTTCCACATCATCGGCATCACGGGGAAAAGACAGGGCGAGGAAATCCACGTCCATGTCGGCGGCGGTGAGGATATCGGCCAGATCTTTTTCGGTGAGGGCGCGGGCACTGAGGCCGCCGCCCTTGCGGTTGACACCTTTGTGATCAGACAGTTCGCCCCCCACCCGCACGGTGCACTCCACACGGGTGCCGTTGATGGCGTTCACTTCCAGTTCCAGCAGGCCGTCATTGAGCAGCAGAATATCCCCGGCCTGACAATCGGTGGGTAGAGGCGGGTAGCTGACGCCGACTTGTTCGGCATTGCCGGCGTCATCCGGCAGGGCCGTGTCCAGGGTAAAGGGTTGCCCGGCGCTGAGCATTATGGGGCCGTCACGGAAGCAGCCAATGCGGATTTTGGGTCCCTGCAGATCCGCCAGAATGGCCACGTGCTGGCCGCGTTGCTCGGCGCAGCGGCGAATCTTGTCGGCGGTATCCCGGTGGGTATCGGCGGTGCCGTGGGAAAAATTCAGCCGGAAGACGTTCACGCCCGCACCGATCAGTGTGTCGAGCATGGGTTCCGGTGCAGAGGCGGGGCCGACGGTGGCAACAATCTTGGTGCGGCGAAGCGGGTGCTGAGGGGTGCGAGAGGGCATGCGTGTCTTTCCATCAATCATTTCGCCTTAGCATACCATGGGGACGCGAACGAACGATGACAGCCGGCGAGGCATGGGCCTGTGAGGTTCACTTTAATCCTTAAAGAAAGGTTCATTGCGGAATTGAGTGATCAGCGGGTTTCAGAACTTGTCTCATTATCCCGCCCTGGTAACCGCAGGACGCCGGATGCCCGACGACGGACGCTTGAATTCAAAACCTAAAAACCTTGACCGCCATGCTCTCTGCGCAAAAATGACAACCTCTCAGGCTATGGGGGTTTGCGTCAGGCGTTCGGCGTCGAGCGTTTGGCAAAGTGCCGGGTATTTGTGATAAGCCCATCAGACGGCGAAAAGCGTGTTATTCACTCTAATCCGTGATGAACCTAAAGAAAGCCCCGCCTGGAAGGCGGGGAAAGGGGAAACCGATGGCAGGGAATCAATGCAGCATGGCAAAGGCACACGCCTGGGCCTGACTGAGGCGAAGAAAATCGCCCATGCCCATTTTTATGACTTCTGTATGCGTGCCCGCGTTAAAGGCAAGCCAGTCTTCGCTGAGCAAGGTGTCGTCCACATACACGTTCATGTTGTACAGATTCCCGAAGGGGGGCTCGCCACCGGGTTCGCAGAGCGGGAAGCAATCCTTGAAGTCGTCTTCGCTGGCCAGCTCAACGCGATTGGCCTGCAGGGCCAAGCGTAATTTTTCCGGGTCCAGATATTGATTGGCAGGCAGCACGGCCATGGCCAGCTTTCCATCCACGTCCACAATCACGGTCTTGGCCATATGTCGGCCGGGAATATGGGCGGACTGTGCTACCTCTGAAGCGGTAACAGCGGGCGGGTGGTTGTAGCAGTGATAATTCACGCCGTTGTTATCGAGAAAATCGGCCAGCGCGCGGGCGGGCATGATGAACCTCCTCCCGGAATCGAGTCACCGGGATTGGGGAGCGGCCTGACAAACCGCTTGTGGCGGGTGCGCAGGAGACGCTCCGTGACGGTGTGTCTGATTAAGGGTAGGGCGAGTGAGGAAGGAGGAGAAATACAAATATGCGCTAATGTTTATAGCGGAAAAGCATAGCTACGAGCTACGATAAATAGAAAAGGAAAACTGGAAAAGTCCCAGGGTTTTGCTCTTTTCAACTTTTCACTTTGAACTTTCAACTGAAGTGCGCGGGCAGGGCGGTTGCCGTATGGCACTTAACCCAACCCGCGTTGCCGCGTGAAGCATGTTGCGTGCAGCGTCTCTTGTCACATTCCCAGATTGTCGAGAATGCGCAGATTCGGGCCTGCCTGGTTCATGGTGTAGAAATGCAGGCCCGGTGCGCCCATGGCCAGCAGCCGTTCGCACAGCCGGGTGACCACTTCTTCGCCAAAGGCTTTTACTGCGACATCGTCGTCCTTGATGTCGTTGAGTTTGCTTTGCAGCCAGCGTGGCACATCGGCACCGCAGGTGCTGGAAAAACGCAGCAGGTTGGCCACATTAAGAATCGGCATGATGCCCGGGTAGACGGGGGCATCGCAGCCGGCCTTGTGCAGCGCATCCATGTAATAGCCGTAGGCATCGGCATTATAGAAATACTGTGTCAGGCCGCTGTTGGCGCCGGCGTCGACCTTGCGCTTGAAGTGAGCAATGTCGTCTTCAAAGCTGCGGGCCTGCGGGTGCATTTCCGGGTAGGCGGCGACTTCCAGGGTGAAGTGATCGCCGGTTTCCTGACGGATCAATTGCACCAGTTCGTCGGCGTACTTGATCTCGCTCTGGGCGTAGCCCATGCCGGAGGGCAGGTCGCCACGCAGGGCGACAATGCGGGTGACGCCTGCCGCTTTGTAGCCGTTCACCAGCTCGAGAATTTCGTCCCGGCTCTGGCCGATGCAGCTCAGGTGCGGCGCGGTATCGCCATGCTGCTCGCGCAGCTTGTTGACCATATCGCGGGTGTTGTCACGGGTGGATCCACCGGCACCAAAGGTGCAGGAAAAAAACTCCGGGTTCTTCGCCTGCAGTTTTTGTTGGGTCGCCAGCAGCTTTTCCTTTCCCTGTTCTGTCTTGGGAGGGAAAAACTCAAAACTGATTCGTTTCATAACGAGCTCGCTTCATGCTGCACGCATCACGCACCACGCCTGTTGCGTGATGCGTGTCGCGTGCCTGCGTTAATACTTGTAATGTTCCGGCTTGAAGGGGCCTTCCACGCCGACGCCGATGTAGTCGGCCTGTTCTTTGGTGAGTTTGGTGATCACGCCACCGAAGCCTTCCACCATGTAACGGGCCACTTCTTCGTCCAGCTGTTTGGGCAGCACTTCCACCTTGAGCATTTTTTCTTTCACTGCGTCAGAGTGGTTGGCGTAGCCCTGATCGAACAGGTACATCTGCGCGAGGACCTGGTTGGCGAAGGAGCCGTCCATGATGCGGCTGGGGTGGCCGGTGGCGTTGCCCAGGTTGACCAGGCGCCCTTCAGAGAGCAGCAGCAGGAAATCGCCGGCGGCCTTGTCACGCCATACCTTGTGTACCTGCGGCTTCACCTCTTCCCATTCCCAGGTCTTGCGCATGAAGGCGGTGTCCACTTCGTTGTCGAAGTGACCGATGTTGCAGACCACGGCGCCTTTCTTGATGGCCTTGAGCATGTTGGCATCGCAGACATTGAAGTTACCGGTGGTGGTCACCAGCAGATCGGTGTTGCCCAGCAGCTCGGTGTTGATGGAGGCTTCGCTGCCATCGTTGATGCCGTCCTTGTACTGGCTGACGACTTCAAAGCCGTCCATGCAGGCCTGCATGGCGCAGATCGGATCTGCTTCGGTAACCTTAACGATCATGCCTTCCTGGCGCAGGGACTGGGCGGAACCCTTGCCCACATCGCCATAGCCAACGACCAGTGCTTTCTTGCCGGACAGCAGGTGGTCGGTGCCGCGCTTGATGGCATCGTTCAGGGAATGACGGCAGCCATATTTGTTGTCGTTTTTGCTCTTGGTGACGGAATCATTCACGTTCACTGCGGGCACTTTCAATGTGCCTTTGTTCAGCATCTCGTAGAGACGGTGTACACCCGTGGTAGTTTCTTCGGTAATGCCGTGAATATTGTCGAGCATGGCCGGGTAAGTTTCATGGATGTAGCCGGTCAGGTCGCCACCATCATCCAGAATCATGTTGGCTTCCCACAGCTCGCCGTTGCCGTCACGACAGGTCTGCTCGATGCACCACATGTACTCTTCTTCCGTTTCACCTTTCCAGGCAAAAACCGGCACCCCAGCGGCTGCGATGGCGGCAGCGGCGTGGTCCTGGGTGGAGAAGATGTTGCAGCTGGACCAGCGTACTTCGGCACCCAGGGCGACCAGGGTTTCGATCAGCACGGCGGTCTGAATGGTCATGTGAATACAGCCGATGATTTTGGCGCCTTTCAGCGGCTGCTCGGCACGGTATTTTTCACGAATGGTAACCAGTGCCGGCATTTCGGTTTCGGCAATATGAATTTCCGAGCGGCCGTAGGCGGCAAGGGAAATATCGGCGACTTTATAGTCGGTAAAGGTATCGGTTTTTGCGTTCATGGTGTTCTCCATTCGTTTTTGACGAATGGGCGCAGTTAATCCGGGTATGCCTGCCTTGCGAGCCTCGCGGTCATGCCGCTGCAGCGCCCCTCGCAAGGCAGATCAAATTAGTTTTCGCGTTAAAGAACCTTGGCCAAGTCGGCGGCCTTGTCGGTTTTTTCCCAGCTGAAGCCTTCGCGGCCGAAGTGGCCGTAGCTGGCGGTAGGACGATAGATCGGCTTGCGCAGGTCGAGCATTTCGATAATGCCGCGCGGGCGCAGATCGAAATGTTCACGGACCAGATCGACGATGGCGTTATCACTAATCTTGCCGGTGCCGAAAGTGTTCACCGAGATGGAGGTGGGCTCGGCCACGCCGATGGCGTAGCTCACCTGGATCTCGCACTTGCTGGCCAGCCCGGCGGCGACAATGTTCTTGGCCACGTAACGCCCGGCGTAGGCCGCGCTACGGTCGACCTTGGACGGATCCTTGCCGGAGAAGGCGCCGCCACCGTGGCGTGCCATGCCGCCGTAGGTGTCCACGATGATTTTGCGGCCGGTCAGGCCACAGTCACCCATGGGGCCACCGATCACGAAAATCCCGGTGGGGTTCACGTGGTACAGGGTGTCCTTGTGCAGCCATTCTTCCGGTAGCACGGGTTTGATGATTTCTTCCATCACTGCTTCGCGCAGGTCGGCCAGCTTGATGTCCGGGGAATGCTGGGTAGACAGCACCACCGCATCCACGGCCACGGGCTTGCCGTTGTCGTAACGCAGGGTGACCTGGCTTTTCGCATCCGGGCGCAGCCAGGGCAGGGTGCCGTTCTTGCGCAGCTCGGCCTGACGCTCCACCAGACGGTGGGAGTAGTACACCGGGGCGGGCATCAGGGTATCGGTTTCGTCAGTGGCGAAGCCGAACATCAGGCCCTGGTCGCCGGCGCCCATTTCTTTCTCTTCGGCTTCGTCCACACCGATGGCAATATCGGCGGACTGTTTGCCGATGCCGTTAAGGACGGCACAGCTGGCGCCATCGAAGCCTTTCTCGGAGCTGTCGTAGCCGATATCAAGGATCACCTGGCGAACGATGTCTTCCAGCTCCACGTAGGTGTTGGTGCGCACTTCACCGGCGACCACGGCCATGCCGGTCTTGACCAGGGTTTCCACGGCCACACGGGCGTGGGGGTCATCCTTGATAATGGCATCCAGAATGGCGTCCGAGATCTGGTCAGCCATTTTATCCGGATGGCCTTCGGACACGGATTCGGAGGTAAAGATGGAATATTCACTCATTACTGGAGTGCTCCCTGTGGTTAATGCTTCACGCTGCATGCATCACGCAGCAACGCGGAAAAGTTATAGTTGAAAGTTTAAAGTTCAAAGTTGAAAAGCGCGGGTGGAGTGATTCGAGCCCTTAGAGGCCGTGCCCGCGTTACACTGTTTTGAAGCGCGAAGTGGAGGTCCTGCCGTTTGGCGCAGTGCTATCTTCGCGTTTCAACTTTGAACTTTAAACTTTCAACTGCTTTCTAAATGTTCTCACTTGGACCTGAAACCCGTTACGCAGTGCCAGAAACTGGCTTTCCTGCAACTCAAGCCCGGCGCGGCCGGCCCAGTCCACCAGGTCGGTTTCATCAAAGCCGAGCCAGAAATCCCCGCAGGTCTCGTGGGCCCAGTGCTGGTCATGCCGACACAGGTCGGTGATCAGCAGTGTGCCGCCGGCCTGCAGTTGTTCTGCTGCGGCGCGGATGGCGCTGGCCGGTGCGGGCAAGTGGTGCAGCACCATGTTCAATACCACGGCGTCGACCGTGGGCAGGTTGCTGGCGGCTTCCGGCCAGTCTCCCAGTATCAGTTCCACATTTGACCGTTTGGCGACGGCCTTGCGCGCCCGTTTGAGCATGGCCTCGGCATTGTCCAGGCCGATAACCTGTTCAAAATGCCCGGCGAGCTCCAGCAGGAACAGCCCGTCACCGGGGCCAATTTCCAGCACCTGTTTTCCTTCCGGGCTGGCGCGCAGCAGCAGCTCGCAGGCCTGCTCGGCATATTGCCCGTACTCGGCGATCAGCTCCTGCTGGGCATCATGCTGTTCGGCGTGCCGGGCAAAAAAGGCGCGGCTTTGCTCGGCACGCTGCTGTTGCACCTGTTCCAGTCGCGCCGCGACTTCCTCATTGAGGGACCCATCATCCAGCTCGTCGAGCAAGGCGCTGTGAACGGCACCCTCTGCGTCATCCACCTGGGGCAGGCGACGACGGTAGAAAATGGAGTTGCCCTCACGGCGCTTTTCCACCAGTCCGCCTTTTGCCAGCACCTTGAGGTGGTGGCTCATGCCGGATTGCTTCATGGCCATGATCTCGCACAGCTCCAGCACCCCGAAGCTGTTCTGGCCCAGCACCTGCAATACCTGCAGGCGTAACGGGTCCCCGGCGGCCTTGAGAAAGCCCGCCAGATGATCGGTCACATCCGGTAGAGAGGGAGCCAGTGCATTCATAGAGGGGGAGTCTAGCGCAATCCAAAACTAAATCAAAATAAATTGATATAGGTTTTGACGTTACCTTAACTCGCTGCCTGAAACAGGTGCCTCGCGGCACGCAAACAGGCGGAGGCAGGCTGCCGGTGGGTGCTTGCGCTTGTAGCTATTACCCCCTTGAGGGACAATAGCGCCCCTTTTCAGCCACCAGTCAGTTTTGGAGCCCTGCATGCCCAGCGCCCCCGCCAGCCGTGACCTCGCCAATGCCATCCGTGCCCTGAGCATGGATGCGGTACAGAAAGCCAATTCCGGGCACCCCGGTGCACCCATGGGCATGGCGGATATCGCCGAAGTGCTGTGGCGCGGTTTTATGCAGCACAACCCGGCTGACCCGACCTGGGCCGACCGTGACCGCTTTGTGCTCTCCAACGGCCACGGCTCCATGCTGCTCTACAGCCTGCTGCACCTGACCGGTTACGGTGTCAGCCTGGATGACATCAAGAACTTCCGCCAGTTGGGCAGTGCCACCGCCGGACACCCGGAATACCACCGGCCCACTGGGTCAGGGGCTGGCCAATGCCGTGGGCATGGCGCTGGCCGAGAAAATGCTGGCGGGGCAGTTCAACCGCGAAGGGCACACCGTGGTGAACCACAACACCTACTGTTTCCTGGGTGATGGCTGCATGATGGAAGGCATCTCCCACGAGGTGGCTTCCCTGGCGGGCACCCTGGGCCTGGGCAAGCTGGTGGCGTTTTATGACGACAACGGCATTTCCATCGACGGTGAAGTGGAAGGCTGGTTCACCGACGATACCGTGGAGCGTTTCCGCGCCTACGGCTGGCAGGTGATCCCCAATGTGGACGGCCACAACCCGGAAGAAATTACCGTGGCGGTGGAGAATGCCCGCGCCAACACGGATCAACCCACCTTGATTTGCTGCAAGACCATCATTGGTTTCGGCAGCCCCAACAAGCAGGGCAAGGAAGATTCCCATGGCGCTGCTCTGGGGGAAGATGAAATCGCCCTGACCCGTAAAGAGCTGGGTTGGGAGCACGGCCCGTTTGAAATCCCGGCGGACATCAAGGATGCCTGGGACGCCAAGGAAGCGGGTGCCAAAGCGCAGAGCGAATGGCAGCAGCGTTTCGACGCCTATCAGGCCGCGTACCCGGAGCTGGCGGCGGAGTTTCTGCGTCGCCAGGCGGGTGAATTGCCGGCAGACTTTGCCGACAAGGCGGATGCCTATATCCGTGAGTGCCAGGAAAAAGGCGACAAGGTCGCTACCCGCAAGGCGAGCCAGAATACCCTGGACGCTTTCGGTCCGCTGCTGCCGGAACTGGCTGGCGGCTCCGCTGACCTGGCCGGGTCCAACAACACCATCTGGAAAGGCTGCAAGTCGATCACTGCCGACGATGCCAGTGGCAACTACATCCACTACGGCGTGCGTGAATTCGGTATGACTGCCATCCAGAACGGCCTGTGTCTGCACGGTGGCCTGCGCCCTTACGGTGGCACCTTTCTGGTGTTCATGGAATACGCCCGTAATGCGGTACGCATGGCGGCGCTGATGCATCAGCCGAACATTCTGGTCTACACCCACGATTCCATTGGTCTGGGCGAAGACGGCCCGACCCACCAGCCCATCGAGCAGCTGGCCAACCTGCGTCTGACCCCGAACATGCGTACCTGGCGC
>LWDU01038927.1_pt1 | contig 26140 bp, 20 predicted proteins | sample 727161 | NCBI WGS metagenome assembly LWDU01 (sample SAMN04566230, study PRJNA314399) | hydrothermal vent metagenome | isolation source: deep sea hydrothermal plume seawater | place: Mexico: Gulf of California, Guaymas Basin | collected 2004-07-11
CCTGGCAATTCCAGCCACGACGAAGCTGGGCCGACTGGCTTCAATAGTCGTGCGCTGCGCGACCCACCCTTGGAAAAATTGCCTCTCCGTGTTGGATTGTGGGTGAGCCACCGTGTCGGCTTCGAAAAAATTCGCGTCGGGCCGTATTAGACCCCTGCCGTCCGTTCCCTGCAAACCGCGTAGGCGGCGCTCGAGCAGGTTCGCTTCAAGAGATCGACTTGCGGCAACTCGCACATCCAACCATCTTCCTGGCTTGTCGGTGGAGGAGGCGATATGTCGAGCAAGTCGGATGCGGGAGTTCTCGGAGAAGTTCTCTACGAAGTCGAGGGCCCGGTTGCTTTGATCACGCTCAACAGGCCCCGGTACCACAACGCCCAGAGTTGGAAGCTTCTTGACGAACTCGACATTGCCCTTGATCGGGCAATGGATGACCTCGAAGTAAAAGTCGTGGTGTTGCGCGGAGCTGGGAACGATTTCTCCTCGGGTCACGATCTGGGCACGCCAGAACATTTGGCCGACCAGGAGGCGAGGGGGGTCGCGGATCGCCGGGGCCTTCGGTTCTACGAAGCGTTCCGCAAGTACAACCTCGATCTTACCCACAAGTGGCGAAACCTCCCGAAGCCCACCATCGCGATGGTGCAGGGTTATTGCATCTTCGGGGGGTGGATGATCGCCGCCGCGATGGATCTCGTCTTTGCCTCACCCGACGCGCGATTCTTGGCGGGCCTGGTGGAGTATTTCTCGATCCCCTACGACATTCATCCCCGTAAGGCGAAGGAACTTATTTTCGAAAGCCGCTTCATCAATGCCGAGGAGGCGCGGGACTTGGGCTTCGTCAACCGGGTTCTTTCCTCGGAAGATCTCGAACGCGAAACTCTCGCCTACGCGCACCGGGTTGCGGAAAATGGGCTGACGCTGCTTCGTATGGCGAAGTTGGCCATCAATAAAGTTCAGGATGAGCAGGGTTTCAGCTCGGCGATGGAGGGCGCTTTCGCGGATTTTCTGGTGCTTACGTCCACCGGGGGCGATGGCCGCAAGCAGGGTGAGCGCAGGCTCGGGCCGGTGGATCTGGCTCTGCGCCATGCCCGGGGCGACCGCCACGGGCTCAAGGGCGAATAAATCTGTCGCAAACCAGAGATCAGGTTCCCCAATGCGCCAACCCGCGGCCCCTTATTGCTCGTTGCAAAGATCTTCGAGCACCGGGTAGCCGCAAAGGTCTCGCCCGGTCTTGATTTCGCCTTTCTCGAAGCGGTCCCACGGGAGAAGCCAGTACTGGCTGGGCACTTGGTTGCGGAGAAGATCTCCGAGCGGCGTGGACACATAGAGAAGGCGCCGGTTGGGAAAGTCCAGCGTCTCCTTCAGCCAGGGCGTGAAAATGCGGTTCTGCAGGAGTTCGGCGTAGCTTCCGTCCTTCAATGCGCGTTTGAAGCCCGCGACCACCGCATCGTAAAGGCGCTGGTTGTTCGGATTGACGTAATAGATCCACGCCGCCGGGTGAACGATGTGGATATAGGGGTCCACGGTAACCGACTCATAGTGATTGTTTCCCGAATTGCATTCGGATTCAACGCTCGTGATGCTTCTCGGGAAGTAATCGACCCGGCCCTCGTTGAGGAGGTTATAGGTCAGGGTTGTTTCGATCTCGAAGGTGGGCAGGCCGCCTTGCTTGAGAATGCGCGCGTCGGTCCATCCCTGGCCCTGGACAGCGATGAAATGCTTGAGGTCTTCGAGGCTGTAGACGTTTTTGAAGCGGTCAGCCGACAGGCTGTTCACGCAGGCCACTCGGAGGCCTAGCAACCCTCCGGTCACCGGAATTGTCGTCGCCCGGAGGCCCTCCAGGCCCTGGCTCCCCAGCCCGGTAAGCATGATGTTGACGCCATCGGGGTTGGACCTTGAAGGTCTGAGTGAGCCGGCGATGTCTCGGCTCCCTCGCGAACTGTCAGAAATACTCTGGCTGTAGCCGAGCGTGTACTTGACCCCGCTCTTGGCCATGATGAGCTTGAGCATCGCGTAGGCGAGAGTGTTCTCTCCATAGGAGGAATCCACGCGATGAAGGACTACGGGAAGTGTATCTGCGGGCAAAGCTCTGATCTCGTCGGGCGTAAGGATCAAATCGGAATCACCCTGCTTGCGCACCTCAATCTTGTCGCGAATGAGGTAAGCGCCGACGATCACAATCGCGAAGCTCGCCAGGATGGAAAAGAATTGAGGGCTGCGTCGGATCAGGTTTCGCATTGAATCGCGGATGTCTCTTTACGGCTTGGGGAAGCCTGGGTTCGGACCTTCACATTACGTGGCTGGGGACAACGAAGTAGATGGCCAAAATTGTGCCGAACAGGTATGTGGGCAAAAGTGCCAACTTCAAGAACGAACCGATGCGCTGGCTCCATTGGAGGGGAACATGGTCGGTCAGTTCGTCGGCGGTAGCGGCGTAGAGGATGCCCGTGTAGACAATGATCTGGATCTGCCCACTGAGCCCGCCCAGGGCCGATACGGGCAAGATTTCCGCGAGATAGACCGAGTTGGCGGCAGCAGAGACCACCGCTCCCAGAATCAGGTCGTCCCGGCTCCGCGAAATCGCCAGGGCAAGAACACAGAGCCCAATTGCGAGGAAATACCCGAGAAAGCTTGGGACAAATTCGAGATGGCCGCGCCGTCGCATCTCGATGAGCGCGTTGACCACGGGCGCCTGGTAGACCGCGCCACTGTCGTGGCCCGGCATCCCGAGATTGCCCACGATGCTGACAAAGCCGGAAACCAGGTCCAGGGCTCCCATCTGCCAGTCGTAGAGGATTAATTCGGGATGGACGTAGCTGTTCAGGCGGTCAACGCTAAAGGAAACCGAGCCCTCCATGGGATTTGACATTCCAATTCGGATGCGGAGAAGCTGACTGTCGAAGGGATAGTCGGACAGAATCCAGGGATTGATGATCTTGCTTCGGACAGCGTAGAGTCGCCACTCGAGGTCGCCGAAGGTCCGGTCGCTGATCAGTTCAAATCGGCCGATGTCGTTGTTGTGGATGGCATTGAGTACTTCCAACGAGTCGCTGGGATTTTCTCCGCCGGCTTTGGACCAGACGGTGGAAAGATAGAACTGGGCGTTAAAGGAATTGCCCAGAAGATCGATCTCGTCGATGGCGGTTACGTACAGGCTCAACCGCAAGGTGCCTCGGGGAGGAGCCGGGTGTCGTCTCCCGTCGGTTGCCCGGTCTCAACGGGGGTGAGTCTAGTCCGAGGCGAAGGCCTATGGTATACCCGGCGACGAGTAAGCGGATGCGCTCGGCTTCCTCTCTCTCTCTTCCCCTCCCTCCCTCCTCCCTCCGAGTCCTATCCCTATTTCAACTCCGTCGCCGTTCTCAGTAGTGGGTGCTCTGCAAAAAAGAGGACAAAAGAATGACCCGCCTTGGCTACCAGATTCCTAATTTTACTTATCCCGGCGTCGCGCCAGACGGCATTTTCGAGAATGTCGTCGCCCAGGCGCGGGCCGCCGAGGCGGCGGGCTACGACCGGGTCTTCGTGATGGACCACTTCTACCAACTGCCCGGGATCGGTGCGCCCGAGGAGCCCATGTTCGAGTGCTACGCGATGCTGTCGGCGCTGGCCCAGCACACCGAGCGTGTTCGGCTCTCGGCCCTGGTCACCGGCAACACCTACCGGAACCCGGCCCTGCTCGCGAAATCCGTGACGACCCTCGACCACGTTTCAGGAGGGCGGGCCACCCTGGGCATCGGATGCGGCTGGTTCGAGAAAGAGCACGTAGACCTCGGGTTCGAGTTCGGCACCTTTAGCGACCGCTTCGAAAAATTGGAAGAAGCGCTCCAGATCATCGTTCCCATGCTCCGGAGCGAACCGGTCACGTTTTCGGGCAAACACTATCGGGTTCGCGAGGCGATCAATTCACCGGCGCCCATTTCGAAAATTCCGGTCATGATTGGGGGTCAGGGTGAGAAGAAGACCCTGCGCATGGTGGCGCAATATGCCGATGAGTCGAACCTCGTGGGAGATAACGCGGCAATCCCAAGAAAGCTTGAAGTTCTGGCCGAACATTGCGAGCGCTTGGGGCGCGACCGTTCGGAGATCACTGTGACCAAGTTGCAGATGATTGCCGTGGCCCCGACCCAGGAGGAACTCGACGCCGATTTCGCCGCCATCGCCGAGGTCAAGGGATGGACCGATGCGCACATTGCGGCCGCCAAGGGGGCTCTGATCACGGGGGATCCGGACACAGTGGGTGAGATTCTGCAAAATGCGGTGGCGTCAGGTCTCGATGGGATCACCGTGGACCTGCCCGTAAACGGCCACAACCCCGAGCGCATCGAGTTGCTCGGCGAAATCGCCAACAAGATTCTTCGCTAGCCGTCATGATGGGTGGATGGAGCACAGAAAAAATGGCCGAACTCGGCGGCCGGCACGCGGAGCTCGAAGCCCAGGGAGACCTCGCTCCGCTGCTCGACACGCTGGCGCCCGGCCCCGTCTACGAGTTCTATCCGTTGGGCCGGGGCATGCGAGGCGACGAAACGGTAAAACGCTTCTACGCGCAGTTCGTCGAGCACTTCCTCCCCCTGCGCTCCCGAGTAGAGATGCTCGGTCAGTGGGTCAATGCAACCTCGGTGGTCCAAGAATACAGGCTGGATTTCGACGTCAACGGCATCAACGAGCGCCACCACGTGGTGGGTATCCTCTATGTGGACGATACGAGCGCAGCGCTGGGAAAACTGCGGGGAGAGCGGGTCTATTCCAGCGAGGACTTCGTTAGGCGGTTGACGGGGGAGATGTTCGCCGAATTGGTCCCTCTGGCTCGACCGGGCGTATACCAGATGGGCGATGAATAGGCGCGGTCCTGCACAACCATCGTGGCCTCCGGAATGATCTCGGTTCCAAGCCGAACTACGTCGTAGGCGGTCCAGCGCGGCGTGGGGATCTCGATCACTCGCGTATAGTAGAAGGCCCCCTGTGCGGGGTCGAAATCCGGGTCTTGCCAATAGCTTGCCCATTGCGCCTGGCCGACACGATTCGAGTACGTGGCTTTCTCGACATTGACCGTGGATCCGATCTTCTCGGCAACGGCGACGTCGTAGACCTTCTCGTGGGATTCGCCCCGGGCATCCAGCCACCCTTTAACGATTTGTACTCGCTCGAGATTGGCTCCCAGGGGGTCCTTCAGGGCCATGATCAAAAAGCCGGGAGGGGTTGTGCTTTCGGCGGGGCGTGGGGGCAGGTCGCCGCCCATAGGCACGCCCTTGCGGTAGCCGGAGAATACGCTGTCGGGTTGAAGGAGATCGTTTTCGCCGAAGCGCCAGCCGCCGAAGAAGCGCAGCTGGATTCGTGATCCGGTGGTGGCGTAGACTTCACGTCGCTTCATGGCCTCGAAGATCGAGTCTCGGGTATTGCTCGTAGCCCAGACGCCCGCGTACCCCGAGGCGACCTGCTGCCACGCGATGATGTCCAACTCTTCGCTGGCGGCCGACCGGATGAAAGTTTCATTGGTTCGTGGCGTTCCGGGTTCGACCAGAACCGCCTTGCCCCAGAAGTTGTTTTCAGCACCCGTGGCCAGGGATGTGTGGGCGTCGGTGCTGCCGATCATTCCGAATTTGTAAGGGTTCACCCCAGTTTTGGCTTCGATTTCAAGCCCGGTTTTCAGCGCCGAGCGGGCGTATTCGTGCTTCAGCATGCCGGCTTCCTTGGGGATCGTACCCGAGAGTGCCAGGTTGCCTTTGTCCCAGGTCTCGAAGTCGGCGAACTCGTCGTCTGGCGAGAGCAGGGGGTGCGTCTCTCCGTCTCCCTTGATCTGGGTCACCTCCATCAGGGGTTCCCAGCGAGAACGGGTCACCGCGTACGCCTGGCCGATGGGTTTTCCACTGGAGTCCTCCGTGGCAAACATGCGGCCGTTGCTCAGGTTCGCGTTGTGCGGGATCGCGAGGATTCGGCCGCCGGTTTTCTCTTCGTAACTTTGCATGAAGGCCCAGAGGTCTTCTGGGCGATCCCCATCGAATGCCGAAACCGGGATCATCTGCCCCGCCCGATCGGCGTCGTCGGCGTAGACGACTACGCGGTGAAGGTTGTCGCCTCCCGGCATCGATGTCCATTCGAAACCGATCAGGGGCGTGAAGACTCCTGGCTGGTTGTAGCGGTCGGCAAGCAGCGTGATCTCGGTCCAGATGTCCTGCTTGGCCGAATCGTTGTTGAATATCGGCGTATTGGTCGCGAGAGAATTCACCAGCTCGTCCACGATCGATCGGCCTACTTCGGGATCCCCATTGAGGGCTGTGAAAATCCGCATGCCATCGGGATCTGAGAGCAACACGGGATCTTCGGCCCGTATCTTGGGCAATACCCCCATATATTCGGCGTGGTCCGAGACTACGAGGAAGTCCAGGGGTCGGTCGAGACGAACCGATTGTCCACTGTTCGCAGTGACCGTTTCACCCCGGGCAAACCGGTAGGCGTCGCCTGGATCGAGCCGTGTGTTGCCCATCACGTTTGCATCCATGCTGAATGAACTGTGGACATGGGTATCGCCCCAGAGCAACTGCATGGGAAATTCTTCGCCCGCGTAGGGCGAGTATTGGGCGTCTTGTTCCGCCAGAGCACCGCTCGCAAAAAGCACCCAGCCAAAAGTTCCCAGGGCAATGATGAATTTGGTCATTGGTTTTTTATGTCCTTCTTTTGAACGTTGAATTCATTTTCCCAGCTGCCGGTATGCTTGTTGGATTTCCTGGCTCTTCTCATGAGCGAGCCGCTGCAAATCCTGGCCCAAGTGGGCGACCTTGTCGGGATGGTATTCCTGCATTCTCGCTCGGTAGGCCGATTGAATTTCCTTGCCCGTGGCCGAGCGATTGACACCGAGGACCGCGTAGGCGTCGAAGGCTTTGGGGTGCTTGGATCCGGGCGAAGCCTGGTGATGCGAGCTTCCTCCGCCCGCATCTTCTCTCGCCTTCGGCCGGGCCTGGTCCTCCAGAAAGCGCCGCACGTGCTTTTTGTAGAACCAGGTCAGGAAGGCGAGCAAAGCGACGTCATCGATGCGGCCGGGAATGCCGAGGAAATCCGGAATCAAGTCCACGGGAGAGAAAAAGTACACAAGGCCGGCGACAACGAGCCACAGCATCAATACCTTGGGGTGCATTCCCTCAAACATCTTGAAACCCTAGCGCCCCCGGCAAGTGCTGGCCTTTGCGAAGCCAGAGATTGCGCAGCTAGAGATACCCGAGCCGGGCCGCCGCGTGCTTGAGCTCGTCGCGAAAGCTCGGGTGTGCCAAGCCGATTAGGGCCTTGGCACGCTCCCGGGTGGAGAGGCCCTTGAGGTTGGCGGCGCCGTATTCCGAAGCGATCCAGTGGACTTCCGTGCGGGGGGTGGTCACGATGGCGCCGGGCTGGAGAGTGGGCACTACCCGAGAAACGTTTCCACCTTGGGCGGTGGAGTAGAAGGCGATGATCGACTTGCCGCCCGGGGCGTCGAACGCACCGCGCGCGTAATCGTGCTGTCCCCCGGTGCCCGAGAATTGATTCGTCCCGATGGACTCGGAGCAGCACTGACCCGTGAGATCGATTTCGATAGTAGAATTCACCGAGATCATGTCGTTGTTTCGAGCGATATTCCCTGGGAAGTTGACGTACGAAACGGGTCGCGCCTCGATGTAGGGGTTGTCGTCGAGAAAATCGTACATGTGGCGGGTGCCTGCCGCGAAAGCGTAGAGGGCCTTGCGGGGGTGAAAGGCCTTGTTGGATCCGTTGGCGATGCCGGCCTCGATCAGGTCGACCATGGAATCCACGAACATCTCGGTGTGAATCCCGAGATTCCGATGGTTCATCAACGATTTCGCCACGGCATTGGGCAGGCCTCCGACGCCGAGTTGAATCGTCGCGCCGTTGGGGATCATCTCGCAGATCAGGGGGCCAATGGCCGAATCTTCTTCGCGTTCGGGGGGTGAGGCCAGTTCGAAGAGGTCGGTCTCGTGCTCGACGATGACGTCGACTTCGTCGATATGCACCCAGCTGTCTCCATGAACACGGGGCATATTGGGGTTGACCTCGGCCAGCACAAGATCGGCCGCCGCCACCGCCGCCTTGTTGGTATCGACGTTCGTACCCAGGCTCATGTATCCGTGTTGGTCCATAGGTGAGACGCAGATCATCGCCACGTCGATGTCCATGAACTCGGTGAACAGGCGAGGGATCTGGTGAAAGAAAGCCGGGGTAAAGAGCGCCGATTTTTCGGCAATGAGCTTGCGGTCGAACGGGCTGGCGAACATCGACTCCCACTGAATGACATCGCGGCAGTCCTCACGGAAAATTGAGGACGCGCTGGCATCGAGGGGTAGGAGAGCACTCATGCGAAGTTGGCTGAGCCCGCCGCTGGAAGCCCGGTTCGCCACCGCGTGGAGCAGGGCAGGGGGCTGACCAATCGCGCTACCAAAGATGACGAAGCTCTCGTCGGGAATGAGCGAAACCGCTTCCTCCGGAGTGCGGAGCTTGCGCGCGTAGTTCTCCTTGCTGGGGGTCGACATGCTGAGCGGTACCTCGTGTTTCAATCTCGTCGGGTGAGTGACAAGAATAACCCCGCTCACGAAGTCGCCCAATTGTTTTCCAACGTCTCTGGGCCTTCGGTCTCAGGAATCCCGCCTCGTCCAGGGGCATCTGTGGGGGCTATCACCTAGGGTCTGAGCCAACAGCGGGCCGGTTATTACGGGGCGGCCAGGCGCCGCGCGCAGGGGTCCTTGTTGAGTTTTGGCCTCGGACTGAATCGACAGGAAACCCACTCATGGCGGAAGCGAACCCACTATTGATCGAACGCGAGGACGGCGTTCTGACCCTCACCAACAATGATCCACCCATCAACCGGATGAGCTTCGAATATATGGACGCGCTCGAAGCAGCGGTTCACGACGCAGCGAGCGATCCCGACGTACGCGTGTTGGTTTTTACGGCGGCGGGGGAAAAAGACTTTTCGGTGGGGATGGATCTGAAACAACTGCAATCGGGTTCGGCGGCGCGCGGGGGTTCGGAAGCCGTCTTCGACCAGCGACTGCGGGTACTGGCCGCCATCGAAAACATGGAAAAGCCCTCGATCGCGACCCTCTTTGGCTATTGCCTGGGGGGTGGTTTGGAACTTCCCCTGGCCTGCCATTTTCGCCTGGCTGCCGCCGAAGGCGCGAAAATCGGGCTACCCGAATTGGATTTGGGGGCGGTGCCGGCGTGGGGGGGCACCGCGCGGTTGACCCGCTGCGTGGGTCGCGATGCCGCGCTCGACTTGATTCTTCGCGCGAAGAAGATCGACGGGAACGAAGCCCTACGAATCGGTCTCGTCCACGAAGTTCATCCGCTCGCGGAGCTGAAGGAAGCCGCCCGGGCCCTGGCTCGAGAACTCGCCGGGATGCCCCCGATTGCAGTAGCCGGGGTTCTTCGCTGCGTAGTTGGAGCGGGGGAGGCTTCTCTCGACGAAGCTCTGGCGGCCGAGCGTGCAGCGGTTCTGCGGTGTGGCCGAACCCGGGACCAGGTGGAAGGCATGATGGCCTTCATGGAGAAGCGCCGACCGGTCTTTACCGGCGAGTAGGGCAGCTTGGGGGGGGCACCCAGGACACCCAGGCGAGGGTCACGTGCTGGACAAGAGAAAACTTCTTGATGCGGTGCGGGCGCGAGTTGCCGGGCAACTCGACGCCCTGTTGAAATCCCAGCAAAGTAGCCAGGCGGGTGCGACCCACGAGGAAACCCGGGCCGAAGATCCGAAGGACACGCGAGCCACCGAGGCATCTTATCTCGCCCGAGGATTGGCCGATCGTGTGGAGCAACTTCGAGGCGAACTCGATCGGCTTCGTGCGTTGGATCTCCCGGACTTTGGCGCGGAATCCTCCATCGGACTCGGGGCGCTTGTCCGGGTGGAGGAAGAACAAGGGGAGGACGGAGAGACCGAGGGGCAAGGCGGGTCGATGACATACTTCCTTCTCCCCGCTGGCGGGGGCGAATCCCTCGTCGCATCACGCACCGAAGTGCGCGTTCTTTCTCCCTCTTCCCCGCTCGGCCGCAAACTGCTGGGCTTGGAGGTGGGCGATGAATTCGGATTGGATCTGCCCCGAGGCCGAGTCGTGCTCTCTGTGGTCGAAATTGCTTGAAATCCCTGTCCCCAATTCCTGTCTCAAACAATCCATTTAGCCTATCGTGAAGCTTTCAACCCAGCCTCACGGAGAACCCCATGCTGACGCTTCACTTTGCCCCCAATTCTCGCGCCGGAAGAATCGTTTGGCTCCTCGAAGAACTGGGGCTCGAGTACGACCTGAACCGCATGGACTTTCATCCCAAGGATCTGAAATCCGACGCCCATCGCGCGCGTCATCCCCTGGGTCGGGTTCCGGTGCTGGACGACGGCGATATTCGAATCTGGGAGTCCGGGGCTATCGTGGAGTACATCTTGGCTCGATACACCGACGGTGCGCTCAAGCCCGCTGTGGACTCCCCGCTCTTCCCGCAGTATCTCCAGTGGTTCCACTACTGCGAGGGCATGGTGATGCCGCCCATGAACACGATCGTCGTGCAGACGATCTTGCTTCCGCCGGAACGGCAGAGCAAGGAAGCGCTCGACCAGGCCACCCGGCTTCTCACCCGGGCTCTCGCGCCCATCAATGAAACGCTTGAGGGCAAGGACTATCTGATCGGCGATTTTTCGGCGGCGGACGTGATGCTCGGTCATTCGTGTTTCATGAGCAATCGCTTTGGGTGCGTGGGCGAGGAGTTGACCCATCTGCGCGCATACGTCGAGCGCATTGAGGCCCGGCCCTGCTTTCAGAAAGCCATCAACACCTGAGACGCGGCCGCGTCGCTAGAACCAGGGTATATCGGCGGCGTGGTGCTGCGTCGCGTTCGATTGCAAGTTGGATTCCGAGCCCAAGCTCAATGGAGACCTTTGATTCGATTCAAAAAGATCGAGGGGGCCACCGCAGTCGCAATCGAAGCCAATTCCTCTCCCGCGAAGGCGGGCTCTCGACTCCGAACCCAAGGCAAGGGATGCGAACTCGACTTTTGAACTCGCAACGAACCGGCATGGCTCGCTGCTTCATTTGGGCATTCCTGCTTGGGTGGGCCTTGGGTTGCGCGCCTCCGCCACCCGCCGGTCCGCCCAATATCCTGCTGATCGTGGTGGATACCTTGCGCGCCGATCACGTTGGCCTGTACGGCCATGAGCGCGAAACTACGCCGAACCTCGACCGCTTGGCTGCAGACGGCAGTTTTTTCCGTCGTGCCTACGCGCAGTCGAGTTGGACCCTGCCTTCCATGACCAGCCTGCTTACCGGATTGCTTCCGCACCGGCACGGAGTGGGTCGCGATCCCGACGTAGCTCGGCGCTTCGGGCGGCTCGCCCCGGAAATTCCGACCCTAGCCGAGCAACTTCTGGCGGTCGGTTACGCGACCGGGGCCATCGTGAACAATGTATTCCTGGCACCCGAGTTCGGACTTCAGCGCGGCTTTGGGGAAGATTACGATTACCGGGGGGCGAGCAAAGCATCCATTCGCTCGGCGGAAGAATCGGTGGACGCGGCGCTTGCCTGGATCCAACCTTCAAGGCATCCGTATTTTCTGCTTCTGCATTTCATGGAGCCCCACCTCTTTTATGACCCCGCACCCCAGGTGCGGGGGACCTTCACCGGCGATGGGCAACCGCCGATCCCTGTTCCATTCGGAAGTGACCGCGCGATTCGGGTGTTGAAGAAGTCCCGGCCCGGACCCGCGAGCGAAGAACTCGAGTACTTGAAAAGGCTCTACGACGAGGAGATTCTGGCGGTGGATCGAGCCATGGGCCGGCTCTTCGAAGAACTCGAGAAGCGGTCCGATTGGGAGAATACCGTGGTCATCGTCACCGCGGACCACGGCGAGGAGTTCTTCGATCACGGAGGCTTCGAGCATGGTCACACCCTGTACGGCGAGTTGACTCGGGTGCCCCTGGTGGTGCATGGGCCGGGCTTTGACCTAGGAGAAATCGAAGGGGTCGTGGAGCACGTCGATCTCAGTCGAGGGATCCTGGGATTGGCAGGCGTTCCCAGCGACAAGGAGTTGGACGGGGATGACATCTTTTCAACGATCAAGCGTGGCGAGATGCTCGAGCCGGGCACCAGTGTTTCGGAAAACACGCTCTACGGACCGCCGCGTCTTTCCTACCTCGACGGGGATTATCGAATGCATCTGCTGCCCGGGCGAAAAAGGGTGGAGATCTGGAAACTGAATGCGGACGGACTCGAGGTTCGGCGCCTGGTGCCTCCGGAATCGAACCGCGAGATTGAACGCATGAAGCTCGCCTTGGCGGCAAGACGGGGTGACCTGTCCGCGAGCGCCGTCGCGGAGGGCCCCGAACTTTCCGAGAAAGAGCTCTCTCAACTGATGGCTCTCGGCTATTTGAACGAGGAATGAAGAAACTCGAAGACTCTGGCGCGGTAAACCCGAGTCCATTGCGATTCAGAGATTTTGCGGGTCAATTGGGTTTGGGAATACCGTCATGAGCGGCGTTGGCTAGGGGCCGGCTTCGCGAAGAAATTTCTTCCAGCGAAAGGGCGCGGCCATCACGGCGAGGTAGCCGCCCGGAAAGTTGGGAAGATCTGCGATTCCCGTGTAAACCGGAGGCTCGCGATCCTCAGGCAGCCAGCGGGTTCCGAATACGATGTCCCAGAAAATCAGGTTGCCCCCATAGTTGTGATTGGCCTCGAGGGTGACGGGGGAGTGATGCCAACGGTGCAGTTCCGCCATGCTGAAGATCCAGTTCAGCGCACCCAAGCGACAGGGCAGATTGGCGTGTTGGTAGACGCCGTGCACCGCCGAGAAGATCAGCATCAGGGCCAGCACTCGTCCATCGGCCCCCAGCGCCGCCAGGGGGATTAGCTTCCCCGGGCCCACCAGAAGGATGTCCGCGGGGTGAAAGCGTAGGGCGTTGAGCCAATAGAGCCGAGCCGCGCTGTGGTGAGGAGCGTGAAAACGCCAAAGCCAGGGAACCTCGTGCATAACCCGGTGGCACGTATACTCCACGAGTTCGGCGAGAATCAGCGCGGGAACGAGTTGCAGGGCCAGGGGCCACGCGTTGGGCCAGATCGTCGCGCCATAATTCGCCGAGGCCCACGCCGCAACGCCGACGGATCCCGCAAGAATCAGCGGCTGGGCTCCGAGATTGACCACGCCGTTGGTCACGGCCAGCGCGACGTCGGTCCGAACGTCCCCGTGCGAGCGCGACCATTCCCGGTGCAGGGGAAAAACGCGCTCAAGAAGTGCGATCCATAAATAGGAGGCCAGAATGATCCAACCGGTCACGACCTCGGGGGAGTCGCCTCGGTTCATCAGCGCAATTCCACCTCCCACCGAGGCAGTGATGGCTAGGGGGAAAGCCATTCGTGCGACCCATCCATTTATTCTTTCATACACATGGAAACTGTAGCGACTCGCCGGTGTAAAATTGTCCTACTATCCAGGCTTCGATCGGTGAGGGCCCAGCCATCCGCTCGAGCGCCTGTATGCCCCTTTTTTCCATATTGATCGGCTTTTTAGCCACATTGATCAACATTTTCTTTCGTCGTTAAGCCCGAATCCCAGGAGATATTTCATGCCCGCTGCCTATATCATCGACGCCGCTCGTACGCCCCGGGGAGTCGGCAAGCCCGGTAAGGGTTCGCTTTCGGAGATCCATCCTCAGCGGTTGCTTGGCAGTCTGCTCGCGTCCTTGCGCGATCGGAACGATCTCAATACCGCGGATGTGGACGATGTGGTGATCGGCTGTAGCTCCCAGATAGGAAAACAGGGAGCGTGTGTGGGGCGAATGGGTGTGCTGGATGCCGGTTGGGAAACGGCAGCTCCGGCGTTCACCCTCGATCGCTTCTGCGGTTCGGGGATCACGGCTGTCAATCTGGGAGCTGCCAATATCATGAGCGGGATGGCGGACCTGGTGGTGGCCGGGGGCGTCGAGATGATGTCGTATACCGGGTCGGTGCAGCAGCCCGTGGCCGTGGCCACCATGGATATGGGGAATACGCACCTGCGAGGCCTTCATCCCCAACCCCACCAAGGAATCTGCGCGGACATGATCGCGACTCTCGAGGGCGTGGGCAGAAAAGAAGTCGATGAACTCGGCTGCGAGAGCCAGCGCCGGGCGAAGATTGCCATGGACGAAGGCCGCTTCGACAACAGCGTTGTTCCGGTTCTTCACGACAACGGCGAAGTCGCCCTGGCCAGAGACGAGTTTCCGCGTCCGGGCACATCTATGGATACTCTGGCGAAGTTGCCCACAGTGTTTGATCAATTCATGGAATTGCCCATTGACGCCACGGGCGAAACATTTGCCCAACTCGTGGCGAGAGCCTACCCCGACTTGGAGATCAACCACGTCCACCACGCGGGCAACAGTTCGGGTGTGGTCGACGGCGCTGGGGGGTTGCTTCTTGCCTCAGAGGACTATGTCGAGAGAAAGGGCCTTACTCCCCGCGCCAAGATAGTCGCGATGGCGACAACCGGCGGGAGCCCGACCCTGATGCTCAACGAACCCGGCCCCGCAGCCCGCAAGGTCTGTAAGAAGGCCGGCATGACGCTTTCCGATATCGATCTCTTCGAAGTCAACGAGGCATTCGCGGTGGTCGCCTACAAGTTCATGCGCGACCTCGATATCGATCCCGCAATCTGCAATGTGAATGGAGGCGCGATCGCGCTGGGTCATCCCATTGCGGCCACGGGATCGATGTTGATCGGCACCGCGTTGGACGAAATCGAACGCCGAGGTGATTCGACGGCGCTGATCACCATGTGCACCGGAGGCGGCATGGCGCCGGCGGTGATCATCGAGCGCGTGTAGCGGTTTTGTTGCCGAAGCGATTTTTGGATCGAAAGAATTTTTCTTTTCGGAGACCTTTGCCGCGGGTACGTGCCCCCACGACGAAATAGGAGGCACGAAGCCCCCCGGTGATAAACGTGTTTTTCTTTTTCGTCGCCAAGGAATGAATTCATGACGCTCAAGCTGGGCCTGATCCTGGGCTACTCGGGACCCGAACTTAAAATCCCATTGGCGACGGTGAAACTTGCCGAGCGCCTGGGTTACGACGCGGTCTTCACCGCAGAAGCCTACGGCTCGGATGCCATCACTCCCCTGGCCTGGATCGCGGCGCAAACCGATCGGATTCGGTTGGGGACCGCGGTGATTCAGTTGGCCGGTCGGACACCGGCAATGGCGGCCATGCAGATCGGAACCCTCGACGCCCTGGCTCCGGGGCGGGCCATCTGCGGGATCGGAGTTTCGGGGCCGCAAATTGTTGAGGGTTGGTACGGACAGCCCTGGGGCCGTCCGTATTGGCGAATTCGTGACTACGTGACCATCATGCGTAAGATTTTTCGCCGCGAAGGCCCGGTTTCCCATGACGGACGCGAAATTTCTCTCCCCTATACGGGTGAAGGCGCCCTGGGGATCGGCAAGCCCCTGCAGTCTATTCTTCATATGAATCCCGATATTCCCATTTGGCTCGGAACCGGAACCGAGACCAATGTGCGCCTCACCGCAGAAATTGCCGATGGCTGGATTCCGCTTAATTTCGTGCCGGGCAGCCTGGAATCGTATCGGACCCACATCGAGGAAGGCTTTGCTCGGGCGGGCGGTGGAAAGTCGTGGGGGGATTTCGAGATTCGTCCCATGGTGAGCGTTGTGGTTACCGATGACATTCGTTCGGCGCTGCAAATGCCCAAACCCAATGTCGCTCTCTATGTAGGAGGCATGGGACACAAAGACAAGAATTTCCACAAAGACATGATGGTGCGCCGCGGGTACGGGGAAGCGGCCGAGCGAATCCAGGAACTCTACTTGAGCGGGCGAAAGGCAGAGGCCGCCGAAGCGGTTCCCGACGAATATATCGACGAAGGCGGTCTGGTGGGGCCGCGCCAACGGATCCGTGAACGCTTCGCCGACTGGGCGGAATCGGGTGCTACCGGTCTCACCGTCTGGGCTTCAAGCGACGAGGGGATCGAGTTGCTCGCCGAATTGGCTCGCGAGCAGACGTAGAGCCGATCGGGTTTTCCAGATCCACCCATTGGCGATCGTACCCCAGGCGAAATCAATCCAGGCGAGCCGACGGACGAAGCTTGATCACCGTGAGTACTCTCCTGACGGGTCTGGCTCATCGCATCGAGGAGGTACCGCTTTGCGGCGAATCGCACGTAGAGTCAGTCCAGTTGGGAGCCCGTCTGGTCGGAAACAAAGCTGACCAGAATCGCGGTCAGTAGCCCCGTGGCAGCCATGGCGAAAAACGCGCCGCTAAAACCGTAGATGGCCTCGACCCCGAGAATGATCTGGCCGCAGAAGGCGCCCCCGAGGTGGCCGAAACCATCGCTCAATGAGACTCCCGTAGCCCGCACCGAGGTCGGGAAATTTTCTCCGGTAATGGTATAGAGAATTGGAATGACGAATCCGATTGTGAAAGAAGCCAGAAATCCCAGTAGCGGAATTGTACTTGGCGACGCGTAGATGCCGATTCCTGCAAGAGTGAAGGCCCAGACAATCGCGAGTAGAGCTACAGCCCGGCGCCGGTCGATCCGGTCGCTGGTGTAGACCGCCGCAATGGCGCCGCTCACGAAACCCAGCCCCGTTACCGAAAGCGACGCGATGCTCTGTGCGAGGCTGAAGCCATGCTTGGCGAAGAGTTCGGGGGCCAGAGTGAGCCAGGCGTAATTTCCGACGTAATAGATGAACCAGATGATTGCCAAAAGAATCAGGCGCCCGAGAATGGGCGGTTTGAGAAGATCCCCCAGGTGGACGTAATGGTCGGGTTCTGCTTGGGGTTCGACGCACTCGGGCGCGTCGAGGGAGTGGCCGAGTGACTTTTCGGCAAAGGTCTCGGCGGCGAGTGTCGCCGCCTCGGCGTCTTCCAGGCGACCTTGCGCCACCAGCCAGTGAATAGAATCGGGCAGGCTCCGGCGCATGAAACCGATCAACAGCCCACCCAGGGCTCCAGCCACGAAGAGGGCACGCCAGCCCCAGTCGTAGTTCGGCACGATTTGCAGGGCCACCAGGGGCACTGCGGCCAACCCGGCAAACGCGCAAACAATTGTCCAACTCGTGTAGCGGCCGCGCAGGGGGGCGGGCGAAACCTCGGCCATATAGGTCGTCACCAGGGCGATTTCCGCGCCGATTCCCATCCCCGAGATGAAGCGCCAGAAGATTAGCCAGTTGAGGCTGGGGCTGGTGGCGGAGAGCAGAGAGCCGACGGAAAATGCCGCCACAGAAAGGAAGAGGCTGACCCGCCGTCCATAGCGGTCACTAATCCGGCTGTCGAGAATCGAGCCCAGGATATAGCCGATCAATCCGCTGGTAATCGACCATGAAGCCATTTCGGCCGAGACGTTGAACTGCTTGGAGAGGGTGGGGAGTGCGAAACCAATGGTCACGATGTCGAAGTAGGCGAAAAAAAACCCGGCGCCCACGATGGCGAGAACCGAGCGCGGGTAGGGCCAAATTGGAATACGATCCAGGCGAGCGAGGAGCATCGCACCAGACTGAGGCGAGTGAGTCACCCGGATGAACTCCTTCTAGAGCGTCGAGTAGGACGTTAAGGACAAGAAAAGTTTGACCGAAATTCTCCGCTCGGCCATCAATGGGTAGACGATTGCGGACCGACGATACCCGAGAAGGTCGCCGCGGCCCCGGGTTTCCTGAAAACTCGCGGCCCCGGCCCTCGTTTCCCAGCGCGAGGCTGCCTGGGGAGGTGTCAGAAGAAACGCGTCGCCTCTTTGGGCGACATCGCTGATCAGGTGGGCGGGGCCGACGACAGCGCGCCGAACTCGGAGGAAAGGTCGGGTGGGGAGGCCGGGTGCGCGGAGGCTTGAGGAGCACCCAGTAGGTAGAACGTGGGCACGACAAAGAGCGTGAAGAGCGTGCCGACGAGCATTCCGGCGGCGATCATCAGCCCGATACTGAAGCGGCTATTGGCCCCGGCACCCGAAGCGACGAGCAGGGGAACCACGCCGAGTACCGTGGCTGCGGTGGTCATCAAAATTGGGCGCAGCCGGAGGGAGGCGGCTTCGAGTACGGCTTCGCGCCGGTCCATCCCCTTGGCGACTTGATGGTTCGCAAAGTCGACGATCAGAATCCCGTGCTTGCTGATCAGTCCGATCAAAGTCAGCAAGCCAATCTGCGTATAGATGTTCAAGGTTGCCGCGCCCAGGGCCAGGGTTGCTACGGCACCGAAGATCGACATGGGAACCGCGATGAGGACTACGAGGGGATCACGGAAGCTATTGAATTGAGCGGCAAGCACGAGGAAGATAACCGTGAGTGAGAGAGCGAAAAGAAACGCAAAGCTCGATCGCTCCTGAATGAAGCGCCGGCCCTCGCCTTCAAAGCCCGCACGATACCCGACCGGGGCTACTTCGTTCAGCGTTTTTTCAAGAAACTCAAGCCCCACGCCCAGGGAATTCGGGGGCATCATCATCCCCTGAATATTGGTGCTGTGGAGTTGCTGATATTGAGTCAGGGAATTGGGCTCGACCTTCTGCTCCAAGCTGACCAGAGTGGCCAGGGGTACGAGATTGCCCGAAGTAGTTCGGACGTAGAAGTTTTCGAGTTCCTTTTCGGTCAAGCGAAAATCGGGAGAGGCTTGGGGAATGACTTTGTAGCTTCGCCCTTCCATGGTGAATCGGTTGACCTCGGCTTCACCCAGCATGATGGACAGAGTATCGCCGATGGACTGCATGGAGATGCCCAGGCGTGCGGCCTTGGCGCGGTCGATATTGACTATCGTTTCGGGTCGCGTGAATTTGAGTGTCTTGCTCACGAAAAGGAACAATCCCGACTCTCGTGCCTTTTGCATCACCGCCTCGGCGACGGCATCAACTTGTTGGTAGTTTTCGTTGGAAGCAATGACAAAGTTGACGGGCAGTCCCGATTCCGCGCCCGGAAGCCTGGGGTCGGCGAAGGTGAACACCTCCAGTCCGCTAATCCGATTGAATTGGGGCTGCAGTTCTTGCATGATTTCGGCTTGACTGCGTTCCCTGTCATTCCAGTGAACGAGGGAAAGGCCGCCCATGACGAAGCGCTTGGAACTGACCTGCCAGGAATGCGCGACCTCGGGCACCTTTTTCCAGATGTCTACGATCTGGTCGAGAAAGTGGTCGATATAATCGAGGTTTGCGTATTGGGGGGCTGTCGCGATTACGGTAATTCCCCCCGAGTCTTCCTTGGGGGCGAGTTCTTCGCCCGAAAGTCCAAAGAGGATTGGGAGGCTCAATAGAATGGCCGCGCTAAAAAGCAACACTGCTCCTTGATTCGCCAGGCTGAGGGCCAGCGCCCCCCTGTAGGATTCCCTGAGCGAGTGGAAGCGCCGATCCAGCCAGTCAGAAAAACGAGTTTGGCTTTCGCGTTCGCGAAGGAGGTACGCGCACATCATGGGGCTCAGGGTCAGTGCCACAAACCCCGATACCAGCACGGCCCCGCCCAGCGTCAAGGCGAACTCGGTAAAGAGGGCGCCGGTGAGCCCGCCCAAGAATCCAATGGGCGCATAAACGGCCACCAAGGTCAGCGTCATGGCCACAACAGGTAGGGCCACCTGGCGAGCACCGCGAAGGGCCGCGTCGTATGGGGTCGCTCCCTCTTCGATGTGGCGATGGACATTTTCCACCACCACGATTGCATCGTCCACCACGAGCCCAATGGCGATCACCATGGCGAGGAGAGTCAAGAGGTTGATGGAGAAGCCCATTCCGTACATGAAGAAGAGCCCGCCGATCAGGGAGAGGGGAATGGCGACGAGGGGAATGAATACAACGCGAAGAGAGCCCAGGAACAGATAGATGATGAAAATGACGATGACCGCCGCCTCAATCATGGTCAACATGACCCCGTCGAGGGCCTCGTTGATGTAGGTGGATGCGTCGAAGTCAACAAAAGCCTCGAGGTCTGCAGGCATCTGTCTCTGGAGTTCGGGGATTACGGCGTGAACTCTTTCGGCCACTGCCAGGGGGTTGGCACCGGGAGATGGCTTGACGGCGATGAATACAGTCGGCCTACCACTGGAGAACGACGAGAACTCGATGTTCTGACCCGAGAGTTCCAGTTCCGCCACGTCACTCAGAATCACGCGCCGATCGCCCTCTTGCCGCACCACTATTTGCGAAAATTCCGAAGGCTCGGAGAGAGCAGTGTTGGCTTCGACACTGGTGAGAACCCAGACCCCCTCGGTGGTGCCGCTGGTGGAGATGTAGTTGTCTCGGCGCAGGGCATCACGGACGTCTTCGGCAGTGACGTTGTGGGCAACCATTTTCTCCGGATGCAGCCATACCCGCATGGCGAAGTTCTTGTTGCCCAGGAGTTCGGCCTCGCCGACTCCTTCGAGAGTTGTGAGAATGGGTTGTACCGATCGTGCGAGGTAGTCGTTGACCTGGGGAATGGAGAGCTCATCGCTGAAGAAAGCGATGTACATGAGCGCGTCTCCGGGGGCCTCATTGCTCACTATGGGGTCTTCAATTTCCTGGGGAAGTTCGTAGCGAGCCTCGTTGATCTTGGCGATGACGTCCGAGAGCACGCTGCGTGTATCCTCACCCAGGCGGAGGTGTAGCTCGATGGTCGAGCTGCCCGGCCGGGTGGTGGAGCTGAGGTAGTCGATGCCGTCTGCTTTGGCGAGATAGCGCTGGAGCGGTGTAGTGACAAAACCCAGTACCGTCCGCGCGCTGGCGCCTCGATAGAGGGTTCGAACGCTAATTATCCCGGTTTCGAGCTTGGGGTATTCGCGAACCTTCAACTCGCCGGCCGCTTGCAGGCCAAGGAGAAGCAGCATCAGGCTGGCGGCCGCCGAAAGAACGGGCCGCCTAATGAAAGTGTCGGTAAACGCCAAGTCTATTCTCTCTAGAAAATGACTTCTTCGTCGACTACGACCCGGGCACCGCGATACAGCTTATTCTGACCCGCGCTCACCACCCGATCGCCGGGCTCGATGCCCTTGAGAATGCTTGTCTGGCCGTTCCGGGTTTCGCCGGTCTCGACGATCTCCGAAGTGGCCGTGAGGACGCCGTCCGGCGCCTCGGTGATGAGATAAAGGGTGTTTCCATGCAGCGAGTATGTCACTGCGGTCTGAGGAACAGTGACGACATCTTTGCTTCCGCCCGGAAAAATTCGGAGCGTGGCGAACATTCCGGGTAGGATACCGTCGCCCTGAATGATTTTCGCCCGGGCATTGAGGTTGCGCGTACTGGGGTCGATCTGGGAATCAACCGCAGAAAGTCGAGCCTCGAAGATACGGTCCGGGAAAGCGTCGACCTGGAGTTCGATGCGTTGGCCCGGTCGCAGAAGAGGCGCACGCTGCCCGGGTAGGCTGAAGTCGATTTCGAGTTCGCTCAAATCCTGGAGCGTAGAGACGATCATTCCGGGCGAAACGAAGTCGCCGAGTTCGATCTGACGGATTCCGGCAACGCCTGCAAAAGGCGCCCGGATCCGTTTGTTGGCCAGGATGGCTTCGGTCTCGGCGAGGTCCGCGTGGGCACGGTCAAGGTTGGCTTTGGAGCGGTCGTAGTCCGAACGCGAGACTGATTTTTGTTCGAGCAGTTCCCGGTTGCGATCGAATTGCAGCCTCGCCAGATTGAGGATCGCTTGCTGGCTCCCCCGGCGGGCAGATTCCACGCGATCGTTGAGAACGATCATCAGTCGACCCGCTTCGACGGCCTCTCCAGACTCAAAATTGATCCGGACCACTTCGCCGCTTTCTTCCGAGCTGAGCCGGATTCCACGAATTGCCTTGATGGTGCCGACCGCAACCAGATAGTCGCTCCACCCCTCGACTTGGGCGAGGCTGGCCGCCACGGTGATGGGGGGACGTTCAAAAGAGGCATTCGCCAGCGCCGAAAATTGCGCGTACTTGTAGCCCCCGATGGAACCAAATATCCCGAGGAGAAGCAGAATAACGACGAGGTAGGCTTTCAAGAGCGAGCTCCAGCGGGTGAGGAAGAAGAGCCGATTGTTTTGTATTGAGCGCACATGTGGATCCGGTCTGCTGCCCCGAAAAATCCCTGTCCAGAACGCTATCCAGAAGAGTAGGAGGGCTTGGGGAAGCTCTCCAGCCCGGGTTTTGGGGACCGCTAGGTGTCTCTCCCTGCCCCACCGAGGGCCTCGGAAATTGGGGTATTCTGGTGGGATTCGGGGAACACTCGCATTTTGCAGTCGTCCCTTCCACTCCCGGTTGCGACCCTCCAATCAATCCCCGCCCCGCGAGGGGCTCAACCCCCTTCCCCTCTACCCCCCTTCCCCGTTCGTATCGTCGCTCGATCGCGTGGCGAAAGGAGAGTGCAATGAAAAATCGTCTCGAAGATGTAGCCTCGGTCCGTTCTGTGCTGGATGCGTACGTCGAAGGCAGTGGGGGTGACGTCGCTCGGCTTCGCTCGGCCTTTCACCCGGACGCCCGCATGAACGGGTATTTCTCGGGCAAGTTGGGAATTGGCTCCCCCGAGCCTTTTTTTTCCGAGGTGGCCAAATTAGACCCGGTGACGTCAACAGGGAAATACCATGCTGAGATCGAGAGCATCGAGGTGATGGGGGACGTGGCCACCGCCACGCTGGTGGAAACAGGTTTTATGGGCAGCGACTTCATCGATTTTTTCCATTTGATCCGTGTTGACGGCGAGTGGAAGATCATCAGCAAGACCTTCTACCAGGCCAGCTAAGGAATCCCTCTCGCTGCCGACTCTTTTGGGTGTAGGCTTCTGGGTTGAGGCTGCCTTGGTGAAGGCTGCGCGGAGTAGGGAATGCCTTGGGGTTGCCGAATAGGCTCCTTGGGTTTTCGATCAGCAGGGAAGGATATTGGCATGACCAATCTCGAAAAAGCAGCAGATCCCGAGGGCCAAGCCCTGTGGCATACCACCGCGTGCATTCTCTGCAGCATCAATTGCGGTTTGCAGGTGCGGATTGACAATGGAAATTTTCTCAAGATCAAGGGCGATCGAAACAATCCCCGCTCCCGGGGCTATACGTGCGAGAAGCCCGCAGGCCTGCGCTACTACCAGGCGAATCGCGATCGACTGACAAGCCCCTTGCGGCGTCGAGCGGACGGAACTTTCGAGGAAATCGACTGGGATACGGCGATTCGCGAAGTGGCTGAGCGCCTGGGCGGGATTCGCGATGAGCACGGGGGCGAGAAAATTCTCTACTACGGGGGGGGCGGCCAGGGCAACCACCTGGGCGGAGCGTATAGCGCTGCGACCCGTCGGGTCTTGGGCATGCGCTACGCCTCGAATGCCCTGGCCCAAGAAAAGACCGGAGAGTTTTGGGTCGAGGGCCAGATGTTCGGTGCCCGCCCCGAACCCGATTTCGAAAATGCCGAAGTCTCTGTCTTTATTGGCAAGAACCCCTGGCATTCCCACGGCTTCGAGCGGGCCCGGGTTACGCTTCGTGCGATTGCAAAGGACCCCAACCGATCGCTGATCGTGATGGACCCCAGGCGAACGGAAACCGCTGAACTGGCTGATTTCTTCTTTCAGGTGCGTCCGGGAACCGATGCTTTCGCGCTGGGCGCGATGCTGGGCGTCTTGGTCCAGGAGGGCCGCATCGATCAGGATTTCATGGCCCGCCACACCGCCGACGCCGGACCCCTGCTGCAACTCCTCTCCGAGGTCCCAGTGGCCGAGTATTGTCGGCGCGCCGACGTTCCCGAGGATCGGATTCGAGCGGCGGCTCGCCGGCTGGGGGAAGCCGAGAGCGTGGCGGTGCTCGAGGACCTGGGTATCGAGATGGCGCCCCACAGTACGTTGAATTCCTATCTCCAAAAGCTCCTCTATGTATTGACGGGTAATTTTGGTCGCCCGGGCACCATGAATATAGGTACTCATCTCGGCAAGCTCTTTGGTGAGTCCAAGACCGACCGGCGCACGCCGGTGGGTGGCCACCGCATCATTACTGGCTTGATCGCGTGCAACCACCTGGCGGATGAGATCCTCGGCGACCACCCCGACCGGTTTCGGGCGGCGCTGATCGAGAGCGGCAACCCGGCCCACTCCCTGGCCGACAGTGCCCGGATGCGCGAGGCCCTGGACGCTCTGGAATGCGTGGTCGTGATCGATGTGGCCATGACGGAGACGGCCCGGCGCGCGGACTATATCCTTCCGGGCTCTTCGCAATACGAGAAACCCGAAGCGACTTTTTTTGGTGGAGGTTTTCCCGATCATGTCTTCCAGATGCGGCATCCTCTTTTCGAGCCCGCCCCAGGGACGCTCCCCGAGCCCGAGATCCACAGCCGGCTGGTGGCCGCCTTGGGGGGGTACCTCTATGAGGATTTGACCGATCTGCGCTTGGCTGCCGAGTCAGGACTGCCAGCTTTCGGCTCGGCGTTTAGCGCTGCCTTGGCCGAGCGGCCCGAATGGGGGGGCATTGCGCCGGTGCTGCTCTACGAAACCTTGGGCCGCTCGCTGGGCGACAGTCTCGCGCCAGCGGCGCTCTTTTGGGCCGCCGCGCAGACGTGCGCAGCCCGCTACCCGGACTCGGTCCGGCGAGCGGGCTTCGTGGGGGAGGGCGCGCGTCTAGGCGATGCGCTCTTCGAAGCAATTATCACGCGACGCGAAGGCGTATTGATCACTTCCGATCCATACTCGGTGAGCTTTGATCGCCTCGAAACCAGTGAAGGCCGCATTCGACTCTTGATTCCCGAATTGTTGGAGGAGTTCAGCCTTCTGCGGGACGAAGAACCCGCACCGGCTTCATCCGATTTCCCGTTCATCCTGGCGGCTGGCGAGCGGCGCGGGACTACGGCGAATACCATCTTTCGCGATCCCGGTTGGCGGAAGAAGGACAGCGAGGGAGCTCTACGGATCTGCCCAGCGGATGCCGAGGAACTGGGTATCGCAAACGGAGGCCGGGTTCGAATCACCACCAAGCGGGCCCGAGCCGAAGCAGTCGCAGAAATCACCGATACCCTTCGGCCAGGACACGTCACCCTGCCCAATGGCTTGGGCCTGGGCTATCCGGACAAAGACGGCCAGCGTACCGTTCACGGGGTTGCGCCCAATGAACTCACGGTTTCGGAGGATCGCGATTGGCTGGCCGGAACCCCCTGGCATAAGCACGTCCGGGCGCGTATCGAGGCCTTGTAGCCGGGATCGATGCGTTTGGGTGCAACCGGAGCGCACGATTCAGCCGCCCGGCATTCCATGACGGGCGAGGCCGCCATCCGGATGCACTGCGATTTCCGGTAAGCCTTTCGCGCTTCCCCGTCATCCCGCGATGACTCGCCCGACTCAAGCGAGTTCCCACCGATTCGGGGCTTGTCGAGGGTGCAAGCCCCTGGTTTTCTCAGGGTCTCAAAATCATCGACAGCACACTCGCGGCCCCTCTTTTTTTCTTAACGCCGCTGAATGAGCCTTGCAAACTCGGCTCTCGCCCATGTGGGGCCAAGTGCCTCGAGACCCGCTGTCCCCATCGAAATTATGACGATGGGGTAAGGCCAAAGGCTAGTTTTTGGCCCTAGAAAACCCGGACTCGAATAAATGTAATCTCCTCCGAGTTCTCTGAGTTGCCGGCTGGTTGCATCCACTAATCGCAGACCATTCTGGTGAACTACCGAAGGCTTTCCGTTTTTCTCACCACTGAGTGTTTCGCCCTAGTTCGGCGCGTCCTAAGTGCGCTTAAGGCGCCTGTCGGAGTGTAATCCTCAGAAAGCCTTCATGCCGCTCGGGTATTACTTCTAGGTCATTTTGTTTCTGTGGGATGGGTCTTTAGCCCTCACACAGAATACGGATAGCAGTACGAATACCAATCCGAATACCAACCCGAATACCAACCTTAGAGGTAAGAAAAATGATCGGAAGCGGCGTGCTTTCTCGAATTACAACGTTTGCAGCCTTTGTTGCTGTTTGGGCTTTGACTTTCTCATTGGCATTCTGGGCGATGTCCCGTCCTGCCTCCGCGCAGGCCACGGCGAATGCTTCGCCAAGTGGCGACCTTGCTCCGACTCTTGAAGATATGGATTTCATCTTCAAGCAGATTCGGATTTCAGAGCGTCACGTAGCGGGTGAAGAGCTCGCCGACATTCTGCCGAATTCAAGTATTCCGTGGGGTCTGCGGACTGTCGACGGGAAATTCAACAATCTTCTCCCCGGACAGGAAAACTTCGGCCGCGCCGATGAACCGTTCATTACCAACGTGGAGCGCATTTTTCCCGCCGGTCAAGAC
>LWDU01000120.1_pt1 | contig 26136 bp, 26 predicted proteins | sample 727161 | NCBI WGS metagenome assembly LWDU01 (sample SAMN04566230, study PRJNA314399) | hydrothermal vent metagenome | isolation source: deep sea hydrothermal plume seawater | place: Mexico: Gulf of California, Guaymas Basin | collected 2004-07-11
TTTTATTTGACTCAAATTATCAGATTGTATCAATAGGACAGAAGGAGTTTACTCAATTTTTCCCCAACTCTGGATGGGTTGAGCATGACCCAGAAGAGATCTGGCTTTCCACTCTAGAGAGTTGTCATTCTGCAATTTCAAAGGCAAAAATATCTCCAGATCAGATAGCTTCGATAGGAATAACCAATCAGCGTGAAACTACCGTTGTTTGGGATAAAGAAACCGGAAAACCGATCTATAATGCAATCGTCTGGCAGGATCGTAGAACTTCAGAAGAATGTCAAAACCTTCGCGAGCTTGGTCACGAGTCAGTTGTTACAAAAAAAACAGGACTTTTGCTTGACCCATATTTTTGTGCCACTAAAATTGCCTGGATTCTAGACAATGTACCCGGTGCACGTAAAAAAGCCAAAGACGGAATGCTTGCATTTGGCACAATTGATAGCTTTTTATTGTGGCGCCTTAGTGGCACAAAGGTTCATTCAACTGACGCCACTAACGCCTCCAGAACGCTTTTGTACAATATCCATGATGGATGCTGGGATGAGGAACTGCTGAGTCTATTTAAAATACCGAAGTCAATGCTACCAATGGTCTGTGATAGTGCCGCAGAATTTGGATATACAGATAAAAAAATATTTTCAGCTCAGTTACCAATATCGAGTTTGATCGGGGATCAACATTCTGCTCTCGTGGGTCAAGCCTGCTTTGAGCCTGGAATGATTAAATCAACCTATGGTACTGGCTGTTTTGCCTTAATAAATACTGGTGAAATAGCTGTAACATCAAGCAACAAATTATTAACTACTATAGCCTTTCAACTCGACAACAAGCCTTGCTATGCCCTGGAAGGTTCGATTTTTGTCGCAGGCGCTGCTGTGCAGTGGCTTCGAGATAATTTGAAATTCATTAAAACTGCAGATCAATCTGAAAAGCTTGCACTGCAAGCGGATCCACATCAGGATGTCTATCTGGTACCAGCATTTGTTGGCCTTGGTGCTCCTTACTGGGATCCAGATTGTCGTGGTGCATTATACGGGTTAACAAGAAATACTGGCGCCGCTGAAATTACTAAAGCAGCTCTAGAGTCAGTCTGTTATCAAACCTCTGACTTGTTAGTCGCGATAGAAAAGGATTGGCAAAGTAATAAGACTAATATTATTAGAGTTGATGGCGGGATGGCTGCATCAGACTGGACAATGCAAATGCTTTCAAATATATTAAATATGCCAGTCGATCGTCCAACAAATCTAGAAACAACAGCCTTAGGGGCGGCATATTTAGCAGGAATGCAGGTTGGCTTCTATCCATCACCTCAAGATTTTGCAAAATCTTGGATCTCAGATAAACGTTTTATTTCTGAAATGTCTGATGATGTTAGACAAAAAAAGCTTGGGGGTTGGAAAGATGCGGTTAAACGAACCCTGAGCTCACAATAAATTATCTACCCTCCCTCGCAGATATATTCAGACTTTGAAGCCATAGGGGAGCCCCTCTCGTACTCGGCTATATATTAATTAACTCTCCCTCACACATCAAACGAAATTTGGACTATGTTGCAACTCAATTTGAGCTTCTAATTTAGATTTTAAACCCAGCACCAGCTTTCGGCAAAGAGAACCCGAAACGGACCCAATGCATCGTTAATATAGACAACAAAGAGCACAGTGCCATACCAATTGCCAATGGGAAGATATTGGTGCTCAGACTCATCCCTATCAGGCCTCCAATGGGGATAGATATCAGCATGGAGCCAGCACCAATAAATGAGGCTCCGATACCAGCCGTCCTTCCTAACGGCTCCATGGCCAACGCATTAAGGTTGCCAAATTGGAAGCCGATGCCAGAAAAGATAATTAACAAAAACGCCATCAAATGCATTAAAGGCGGAATTCCATTATAAGACTGGGCATAGAGATACAAACCCATAGAGCCAAAAAATACCAAAACGTTTGTCACCTGAACTAAGCGAAACATCCCCCACTTGATAACCAGTTTGGCATTAATTAAAGAAGAAACAAGGTTGGGGAGCACTAGGGCGCCAAAGTAGACAGGAAATACCTCACCAACTTGATAAATTCCTTGAAACAGCCATTGGCTTGAACTCAAATAACCCAAAAAACCACCAAAAATAAAACCGCTTACTATTGTATAACCACACGATATTCGATTGGTTAGAATGCTAATAAAAGAGTGCCACAACGACTTCATTTGTATTGAACTGCGATTATCTACCAAAAGAGTTTCGTCAAGCCTTAGACGCACCCACAGGCACAAGGTAATAGCAGTAACAATGTACATCGCAAAAATAACCTGCCAAGGCCCCAGCCAAAGCAATACTTGACCCAACATTGGGGCTAGGATAGGGACAATCATAAAGATTGTTGTCACAAAAGACATAATTCTAGCCATAGGGCGGCCACTGTAACAGTCTCGCACCAATGCTGCTACCATTATTCTAGGGCCTGAAACCCCAATACCCTGAATAAAACGCCCCAACAAAGCCCACTCTAAAGATTGGGCGGCGATCGTTAACAAGCAACCCAATATAAATAAAATAATCCCTGCATAGATAATAGGTAAACGCCCAAAACGATCTGAAAGAGGCCCAAAAATAATATGGCCTAAGACAAAACCCACAAATAAAATGGTGATGATTAGTTGTATCTCACTACTAGAGGCGCCGAAGTCATTGGCCATAAAACCCAGGGATGGAAGAACAGCATCAATTGAAAGAGCCGTGATAGCCATTAAGGAGGCCATGAGAAAAACAAACTCAACCTTACTGATACGCAAAGATTTCAACATAGAATGTGGTAAAGAAAGACTAGATTGCACATCATACCATTATCAAACCTCCCTCATATATCAGACGAAATTTAACCTTATTCGCCTTATGGAATATACTGGAGTTCAAATTGAAATATAATCCTAGTGTGAAAACAAAAATAACTGGCTTTCATCTAGACGAAGATAATCAATGGGTAGCGGATTTATCTTGTGGTCACACTCAGCATTTCAGGCATAACCCACCTTGGCAACAACGAGAATGGGTATTATCAGTTAATCGACGCAATGATTTCATAGGGTTTGAATTGGAGTGTAAGACATGCAAGGTTGAGCATGACTTGCATTAAGACTGAGATTACCAAGATTCGTAATTAAACCCCATAACACATCAAACGAACTTTGGACTTTTATCCTTATTTACACAAATAAATCAAAAACTATAAAAAATATTTTCTCTCTTTTTTACTTGCAATTATCGAATTGTGGTACAAAATATAGCTTAGTTTTTTAACAAAAAAATAGTGTAATAATTATGAGTTGGTGGACAACAGTTTTAGGTGGGGCACTAGGTTATATGCTTGGTGGGCCGCTAGGTGCGATGCTTGGTGTGGCATTCGCTGGTAATTTTTCTAAGGGCAAGTCCAATTTTGGTGGATTCTCTAAAGATTATCGTTCGGGCGATCAGCAGCGCGTTCAAGCAGCATTTTTTAGTAGTGTATTTTCAGTTATGGGATATATTGCCAAAGCCGATGGCAAGGTATCAAAGTCTGAAATTCTCTTAGCACAGCAAGTTATGCAACATATGCAATTATCAGACGATATGCAAAAAGTTGCAAAAGAGCTCTTTAACCAAGGCAAACACAAAGAATTCAATATAGACGAAGTGCTTGAACAGTTCCGTACTGAAAGTCATAGGCGTACACACTTATTACGTATGTTTTTAGAGATTCAAATCCAAGTCACTTATGCTGATGGCGTGTTTGACGATAAAGAACATGATGCACTTAAATATATCGCGCAAAAACTACACTTTCCTATTCATGAGCTAGAGAACAATACTAATCAACTAACAATTAATGATGCCTATGTTATATTGGGTGTGGATAAAAGCCTAACTGATAAAGAGCTCAAACGAGCTTATCGCCGATTGTTATCTCAGCATCATCCAGATAAATTAGTTGCCAAAGGCTTGCCAGAGGAGATGAAAAAAATAGCCAATGAAAAAACCCAAGAAATCATTAGCGCTTATGAGTTAATTAAAAAGCACCGTGGCATGCGCTAATTTAGGTGCAATTAATTCAGGATGTGTTGTTGCAATACATCCCCTAAGTCTTTTCCCATAACTATCACAATGCTTTTTCTAGGCATCCGGTCAATTGTCATTGCTAGCCGGCTGTTGTTACACCCTTTATTATTGAGTCTATAGGCTGCGATGACATGCCCTTAAAGTATGGCACTATAGATTAGAGAGTTTATTCTCACGAATAAATGTGTATACACCAGATAGTACGATAATTGCAGCCCCACTCAATGTTTGTAAGTCTGGTCTTTCTGCGAGAATTATGGTCGCTAAAAGCATAACAAACACTAGTCGTGAGTAACGGAATGAAGAGATAACTGATGCATCTCCATTGCGAGTGGCAAGGACGATCGCGTAATAGCCAATTACTCCGACAAACGTGGCTGAGATTAAATGTATTATTTCAGTCGAAGAAGGCACAACCATGGCTGAATAGAAAGGCATGGCAATAAAACCTGAGATGCCACATGCAATAAACGCATACATGGAAACTGTAGTTGTTGAAATCTCAAAGCGCATAGCACGCGTAACTAAATCTCTTACTGCTAAAAACACGGTTGAAATAACTGCCAGAAGTGATGCCGGCATAAAGCTATCAAATCCTGGGCGCAAGATTAATAAAACTCCACAAAATCCAATCGTCACAGCAGTCCAGCGCCTCCAGCCAACCTTTTCTCCAAAAAATACTGCAGCTCCTATCGTAACCATTAGTGGGGTAGCCATTAAAATTGATGTTGCAGATGAGAGTGGCGTTAAGGCTATTGCTGAAACAAAGAACAATGCTGCAAACAGTTCACAAAATGTCCGAATGATTAGCGTCTTATTTAATAGATCTTTGTGCAAAATTGGTGCATGGGTCAGAAGTGCAGTGATGAAGAATACAGAAGCCCCACTAAAACCAAGAGTGATTAAAATCTGTGATACTGGTAAATGTAATGAAAGAAGCTTGATAAATAAATCTTCAAGAGCAAAGCCAGCCATGGCTAAAATCATGAATAAAATGCCTCTTAAGTTTTCCATTCCTTTCTCGTTGTCTGAATTACATTTGAATTTTAACGGGAGTTACGACTTATGGAACAATAAAGAACCTTTTTATTAAATAAAGTGGGGGCTCATACCACCCCATCAACTCAAATGACTACTACTAGGCTATGAGACTGTACGGGTCACCAGGTGACACGTACAAATAATAGTTTTATAATATTCCCAATTAAACTTTATAGTTAATAATGATGCAGATTGAACCAGCACTTAATCACACAATCTGCTTGCCATCCTCATACATCAAACGAAGTTTAGACTTTTAAAAGGCATAAATTGAAATATAATTCTAGTATGAATAAACTATCTCTTACTAAGTTGCTGGTTCTTGGAGGTTGCGCTTGAAAAATACTGAAAATATGCATCCCCATGTGTTTAATGCGCTTCATACTTCGGACCAAAAAGAACTAGAAGAGCTTTATAGAGTTTGGGCGACAAATTACGACCATGATGTTGTTGATGTAATAGGTTACGTTGGGCATTCAATTACAACAAACCTGTTAGTTAAATATTTACATAATACCAAAGCAAAAATACTTGATGCAGGTTGCGGTACCGGACTGGCAGGCGAATCACTCAACAAATTTTTTTATAACAATATTGTAGGTATAGATTTTTCTCAACCAATGCTGGATCAGGCCTCGAAAAAAAATATCTATAAGTCTTTATTTCAGGCTGATTTAACTAAGACTCTTGAGTTCGAGGATAATTCTTTTGATGCTATTGTTTGTGCTGGAACATTTACCTGTGGACATGTAGGGCCGAGGGCTCTTTTTGAGTTGATTCGAGTTAGCAAAGCTGGCGGGTATATTGTTTTTACTGTGCGTGAACAGGAATGGGATCTTTTGCCTTATGATAAAACTATAGTGGAGCTTGAAGAGAAACATTTATGGCACTGCCTAGAGCGCTTTTCTACAGAATATAATGTTGCTGAAGAAGTGAATTGCGAGTTATGTATTTATCAAGTTCATTGATTAGGAAATAATTTCAGTATCATAATGTAAGAAAAGGCCCATAATAAGAAAGATTATTTAATAAGTTAGTAGGTGATTGATATGAAAGTTCTAGAAGTTTTAGATGCCGAATTGGTGTTAGTAGATTTGGAAGTTAACCTAGGAGACAGGAAGCAGAATAGCCCAACACTATGTGCTAGATACAAAGGAAAAATTATTCCATTGAATACTCCTGATATGAGACCAATTCTCATGAAAGAAGATAATGCTATAGAGGATAAACCCCCTAACCCTTAAGGAGAATATATCTATATATCTTTATGGTATTTTCTTGTTGTAATATTGGCGTTTAAAAGGTGGCAATCAGCTCACCAAAATCAAACCCGCATCCCCAAAGAGTCAAAACATAAGTACAACAAACTAAAATTGGGATTTTTTTATCAAATATACTTATAATCTACGTCAATGGCCTCTACAACTTTATTAAGGTAATTCGTATTAAACAAAAAAAACAATGAAAATTAAGATTGCCATATTCCAATACAAAATGCGTGATGAATCGCCTTTAAAGAAAATCCAAAGACTAGAAGCTCAATTAAAGAAAAATGCAGATATCGATTTAATTGTGTGTCCTGAACTATTTTTATCAGGGTATGGAAGCTTTGAAAAAATTAAAGAATTTTGTGAAACTAGAAATGGCGAGTATGCAAAAGTGATAGGCTTACTTGCAAAAAAATATTCCACAGCCATCCTTTATGGTTATCCAGAAAAAAATAACAACACTCTCTTTAATTCAGCCCAGTTATTTGACAGTCAAGGAATATCAGTGGCGAATCATCGTAAAAAACTACTACCACCTACTGCAGATGAGTCAAAGATATTTAAACCAGGCGCTGAAAGTTCAATCATTAACATCAAGGGAATTAAAGCTGCAATCGTCATTTGTTACGAACTAGAATTTCCAGAGTTGATAAGACAATTAGCGCTGGATGGCGTTCAATTGATAATAACTCCAACCGGTCAATCTTCACATTGGCCTGCGGCAGCTCGATATACCTGCAGAAGTAGGGCATTCGAGAATGGAATTTTTGTTGTATACGCCAACTCTACCGGAACTCTTAACGGTATAAGCTTTATAGGTGAGAGCAAGATTATTGGTCCAGATGGGTTGGATATTATTAATGCCAAAAAAGGTGAAAAAGTTATAGTTGGTGAGATTAATACCAATGAGATTACATTAATACAGGATAAATTACCTTATTTAGATGATGCGAGAGAGCTCAATTAATTCTGTTTAATGTTGTATTGGCAGAGCTTTCTTTACTGTCTACGATATTATTAAAGGGTCGGTCAGAAATGCGGTATTGTTGAAGATTTAGTGTTAGAATTATAACAACCATACAGCAAATTAAAAGTCGGACTTTATAAGGAAAAAATAAATGCTATCCAAGCCATCAAAGAGAGATCTAAAACATAACAGAACTATAAACGGTAAGGGCTATAAAAGAGAGGACGGGCTTTGGGATATTGAAGTCTTTCTTATAGATAGCAAAACATACTCTTTTGAAAACATTCATAGAGGCTACATTAGTGCTGGTGAGCATCTCCATGATATGGCAGTGAGGTTGACCCTTGATGACGAGAAAAAGATTATTGATATAGAGGCAGTGATCAACGCATCACCTTACAATATTTGCCCTGAGGCAGTAAAAAATTGTCAACAATTAAAGGGTGAATATATGGTTGCAGGTTTCAATAGAAAGGTCATAAAGACTATGGGCGGTGTAAAAGGGTGTCGCCATATTACCGACCTATTGGCACATGCAGGTACGATCGCTTATCAAACATTATGGAAAGAGAAGGCCGGTGATAAGGCCAAAACGATAACTTTAGAGATCGCCAAATCAATAGAAAAAAAATTCGCAAACTCTTGTTATGCTTACAATAAGGATGGAGAGGTTTATAACCAGTATAAGGAAATATTAGTAAATAAGTTGGAGAAGAATTAATACCAAATAGTCGTCAATTCTATTTCGCCTAAGTATTAATTTACCTTGCCTCACACCAAATTGAATTTGGACTTTCCTGGGCATGCTAGCATCTATTGAAAGACTTTATAAATAAGATGAAACTTTTACTGATAGAATACTGCCGTCTAAATTACTTTGCCTTTACTTAATGGCTATATCTATCATTGCTGGCTCAACAGGACTTATAGGAAGAAACGTCCTTGAGGTGCTTTGTAACAAACAAGAGAGAGTTATAGCACTCACTCGTAGACCAATCCATGACTTACCTACAAATGTAAATCAGCTAATTCTTGATTTTGATTCTTTTGAAAAGAATGGCTCATTACCACCATGCAATCATGTATTCATTTGTCTTGGTACAACTATCAAAAAGGCTGGCAGCCAAGAAAACTTTCGAAAGGTTGACGTCGGATACTGTTTGAGCATTGCCAAAAAAGCCAAAGAGTCTGGCGCAGAAACACTGAGTCTCGTATCATGTATAGGGGCAGACAGTACTTCCAAAAACTTCTACCTAAAGACAAAGGGCGAGCTCGAAGAAGCCATTCAAGAGATTCAGTTTTCAGTGTTAAATATTTATAGACCAAGTTTTTTAGCCGGTCAACGCTCTGAAAAAAGACTTTCCGAAATAGTTTTATTAAAGTTTGCCAAAGTAATGGATTTTTTTCTTGTTGGCTCTGCAAGTAAATATAGAAGCGTTAAGGCAGAGTTATTAGCCAAAACTATGGTTTCAAGAGTTGATAGCAAGCCTGGGGTCAATTACTTCTACTTTGATGACCTTCTGAAATAAAGTAGTTATCATGAAGCATAGTCAATATGTTTAGCTGTTGATGGTGCGTTACTGGCAGGCAGTACAGAATAGAAAAATGTTACTTTCTCTTGAGCTATATAAACAATATCGGTATTACGTGGCACCCATAACACGTCTCCAGGGCCAGCTTCGAATATTTTGTCACCGACCTGTAAGGTGAACTGTCCTTCGAGTATGTATATGACCTCGTCATAAGTTATATGCCAGGGTATAGAGCAGTCTTCAAATACGCCAATACCGGCCCCCAATTCATCAGAAAACGATACATTGACTAGGCCTACAGTTTTCATACCATTTACAGGCTCAAGATCGAGATCTTTTTTGCGGAAAATTTTCGTTTCTAACATGATGTGTCTCCTTGTAAAGTGATAATTACTTCGTAATTGTACAAGTTATACTCGATTAAGTGATATGAGAATAACTAATAGATATACCTTATATCATGCTTGTTCAGATTTTCAAGTCTGAGTAGAAGGCTGCTTCATGTGTCTGTACAATAACTTAGTTTCCCTTGCACAAAACAAACCAAATTTGGGGCTTAGGGGAGGGCACATATATCATATTGTCTAGCTCCCTGAACCAAAAATAAAATTATATGACTCTGATTACTTGTGATGTTGTTTATAATCGCTTAATGGCCTACAAAGCTATAGTTGGGATATTGAAAGAACCATGAAGATTGCTTATTTGTACGATCATCCGACGTGGTCGGAGAGACTTATCGATTGTTTTCATAACAACGGTATCGATCTTCAGTTGATAAATGTTGACGAATTAACATTCAATACTGGAAGTTTAGATATGGACTTTCGTATGCTGGTCAACAGAGTCAACGTTATGCCGTACGAAAAAAGAGACCCCGCTATTGCTTTTCACACGATGCACTTTTTGAATTGGCTTGAGTTGTCAGGCGTCAGAGTTGTCAATGGCGCAAGAACACACTATATCGGCGCTTCCAAGGCGATGCAGAACGGAATATTTTCGATTCTTGGTTTGGATGCCCCACAAGCCATTGCAATCTACAAAACTGAAGACACCTTAAAGGCCGCTGAAAAGATAGGTTTCCCAGTTATTGTTAAACCGAATATTGGAGGCTCTGGAAGTAATATTGCTCGTTTTAATTCCTCATCTGAGCTGGCACTGGCAATAGAACAGAAGTTGATTGATTTTGGTGTTGATGGAAGCGGATTAGTTCAGGAATACATACATTCTGATGGTTATGTCTATAGAGTTGAAATACTTGGGGAAGAATTGTTTTATAGTATTAAACAAAAGATTGTTGAAAGCAAGTTTAACTATTGTGCTGCAGAAGGGTGTAGCACTGACACTAACAATACTGGACAGAGAGAAGGATTTGATTTTTGTGCTGTAGAACAGTCACATCAAATACAGTTACACGATGTCTCGCAAAATATTCTTCAACAAGTCATTAGTATTATTAAAAAAACTGGGGCAGATATAGGTGGCATTGAATACTTTATCAATCGCGAAACCGGTAAACCTTGTTATTACGACTTCAATCCTTATTCAAATTTTGTGAGTCAAGGTGAAGCGTTGCTTGGTTTCTCTCCTGAACAACGTTTTGTGAATTATATTAAGAGCCTGTATCAAGTTACTAGTAACGAAATTTGAGCTTTTATCCTTTTGTTAGAATTCTAGTGTTATGATATAGAAACTATTTGTTATAGAAGCATATAAGGAGATAGAGATGGTTAAGATGGACTACAAAGGTAAGATCACTGATCAAGAGATTCCATTGTTTGAAGGTGACAATGCCTATTTAAGAGATTTCGCAATATCTAATGACGAGAGTGCACCAATTACTGCAGGACTTTTCAGGCTCGAAAAAGGCGACTCGATTACTTATGAGTACACCTATGAAGAGATGAAACTTATTATTGACGGTGAGTTCCATATCTCAGACGGTTCTGGTGAAGAGGTTACCGCAAAGGCCGGGGACTTGTTCTACTTTCCAAAAGGCAGCGTCATAACTTTTAGGACTGACGATTATGCTGTTGGTTATTTTGTCGGCCAACGTGGTGTTGATGAGGCTTAAACTATATAACCCAGCTCTTAACTTTTGAAATAATTTCAGAGCCTCTGTTTGCTAACCCTTCAACGACCACGATTTGTTTTGTCTATGTTATTAACCCTAAGCGCGACATTTCCAATAGAATAAAGCTATAAAAATTAATGTCGAAATCATTGCTAACGGGTCAAAATTGGCAGCATCTGTAGATATATGGAATGCCTGTACTGCAATAAACAGGGCATTTATATAAACACCCATAAGCATACCTAACTTCTTGAGGTTGTCGCCAAGCCAGCTTGGGGCCATCCATGAAATAATACCAATAGCAAATAAAGGGACTGATATCATCTGGGCAAATGCATGCATTTCTGCGGTCATCTCCCAGCCAGGCCCTTGTGCAGCCATACCTGGCGCAAACCAAAACATTGCAACCCACAGCCATGCGAATATAGCTTGGGCTTTAAATAGATGTGTTAAAGTCATTTTGTTTCTCCTTTTATTGTTAAAAAAAGCTTAAATCAACTTAACATCACTCGTGGTGATGACTACATAATAAACAAAAAACAAAAATAAAATGTACTTTTTTTCTATATTTTTAGAAGCTGAAAAGACTATTGATGAAAAAAAATACAACAATAAAGTAAACTAAATAATTTCCAAAAAGGATAAAATTAGTTATGAAACTAAAAAACTGCCACAATATAGATGACTTCCGAGGTATGGCCAAGAGACGCATCCCATCACCCCTGTTTCATTACATTGATGGGGGTGCAGATGATGAAAGTACGCTTGCACGTAATACGAAGGCATTCGATGATTTTGACCTAATACCGAATGGCCTTGCCGATGTTGCTAATATAGACCTTTCGACCAACATATTGGGTCAAAAAGTTAATTCACCTTTGTTTCTTGCGCCCACCGGAATGAGCAGGCTTTTTCATCATGACGGTGAACGAGCAGCGTCCCGCGCTGCAGAAAAATTTGGGCAATACTATAGCCTCTCAACCTTGTCATCAGTAAGCATTGAAGAGATTGGCGGATTGACTGAGAGTCCAAAAATGTTTCAAATCTATATCCACAAAGATAGGGGCCTTACTAACGAACTTATAGAGCGCTGTAAAAAAGCAAACTTCAATTCCCTATGCCTTACTGTTGACACCATTGTGGCTGGCAATAGAGAGCGAGATTTACGAACCGGTATGACTATGCCGCCAAAATTCACACCATCTAGTTTGCTAGGTTTCGCTATGCGCCCAAGGTGGGTCTACAATTACCTTACACATGAATCATTTAAGCTTGCCAATTTAGAGGGTAAAACTGAAAAAGGAAGCAAAGAGGCGATACCACTTGTCGATTATGTAAACTCACAATTCGACACTAACCTTTGTTGGGATGACGCCAAAAAAGCTATCGATGAATGGGGAGGCCCGTTCGCCATCAAGGGCATTATGTCGGTCGAAGACGCTAAAAGGTCAGTTGATATCGGTGCAAGCGCAATTATGATCAGTAACCATGGTGGCAGGCAGCTAGACTCTAGTCCGGCTCCATTTGACTTGCTGAGTGATATAGTTGAAGTCGTAGGGGACAAGATAGAAATCATATGTGATGGCGGCATAAGGCGTGGAACACACATACTTAAAGCTCTAGCCCTTGGTGCAGATGCGTGCTCAATAGGTAGGCCATATCTGTATGGGTTAGCTGCTGGTGGTCAAGCTGGAGTTGAGGCAGTTTTAGCTAAATTTGAATCCGAGTTGATACGCAATATGATGCTTATGGGGGTTAACAAGTTGTCGCAAATAGATATATCAAAAATTCGTAAAAGGTAGCTACTGGTTCGTTATTATTTCTGTTTTAACTTATCACAGAATATTAAAAAAAGATCTATAATCCCAACGAAGTCTATTACAATTGTGTCTAATTTTTATATATAATCTAACTCAAATCGATGTAATTCAATAGTAATTTATTATAGTGCGTGACAAATAACGTATAGGAAGATAATGACTAAAGATGTTATAAGTAGACTTTCAAAGGCAAATTACTCGCCCGCACAGTTGTTCTTTGGTTATTCTATTTGGTTAGGTTTAGTGCCTCCCGTTAGTGCCTTTTTCGGAACATACTATAATGGCTGGTCGTTGGGAATCTCGGACCCAATTAAGTTATCTTTTTCGCAATCTTTAGCGATATCAATTTTTTATGCCTTGGCATTGATTGTAGGTTTTCTTGTTACCGCGTTTGTTATCAAATGGATGGCAACGGTTTATGCCCCGGAATCTACCTTAAACGATGCATTCGCTGTTGTAAGTGTAGTCGGTACTCCAATTATGCTAGCAGGCGTTGTGCATCTTTATCCTTCTGTTCTGTTGCATATTATTGTTCTGTCACCAATCTTCGCGTGGAGTTGCTATATACTTTTTTGTGCATTACCAATACTGCTAAAAATTGACAATGACAGGGGCATCTTTATGGGTTGTGCAGTTTTGGGTTTTCTGGTTACAGCTTTTTTGGCATTACTAGGTATCAGTACTATAGCTTGGGTTTATGGTATTGGCCCTAACTTAGGAGTATAAACTTTAATGGATAAAGATACATATTACACAGACTCTGCTACGGTATTTTTAATATTTTGCACTATGATTTGGTCTATTATAGGTATGTTTGCGGGCCTATATTTGGCAGCAGAATTGGTAATGCCATGGCTAAATTTTGATATTGCCGAGATAACCTTTGGTCGCTTGAGGCCGTTCCACACTAATTCAGTTATTTTTGGTTTCGGTGGATCAGCATTGATTGCTACAGCATTCTATACAGTTCAGCGTACTTGCCATGTACGACTGTTTAGCCCTAATCTGGCTTGGCTTGTTGCCGTGTTATGGCAAGTCGGTGTCGGTGTCGGTTTGGTTAGTCTGTTGCTGGGCTATACCAGTACAAAGGAGTATGCTGAGTTTGAGTGGCCTATTGATATACTTGTTGCAATAGTCTGGATAAGCTTTGGTATAGTTTTCTTTGGCACTCTAGCTACAAGAAAGATTAGACCTATTTACGTATCGAACTGGTTCTATGGGGCACTGATTATTGTGGTCGCTATGCTGCATGTAGTAAATAATTTGGCCCTACCTTATAGCTGGATGCAGTCTTATTCAGTGTACGAAGGAGCGCAAGACGCAATTGTGCAGTGGTGGTACGGGCATAACGCGGTTGGCTTCTTCTTGACTGCTGGTTTTTTAGGTATGTTTTATTACACTCTACCTAAGCAGGCCGGTAAACCTATCTGGAGTTATCGTCTTTCAGTGGTAGCTTTTTGGGCATTTGTTTATACATATATTTGGGTCGGACCACATCACCTACACTATACCTCGATACCTGACTGGCTAATGACCGTAGCCATGGTTATGAGTTTGGTTTTGTTGGCACCATCTTGGGCTACAATGATAAATGCGGTAATGACTATGAGTGGTGCATGGGACAAACTAAGGACCGATCCGGGCATGAAATTCGTAGTTGTTTCTATGGTTTTTTATGCGCTAGCCACTTTCGAGGGGCCGATGATGGCAATTAAGAGTGTCAATGTGATTAGTCACTTTACTGATTGGACTGTAGGGCATGTACATTCCGGTGCGCTGGGTTGGAATGCCTTTGTCACTTTCGGTACAGTCTACTTCTTAGCCCCTAAGCTTTTTGGAACCACACAACTGCACAACCTTCGCCTAGTTAATATACATTTTTGGTTAGCCTTGATGGGAGTTTTACTTTACATCGTTGCTCTGTGGGGTGCAGGAATATCACAAGGCATAATGAATTTATCGATTGATGAGTATGGCCAACTAAACTACAGCTTTATAGATATTATGTTGGTAACTATACCGTATCATTGGATACGCTTATTTGGAGGGTCATTATTTTTTGTTGGGGCACTTATTATGACTTACAACTTATTCATGACTTATGTTGCTGGAAAGGATAACCGTCCAGTGCTGGTAAAAATACCGAAAGTTAATCCTGGTAATGAGATTTGAGGCGCTCTAGATGTTAAAACTGCATAAAACAATAGAAAGTAATTCAGCTTTATTGATATTTGGTATTTTAATTGTGACCTCAATTGGCGGGTTTGTGCAAATTTTACCTAACCTTTTTGACCAGTCACTACACAAAGGAACTGAGAATATAAAGCCCTATACAGCTTTGGAGTTGACGGGTAGAGATGTTTATATTAGAGAGGGATGTGTTGGTTGCCATTCACAACAAATTAGACCACTAGTTGCTGAGGTAATGCGTTATGGAGAAAGCTCTGTTTCTGGAGAGTTTATTTATGACCGACCATTCCTGTGGGGCTCAAAACGTACCGGACCAGATTTGGCCCGTATAGGCGGTAAGTACAGTGACAAGTGGCATGAATTACACCTAATTGATCCTAGGTCTGTAGTTCCTGAGTCGATCATGCCATCTTACCCTTGGCTTAATGAAAACATGGTAGACAAGAGTTTGATTGTTGCCAAGTTGAATGTATTGAAAAAAATGGACCACCCCTATACAGACGAGCAAATTAAAAAGGCTGAGAGTGACTTAACAGGGAAGACAGAGCTGCAAGCAATGATAGCCTATCTGCAGGTCTTGGGGACTTACAGATAATGTGGCAATTTGTGCTAATTGGTGATATGTTGGCTATGGGATTTTTGATAGGATTGATAATGTGGATGTCTATGAAGCAAAGCAAAAAAGCACAACAGGACTGTATGAATATTCCTTTATTTGATGAGGATGTATCTGGAGACAAGGATGGCTGATTTACCATTTTTTTGGCAAACCTGGGTGGTAGGACTTATTATCCTTGGGTTGGTATTTTTAGCGGTACTGGTGGTAAGGGTTTATTTCGAAAAGGACGACCACGACGAGGTCGTTATTTGGGATAACGATCTAGTAGAGGGAAGCGCTCCTGCGCCTTTTTGGTGGTTTTGGTTAATCACTAGTGCACTAATTTTTAGTGTCCTGTATATGATTTTTTACCCCAGTTTTGGTAACTATAACGGGCTGTTTAATCTAACCATGGAAGAGCGTTATAGTGAAAGTAAAGCAGATATTAATGATAAGTACTATAAAAAACTAAATACACTAAACTCACTAGATATGGAGTCTCTACAAAATAGCCAGGACGCAATGCATTTGGCAGGCAATATTTATGCGCAAAACTGTGCAGCCTGTCATGGAAAGGATGCAAAAGGTCAAGATGTTTTCCCTAACCTGACAGACGATGATTGGCTGTGGGGTGACAAACCGGAACAAATAAAACACAGTATTAGTTTTGGCAGGAATGCGGTAATGCCAGCATGGGGAGGGCCACTAGGGGAAGAAGGAACTACCAAGATGGCTGAATACATTAAATCTATCAGCTCTAAAACTGATGACGACGAAAAGCATGCATCCTCAAAACAAAAGTACCAGATGTTTTGTCTTGGTTGTCATGGCCTGGCTAAGCAAGGCAACGTTATGCTCGGGGCACCTAACCTGGCAGACGATGTTTGGCTTTATGGCGACGATATCGAATCTATTAAGAAAACAATTGCTTCAGGAAGGAGGGGCGTAATGCCTGCTCATAAGGATAGGCTTAGCGATCTACAGATAAAGTTATTGACTGCCTGGCTAAAGCGAAACTAGTTTTAAGGCTAGAGAGTGCATATATAACTAGCACAACTTCAAAGAACCAACGATTGCTACAATGTTGCAGCAAGAATAAAATAATTAATCAGTAACTAGTCTAGTTTAAGTTTAGTAGGTTTGGCAATATAGCCATTACCAAGCCAATTATTCCAAGCGTTACAAAAGAACCTGCCAACATAAATACTGCAACACAGATACCTGTAATTCCGCACCTTTTCGATCCAATTTCTTCACCTTGGTACTTTAGCATGTAAACATCCTCCGAGAAAAAAGAAAAAAACTACAACCCCATAATACCACATGAATTTTTATATAGATAATCTATCATTAATTCCTAATGTTGTTGATTTTTATATTAGAATGAGACAAATTTACAGATTGGTTAGTTATTATTTATGATGAATTCAGATTTTATCGAAACGTCGATAGAGTGGCCAACATGGCTAGCTATTGTATTCGTGTACTCATCATGGTGGTATATTCTGGTTAATTTTGAAGTCACCCCGTTGGCACCAGTTTTGTTGACAGTTGTGTTGGCCTTTCATGGCTCAGTTCAGCATGAATTAATGCACGGCCATCCAACCAAAAGCCAAACTATAAATGATATATTGGCTTACCCACCTGTGGCACTATGGTACCCCTACAGTGTGTATAAAAATTCACACCTGCTGCACCACAAAGTTGCTAGCTTGACGATGCCAGTAGAGGACCCAGAGAGCTTCTACTTAAGCGCAGAGGAATGGAACCGTGATGGAACAATGAGGAATAGGTTTGCTATATTTAATATGACCTTACTGGGCCGCTTGCTGCTTGGCCCATTGTGGTCCTTTGTTGGCCTAAAAAGACAAATGATTGATAGTGTTAAGGGGTCATCCTTTAGGCAGTCTTTAGTTTGGACTGTTCATGAATTATTAGTCCTAATATTGCTACTATTAGTGGGAATATTTTTTGAAATTAATGTGCTCTTGTACATCCTTTGTGCTTACCTAGCACAATCACTAAACTTGCTTCGTAGTTTTTATGAGCACAGGGCAGCAGAGCACCAAACCGAAAGGTCTGTAATAATGAATACCTGCCTACCAATGCGATTACTATATTTAAATAACAACTACCACCTAGTGCATCATGAGCGCCCCGACATTTGTTGGTATAACTTGCATATAGAGTACAAAGAAAGAATGCATGAGTATAAACGAATGAGTGGCGGGTACATAGAGTCGGGCTACAGCAGTTGGTTTAAAAAATATTTATTTAAGCCAGTTGATCATCCTAAGCATAAGGGTTTTAGTTTATTATGAAATCAAATGAATATATAAGTATAGGGATGTACTCACTCAATCATGAGCTGGAAAGTGCTTGGGAGTCATTGTTTTTGTTGGCCACAGAGATGAACCCAACTCTAAACCTGCCTAGACAGTTTTTGAATAGCGTTGATGATGCAATTATTACTTCTACCGATAACAGGTTGAGCCATATATGCGGCTACCCATTGGTAGAGAGGTTTGCTGGAAAATTTCAGCCGTTATGTGCTCCATACTTTGATATAGATGGTTACAAAGGGGCTGAATACTTCAGCCACTTTTTGGTCAGACAGGATAGCGGGATAAATTCCATCCCTGATAGTAAAGGTTTTATAGCTGCTATTAACAGCCTTGATTCAAATAGTGGAATGAGCGTACTTCGGCATGAAGTTGAAAAAGTAAGAGGGCTCGGTGCTATCGAAAATTTTTTTAAAAGCCTTCATATTTCTGGGTCCCATGCAAACAGCATTAGATCTATTGTTGATGGTGATGCAGATATTGCATCGGTAGATGCTTCGACTTACTATTATTTGAAAAAAATTAAACCAGAATTAGAGGATCAATTAAAGATAGTTGGCAGATCCATTAAAACACCTAGCCCCCCTCTAGTTACCCATACAAGTAACCCTTTGTGCGCTCCATCTGAGTTAGCTGACGCACTGAATGGTTCACTTTTAGCCCTTACCGATGAACTGAAAGAGTTATTAAACATTAAAAAGTTTTTAGTGGTTAACTATTCAGACTATGAATATATGATTGATTTATAATTTGCACACTAAGCCATCAATACTTTTCTTGTTAATAGGTTTTTGGTTTTACTATGTTTTACAGACAAAGGTATGTGTATGAGTAATCAAAACTATGACGCAATAATTATAGGTGCAGGCGTTATAGGTACAGCTATAGCTTACGAGTTATCTAAAAAAGGCAGAAGCACTTTAAATATAGATAAGTTGCCCGCATCTGGCTACGGATCAACCTCAAATTCTTGTGCAATTATACGACTATATTACTCAACCATTGATGGCTGTGCTATGGCATATGATGGCTACAATTATTGGAAAAATTGGAGAGACTATTTAAAGGCCCCTGTTAACGAAAAAATAGCAAAGTTTCATGATTGCGGTACATTAATTATGAAAACAAAGCAGAACGGCGGACTAAAAAAACAACTCAAGCATTTAGATTCTCTGGATATTCCATACCAACACCTTTCCAATAAACAAATTGTTGAGCGCTACCCTTTTTATGATGTGTCTTCTTTCGGCGAGGCCAAAACCCTTGATGATCCCAGTTTTGGTAGGCCCAATGGAGGAGAGATAGATGGCGCAATATTTTTCCCGTATGGAGGCTACATATCAGACCCCCAGTTCGCTACAAAAAACATTCAGTTGGCATGTGAGCGTGAGGGAGGAGAATTTAAATTTAATAGTACAGTAGAACAAATAATTACCAATAATGGAGCCATTGCTGGTGTTATTTTGGAGGATGACACTAGAATTGATGCTCCAGTAGTGATAAACGTAGCTGGCCCTCATTCACAAAAAATTAATGCATTGGCAGGGGCAGAATTAGATATGAATATTTCTACTCGAGCTCTTCGTCAAGAAGTTGCACACGTTAAGGCCCCAAAAGGGGTCGATTATGCTTCGTTTGCTAGTGTCATTTCTGATAGCGATATTGCAGTTTATAGTAGGCCAGAGATAGGCAATAATATTCTAATTGGGAGCGAAGATCCTGCTTGTGACGAGCATGTCTTTGTTGACCCCGATGATTACAATAAAGATTTTACCGACCAGTGGACACTTCAAGCTCAAAGGATGGGTCAGCGAATACCGAGCCTAGGGATTCCAACCAAGATTAAGGGATGTGTTGATCTTTATGATGTTACCGAGGACTGGATACCAATATACGATAAGTCTTGTATTGATGGATATTATATGGCTTGTGGGAGTAGCGGCAATCAGTTTAAGAATGCACCAGTAGCTGCCAAAGCGATGGCAGAGCTGATAGATTACTGTGAGTCTGGTGTTGATCACGATGTAGTCCCGATGAAATATAAATTAGGCACCATAGAGGGCAAGATTAATATGGGAACATTTTCGCGCTTGAGGGAGATAAATCAAGGCAGCACATTTTCAGTATTAGGATAATATTATATGAAAGAGTCGTACAGAGTTGTAGTTATTGGGGGAGGCATTGTTGGTGCCTCTGTGCTGTACCATCTAACCAAAAACGGCTGGAGCGATGTAATTATGATTGAACGCTCTGAGCTTACATCTGGCTCTACCTGGCATGCTGCTGCTGATTATCACGGCTTTAATGCTGACCCAAATGTTGCAGCTTTGCAGGCATACACAATCAAGCTATATGAAGATATAGAAAAAGAAAGCGGATACAGTTGTGGTAAACATAAAACTGGCGGTGTAATGATAGCAAGTACTCCCGAGCGCTGGGAAGCGACAAAGGCATTCCATGCAACGTTACTTGCTATGGGCATAGATAGTGCGAAACTTATTAGCCCTGAAGAGGTTATTGATTTAACAAAAGGGGTAATATCGACAGACGACATACTGGGAGGTATCTATAATCCAAACCAGGGCCATGTCGACCCTAGCGGTACTACTAATGCATACGTAGGGGCAGCAAAAAAGCTAGGGGCTGAGGTCGTGACTCATAATCGAGTCATAGAGCTAAACCAAAGAACAGACTATAGATGGGATGTTGTAACTGAGAAAGGCACTATAGAGTGTCAGCATGTTGTAAATGCAGGAGGACTTTGGGCCAAACAGGTCGGGCAGATGGCCGGAGTTGACTTGCCAGTTATGGCGTATGAACATCACTATCTAGTAACTGAAGACATAGAGCATGTAGCGAGGCTTGATAAAGAGCTACCAACCATTGTTGATCCAGATGCGCTAACTTATATGCGTCAGGAGGGCAAAGGCTTGCTGTTAGGAATTTATGAGACCAATCCTAAGCCATGGAGCATAGATGGTGTGCCTTGGGATTACGGGATGGACTTGATCCCTGAGGATGTAAACCGTATAAGTGATGAGTTAATGAAGGGTTTTCAGAGGTCTCCACACTTGAGCGAGGCAGGCATTAAGCGTTGGGTCAATGGAGCCTTTACTTTTACCCCAGATGGGAACCCTATAATTGGGCCAATAGGACCAAAAGGTTTTTGGGTTGCCTGTGGAGTTATGGCTGGCTTTTCTCAGGGTGGCGGGGTAGGTAAAGCTCTATCTGAATGGATGATAAATGGAGTCACAGAGGAGGACGTGTTTTCTATGGACATTGCACGTTTTGGAAATTACTGTTCAGAGAGAGATTATTTATTACAGACCTCTAGTCAGTTCTATGCGAGACGTTTTTTAATTACTTACCCTAACGAGCAATTGCCTGCAGGTAGGCCACACAAAACCTCTGGATCATACAAAGAGATGACAGAGTCTGGTGCTCGTTGGGCCAATAATTGGGGTATGGAGATGCCTCTTTATTTTTCCCCCTCCAAAGATTTTATTGAAACAGGCACACTACATAGGTCTGAATCCTTTGAAATCGTGGCCAAGGAATGTTATGCTGTAGAAAGTTTTGCTGGGTTGATGGATATTAGCGGTTATGCCCGTTACGAGGTTAGTGGCAATGGTGCTAGGGAATGGCTAGATAATTTACTGGGTAACGAAATACCGGTACCTGGCAAGGTAAGGCTCGCACCAATGCTTGGTGAAGATGGCAGACTTAAGGGGGACCTTACTTGTATGAATTGGGGTGATGGAAGGTTCTGGTTAATGGGTTCGTATTATTTGCGCGCCTTCCATATGAGATGGTTTAATGACCACTTAGTAGGTGATGTAGTTGTTCAAGATATTTCTGACAAATTTGCAGGCTTCACTTTGAGTGGGCCTAATTCAAGGAATATATTATCTAAACTAACTGATAACGATATTGAGCAATACAAAATGATGTCATGCTTTGAGATTAATCTTGGAAATGCCAAACTAAAGTTAGCTAGAATGTCTCTGTCTGGTGAGCTGGCTTATGAAATTAATTGCAAGCCAAATGAACACTCAGAGATTAGAAGGCTTCTATTGGGTGCTGGAAGTGGATTAGGTATAAAAGAGATTGGCACGAATGCAGTCCTATCAATGAGACTGGAAAAGAGTATAGGAATTTGGTCTAGAGAATTTACTCAGAGCTATAGTCCTGAAATGACAGGCCTAGATAGGTGGATTTCGTGGGACAAGGGTGGCTTTATAGGTCGAGATGCTGCATTGAGCCAAAACCAATCAAAACGGGTACTGTGTATGCTAGAGATTTTTGCAGACAATTCTGATGCCCATGGCTTTGAGCCAGTGCTATTTGATAATTTAATTGTTGGCATCACAACTTCTGGAGGTTATGGGCATAGACTTAAGAGGAGTTTTGCTATGGCTATGATTGATAGGGCTTACTCTGAAATAAGTAGTGAGTTGGTTGTATTTATAGCAGGCATAGAGCAAAAGGCAGTTGTAATACCTATGTCTCCGTATAACCCAGAAGGCGACAATATGAGGATATAAATGACAAAATATACCCCATTCTGGTGGGAAGACCAGCCGCAATACAAAAACAATGACGATTTACCGTTGGATGCCGATGTTGTTGTTATTGGTGCTGGCTATACTGGCCTAAGTGCAGCCCTAACTTTATCTAGATCTGGGCGTAGTGTTGTTGTGCTGGATGCTGAGGATGTAGGTTTCGGTGCTAGTACAAGGAATGGAGGCATGTTGGGTTCAGGGCACAAGGTCTCAACAGTCCAGGCGCAACGTCAATACGGATCAGAGGTGGCCCATAAAATACATACAGAGGCGAACTCATCGATCGAATTTACTACAAACCTAATAAGGGATGAGTCTATAGACTGTGATTTTCAGCAATGCGGCAGGCTGCGGACCGCTTGGACTCCACAAGACCATATTAGTATGACTAATAATATGAATGAATTGAAATCAATAGAGAACTTTGATAGCAGGATGGTTGGTTCCGAAGATATGCACAAATCAATTACCACCGGGCTTTATTTTGGGGGGCAGTTGTATGGGCATCACGGGTCAGTGCAGCCACGTAAATTGCACTACGGGATATTGCAACTAGCCATTAATGCAGGTGCCCAGGTATTTGGAGGTTTTCGTGCTAATAGGGTGGAGAGGTTATCTAATAATCTCAGTCAAGGGTTTAAAGTACACGTACCAGAAAAATTTATAAAGTGCCGGCATGTGCTTATGGCAACTAACGGCTATACTCGACCAGACTTATCGAAATATTTATCTAGAAGAGTGATACCTGTGCCAAGCTATATTGCTACCACAGAAGATATAGGGACCGATATGGTGGATTCGTTATTACCTGGGGGACATTGCATAGTAGAGACGCGTCAGCGCTACTGCTACTACAGGGCTACCCCATGCGGCAAGAGGATAATGCTTGGGACAAGGGCTGCAATGCATCAAATTACTCCGAAACAGGCTTTACCAAAAATCATAGATATGTTAAACGGCATATTCCCGTCACTGGGTGGTGTAGGTATTAGTCATTGCTGGACTGGGTTGACCGGATTCAGTTTTAGTAAGCTCCCTAGTATAGGGTGTAGTGGTGGAGTATATTATGCACTAGGGTACTGTGGAAACGGTGTTGCAATGGCGCCATATATGGGCCACAAGGTTGCACTAAAGTTGATGCAGCCAGACAAAGAACAAAGCGTATTTGAAAGGACAACTCTGAGTACCAAGTTCTACTACCATGGGAGTCCTTGGTTTTTACCATTCGCTAGTGCTATATTTAGAGGACACGACATTGTTGATAACTATCGCCGAAAAAACGCACAAAAAAAAGACCAATCGCAGTTATAGAATAGCTTTATTATTTAACTATAATGATAGACTATGAAAACTTTGATTATAGGTGGCGGCGTAGTAGGTTTGTCACTGGCATATGGGCTTACAAAGCGTAACGAGGATGTAGTTGTTGTATGTGGTAGTGACGAGGATTACAATGCATCTCGCGGAAATTTCGGTCTGATATGGTCTCAAGGTAAAGGGTTAGGTTGTCCAGAATATTCTCAATGGACCCAGAAATCAATATCTTTATGGCCTAGTTTTGCCGAGGAACTTGCAAAACTGACCGGAATCGATGTAGAGTTAAGTCTTGATGGGGGTATGGAGTACTTCACTAACAAGCATGAAATGGAGGACTTCATAGAGTCGCTACACAAGGTCAAAAAATCGAACAGTGACAGCCAAACATATAAATATCTAAACCATGAACAGTTAAAGCTTTGTGTGCCAGAGATAGGCCCAAAAGTGCTCGGAGCAACATTTATGCCAGGTGACGGGCATGTCAACCCTCTACAACTACTTACAGCCCTAAGGGAGGGTGTAAGGCTTGGCGGTGCAAAAATTTTCAATGGGTCAAGGGTGAAAAGAGTTTATAGATCTGGAGACCTATACAATGCACAGCTCGACGATAATAAAGAGTTGAGCGCATCCAGAGTTATCATTGCTGCTGGTCTTGGTTCTGCAGACCTAGCCCCTATGATGGGATTCAAGGGTACGGTTGTGCCACAGCAAGGTCAGTTATTAATTACCGAGAAGTTGCCACAGTTTTTGAAATACCCTTCAGGGACTATACGCCAAGTTAACGATGGAGGGATCCAAATAGGTGGCTCAACATTAGATAGAGGACTTGACAACAAAGAATGCATCAAAACGGTGTCTGAACTTGCGAGCCATGCAGTAGATGTTTTTCCTTGCCTAGAAGAAGTTAATTTGCTTAGAAGTTGGGCCTGTTTAAGGGTAATGACCGAGGATGGTTTCCCTATATACCAAGAATCAAAAACAAACCCAGGTGCATTTTTCATCACCTGTCATAGTGGCATTACCTTGGCCGCAATCCACAGTGTTTTGTTGACAGAGTGGATAGTTGGCTCTGAAAGGTCCCCAGACTTGTCAATGTTTTCTGAGGAGCGTTTTAATGTTTGAGCGTATAAATATCAACGAAAACCAGGTGGACAAGTTAAGCTTCACGTTTGACGGTAAGGTTGTTAGTGCTTACCAAGGAGATACGGTCGCTGCAGCATTACTAGGTGCGGGATACAAATGTTTTCGCGAAACTCCGGTATTAGGGCTAAACCGTAACCCGTACTGCATGATGGGGTCTTGTTATGACTGCCTAGTCTCGATAGGTGGTAGAAATGTTCAGTCCTGCATGGTTGAGTGTGAACAAGGCATGGTAGTTGAACGAGTTTCACATACCAAATTAACTGGAATAAGGCCACATGAAGTTTCCTAACAGAACTGACATTGTTGTTATAGGTGCTGGCCCTGCCGGTCTAGCTGCAGCTTGTGCAGCATCGAAGCATGGTGCACAGGTAGTATTAATAGATGAACAGGCAACCCCTGGTGGGCAAATATATCGCAATGTAACTAACTCAGGTCCACAAATTAGGTCGATACTTGGGGATGAATATGAATACGGTACTGGGTTGACAAGTTGTACATCAAGAAAACAAATTAAATACTGCCCCAAGTCAACAGTTATAGATATTGACAATGAACTTAATGTAACAATTAGCAATAATAATAAACTATCCCAAATAAAAGCAGGCCACATAATTATTGCCACAGGGGCAACAGAGAGGCCCGTCCCAATACCTGGTTGGACACTCCCAGGAGTCATGACTGTAGGTGCGATACAAATACTAATTAAGTCATCTAGTCTGGTTCCTAGTGAGGCCATTTTGGTTGGCTCAGGGCCATTACTATATTTAACTGCGGTACAATTGATTGCAGCTGGAAAGCCACCTAAAGCGCTGATAGAAACTCAAACCATTGATAATTATTTTTCTGCATTACCGCACCTAGCTAGAGCCGTTCGTAACTATAAGCAACTATCAAAAGGAATCGGCTTGATAAACTTAATTCGTAAAGAGGGCGTACAAAGGTTTAGTGCATCGAAAGACATAAATATCTTAGGAGTCACAAGCGCTGAATCAATTACATTCTCTTCAGGAGGGGTTAAGCATGACATTAATAGTGATGAAATATTTCTTCACCAGGGCATTATTCCATCGATACAAATATCCAAATTATTAAAGCTAAAACATAACTGGCATCCAGTCCAGAGATACTTCTACCCTGATACTGATAGGTATGGGGTAAGCTCAAATAACGCAATAAGTGTTGTTGG
>LWDU01034423.1_pt1 | contig 26134 bp, 22 predicted proteins | sample 727161 | NCBI WGS metagenome assembly LWDU01 (sample SAMN04566230, study PRJNA314399) | hydrothermal vent metagenome | isolation source: deep sea hydrothermal plume seawater | place: Mexico: Gulf of California, Guaymas Basin | collected 2004-07-11
TGTTTTATTGGGGGCAATGCCAATAGAAACAGGAATCCCGGTCCACTGCTTAACGGTTTTTCTGATTTCTAAACAATACTTTATTAAATCTAAGCGTTTAAATTCTTCTAAACGTAAAAATGCTTCGTCTATTGAATACACTTCCATTGAAGGTGTAAACTGGCGCAACGTCGCCATCACACGCTGCGACATATCGCCATACAATTGATAATTTGAAGAAAGAATAATTGCTTTCTTTTTTTCTAGTAACTTTTTATATTGGAACATAGGCGCACCCATTGGAATCCCAAGTTCTTTAATTTCATTAGAGCGTGCCACGATACAACCATCGTTATTAGATAAGACAGCCATCGGTTTTTTTTCTAATGCTGGATTAAAAACTCGCTCACAAGAACAATAAAAATTATTACAGTCGACTAATGCATAAACAGGATCTGGTTTTAGTAAAGACATAAATTAAACTGCATGCACAACATTAGTAACGACACCCCAAATATGAACCTCGTCTTCTTCGGTTACTAAAATTGGTTCGTAGTCATCATTCTCAGGGGCTAAGTAAACTTTACCGTCCTTTTTAACATAACGTTTAACGGTAAGTTCGTGTTGAATAGCAGCAATGACAATTTTCCCAACTTGCGGTTCAATGCTTCGATCTACCACTAATAAATCTCCATCATGGATTCCTGCTTTAATCATTGATTGGCCTGAGACACGAACAAAAAAAGTGGCACTTGGTGTTTTAATTAAATGACTATTTAAATCAAGCTTGGTATCCATAAAATCGTCAGCAGGTGATGGGAAACCAGCAGCAACTTTTGAAGCAAATAATGGTAATTCATATTCTGCTAAATTTTGTGATTCCACAAAATCTCTTACTTCTGCAACCATATGCTCTGGCACACGAATTGCTTTAGTGGGTACACCATAAAGACTCTTACGACCAGCACCTGATCGTTTACCACCGCGTTTTAATTTATTTTTGATTTCGTACATAATCTAAAGATACTGTAAATACTAAATTATGTCAATTAATTCAGATGCCCGGTTTTAACAAAAATTAATATTAAAAAAAATTAAGCTAATTGATCTAATGGCCATCTTGGTTTTACTTCGCCTTTCAAATCATAAATTTGACCTGCTTCATACTTTTTATAACCAGCGTAAGCAATCATTGCGCCATTGTCTGTACAAAATTTCTTGGTTGGATAATATGCTTTGGCATTAATTGAATGAGCAAAGTTAGTTAATTTATCTCTAATAAATTGATTAGCACTCACGCCACCTGAAATAACAATTACTGGATAGTCTTTTTCATTATGTGCACGTTTTAGTTTTCCAACTAAACAATCAGTGACTGAATTTTGCAACTCTAAAGAAATATTTTTTTGTACTTGCTCAGTTTTTTCTGAGGCTTTCCATGTGAGCATAATATGTGTTTTTAAGCCGCTGAAACTAAAATCGCAATTAGGTTTATTTAATATTGGACGCGGAAATTTATAACTGCCAGTAACACCATCTTTAGCCAATTTTTCTATTAACGGTCCGCCAGGATAATCAAGCCCCATTAGTTTTGCAGTTTTGTCAAAAGCTTCTCCTAAAGCATCATCCAAAGTTTCTCCCATGATTTCATAATCGCCGATGTTCTTAGCGTCAATGATCATAGTATGACCACCAGAGATGAGTAGTCCAAAGAATGGAAAAGATAACTCTGGATATTCCATAAATGGAGCTAATAAATGTGCTTCGATATGATTAATAGAGATAATTGGCTTGTCTATTATATAGGATAGTGTTCTAGCAAATGTAGAGCCAACTAATAAACATCCTTTTAATCCTGGCCCTGCAGTGTAAGCCACCAAATCAACTTCATCTAATAATTTCCCAGTCTTTTTCAAAAGATTATTTAACAAAGGTAAAATTCTGTCCGCATGATCTCTAGAGGCTAGTTCTGGCACTACGCCGCCATATGCTTGATGAATATCAATTTGACTAAAAAGCTCGTCTGCCAGCAAACCTTCCTCAGAATCATAAAGGGCCAGCCCAGTTTCGTCACAAGAGGTTTCTATACCAAGCACTAACATACTATATAACTACTTTGTTTTGATTTTTTTGCATACAACTGTATAATCACACCACTAAATTGTTAAAGGTAAATTATGCCAAGTATTAAAGTAAAAGAAAACGAACCATTTGATATTGCGATCAGAAGATTTAGACGCGCATGTGAAAAGGCTGGAGTTTTAACTGAAATTAGAAAAAGGGAATTTTACGAAAAACCTACTTCTGTTAGAAAAAGAAAAGCAGCCGCAGCTGTTAAAAGAGTTCATAAAAGATCAAATCGAACTGCTACCGGCAGAAGAATTAAACTTTATTAATGTCTAACCCTCAAGATAGTAACTCCTCTCTTAAAATTAAAATAACTGAAGACATGAAATCTTCCATGAAAAGCGGAGATAAAAAAAGATTAGCCGCAGTTAAATTAATTCTTGCAGCTATTATTAATCAAGAAGTAAATACAAGAAAAGATTTAAGTGATGAAAATATATTTGAGATCTTAAAAAAATTATCTAAAAAAAATAAAGAATCTTTAGCTTATTACCGAGAAGAAAATCGTAATGATCTTGCTGAGCAAGAGGAATTTGAACTATCTGTTATAAAAGAATATCTTCCAGAAGATATGCCAGAAGAAGAAATTAAACAAATGATTGAAGCTATTATTTCAGAAAAATCTATTCAACAAATGAGCCAGATTGGCGAGATTATGAGTGAACTAAAAAAACGTTCTAATAATCGTGCTGATATGGGTTTCGCAAGTAAATTCGTTAAAGAAAAACTATCTTAAAATAACTATATGAATTATATCAAGGTGTGAGCCTTAATAGTTTTGTGTAATAATCGTTACTATGAAAGATACAATGCAATTTCTTGATATTCAAAGAGAAGAACCTCCAGTTGAAAAGGCGGAAGTTAGGATTTATAGCTATAAAGAAATATATGCTAATTTTACTGCTGAAAAAGCTTCTCAGCAAGCTGGGCGCTGCTTAGATTGTGGTAATCCATATTGTGAATGGAAATGCCCTGTTCACAATTATATTCCAACATGGTTGGACTTAATTCGTGATGGGAAAATTATTGAAGCAGCAGAAATGTCTCATAAAACTAATTCTCTCCCAGAGATTTGTGGACGTATATGCCCTCAAGACAAACTATGTGAAGGAGCTTGTACATTAGAAGACGGCTTTGGAGCAGTTTCTATTGGATCAATTGAAAAATATATTACTGATGAAGCATTTCGTCTTGGTTGGAAGCCAGATATGTCTAATGTAATTAAAACAGATAAAACTGTTGCAATTATTGGAGCAGGGCCTGCCGGTTTAGCATGTGCTGACATCTTAACTAGAAACGGAGTTAAAGCAAAAATATATGATAAGTATTCAAGAATTGGCGGGTTGTTAACTTTTGGTATTCCTCCATTTAAGCTTGATAAAAATATTGTAGAAAAAAGAAAAGAAATTTTAGAGGGTATGGGTGTTGAGTTTATTTTAAATACTGAAGTTGGAAAAGATATTGATTTTCAAGATATCTATGATTCCTATGACGCAGTATTTTTAGGTATGGGAACTTATAAACCAATAAAAGGAGGGTTCAAAGGCGAGGATCTTAAGAATGTTTATGAAGCTTTACCATTTTTAATTTCAAATATTAATAATGAACTACAAATTGATAGCAATGTGGTCTCTATGAAAGACCAGAATGTAATTATCTTAGGTGGTGGCGATACTGCCATGGACTGTAATAGGACATCTATTCGCCAACAAGCTGAAAGCGTTACTTGTATTTATAGAAGAGATGAAGAAAATATGCCTGGATCAAAAAAAGAAGTAAAGAATGCAAAAGAAGAAGGTGTAAAATTTTTATTTAATTATCAGCCTATCGAAATTATTGGGGATAAAGAAGTTGAGGGAGTAAAGGTTGTTAAAACAAAATTGGGCCCGCCTGATGCTATAGGTCGTAAAAAACCAATAATAATAAAAAATTCTGAAAAAATTATTCCTGCTGATAAAGTAATTATTGCTTTTGGGTTTCTACCAAGCCCAGCTGGCTGGTTTAAAGAAAATAATATAGATATAAAAGATAATGGTTTGCTAAAAATTGATAATGACTATCTCTATCAAACAACCAATGATAAAATTTTTGCTGGTGGAGATATGACAAGAGGATCAGATTTAGTTGTTACAGCGGTATTCGAAGGCAGAGAAGCTGCCGAAAATATTCTAGATTATCTAGAGATATAATAATGAGTTTAATAAAAAATAATCGAATACTTGATGTTTTAAATGGCGTCCCTGTAGATAGAACACCTATTTGGATAATGAGGCAAGCAGGTAGGTATCTTCCAGAATATAAAGAAACAAGAACAAAAGCGGGAAGTTTTATAAATTTATGTAAAACACCAGAACTTGCTTCTGAGGTTACTATGCAACCCATCGAGAGATTTAATCTTGATGCTGCTATAATTTTTTCTGATATCTTGACAATACCAGATGCAATGGGGTTAGAGTTACAATTCGAGGACAATAGAGGCCCCTACTTTGATAATCCCATTGATAATCTTGAAGACATAAAATCTCTTATCGATAAAGATATTACGCATAAATTAGATTACGTTGCGCAAGCTATCGTGCAAACAAAAAATAAATTAAATAATGAGATACCTTTAATCGGTTTTTCTGGAAGTCCATGGACTTTATCAACATATATGATTGAAGGGTCTGCTACAAAAGAATTTAGAAAAATAAGATCAATGGTTTTTAATAATCCAAAAATGCTTGAACTTTTAATTAAAAAATTAATAAATTCAATTTCAGAATATTTAATTATGCAAGCAAAAGCTGGAGCAGATATATTAATGTTATTTGATTCATGGGGCGGACTTTTAGATACAGAAAATTATAATTATTTTTCTCTCAACCCTATGAAAGAAATAATCAGTAATCTAAATAATAATAATATTACAAAAAATATACCTATAATATTATTTACAAAAGGTGGCGGTAATTGGTTAAATAGTATTTCTAAATCTGGCTGTAATGCTATTGGTTTAGATTGGACATCAGATATATCTGTAGCAAGAAAAATTGTTGGAGAAAATATGTGCTTACAGGGTAACTTAGACCCATGCGCTCTTCATGGGACCGAAGAATCTATAAAAAAAGCAGCAGAAAATATTATTGATGGCTATGGATATGGGAATAGACATATTTTTAATTTAGGACATGGTATAGATCAATATGTAAATCCTGATAACTTAGCTTTATTAATAAATCACGTACAGGAATATAGTAAAAAATATCATAAAAACTAGAATAATTTTTCGATCTCTACATCAGTCTCATCTTTTTTATTAATTTTATTCTTTTTACTAAAAGTTTTTGGAACATTTTCCTCTCTAAATACTTCAATCATAGAATTCTTAGAATCTGGCGATGCTAATAAACCATTTTTACTATCAATTTTTGCGCTAACCATACCTTCTGGGCTATCTAAATTAGAAATTGGTAAACCTTTCAAAGCAACTTTCATATAATCAATCCACATAGGTAATGCTGCCGTGCTACCAAATTCATTCTTACCAAGCGATGAATGATTATCAAAACCTAAAAAACTAATAGTTACAACATCTCTATTAAAACCACTAAACCAAGCATCTTTTTGGTCATTTGTGGTACCCGTTTTTCCAGCAATATCAGATCTTTTCAATACTTTTGCTTTTTTTGCTGTACCGTATTTTATTACATCTTTCATCATGCTAACCATTTGATAAATATTTCTTGGTTCTACCGTTTGCATTGAAAATCTTGGCAAACCTGCTTTGGCTCTTAATTTTGCAATTTCATCTACAGATTTTGCTGAAGAGAATTGCAAAATATCTAGACTCATGTAATCACAAGGATTACTGCAAACTGTAACTGGATTCTCAACATAAATAATTTCACCATCTCTTTTTCTTACCTGCTCAATAATGTACGGTTTTATTCCATAGCCTCCGTTAGCAAAATATGCATAGGCTTTCGCTAAATTAATAGGAGTAGTTTCACCACTACCCAGAGCAAGCGTTAAGTCTTTTGGTAGTTTTTCTGTATCAATTCCAAAATTTTTTGCATAATTTAAAGTATATTTAATGCCAATATTATCCAGCAATCTAATTGAGATCATATTTCTAGATTTAGCTAAACCATATCGTAATCTTGTAGGGCCATAAAATTTTCCACCATAATTTTTTGGTCTCCACGCACCACTAACAGTATTTTCTTTAAATACTTTTGGGGCATCGTTAATAATGGATGCTGGCGTATAGCCTTTATTTAACGCAGCTGAATAAATAAAAGGTTTAAAACTTGATCCAGGCTGTCGTTTTGCTTGAGTAGCTCTGTTGAACTTACTTAACCTAAAATCATAACCGCCAGACAATGCAGAAATAGCACCGCTATTAGAATTAATAGACACTATGGCTCCATTAACATTTGGAATTTGTGACAAGTACCACTGGTTATTAATTTCCCTAACTCTTACAACATCTCCAATTGACAATATTTTACCAAAGTCTGTAATCTTCATTTTATAATTAACTTCAAAATATTGATTTTTGATTATTATTTTCTTTAAATCGATATCAAGCAATTTATGATTTTTTGAATATACTTTTATTTTTTTTGCATCTACATTAAGTACTACTGCTGGAACATTATTATTGATTGTATAAAAATCTCTAAAATATTTATTTATATTTCTTATCGAAACATCAAGATCATATTCAAAATTAGAATTTAATAATTCATTATAATTAATTTTAGCTTCTGCTCCTCGGTATCCATGCCTAAGATCATATTTTTCAATATTTTTCCTCAACGCTTTTTGAGCAGACTTTTGTAGTTTGCTTTTTATCGTTGTAAAAACATCAAAACCTTGTGTGTATGCATCATTTCCAAATCTTTCTTCCATTTCTAATCTTGCCATTTCAGAGACGTAAGGGGCACTTAATTCAATACTTGCTGTATTTAGTTTTGCCGTAACTGGTGAAAGAAAAGCTGTAGTATAATCTTCTTGCCCAATAAAATTATTTTCAGCCATTCTTCTTAATACATAATCTCTTCTCTGTAATGCTCTTTCTTTATTAGATATTGGATTATACCTTGATGGAGCCTTTGGCAATCCTGCAATCATAGCTATTTGTGCTAATGTTAATTTTGATAGTCTTTTTCCATAATATACTTGTGCTGCTGCTTCAACTCCATACGCTCTATGACCTAAATAAATTTTATTCATATATAACTCAAAGATCCTTTCTTTGCTTAAATTCCTTTCCATCTTGTATGCCAATAAAATTTCCCTTAGTTTACGAATAATTTTCTTCTCTCGAGTTAAATAGAAATTTCTTGCTACCTGCATAGTTATAGTGCTCCCACCTTGAGTAACTTTTCCAGTAGAAATAAAACTTTTAAATGCCCTAAGTAATCCAAAATAATCAACCCCATTATGCGAATAAAATCTATTATCCTCTGCTGCAATAAAAGCATTTTTCAAATTCTCTGGGATTTCTGCAAACGTTACTGGAATTCTTTTTTTCTCTCCATATACAGCTATCAATTTTCTATCTTGTGTATAAATTCTCATTGGAATCTGCATTCTCATATCTTGAATTTCTTCAACAGAAGGTAAGCTTTGAGACAAAATGAGATATATGATAATACTGAGTAAAACTATTATACTAATAAAATAATAAGTTGATTTTAAAGCTTTTTTAAAAAATATGCTCATACTTGTTGGTGGCAATAAAAATTCTTGTTAATATCTATATAATACTATAAAAACAAAATTTATCTTGTCTAAACTGAGAAACAATATAATCTTAATTGGTCCAATGGGTGCTGGAAAGACCTCAATTGGTAAAAAATTATCTAAATTAATAAAATTTACTTTTATTGATACTGATTATCTTATTGAAGAAAAAACTGGAGTAAATATTCCCACTATATTTGAACATGAGGGTGAGGAAGGATTTCGTGCACGCGAGACAAAAATTTTAGAAGAAATATCAAATAATACTAATACCGTTATTGGAACTGGTGGCGGAATAGTACTTTTGCCAGAAAACCGACAAATAATTAAAAGCATGGGATTTGTAGTTTATCTTACAGCAAGCATCAAAGAATTAGTTTATAGAACAGAATATGACAAAAATAGACCTTTAATAGCTGATAATAACGCTGAGAATCAAATTAAAAGCATACTAGATGAAAGAAAAGAATATTACGAGAGTACCTCTAATATAACTATAAATACTGATAATTATGATACAGTTAAATTATCAAAAAGTATTATTAAAAGTTATAAAACTTATGAAAAAGATAATAGTTAAGCTAGATAAAAGATCATACCCTATTTACATTGGCACTAATATTATTTCTGATAAAAATTTACTAAAAAATATTAATAGTAAAAATATTGCATTAGTAACTAATAAGAAAGTCCAGTCTCTTCATTTAAGTAAAATTAAAAATAATATTTTTAAAAAAAATAAAATTATATTAAGTGACGGTGAAAAATACAAAAACCAAGAAAGCGTCTCAAAGATATATAATTATTTACTAAAAAATAAATTTTCAAGAGATAGTGTTTTAGTTGCGTTAGGCGGAGGGGTAATTGGAGATATTACAGGTTACGCTGCTGCAACTTACCAAAGAGGGATTGATTTTATTCAAATACCAACAACTTTGTTGTCTATGGTTGATTCTTCTGTAGGTGGTAAAACAGGAATTAATCATGCTTTAGGTAAAAATATGATAGGTTCTTTCCATCAGCCAAAAGCAGTTATTATTGACGTTAACATTCTAAAAACTTTACCAAAAAGACAATTTAACGCTGGGATGGCAGAAGTTATAAAATATGGGATTATAAAAGACAGAGCCTTCTTTAATTGGATTGCCCAAAATCATATAAAAATAAAATCCCAAGATCCTAATAGCATTATTAAAGTAATTAAGAAATCATGTGAAATTAAAGCAAATATTGTTTCCCTTGATGAAAAAGAAATAAATATTAGAGTTTTACTAAATCTGGGACACACATTTGGTCATGCTATTGAAAATAATTTAGGTTACGGAAAATGGTTACATGGTGAAGCAATTGCTTGCGGATTTCTTATAGCTTCCGCTGTAGCCATACAAAATAAAACATTAAAAATATCTGAATATGAACAAATTAAAAACTTATTAAAATTATTTAATTTACCTACTAAATTGCCAAAAAATATAAATATAAATAAATTATTTAAAACTATGATGCTTGACAAAAAAGTCAAAAATAATGAAATTTTGTATATTCTCCCAAAAAATATTGGCAATGCATATATAACAAGTAAAATTAATAAAAATATAATATTAAAAGCTCTAAAAGATCATGCCTAATAATATTGAAAATAATTTAGCATCTTATGCATTAAAATCTTCAAATTCTCGTGGTCGAAAGTATAAAGAAGAACCTCCTATGTTGAGAAGTGAATATCAAAGAGATAGAGAAAGAATTATTCATTCAACTGCATTTAGAAGACTAGAATATAAAACACAAGTCTTTGTTAATCATGAAGGTGACATGTACCGAACAAGATTAACTCATACAATAGAAGTTGCGCAAATTGCGCGAGCAACAGCAAGAGCATTGAATTTAAACGAAGATTTAACAGAAGCAATTGCCCTTGCTCATGATTTAGGGCATACGCCTTTCGGTCACGCTGGTCAAGATATACTTAATTTATGTATGAAAGAATTTGAAGGTTTTGAACACAATATTCAATCTCTAAGAATAATTGAAAAATTAGAAAATAAATATGCAAGTTTCCCAGGACTAAATTTATGTTTTGAAACAAGAGAAGGTATTTTAAAAAAGTGCAGTAAAGAAAGAGCAAAAAAATTTGGCGTTGTTGCAAGTAGATTTATTGAAAAAAAACAATCATCACTCGAAGCTCAACTAACTAATGTTGCTGATGAAATAGCGTATAATAATCATGATATACAAGATGGTATAAAAGCAAAGAAAATTTCAGTAGAGCAATTAGAAGAAGTTCCATTATTTTTTGACCAAATGAAAATCACTTTAAAAAAATACCCTAAATTATATGGATCAAAAATAGTTCATGAAACAGTAAGATTAATTATTAATTTATTAGTTACAGATTTAATAAATAATTCCAATAAAAATATTATAGATCTAAATATTAAAACTATTAGTGATGTTAGGGATTCTAATGACTTAATAATTAATTTTTCCGATGATATTAAAAATCTAAATATAAATTTAAAAAAATTTTTACATAAAAATTTATATAAACATCCGGATGTTCTTGAAATGACGAGTCAAGCAAATCATATTATTAAAGATTTATTTTCTGCATATATAGCTGATATAAAACTACTACCTAAGGACTATTATCAATACAATCTAAAAAAAATTAACAAAAATGATAAAGAAAGGGTAATTTGTGATTATATTGCTGGTATGACTGATCGCTTTGCTCTTCAAGAACATATAAAGCTATATAAGTAATATTCAGCGCTTTATCTTTTAATATCTATTGAACGATAAGCCTCCTAGTTCTATACTTAATAATATAATGTTAATGAATTAATATGAAAGAAAAAGACAAAAAAATAACTGGTTTGTATGATGAAAGCTTTGAAAAAGATAGTTGTGGTTTTGGCTTAATAGCAAATATTGATAATAAACCTAGTCACTGGCTTATTAAAACAGCAATTACTGCTTTAGAAAGATTAGCGCATAGAGGCGCTATTGGAGCAGATGGAACAACTGGTGATGGATGTGGCATATTACTTAAAATTCCTGAATTCTTTTTTAGATCAATAGCAAATGAACTAAAATTCAATATTGCAAAGAATTTTGCTATTGGAATGTTTTTTTTAAGTAGTGACAGTAAAAAAAGAAAAACTTCAATTAATATAATTGAAAAAGTTTTACACGAACATGACTTTGTTTTAGCAGGATGGAGAGATGTGCCTACAAATGAAAAAATTTGCGGGGAAGATGCTCTTAAAACTTTACCTTACATAAAACAAGCATTTATAAATCCTTCCGATAAAATAGCTGACGATAATATTGAATCTAAATTACTAGTTATTAGGAAAAAAATAGAAATTTTAATTAATAAAACTGATGACGAAATATTCTACATATCAAGTCTATCATCAAAAGTAATTTTATATAAAGGCATGGTTATGCCAAAACATCTTTCAAAATTCTATTTAGACTTATCAAATAAGAAACTTGAAACATCTTTATGTATTTTTCATCAAAGATTTTCTACAAATACTGAGCCTCAATGGAGTTTAGCTCAACCATTTAGATTACTTGCGCATAATGGTGAAATTAACACCATAAGAGCAAATAGAAATTGGTCTCAAGCTAGATCAAGCATATTTAAAACTTCAAAAATACCAGAATTGGATAAATTAAAACCACTAGTATCTATGGATGGCTCTGATTCTAAAAGTCTTGATAATATGCTAGAAATTCTATCACTTGGCGGCATTAATTTATTTAAAGCAATTAAACTTCTTATTCCCCCAGCATGGCAAAGCACTACATCAAACGATCCTGATTTAAGAGCATTTTATGAATATAATGCAAAACATATGGAATCTTGGGATGGCCCTGCTGGAATAGTATTAACTGATGGTAGATATGCTGCGTGTGTTACTGATCGAAATGGTCTAAGGCCAGCAAGATACATAATTACAAATGATCGTCATATAACGCTGGCTTCAGAAATTGGAGTTTATGATTATGATGAGCAAGACGTTATAGAAAAAGGGAAGTTAGGCCCTGGGCAAATTATTGCTGTAGATACAATTGAAGGTAAAGTTCTGTACTCAAATGATATAGATAATATGTTGAAGAAAAGATGTCCTTATAAGGAATGGATGGATGTTGGCGCAGAATCCATGAGAAAAATTATTCCAGATAAATTTCCTGAATTAGAAATTTTTGAAGACTCAAAGGTTAAGCAATATGAAAAAATGTTTAATATTACATATGAAGAAAAAGATCAAATCTTAAAACCTCTTTCAAAAATGAGTCAAGAAGCGATTGGCTCTATGGGCGACGATACACCATTCCCAGTACTTTCAAAACAAATAAGATCTTTATATGATTATTTTAGACAGCAATTTGCACAAGTAACTAATCCCCCTATAGACTCAATAAGAGAAAGTAATGTAATGTCATTAGAAACTTACCTTGGCCCAGACTTAAACGTTTTTGAAGAAGGTTCTAAACATGCATATAGACTTACAGTAGAATCTCCAATTTTATCTTATAGAAAATTTAAACAACTCCAAGAATTAAAAAATAAAAAATTTACTTATAAAATTTTGGACCTGAATTACGATAGTAATATCAAACTTAAAGACGCTATCGTTAACTTAACTGAAGAAGCTATTCAGGCAGCTAAAAAAAATAAAGTTTTTATTGTATTAAGTGATAAAAAAATTAAAAAAGGAAAGTTACCAATCCATGCTCTGTTAGCAACAGGAGCAGTGCATCACGCTTTAATTAAAAATGGTTTAAGAACTAAAATAAATATTATTGTAGAAACAGCGACAGCTAGGGATTCGCATCATTTTGCTGCCTTAATTGGATTTGGAGCTACAGCTATATATCCATACTTAGCGCATCAATTAATTAATAATATGTTGACAGAAAAATCTGATGATAATTCAGAATTTTATATAGCTACAAAAAATTATCGCAATGGAATTAATAAGGGTTTGTATAAGATTTTATCTAAAATGGGCATTTCTACAATAGCAAGTTATCGAGGGTCTCAATTATTTGAATGTGTTGGCCTAAATCAAGAAGTTATAAACTTATGTTTCTGCGATACTATTAATCGAATATCTGGAACAACTTTTGATGATCTTCATAGTGATCAGTCTCAATTAGCTAAAAATACTTGGAGTCAAAGAAAAAGCATTAAACAAGGTGGTTTGTTAAAGTACGTTCATGGTGAAGAATTTCATGCTTATAATCCTGATGTTGTTAAAGCATTACAAGATGCTGTAAAAAGTGGGGAATATAAAGATTATGAAAAATATAGCAAAATAGTTAATTCCAGAGAGAAAATGGTTATTAGGGATATGCTTGATTTTAAAAGTAATAAAAAACCTATTTCTATTGATCAGGTTGAATCTATAGAAAAAATTCTTCTAAGGTTTGACTCTGCAGGAATGTCTTTAGGAGCTTTATCTCCAGATGCTCATGAAACTTTAGCGCAAGCTATGAATAAAATGGGAGGAAGATCAAATTCAGGTGAGGGAGGTGAAGATCAAAAAAGATTTAACACTGATAAAAATTCAAAAATAAAACAAGTTGCCTCAGGAAGATTTGGAGTAACTCCTCACTATTTGATTAATGCTGAGGTTATACAAATTAAAATTGCCCAAGGGGCAAAACCAGGAGAAGGTGGGCAGCTTCCAGGTGGCAAAGTTGATGAACTTATCGCTACTTTAAGATATTCGAACCCTGGAATTACATTAATATCTCCACCCCCGCACCATGATATTTATTCTATAGAAGATTTAGCTCAACTTATTTTTGATCTTAAACAAGTAAATCCAAATGCATTAGTATCTGTTAAATTAGTAGCAGAAGCTGGCATAGGAACAATTGCTGTTGGAGTTACTAAAGCATATGCTGATTTAATCACAATCTCTGGATATGACGGTGGAACTGGAGCAAGCCCACTTTCGAGTATTAAATATGCAGGCGGCCCATGGGAAATGGGGTTATCTGAAACCCACCAAACTCTAAGAGCAAGCAGACTAAGAAACAGAGTCAGGCTTCAGGCTGACGGGGGTTTAAAAACAGGAGTAGATGTTCTAAAGGCAGCTATGCTTGGAGCAGAAAGTTTTGGTTTTGGAACAGCTCCAATGATTGCTATGGGCTGTAAATATCTAAGGATTTGCCATCTTAACAATTGCGCAACAGGAGTTGCTACTCAAAATAAAGTTTTAAGAAAATATCATTTTATTGGTAAAGATGAGATGGTCATGAATTATTTTAAATTTGTTGCTCAAGAAACTAGACAGTTATTAGCAAATTTAGGATACAAAAAGTTGTCAGATGTAATAGGGCAAACTAATTTGCTTAAAATTAAAAAAGTTGAGAAAGGAAAACTTAAAAACTTAAAGATTGACCCAATAATATCTGATGCAAATGTTGACAGCAATATTTCACACATGTGTGAAGTTAAAAACAATGATCCCTGGGATAAAGCAAATTTAGCTAAAAAAATTAATTTAGATGTAAAAGAAAAAATTATTAAAAAACTAGGTGGTAACTTTAATTATAATATTAAAAATACAGATAGATCTATAGGCGCAAGTATTTCAGGATTTATTGCATCGCATCATGGTAACTATGGCATGGTGAAACACCCGATTAATATTTACTTTAAAGGCACTGCTGGACAAAGCTTTGGTGTATGGAATGCAGGTGGTTTAAATTTAACTTTAGAAGGAGATGCGAATGATTATGTCGGGAAAGGAATGGCTTCAGGTGAAATAATAATTTACCCTCCTAAAAATGTAAATTATAAAAGTAATGAGACAGTAATTATAGGCAACACATGCATGTATGGAGCAACTGGTGGAAAATTATATGCTGCCGGAATTGCTGGGGAAAGATTTGCTGTTAGAAACTCTGGAGCAACAGCAATAGTTGAGGGTGTTGGAGACCATGGTTGTGAGTATATGACAAATGGAGCTGTAATCATTCTCGGCAAAACAGGAATAAACTTTGGAGCAGGTATGTCTGGCGGTTTTGCAATTATTTTAGACGAAGATGAAACATTTAAAAACAAATATAATCCAGAACTAATAGAGATTTTAAAAATTAATAAAAATAAATATCCGTACCAAGAAACATTTTTAAAGAACTCAATCATAGATTTTTGTCACAAAACAAATAGTTTGTGGGGAAAGCATATATTAAATAATTTTGAAACATATATTGAAAAATTTTTAATTGTTAAACCTAAAGCTATTAAAATTGAAGAATTATTTAATAAAGATAGCATAGCTGCTTAAAATGGCACAGAGAATTCCAAAAGAATTTATTGATAGCTTATTAGAAAAAGCCAATATTACCGATATAATTAATAGTTATATAAAACTAGAAAAAAAAGGCAATGATTATTGGGCTCGTTGCCCTTTTCATAACGAAAAAACTTCATCATTTAGTGTTAGCGAAAATAAACAATTCTTTCATTGTTTCGGATGCGGTGCTCATGGTAATGCAATAGGATTTGTAATGGAGCATGCTAATAAAACATACCCAGAAGCTATCGAAACAATTGCAAATAGTATGGGTATGGATATTCCGAGAGATAAAGAATCAAATAAAAAATATGAAGCAAGAAAAATTATTCATAATTCTCTTAGTGATGCTTGTAAAAATTTTGAAGAGCAGTTGAAAAATTCAAAACTCGCTATATCTTATTTAAAAAAAAGAAACATTCTAGGAACTACAGCTAAACTATTTAATATTGGTTATGCAGAAAATAATTTCCAAAATCTTAAAAATATATTAATTAATTCTTATTCAGAATCTGATTTACTTAATGCTGGGCTTATAGCAAAAAAAGATGGAAATTCTTATGATAAATTTAGAGATAGAATAATGTTCCCAATACATGACGCCTCAGGAAATATTATTGCATTTGGTGGAAGAATATTACATGACAATGTAGAAAAGCCACTACCAAAATATATGAATTCCCCAGAAACTATTTTGTTTAGCAAGAAAAGAGTTTTATATAATTTACACTTAGCAAAAAAAAGTAAAGAAGCAAAAGACATTTTATATATAGTTGAAGGATACATGGATGTAATTGCGCTGTATCAAGCAGGAATAAAAAATGTTGTGGCTACCTTAGGAACGGCTGTAACCCAAGAAAATTTACTACAATGCTTTAAATATACGAAAGAAATTATATGTTGTTTCGATGGAGATAAAGCTGGAGAAAAAGCTGCATGGCAAGGCGTAGAAAATATTATGGCAGTTATTAATGATGGCAATATAATTAGTTTTGTATTTTTATCAGAAAACAATGATCCAGATGACATAATTGAAAAAGGTGGCATAAATCTTTGGGAGAAAAACATAAATAAAAAAATCAGCATTGAAGAATTTATTTTTAAAAAGTTTTCTAAAGAAGTTGATTTAAAAACTGCAGCAGGTAAAACTCAATTTATAAAAAAAGCTGACTCCTTATTAAATAAATTAAATGCAAAAATCTTAAAAGAAATTCTAAAATCAAGCTTAAGAGAAAAAATAGGAGTAAAAAATATCTCATTTAATGTAACAAATGAAACTATTCTCTCGAAGCCAAAGAAAATTAAATCTAACCCAATGCGTTCAGCTATTTTAATATTAATAAATTATCCTGATATTAATATAAATATGGATGCTATCAATCTTGAATTGATTAAAAATTACCCAGGAATTAATTTATTAAAAGATATTATTGAAATAATAAACAATAATAAAAATATTAGCATGGGAAGAATTATTGAGTTTTTTGAGGGCACTGATAATTACGATCATCTAAAAAAAATTAGTGCTAATAAATTACCTGACTTAAATCCTGGCTTAAATAATGTGTCCGAGGAATTTAATAATAATGTGTCCGAGGAATTTAATGGTTACATCAATATTATTTTAAAAAATACTCTAAAAGATAAAAGAAAAATGCTTATGAACGACTACAATAATTTAGAAAACCCAGATTCTACTATCCTAAAAGAAATAACAAAAATTGATAAATTATTAAAAAAATAACTAATTTATGTGGTATAATCGCTCTCCCAACTATCATGCACTTTTAAATCTAAATTTATATAAATGACCATAAACCAAGATCAACAAACGAAAATTAAAGAACTTATCTCAAAAGGAAAAGAGCAAGGCTACCTTACCTATGGAGAAGTTAATGATCATTTACCAGCAGGGATTGTTGACTCAGATCAAATAGAAGACATTATTAACATGATAACTGAAATGGGGATAGTGGTTCAAGAACAAGCACCGGATGAAGACTCTTTAGTTATAAATGAAAATGACTCTACTGACGACGATGCTGCAGAAGAAGCAGCTCAAGCTTTGGTTACCGTAGACCAAGAATTTGGAAGAACAACTGATCCTGTCAGGATGTATATGCGTGAAATGGGAACAGTAAATCTTTTAACTCGAGAAGGTGAAATTAGTATTGCTAAGCGAATAGAAGAAGGAATAAATCAAGTAACACATGCTTTGGCTTTTTACCCTAATACTATTGAAAAACTTTTAACATATTATGCGCTAATAATAGATCAGCCAATAGAAGAAGAAGAAGAAGAAGATACTGAAAGACTAAAATTAAGTGATTTATTAAATGGATTTCTTGACCCTGAAGCAGATAATGAAGTAATTGCTATTCACACAGTTAAGGATCCAACTAATGAAGAAGAAGAAGAAGAAGAAGAAGAAGAAATTGATACAGGGCCTGACCCTGAAGAAGCTAAATTACATTTTAATAATATAATTAAGTTATTTAAAAAAGCCAATCAGCCAGCAGTTAAAAAGGACCAAAAGAAACTTCAAAAAGCTAGAGAGAAAACTGCTGATTATTTTATGAGGTTCAGACTAGTTCCGCTATTAATTGGTGAATTTAAACAGGACTTAAAATTAATTGTTTCAAAAATCAGGGAATATGAAAAAAATATTGTAAAACTAGCAACAAATGCTGGAATGCCTAGAAGAGAATTCATCAAAACTTTTGCTGATAATAGCTCTAACTTGTCCTGGGTTCAAAATAGATTAAAAGGAAAACCAAAATACGCAGAAAAACTTAAGAAAAATAAAGTAGAAATTCAAAAATTTCAAAAAAAACTAGCAAGAATAGAAGAGCAATCTAATTTGTCAGTTTCCGAAATCAAAGAAATTAATAGAAAAATGTCTATTGGTGAAGCAAAATCTAAGCGTGCTAAAAAAGAAATGATTGAAGCTAATCTAAGATTAGTAATCTCAATCGCTAAAAAATATACTAATAGAGGTTTACAATTTTTAGATTTAATTCAAGAGGGCAATATTGGATTAATGAAAGCAGTAGATAAATTTGAATACAGACGTGGTTATAAATTTTCTACATATGCAACATGGTGGATAAGACAAGCTATCACTCGCTCAATTGCTGATCAAGCTAGAACAATTAGAATACCTGTGCATATGATAGAAACTATTAATAAACTTAATAGAATTTCTAGACAAATGACACAAGAAAATGGTAAAGAACCAACGCCAGAAGAGCTTTCAATAAAAATGGCAATGCCAGAAGATAAAATTCGCAAAGTTCTTAAAATTGCAAAAGAGCCCATTTCTATGGAAACACCAATTGGGGACGATGAAGATTCACATTTAGGAGATTTTATTGAAGACGGAAATATTCTTACCCCAATGGAATCAGCGGCTAATGAAAGCTTAGGTGAAGCTACAAGAAGCATACTAGGGTCACTAACCCCAAGAGAAGCGAAGGTTTTAAGAATGCGTTTTGGAATAGATATGAATACAGATCATACGCTTGAGGAAGTAGGCAAACAATTTGATGTGACCAGGGAAAGAATTAGACAAATAGAAGCAAAAGCATTAAGAAAACTAAGACACCCAAGTAGATCAGAGCAGTTGAAAAGTTTTTTAGATATGGATTAATTTATATCGGTATAGCTTGCGGTATAGTTTCATGGAATTTCTGAATAATCAAGATGATATCATTTCCAAAATATATATAAATTAAGGCCGACATACCGACAAATAAAAAAATAAATGTTAAGATTGTGTAGGTAAACATCTTTACAAAAAATCCGATAAAAAATAAAAAAAACTTTATAATAAAATTCAAAATATACACCTATCTCAATTAGTAATGTTGCTTATTAAAATATCAAATAAATTTGTACCTGTCACCACGGTTATTAACAAAAATACAATTATTAGCGAAAATAAAAAGGCAAAAAATATTCCCTTAGATCTAACATATATATATTTTTCAGAAAAACTATAATCTTCCCCCACTTTTTCTATTGATTTCTTATTAAAATTATTTTTTTGAAAAATTTCTGAACCAAATTTTTCCTCAAAAATTCTAACTAGAATATTAAGAGAATTCTCAAGGTTATCAATTCTTTTCAATCTTAAAACGTCAGCTGCTGCATAACCTTTTTTTGATTTTATGTAACTTCCTTTTGCTGGGGTTGTATTTAAATAATTTATATTTATTGGTAAATTTTTTTTATCATTAATTTTATCACTAATATTAGATATTTTTTCTTCAAGTAAAATAATTTTTTGATTAATTTCTTTGTCACTATTGACATTTTTAGGATTATTTAAATTTCTTTTTGATAACACTGTAATGTTGTGGTCTAATTCTTCAAGTTTATTTTCTAAACTTGAAATAGCCGTAATCAAAGATAAATCTGAATCTGATATTTTATTTCTATTTTTATTTTTTTCTTTTTCCACGCTTATTATATTATCCTAATCTATAAAGTATTTATAGACAAAAATTTTTAGAATATTTTTTTATACTTTAACCACGATATTGTTCCTGTCATTGAGAGCAATATAAACCCTATTGTTACTAAATCTATTATAGTTATACCTATAAAACCAAATATTCTTCCTGTATGTAAATCTACAATTATTCGTTCATAAGTTATTGTTTTATTAATGCTATTTTCTTCTATATTTTCCCTAATAGTTGCTGGTGCTATTTTTATTAAAAGTAGATTATCTTTTTTATAAATACTATTTTTTTCTTTATGAATTAATTTAATAATTTCACCATATTTATTAACAGTAACAACATGATTATCATAATCTATATTATATACACTACCTTTTTTAATTACTGAGTTAATAATATTATTTGAAATATTATTTGAAATTTTTTTATCATTAAAATAAAGACTAGCATCACATTTTGACAACCAGTTATCATCAACTTTATACGATAAAACTGAACATGGCTTAATTTTATAAAAATATTTAACTACACTGCTCGAAGCGTATTTATTCCTTAAATTAAAATCTTCTGCGTGCTGAAGTAGCGACCCAGTAATGGAAAGAAGAAGGACAAAAAAAACTAACATTATTCCTAAATATCTATGAACTATTAATAACATTCTATTATTATAATTTTAAATACATAAAAAAGATACTTTCTTAATATTTTGATACAATTTACCTGCAATCTATATATTATTAATAATTCAAATTTTATGCATACAAAAATATTCTTGATTTCTTTATCTTTAATAACTAGTATATTTCTATATAGTTGCAGCTCTTCAAAAGATTATGTTATTTCTGGTAATATTTTTGGAACTATATACCAAATTCAAATTGTTTCACAAGAAAGAATCGACATTATTAGAATAAAATCTAATATAGAAAATATTTTAACTAATATAGACAGTACTGCATCAAATTATATTAAGAATTCTGAAATATCTGTTTTTAATAATACACAATCAACAAAATTTATAAAAATTTCATCTAATTTATATAATATTATAGAAAAATCTTTATATGTAAGTAATTTAACAAATGGTTATTTTGATATAACAACAGAGAATTTAAAAATACAAAGTGGATTTTATGATAATGTTTCATCTAATAAAATTAATTCAAACATAAAAGAATTAGTAAATTTTAATAACATTATTTTAGATAAAAATTTAACAGCTATAAAAAAAAATAATGGTAATATAAAAATTGATATGTCTGGGATAGCAAAAGGTTATGCTGTTGATGTCATATACAAATATCTCTTAAATGAAAATGCATCACGCTTTTTAATTAATATTGGCGGTGAAATAAAAACTTATTCTAATAAAGATTCTTGGATTATTGGAATTGAAGATTTTAGTAAAAATAGTCAGTATATAGAAGAGGTAAGTTTAAATAATTTTTCTATTGCATCGTCTGGAACGTATAAAGACATTATTAATAAAAACGGCGCTAATATAAGTCATATAGTTAATCCTATAACTGGTAAATATATTACTAACTTAAATATATTAGTCTCAGTTATTCACAAAGAATGTGCATTAGCAGATGCTATGGCAACTGGTCTAATTGCTATGAATATTAAAGATATTATTGATTTCTCTAATAAAAAAGCCATTGCATCTATGCTTGTTATAAAAGAAAAAGATAATATTAAAAAATTTTATTCACATGAATTTAAAAAATTTTTAAAAAATAATTAAATTTTTGTGTATAAATATAATGAAAGTTTTGAAAGCCTTCTCATAGCTTTAACAGATAATGTTGCCCCAGAAATATTGCTTATTCGCTTTACAAGTTTGCCATTTCTTTTCAAACTATTGCCTTTAATTTGGTTAAGAAAATTATCATATTTTATTTCCCATCCATAATTTTCTCTATATACAAGAACCTTTGCATCTATAATTTTATTATTCTCAACAGCAAATCCTGTTGTTATAAATTCATGCTTTCCTATAATTTCTAATATAAAGACTACTTTATTATCAACTTTCCAATATTTTATTACTGGCAAATGATAAGTATCTCTTAATATACTGCTAACACCTTTCTTAATATCTCCTTTTAAAATGATATAAGAATGACCTGGTACCTTTGATGAAAAATTATTACTTAAAAATGTTTTTTTATCTAATATTGTATCTCCCGCAATTGAATGGGAATTTAAAAAAACAATTGATATTAAAATTATAATATATTTCATGATTATGCTCACACTAAAAAAGAGATGGTTAGTTAACGTCGAAGTTTAATATATCAAGAATGAAAAGAACAAGGAAAATTTCTTCAAATCATTCGTTTAAAAATTTAGCTCTTACTGAATGGAGGAGAAAAAACTAAATTTTATTGTTAACTAACCAAAACACGCCCTAATATTTTATTTATAAAACTTTATTATTATTAAAATTCATATCCCATTCCTAAACGAAATCCATCACTATCATTAGTATCCATTACATCACTATCATTATCGTGATCAAACCAATTAGCTTTAATTACTGCGTCTGTTCCTTGAACCCACCAGCTTATTCCAGCTTTAGTATCAGTGTATTGTTTAGAGGTTGCATACGCATCAACTTTTGCTGCATTCGCAAAGAAACCAAATTCACCAAATTTTTTTGATATTTCTACGAATGTGCCTTGTTGCTGGTCGAATCCATTTGTAACAACAGCGACTGATTTATCTGTATATTCTAAATCAGCTTGTACATGCAGTGCTCTGACTTCAAAGCCATTACCAAATTGATATATAGCGGTTGCACCATAAAGATCCATCTCACCTAAGTTATCAGATGAACTATTTGTTGCGTCAGATTGACGCTGATAGAATGCAGTTGTTTTTAACCCTGGGAAACCTGAATAACTTAATCTCACTGAGTAAGCTAAGTCATTAGCTGTAGCATTTCCAGATTTTTGACGACCATCTCTAATAGAACCATCAACCCCCATTGTTAAACCTTCATGAATCATTGCTTCAAATGCGACACCATTAGCCATTTTATGCTTAATACCAACTCCAGCAGCCCACCATGTTGCAGGAATAATATATTTTTCTACATCATTTCTTTCTACACCATAGAATATTGGTGGCTCATGATTTTCATTCATAATACCTACAGGCAATAGATTAACACCAACTACCATCGCTGTTGCCTCATTTATATCAAATTCAAGATACATTTGCTCTAATTCTATTTCACCAGTTTGACTATCACCAGCTATAGCATGCTCTAGTTCAAACTCAGATCTAAATCTAACCTTGTCGTTAAAGTCATAACCAAAAAATAAAACAAATCTATGTGCATCTACAGATTTAGATTTTGTGCCACCATCATTTTCGGTATCACTAAAATGTAATTCGCCGTATCCACCGATGTGTATTTTTTCAAATTTCTTTGCTACTTTAGCAATTGAAGATACTGAGGCTTCTTGTATTTCACCCTGCATTTTCACTGCCTCTCTTAATTCATTTATTTCTGCTTTTAATGCTTGTATTGTTTCCATCGCAATATGAACTTCTTGTTCAACATGCTCAAGAGTTTCCGCATAAGTTACTGGCGTAAAAACTAGTACCACAGATAGTAATATTTTTTTCATTGATATATCTCCTAGTAAATATATTATTGCAAATAATAATCGTTCTTATTCGTATTTGCAACACTAAATAATTATTATTCGCATTAAATAAATACTGCTATTAATCAATGATTTAAATTTTTATAGAAGCTTTATATCAGTAAATTACTATCTAATTATATATTAATTTATGATTTTATGGATTATCTGCAATATGCACAAGTACCACTGATTTCGCAGACAATGTTACTTTTTATAAATTTTGCTTTATTAACTATTAAATTAAAAACATCATCTATTTCTGATGAACAACATTCTGATACCTCGCCACACTTATCGCATGATAAAAAGTAACATTGATCATGAGTATTTGGGTGCTGACAACCAATATAGGATTGGTGTGAATTTAATTTATGAATTAGCCCATTTTCTAGTAAAAAATTTAATGCTCTATAAACTGTTGGTGGCTTTTCTGACCCTATTCCTTTTAATTCACTTAAAATATCATATGCCTTGATTGGCTTATGGCTTTTCCAAATAGTTTCTAAGACCTTTTTCCTTATGCTTGTAAATCGTAAACCTTTTTTATCACACAATTTATTTGCTGATTGGATTGCTGATTTCTTGCATATTTTATGGTTGCTACAATTTTTCATATCTTACAAATTATTCATGGCTATGTTTACTACCCAAGTCTTTTTCAACATCTTCATGATCACCAATAATAATATGATGTTCACTTTTTGTTACATATTTTTCTAGAAAAGGTATTAATGGAAGTGGCAATAATCCACCCAATACAATACCGAATGTCGCACTCCTTAAATCCGGATCCAAATAAGCTGCAATTAAATCTGCTATTACGTGTGCTAGTACAACACCTATAATGCCTGCTACAAAACCATTAGATACTAATTTTAATAATCTATTTATACTCCATCCTGTATAATAGCCAATCAACATAATTGAGACATGCACTAGACCAAAAACTAAACCTCTTAATATATTTTGATTTTCTATTTGCAACCAATGTTCTATAAAATGCTCCATATTAACCCTCTATTAAATATTTTAATATTATATAATAATGTTATAACATAACAATATTTAAACTACTATACAAATTTATATTTATTTACTTAATTGCAAAGTCTTTATATACAAAACTACTTATCATTTTATTTACAAATTTTTAACATTTATTATTTTATCCTTTAATATGATAATATAACTCTTCATACAAAATCTTATATAACTAAAGGCCCTGTAGCTCAGTTGGTTAGAGCAGTGGACTCATAATCCATTTGTCGTAGGTTCGAGTCCTACCGGGGCCACCATATATTATTCTCAAAGCGAAAATACTAAAGAAAAGAAGCACTTCATTAAACAATTTGATATATACATCAATACATCCTCAGTAGTAATTTCACTTTTTTGATTTTCTTGTTTTTTCTCTTTAGCTGTCATATTTATTTAATAATATAATGCTATAATTTTTCAATAAATGAATACTACAAGCATTGTAATAATTGTTAAAAATGGTGAAGAGTTTATAGAAAAAGCTCTTAAGAGTTCAATATGGGCAAATGAAATTATTATTTTAGACTCTGGCAGCACTGACAATACTTTAAAAATCGCAAAAAAATACACTAATAATATTCATATCTCTGATTCATGGCCTGGTTTCGGAATACAGCGGCAAAATGCACAAAAATTAGCTACTTCTGATTGGATATTTATGCTGGACGCAGATGAATCAATTAGTAAAGAATTGCAAAATGCCATTCAAGATGCAACTAAAGGCGAATTATCTGTATACCAAGTAAATCGTTTGAGCAAGGCATTTGGAGTAGAAGTCAAACATTCTGGGTGGCACCCTGATTGGATAAACAGACTATACCCAAAAAATCTCACAACTTATAACGATGCTCTTGTCCATGAAACTTTAATTATCCCAAAAAATCACCTGCCAAAAAAGTTAAATGGAATATTGCATCATGAGACATATCAAAATATGAAAGATTATTATCAAAAAATGTCTTTGTATATTGACGCCTGGAGTACTGAAAATATAAATAAAAAACCTAATGGAGTGTTAATCGGATTTTTACGAGGCGCTTGGGCATTTTTTAAAATGTATATTATAAAGCTAGGTTTTCTTGACGGCAGAGTAGGATTTATTTTAGCTATTCTTAGATTCGAAACTACCATAATGAAATATGTAGATATAAAAAATAAAAGGAAAAATATTATTGAAAAATAAAGTACAAAAATTTATTTTTTCTTTAATTATTATTATCACAAGCAATGAAATTTATGCTTTTAAAAATAATGAAAAAATTCAATTTACTACAAAAAATAATAATTTAAATTTTGTAATTGCATCTGAAAATCGTTTTAAAAGCGACGATATATACTATAGGCAATATGAAATTGGGATTAATTATCCTTTTAATTTTTTGATTGAAGATCTTAATTTAAATTTTAATCTTAAATATGCATATACCAAATCTAATAATGTCTGGAGTTTAGAAAAAAGACCACACATACAAATAAGTAAAGTATTCTCAATGCCCAATACATATATAGAATTAAGAACAAGACAAGAATATAGATTAAAAAGTAATAATCAAGAAACAGCAAGAAATAGGATGCGCATAAAAGTAACCTCTAAAAATAAAATATTTAATATGAACCCATTTGTTAGCAATGAATTATATTATGACTTTGACGAAAAAGAACTTACAAATAATCGTCTTGAAGTGGGTGCTAACTTCTTATTTAAAAATAAAACTGAAACTAGTTTTTATTATAAGTTAGTTACAGATTTAGATGATAGCAGTTGGGAACATAACCACAGCCTTACATTAGCTATAAGCTT
>LWDU01040116.1_pt1 | contig 26106 bp, 24 predicted proteins | sample 727161 | NCBI WGS metagenome assembly LWDU01 (sample SAMN04566230, study PRJNA314399) | hydrothermal vent metagenome | isolation source: deep sea hydrothermal plume seawater | place: Mexico: Gulf of California, Guaymas Basin | collected 2004-07-11
CCCTGGTAGTAGGTCACGATGCGGTCGATGACGTCGAAGTCGGCTGACCGGCGCATGCCCTGGATACGGTGGACTACCTCACGGGCCAGACCCTCTTCGGCCAGTTCAGGCGTCAGTAGTGTCTCCACGGCCACCACGTATGGGCCTTCTTGAACCTCAGCGTAGCCGTCGCCCTTCGCAGTCTTGATGATCTCCACATCTTCTTGGTCGATGTGGAGTATCTCTGAAGACTCTTTGGGGTTTGCCAGTTCAACCCAGCCATTTTCACCAAACGACTTGAAGATGGCTCTAGGGTCCATCGCCGACAACGCGTCGGCTACGGACTGGCCGTTGGCGCCGTGCTTCTTGCCCAGAGTCGCTTTGTTGGGAGAGGACGCCCATCTCCAAAACTCCAGGTCGTCCGGGCCCAGCGCAGCGTCAATTGTGACTGTTTTTACGTTTAGTTCATCGATCAACTGGGGAATCATCGGAACAAGTAGGTCTTTCTCAGAGTCGTTCCGTACCAGCACTTTCACTGCGTTCAGCGGCTGGCGGACTTTGATTTTTTCGTTTGAGCGCGCCGCCCGGCCCATGCTGGACACCTTCATCGCCAATTGGGTGGCCTCCATCAGCGGCAAGTCAACCAACGATTCATCGGCCACTGGGAAGTCGATTAGGTGGATGCTGTCAGGTGCAGTTGAGTCCACTGAGCAGACCAGGTTCTGATACATCTCCTCGGCAACGAACGGCGCCAAGGGTGCCATCAGCTTGGCCACCGTGACCAGACAGGTGTGCAGGGTGATGTAGCCTGAAAGTTTGTCGGCGTCGCCCTCGTTTCTCCAGAAGCGGCGGCGACTGCGGCGCACGTACCAGTTGGATAGCTGGTCGATGAACTCTTGGATGCGCCGACCCGCGTTCGTGGGGTCGTACTCGTCCATGTGCTTATCGACCTGGGAGATCAGGGAGTTCAGTTCAGAGAGCACCCAGCGGTCCAGTTCATTCTCCGGTTTCCAGTCAGCCGGCTTCTGGGTCGGGTCGAATTGGTCGATCTCTGCGTAGCCAATGAAGAACGAATAAACGTTCCAGAGCGTGAGCATGACCTTGCGCAGCGTCTCGCTGACCAGCTTGCCTGAGAACCGCCGTGGCTCGCCGGGATGCGACGCAGTGAACAGGTACCAGCGTAGGGCGTCGGCGCCGTGCTCGTCGAGCACGGAGAGCGGCTCAACCACGTTGCCCACCCGTTTGCTCATCTTGCGGCCTTTCTCGTCTAGAATCAGGCCCAGGCAGATGACGTTCTTGTACGAAGGCTGGCCTGTCAGCAGGGTGGACAGCGCGTGCAGGCTGTAGAACCAGCCACGGGTCTGGTCGACCGCCTCGCAAATGTAGTCGGCGGGGAACCGTCCGTCGGACTGTATCGTGTCGTTGTCGAAGGGGTAATGCCACTGGGCAAATGGCATCGCACCCGAGTCGAACCAGGCGTCCATGACCTCTGGAATGCGGTGCATGGTGCCGGAGCAGCCGTCTGCGGTGCAGTCCAGGACGATGTTATCCACGTAGGGACGGTGCAGGTCAAGTTCGCTCAGGTCGGCGCCATCGTCCAGCCGCGCTAGGTTTTGCAACTCTTCTACGCCGCCGACGCAGACCGAGTTCGTGCAGTCTTCACACTGCCAGATTGGGATGGGCGTGCCCCAGTAACGCTCACGGGATATGGCCCAGTCCACGTTGTTGCGCAGCCACTCGCCAAAGCGGCCTTCTTTGATGTACTCCGGGTACCAGTTGATTTCGCTGTTGCCCTGCACCAGCTTGTCTTTCAAGGCCGAGGTACGGATGTACCAGGAACTCTTGGCGTAGTAGAGCAGCGGGGTGTCGCAACGCCAGCAGAACGGGTAGGTGTGGCGATAGATTTCATGGTGGAACAGCAGACCGCGCTCCGTGAGGTCTTGCATTACCTCCTTGTCGGCGTCCTTGACGAACTTTCCGGCGAAGGGATAGTTGCCGGTGATGATTCCTTGCAGGTCTACCGGCTGTACGAACGACAGCTCTTTCTCTCGGCCAACACCCAAGTCCTCGTCACCGAAGGCGGGAGCGATGTGGACTATGCCCGTGCCGTCGTCCAGAGATACAAAGGCTGCCGAGATGACGGTGGGCGCGAATGTGTCGCTTTCCACCATCTCAGTGATTGTTACTCCGCCGGGCCCGGGTCTGCACACGAATTGTTGTATTTCAGAGCCGTATTCGAGGGGATGGTAAAGAGGTGTGTAGCCAAGGCCGGCCAGGTCGGAGCCCTTTACCGTGCCTACAACCTTGTGGTCCTGCTTGATGTTGACGGCAATCAGGGCCTGGGCCAGTACCAGCCGGTGGCTGTCGCCGTTTTCTTCTTCCAGCTCAACGATGCTGTAATCAGCGTTTTCGTCCACCGCCAGGCCCGTGTTGCCCGGCAGCGTCCACGGCGTAGTGGTCCACGCCAGCAGGAACACATCTCCCTTGTCAGCGCCCAGAGTCTCTAGGACGGCTGACTTGTCGGCAGACGCCGCAGGGTCGACCTTGAATTTGATGAAGACAGACGGGTCTGGAGTGTTTTCGCGGTAGCCAAGCGCTACTTCGTGGGAGCTGAGGCTGGTTACGCACCGAGGGCAGTGGGGGGTGCCGCGCATGGTCTGGTAGAGCAGGTCTTTGTCCCACAGGGTTTTCAGCATCCACCAGCCGGATTCGATGTAGTTGTTGTGCAATGTGACGTACGGGTCGTCCATGTCGACCCAGTAGCCGATGCGGGAGGTCATGGTCTCCCACTCTTTTACGTAACGGAACACGCTGTCGCGGCATTTCTTGTTGAATGCCTCGATGCCGTATTCTTCAATCTCTTTTTTGCTCTTGAGGCCAAGCGCTTTCTCGACCTCAAGCTCCACGGGCAGGCCGTGGGTGTCCCAGCCGCCTTTGCGTTGGACGCGGAAGCCCTTCATGGTTCGATAACGGCAGATGACGTCTTTGAAGACCCTAGAGAGGGCGTGGTGGATGCCGGGGCTGCCGTTGGCCGTGGGCGGGCCCTCGTACATCATGAAAAGAGGTGCGTCGGGGCGTTCGGACTCTGTGCGCCGGAAGACGTCTTTGTCTTCCCAGTGCTTTAGGACAGTGGCGTCCAACTCCGGAAAACTGACGCGGCTGGATACGGGCTTAAACATTTCGGCTGGGTTTCCTTCAAACCGGCGCAGCAGAGCAACCGGCTGGATTAATAATCAGGTGTTTTACTAATCCAGCATTATAACTCAGAGGGCGGCAGTCATACTTACCTAGTGCCTATTCAGAACTGATGTCGAATCCGCGACTGGAAATCAATTCCTGAGTGATTAGCTCAAGAACATATCTGCCTGGACCAATGTTTCTGCTTCGTGGTCGGCGGCCAGGCCAAACGCGGCCAGCGTGTGGCGGCCAAGTATCGGTTCACCGTCGGACTTGCCGTAGACGCAGATGGTGGTGGGCTCTTGACTGTTGATGCGCATTCGGACTTCGGCTATGGGCAGCATCTCCCAGCCACCGTTGGGCAGAGTGAAGCGCGATTCCCATTCGGTTTCCACTCTCAGCATCTCCAGGACGGCAGAAGGAAGAACCGAGTAGATGTTTTCCGAGCCGGCGACGACAATCACCCGCTGAATACGGGAGCCGTCACGGGGGCTGATCTCAATGGAGCAACGGAAAGCGTTGATGGGCGTGGTCATTAGGTTGGCCCTCCGGTGTGAGTTAGGTCTTCAAATGATATTGATGGGTTTATTGAAGATTCCAGCTAAAGATTCTTCGGCCAGAATTTGTTGAAGTGGTTTAAGGGTCCGTGGCCGTGGCCCACTGGGAACGAATTTCGGATGGCTTCAGTCACGAATTCCTTGGCTTGGCCCACGGCGTCTTCGGTTTTCAGACCCTGGGCCAGCCCGGCAGCCACTGCGGAGGCAAAGGTGCAGCCGGTGCCGTGGGTATTTACGGTATCAAATCGTGGCGATGTGAACTCTCGGAAGTTACTGCCGTCGAAGTATACATCGGTCGCTGGGCCTTCTCGGTGCCCGCCCTTGATGACCACTGAGGCTGCGCCCATGTCGACGATCATCCTGGCGGCCTTATTTACGTCATCGTCAGTAGTAATTGTCAGTCCGGTGAGGGTCTCGGCCTCGGGAATATTAGGGGTTATAACTGCGGCCAAGGGCACCAACAACTCTCGCAAAGCGCCCACGGCTTCTTCCTGTAGCAGTGCGTCGCCGCTTTTGGCCACCATCACTGGGTCCACAACGATCTGCCGCAGACCAGGCATATTTGGATATTTTTTCATGGAAGCTTTCAGGCAGGTCGTCACGCATTCAATGATGACGCTGCTGGACAGCATGCCGGTTTTGACGGCATCTGCGCCGATGTCCGAGATCACGGCTTCGATCTGGGCATTAATCAAGTCTGTCGGCAGTTCATGCACGGCCGTAACCGCAATGGTGTTTTGGGCGGTGATTGCGGTCAAGACCGAAGTGCCGTAGATGCCCAGGGCAGCAAAAGTTTTGAGGTCTGCCTGAACGCCGGCGCCAGCACCCGAGTCTGACCCCGCGATGGTCATGGCGGCAGGTATTATTCTCCCGCTTTGATTCATTACGCTCCGGGTCATTCCGGCCACGCTTCCCCGTTGTAGGCCATGTTGAAGAACTGGTACTCGTAGCGGAGGACGTTCTGGAAGATGTCTCGCAGTTTTTGTCGTTGTTCTGGGGTGGGTTTGCTGTCATCCACCACACTGCGAAGCCAGGAGACAAACCCAGACATGCCGGGGCTGGAGTGGATGTCGATCCAGGTTTGGTAGTAGTGGTCTCCCGGTTTTTGGCCAGCGTGTTCGGCCTGAACCGCCCATTCCAGATAGGGCCACTCCACGGCTAGCAGAGTGGCAACAACCTCAACGAAAGTGCCTTCGAACGCCTGGGTGCGCAAGTAGCCACTGTAGTTCTGAGTGGTGGGCAGGTAAGGCAGATTTTTGACCTCGTCCCTGGAAAGACCACGTTCCCTGAAAGCCTCTTGGAACAGCCCTTCTTCGCCGCCCAATCCCAGGTGTAGGAAACTCACCAACTGGCGGGCGGCGTCAAAATCAGGTGCTTTGGCCGTGGCTAGGCTGAGTAGAATCGCCCAGTCCCTGAGGAATAGGTAATCCTGGTTGAAATATATCTGAAATTTCGCCCGGTCCAGAGAGCCGTCAGCCATCTCGGAGACGAATGGATGGGCTACCACCTTTTCCCAGATGGGCCCGACACCGGCGCGAAGATCGTCGCTTAAACCCAATTTAGACGCTTCCTTGTTACTGGGATACCGGGAAACTGGCTGCACGGTCGTGCCACCAAGATTTGGGCGCGAAAGTTACTCGTCGCCCGGTCCTTCTTCCGGGGTGAAGTCTGGTGTGAGGCCAATGGACTCCGCTTGATCAGATGGGTCTGGGGTCATCCAGTCGCCCATAAAGCCAACGGGAATTGCGGGCAGCGTCTCCAGATGGAGCCCGGTGTGCATGCCCAATTCCAGAGACAACCGTGCCACGGCGTCGTTGTCATCGGCTTCCACCAGCATGACAAAGTCGTACCGGCCAAGCACGGCGTATTGGGTCAGAATCTCTGCACCAGGTATGCTCATGTCTCGTGTGCGATTAACAATTAAATTTGGGTCACTATGAAGCATCCGCTGGCCGTCATGCGTCAATGAACCCAATAAGAAATATAGCGACATCTAGGTGTTTCCCCCAAATAAATACGCCTGCGATTCAGGCTGCCTAATTGGCTAAAAGTATAGCACTGAGCTTGAAGTCCAGAGCCTAAATCGCAGCCGCATTATTTGGCGTGCAGATTCTGGTTAATTAGCGTCTTCCACGAAGGAGTTGTCGTAGGCAGAAGCAGCAGCGTCGGCAGAGGTCAGCCTGCCGGACTCAACCATCCACGCCGCGAACTCTTCCCAGCGGGATTTTTCTTGCCAGCCGAACACTCCGTTGTCCGTTGCCCATAGGGGGGCGAGCAGCGCAACACCGGGGTTTTCGATCTCCAAGTCGGTCTCGGGTTTAACGCTCTTGAGCACGGCGACTGCGTCCAGAGGATCGGCAATAGCGTCCTTGTAACCTCGAGTTACGGCCTTCACGAACTTTTTTACGACCTCAGGGTCATCGGCAATCTTCTCTTCGCTGGCCACAATCACGAGCTCGTAGAAGTCCGGCACACCGTGCTCTTCCATGCGCATGATGTTCAGGTCAAAGCCCTGGTTGTTGGCCGAGATCGACTCATGGACCCAGTAGGCACCGACGATGGCGTCCACGTTCTTGCTGATCAACGCGGGTACCAGGTCAAAACCAACGTTGACCATTTCAACGTCATCAATGGTTAGACCCTGGCTGCGGAGCATGGTGTCAATCAGCGCTTCATCTGAAGGAAGCCCGGGCGCGCCGACTTTCTTGCCCTTTAAGTCTTTGGGCTCGGCAATCCCGGATTCGGCAAGGGCCATCACCGAGTTTAAGGGGTGTTGCACCATGGCCATGATGGACACGGCTTCAATTCCGGCTTCGCGGGCTATGAGCAACTCCGGCTGGTAGCTGATTCCGAAATCATCTCGGCCTGCGCCAACGGTCTGCAGGACGGTAGACGGGTCACCGGGGACGTAGATGGTGACGTTCAGGCCTTCATCTTCAAAGTAACCCCGTTCCTGGGCCACGTAGAGACCGGAGTGGTTGGACCAGGGGAACCAGTCCAATGCGAGAGAGACGTCGATCAATTCTTCCGGTTCATCCGAGTCGCTGCTGCAGGCGCTGGCCAGCATTCCGACCAAGAATAGCAGCGAGAGTAGTATCGCGATTCTTTTAGCCAAATTTTTCATGGTGTATCTCCTTATACATTTGTTGCTTCGTATTTCTGAATTTTTTGGAATCTATAGTTGGCGCATTGAGTTGGATCGTTTTTCGTTGAAGTGCCAGGGCATCATCATTCGCTCGGCCACCACGGCTAATACAAATAGGCCAATGCCCATAACTGAGAGTACGAAGATTGCGGCGAACACTCTGGCGGTTAAGAACAGGGGCTGCGAATAAGTAATCAGGTAGCCAAGCCCTTCACTGGAGCCTACCCACTCACCAATAACGGCGGCGATCACGCTGACGGAAATACCAATCTTGATTCCTGAGAACATGAACGGCAGCGCCGTTGGTATCTGCAGTTTGGTGAACACCTGCCAACGGGAAGCGCCCAGAGTGCGTAGCATGTTGACCATGTCGGGGTCGGTGGCCTTCAGTCCGTCTACCGTGTTCACGGCAATGGGGTAGAAGCAGATGAGCGCGACGATGATTATCTTGGGGGTGAGGCCGTAGCCAACCCAAATCAGCAGCAGCGGGGCGATGGCGATGATGGGCACGGTCTGTGATGCGATGACTATGGGGTAGACGGAGCGCTCCAACACACGGGAGTAGGCTATCCCCCCGGCTAGTACCAGCCCGGCAATCAATGCTGCCATGAAGCCAATCACTATCTCTTGGAGGGTCACCAGGGTGTGGTCCCAGAGTAGGCTGCTGCTGGAAACCAGCTCTTTGCCGATGGCCGACGGCGCCGGTAGCTGCCACTTTGGCACATCAGCCAACTGCACCCACAACTCCCAGACAACCAACAACGTGACCAGGATGCCGAAGGGAATCAGCCAAGTGAGCAGGCGGGAGAGTGATCTCAAGACAGACATTTACGACCCTGCCTGCCCAACGCTCTTGATAGCTTGGAACTTGAAAGTCTGGGTCTGTGCGCGGAGCGGCTCCATCAGCTGTGCTTTGAGGGTGCTGAAATCGGGCGTGGTGACCATGTCGTAATGCCGTGGTCGGGGCAGGTCAACGTCTAGCACCAGAGTGGCTCGGCCGGGTCTGGCGCTCATCAGATAGACCCGATCGGAAAGCAGCAACGCCTCATCAACATCGTGGGTTATCAGAACTATGGTCTTGCTCAGGGACTCCCACAACTGGAGCAGCCATTCTTGCATCTGGATTCTGGTCAACGCGTCCAGCGCGCCAAAGGGCTCATCGAGGAGGACCACATCTTGCCCCATGAGCATGGTCCGGAGGAAAGCCGCTCGCTGCCGCATGCCGCCGGAGAGGGCAAATGGGTAGTGGTGTTCAAAACCCTTGAGCCCAAACGCCTCCGTGTATTCCAGGGCTTGCTCTCGCGCCTGCTTCTTGGAAAGACCTTTCAACTCCAAGCCTAGAATCGTGTTATCGAGCACCGATCGCCAGGGTAACAGCAAATCCTTCTGCTGCATGTATCCGGTTTGGCCAAGCCTTTCGCCTGCGGTTTTTAACAGTTCACCGAGACGCTCACTGGATAGTTCCACTGAGCCAGAGTCCGGCTGGTCGAGTCCGGCGATGATGTTCAGCAGCGTGCTTTTGCCGCAGCCGCTGGGGCCGACGATGCTGACAAATTCGCCCGCGTTAACAACCAAATCAACACCGGCAAGCACCTCTTGTTGTGCGCCGTCGATGAAGTACGACTTGTGGATCGACTCGATCCGTATTTTAGGCTTGACTGCCGTTTCAGTTGCCAATTTTTTCCTGCCCGGGACGTGCAAGATATTTGCCGATAGAGATTCAATCTGGGCATGAATCTGGGCAAAAAAATAGCCGCCAACGGTGATTATTGACGGCCAACAAAAATTAGCACTCTAGTCCGTTTCCCTCCGCTGGCATTACCCAGATCAGGTTCGCAAGGGTCGGTGGCATTGAAGGCCGCCCTCTCAGCCCGGCTAAACCGAGCTCCCCTACGTGCCTAGACTATTCTATTTTTAAGTATGGTAGCCGCGAGTCGGGTACGAACGAAATTATAGAAGCTGCGCGGATTCGGTGTCAACCGCCGCTCATGTCGCCGGGAACTGCGCACCAGCGCAGTTCCCGGCGTTTCCATCAAATACTAATTTGGGCAAGGGCTAAAACATAAGGATCGGTCACGGTCTCGTGGGAGGCAGACACGTAACTAGGGGGCAAATGGTACACACCCGTTTATTTTACCCTCGATTTGGTTTCCACCATACATTTGGAACTCTGGGGAGTTCTTAGTGCATTTCACGTTTCCGCCGACCGAGTTTTCGAAGAGTCCTACGCCCCACGTTTCACCCAATATGTTGTGGGAAAGGTTGATGTTGCCTTCAACTCGATTCGAATTTAACGACGCGGAACCGTCACTACGTGTAGTACTTTTCGTTAATTGAATATTTCCACCAATCTGGGATCTGGAAACCCCAAAACTAGACATGCCTGTAGCCTTTATATTGCCTCCAACCGTAGATTGGGTAACAGTGAGGTATGATCCGCCAACGACATTTAGGTTTCCTCCAACCGTAGAATTGCCGACATACACAATTCTGATGTCGGAGTTTATGTTTCCTTCGACCGTAGCGCCCGCTTCGAGTAACACAATTGTGCCATTGGATTTGACGTTTCCTGCAACGATGGTTGTCAAGAGTAGGCCAAGGACACCCTCGTTCTTGATGTCCCCGTTAACCGGCGTACCATACAGGCCGCAACCCCCCTTAGCTACTGTTACGTTGTCGAACGTGCCTCCGTTTACTAATTCGTCGCATACAAAGTCATTGTTGTCTGCTGCTGTGCTGGCTACCAAGGCCAGCAGGGCCCCTATCGGGAGTATCGGAATAACTAACAATCGACGCATGTGTATGTCCCCGTAAGATTTCGAATATTCTTAACATATGGTCCAACCGGCCTTACCATTTTCCCCATGTCGGATATTGTCACCCGTCGTATGGGCCGTCAAACGGATTTCGTAGTTGGCCCCGTTCTCTCGCGACTGGCCGTTCCGGGTCTGATCGAGGCGTCGCCGATCCTATAGCAGCTCGTTCTGTCGACCTGATATTCTTGACAACGATTCTGTGTCCGCCATACAATCCGCCCATATGCATGCTCTCGCATTGCAAAGGCATATTTCGTAGACCGGACGTCACTCTACAGTACATAAATACGGTGAGCGAACAAGGTCTCACTTTACTGATTCAGACACGACCCGATTAAGGAGGCCCAAATGCCGGATTATCCTAAGGTTAAATACAAGGAAGAGGGCATGCGCGAAGGCATGCAGATTGAAGACGCTCAGATTTCAATTGAAGACAAGGTTGAACTTTTGGATATGCTGTCTGAGACCGGTCTGCAGCAGATTGTGGTCGGTTCCTTTGTGAGTCCCAAATGGACTCCTCAGATGGAACGAATCGATGAGATTGTAACCAAGTTCAAGCCCAAGCCCGGTGTCACCTACACCGCCTTGGCGCTGAACTCCCGGGGCGTGGAACGGGCCAAGGCTTACTCTCCCCCGCTGACCATTGAGCGCGACGCGTTCCCTCGGTTGAACGTCCACATGTGCGACGTCTTCGTCCGCCGGAACACCAACCGCACCCAGATGCAAGAAATGGAGCGCTGGCCTCAGGTCATCGCCCAGGCTCAAGAACTGAACATCAAAGAGGCTGGCGTCGGGACCAACGCATCATGGGGTTCTAACTTCATGGGCGAGTTCCCTGTTGACAACCTTATGACCATGCTTGAGCGACAGCACAGCATGTGGGACGAAGTTGGGATCGCCGTCCGGAGCGCATCAATGGGCGACCCAATGAGCCACTGCACGCCAGCAAAGGTTGAAGAAAGTGTCTACCGAGTCAAGGAAAGGTGGCCGGAAATCAACCACATTCGCCTGCACCTGCATAACGGCCGTAACATGGCCATCGCCTCGGCATACGCCGCCATGCGGGTTCTAGGCCCCGATGACACACTGGAACTGGATGGCACCATCGGCGGATTTGGCGGTTGCCCTTACTGCGGCAACGGTCGTTCCACCGGTATGGCCCCCACTGAAGACCTGCTCCACATGATGGAAGACATGGGCATCCCCACCGGAGTGGACATAGACAAGTTGATCGATTGTGTCTGGACCGCCGAGCGGATTATGGGACGTGAGCTCTACGGTCACGTTTCGAAGGCAGGTCCCCGACCCAAGTCTGTGGAGTCGCTCTACGACATCAACATGCCTTTCGTGGAGACCACAGAATCGGCCAAGCACTTCAAGAAGGGTCCTGGTACCTACGAAGGCGGTATCTACCCGTACAGCGAGCCCATCACCAGCCCCTACCGGGACCGCGTGAACGCCGGTGGAAACGCCTACGACGACGCCAATGGCGACTTCCCCTGGAAGCAGGACTGGTTCCCCGCCAAGGGTTAATCGGTTCTACTGATTAGAGAGCATTTAGAGCGGCCACCCAAACAGGGTGGCCGCTCTTTTGTTTGGGATTGGTTTACGCTGTGCATTTGCCCCCATCCTAACCTTCTCCCGCTCCGGGGGAAGGGACTTTTTGTTTTGTCGTGGATCATGGAGCGACAGACACTTCGATTGCTGAAAATTCTGTCCCCTCCGCCTCGCAGGAGGAGGGCTAGGGTGAGGGCAAATCCTCGCCACGACCAACCTCTATCACTCATGCCTTGTAGCCCGCATTCCTTTTGAGTGCTACCATGTCTCATCTTAGTCTCAGTCACAGCAGTATTATTCAACAGTTACATTGAGGAGCCCCACTGATGGCCACAACTAACCCCACCGACCCGAACAAAATTCGCCTAACCGGTGAGAACTCTTTTATCCGTTTTTCCGATCCGGCCAGCAATCAACAGACAACCCGCTCCAGTCACTGGCGAGTGCTATGGTCTCCGGGCGGCGCGGGCCATGTTCTATTCCTGCAGAGCGAACTTACCGACAACCAAGTTAGCATTTACTCAGACAATATCGCCCTGGCCCGCTGGCTCCAAGAAGAGATTGAAACGTTCCTCTATCCAGACTTTGCCGACCTGAGTACTCAGGTCATCGAGGCCGAGTTTGCCAAGAAGGGCGACGGCGTCAATTTCTGGACCGAGACGGTCGAAAGTGACGATGATGTCATTGCTCTTACCTGGCATGACTTCATGGAGCCCTACATGTTGGTGGTCCCAGCCGGTACCAACGGGCGTGCCCACGGCGTGTATAGCTGCTTCATCCCTGCCAGGAAGGCCCAGTTGACTATAAATGGCGAACTGGCCAGCGGCATTGTGACCACGGATCGCCGCGGCGACAAAGACAGCAGCTCCGCATGTCTAGCCTGGTCCGAAACCTGGGTCCGCCCCTAACCGGGTCAGCCAAGTTCCGGTTGGGGGAAAGGGCTGGGGTTTGGTTTGGGTGATTCAGATTTTTGCACGGGATTTTGTGTTTCCAATTGTGGGTAACTGGAGTGATCATGCGTATCGGACTTATCACTGGGGCTCGCGGGGCGGTGGTAGAACTTCAGTCTCTGATTCAAGAGGTTATCCAGGCTGAAGAAGACGGGTTCGACAGCATCTGGCTGCCACAGGTGTCCGCAGGACCAGGATTCGATGTCCTAACGGCGCTTTCTCTGGCGGCGGCCAAGACCAGCCGGATTTCGGTCGGGAGCGCAGTAGTCCCCATTTTCCCGATACACCCCTACGCCCTGGCAAAGCAAGCTCTGACCGCTCAGATTGTTGCGGAGGGCCGCTTTACTCTGGGTGTGGGCTTGTCACATCGACCGACGGTTGAAGACGTTATGGGTCTCTCCTACGATAGTCCTGCCAGGCATATGGAAGAGTACCTGGGCGTATTGAGACCCCTCTTGGACGAGGGCAAGGTCGATTTCCAAGGGCAGTTCTATAACGTTAAAGCACAGTGTCATGTACCCGGCGCACTGCAGGTACCGGTAATCATCGCGGCGTTGGCACCCATGATGCTGAAGATTGCCGGCGAGCAGGCCGACGGCACTTTCACCTGGATGGCAGGGCCGAAGACCATTGAGTTGCACGTGGCCCCGCGTATCAGCCGATCGGCTGAGGCCTCGAACAGGCCACCACCGCGGATCTGCGTTGGTACGCCTCTCACCGTGACCGATAATGCTCAAGAGGGACGAGAATACGCCGCAAAGATCTACGAGCGTTACGGCCAATTAACCAACTACCGCAGAATGCTGGACATAGAAGGGGTTGAAGGCCCCTCGGAAGTGGCCTTGATTGGTAACGAAGATGAAGTTACTGAGCAGCTGAAGGCCTACGTTGACGCCGGTGCCACCGATTTCCTAGCCTCAGTCTTCCCTTCAGGCAAGGACGAAGAAGCCTCTTTGGCCAGGTCACACGCTTTGCTAAAAAATCTGGTAGGCAAGCTGTAACTCACTGTTGGTTCACCAATTCGAATAGGCCTTTTGTGCGCGGAGATTGGTGGGATATGGGCCAGGTTGGCAATCCATACATTTGGGATGGCTGGGACACAGCGTGAATAACCAGATGTTAAAGAGGTGAAGCATGACTGAGCCTGAGCAGGAGGTTGACCAGCTTTTTGATGACTACTTCCGTGATTTTGGCAACCTCGATCTAGAAGCCATCGTTGGATATTTTCATCTGCCCTGCATGTTTACCACGCAGGTTGGGGTGTTCGTATTTACGACAACGGCCGAGGTGGATGCGTTTTGGCGGCCCAGGTTTGATGACTTAAAGTCTCAGGACTTTGGCCATACAGAACGTGGTGAGGCCAGCATCAAAGTGTTGACCGATGACACGGCCATTGCGAGCAGCCTGGCCACAAGGTTCAACAAAGAGGGGAAGCAGATGGAGCGCAGAGGCGCTGCTTTCACCGTCCGCAAAACCGATGACGGCTGGAAAATCGTCGCTCTAATCCACCACTCCCCCGATAACATCATCAAATTGGGCTAAGAGTAAGCTCGCGCTGCCTGGCAACTAAAACCAGGTATTACCACCCAAAAACTTGCCCGTGCCGGCCGAGGCACCTGCGGTGCTACCAGCCTGATGCGCTGGGGGATAGGCCCATTAGAATTTGGCCGCCGTACTCGTAATTGGAGTGCAGGCCGGAGATGTGGTGACTGGCTGTGTGGATGTCCCTGAAGAATTGTTCCAGACCGTTCTCTTGGTGAATAGCATTGGTGCCTGCCGCGTAGTAAAGCATGTCCACCGCGCGCACCGATTCACGGATGGCATGGGTGATGGCCAATCGCCCCTGCAAGACCAGAGGACCAAGGTCGGTATCTCCTTGGGTGGCGGCCTCCCAGAGCTTCCCCACTGAATTCAAAATGTAGGCGCGCCCGCCGCTGATGATAGCCTCAGCCTCGCCTACTGTGGTCTGGACTATCGTCCGGTTCCGCAGCAAAACCGGCGTGGTGTTGGAGCCTGACGACGTTGCCAGACCCACAAATATATCCATAGCCCCACGGGCCATACCAAGGGCATTAGCAGCAACCAGGATCCAACTGGTCATGGTCACCGACCTTGGGTTGTAGTGGATGCCTTTGTGGGCAGAAGGTTCGTAAAGCAGGCAGGTGCGTTCGTTGGGCACAAACTCTTCTTCAATCACCACGTCGTTGCTACCGGTGCCGCGCATGCCCATGGTTGACCAGGTCTTTTCAACCACTCCAGCAGAACGAGGCACGATCATCATCCTGGTTACCAGCTCACCCTGGTCGTCATGCACCGGGCCCGATTCGTTGACGATATTGCAGTTCAAGAACAGCCAATTGGCGTGGTCAACTCCGCTCACATAATTCCAGCGTCCGCCAATCTTGTAGCCGCCGTCCACCAGCAGAGCATCGGCGGTGGGGCGAAACGACCCTGCCGCCCGCACGTCTAGGGGTGGCCCAAACAGCGTGCGGCCAAGTTGGCCCGGGACCCAGGCGGTGTACATGGAGATGGCGCTGGCCACGAACGAGCACCAGCCCACTGAGCCGTCCACCTTGGAAAGCTCCTCCACTGCTTTGAACGCGGTTATCGGGTCGGTCTCGGGTCCTCCGATGGCCGCAGGCACGTATAGCTGAAAGAGACCGGCCTGGGCCATGGCCTCGGCCAAGGAATCTGGCAATTGACTCTGAGACTGGATCTCTGCTCTGGCTGCTCTGATCTGGGATGCCAGCGCCTTGGCCGCGGCCACCGGGTCGTGGGTTTGGATGTTGCTCATTGAGCCTCTGAAAATAGTCTGACGCCTAGGCCGATGCGCAGGCGATCGCTTTAACGCTGCCAGCTATCTCCGGCAATGCGTGGGAAGACCAGTTCTCGCCACCGTCACGAGTGCCAAATACCTCACCCTCACGGGTGCAGAAATACACCTGCTCCGGAGCGTGTTCGTTGATCGTCACACCAAAGGTAGTGCTCAATGGCTTGATGCCCTTGTCGAACCGTTCCCAGGTGTCGCCCTGGTCGGTTGAACGCATGACTCCGCCCTGTTTACTCCCAAAGTTCAAGCCAATGCAGGCGTAGAGGGTGTCAGGGTTATCAGGGGCCGATTCCACGCCTCTGGAGTAGAAGATATCCGTGAAATTCTCAAACTTTAGGTTGTCCCAATTTGCGCCTCGGTCACGGCTTCGCCAAACTCCGGTGCGGTTGGAGATGAACACAGCCGAGGAGTCAGCCGCGCCTACGGTGACACCGTGCAGATCCATCAGATCCACGTCACCGTCGAACTCTTTGTTCCTAATCGTCCATGATTTACCACCGTCACTGCTGTGGGCGGCGCCGCCAACTTCAAGTGCGGCATACATCTGGTCTGGGTTTGTAGCTTCAATACCAATGCCCAAGATGCGAGTGGCAAAGGCCATCTGCACTGAATCTTGGTTGATGATGGTAGAGATGTGGTCCCAGTTTGCACCGCTGTCGGTGGACTTGAACACTTCGCTACCTTCCGTCCCCAGGAACATGGTACTAGGGTCGTTGGGGTGAAACTTAATAGTCCAAACATGGCGGCCCTCAGCCATGTTCATGCGCTCAAAACTGTCGCCACTGTCTTTACTGCGATAGACGCCGCGCTGGGTGCCCACAAACACAGTTTTGGTGTCATTGGGGTGAATTGCTATGGCTCGGACCTGAGGTGCAGGCGGCATTCCCTTAGCTAGTTTCTGCCATTGGCCGTCCGATTCTTCCTTGCGGTAGAGACCATCTGCTTCCGCGCCGACATATATAAATGTTTTTCCTGGCATATCAAATTCCCTCCGGGCGAAACTTTTACGATTTCCTATTCAGGATGGAGCCATTTTGAGCAGGCTGAAGTGCCTTGTCAATTGGCAAGTCTATCTTCGGAGACCGTACGCTGGAATCAACAACCTGTATATGGCTCTTTGATTACCTAGTGACTGCCCAACACGCGAGATTTGAATGTGCTAACGGCTCCACTGATGAACCGAAGCGCAAATTAAACTAGCCGGACTGATTCAGTCCGGCTAGTTTTCATTTTCTGAGCAATCCTGACGACCTGTTGCAATCGCCAGCTACTTTCGCTGAGGTCTAGTCTTCGAGCACCACATAGACCGCAGCGTTTGGGCTTAGGTCTAGGTGCTGATGGCCCTTCCCTGTTGTGTCTTCCATTAGCCTGATATCACCGGGGCGGAGGATTTGTTTTGTCCCGTCACTGACGGTGATCTCCACTTCGCCTGCTGTGTGGATAATCAGCCGCCGCTCCGGCAGTGGGTGGAAGTCCATGTTCCTGGTCCCGTCAAAGTCTTTCACCTGCAACTCTATTAGGCCGGTCAGTGCGCCCAGTTCAGGGTGATCCTCCAGCTTCATTTTCTCGATGTGACTCTCTCCGTCACTTCCCGCATAAACTCGATATATCGTCATTCGTTCCTCCGTGTGTATTTGTTTGCATGAGTATAGGTTGTCTGGGGTTTGCATTTTCTGGTGTTGGGACCGATGGCCTGGATCTGAGCAGGTCTGCGGTAGGCTTGACCGTGGCTGGAGACCTAATTAACATAACTAAAGTAGGGTAGAAATCATTGCCCTTCTATCGCCACCCACTCCACCCGGATTACTCACCCGGGTGGAGTAACCTTGCGCGTTACCAGCTCTGCGAATTCCCATTTTTAGTCACAAGACTTGACCGTGAGACCGATTGTTGCTTAACATAACAAGAAGACATAACGTCTCCTTCCTCCGTAACGCCGTCTGGAAGGATCACCAGACGGCGTTTTACGTTTCACGGGTCTTGTTTCAACCGTTGTTGTTGATTAATTGCCATTTGGCCAGCACTTCCTGGTCTCTAGGAAAGGCCAATTCAGGTAGGGCGTCAATGCTGAAGAAACCTACTTCAAGGGCCTCTGGCCCTGCTTCCATGGTGCCGCCAGTCTCCTTGGCCTCATAAACCGCGACCATCACCGGGTCTCCGGGTTCAGAAAACAGCCCAATCAAGTCGCCGGTTTCCACCACCAAACCGGTCTCTTCCCATACTTCCCTGGCTGCGGCCTTCTCCACCACCTCACCCCGGTCAACGTATCCACCGGGGAGCCCCCATAGCCCATAACCAAGGTCAGTCGCCCGGCGCATCATGAGCACTTGGCCGTCTCTTGGAACGATACATAATACTGCGACTTTGGGATCGTAGAATATTACCCGACCACAATCCGGGCAAATGGGTCGTTGCTGCCCGAATACCTCTTTGATTTCCAAGGCGGCGGCGCAGGAAGGGCAGAATTTATCTACTTGGTTCAAGAAACCACTCTCTATAAATACGAAAAACTGGTCTGCCGGGCTTGTTTTACCCTTTTGATATCGGTGCCGCTGATTATAATATGCCCTGGCATCATTTTTGTGGCGCTACCGAAGGCGACTTAACCGAGCTTAATCGACCTGATAATTTCAAAAGCCGAGTCAGATAATTTTTCAACCAGTACAGAAATTTAGACACTTTATGACGGCCAAGACCTACGGGTTGGGATTTTTGATCTCGTCGGTGGTGGCTGTTTTGATCGTGATTGCCATCGTTGTCGTGGGTGAATACACCAAGACCCGAGGGCGATTTTTACTCAGCGCGCTGATGGTAGAAGGGTATTTCTTCTGCAGTCTCGGCCCGATTTGGGTGGCGGAACGGAGGCCAGAGTCGATGGTCTCCCGAGTTGCAATTGGGGCCGCCGTAGTGGCCTTGCTACTACTGCTGATTGGACTCTGGGGCACGCCCAACTCCGACGCATTTTGGAAGAGCACTGCTATCGTAACGATCCTGGCCTTGGTGCTCGCCTTCTTGGCTGTGGTGGATTCTGAAGCGGGTCGGTTGTCGCTCAGCGTCCAGGCCAAGGCTGTTGGGCTGGCCACTTTGATTGGCTGCGTTGGAATCGCTGGCGGAATCAATTGGCCGCCCTACTGGTGGGTCTTTACGTTGGCCGTTATCGCTTGGGTAACGACTGTAACCATCCCGGCGATCGGCTACGTTGCGCGGCGAATTCAGCGCTGCTGATTTCGGACCAGCTCTTCCACCAATTCGCGTTCGGGCATGGAGTCTTGGGCACCGGTCTTGGTCACTGACAATGCTCCGGCCGCACAGGCAATGGTCACAGCTTCTCGCAAGTCCTTGCCCTCTGTCAGTGATACGGCCAACGCCCCGTTAAAGGCATCTCCGGCTGCCACGGAGTCCATGGCAGCAACGTCAAACGGCAACACCAGCCCTCCGATAGAACTGTTGGCGAAGTAAGCTCCCTGGGCACCCAACTTAACCACCACCGTGCCAATGCCCATGTCCAATAACACCAATGCTGCTTCGGCTGCGGATTCCGGGCCGGTAACCGGGAAATTCACCAAAGCCTGAGCTTCGGTCTCGTTGGGGGTGATTACGTCACAGAGATTAAGAAGTTCTTTCGGCACCGGCCGAACCGGCCCAGGGTCCAGCATGACCATAACGCCTAGAGTCTTGGCTTCACGGGCAACTTCCAACGACAGGTCAATCGAAACTTCCAGTTGTAACAGAAGGGCTGCGGCACTGGGTAACCGGTGCTTTACTTCGGCGGCTTCTGCCGGACCGCAGGTGTCATTGGCTCCCAGTATCTGGGTGATGCAATTCTGGGCGGTCTCGTCAATACCAATCACGGCAATGCCAGACATCTCGTTGGGGTTGATGCCAACACCTGTGATGTCTACCCCGGCGGTGGTGAGTCCGTCTAACAGTTGGGGGCCAAAGATGTCTCCGCCGACCCGCCCAACCATAGCTGACCTAGCGCCCATGCGAGAGACGGCGACTGCTTGGTTGGCGCCCTTGCCACCCGCGTAGGTGAGGAAACTGTTTCCGACAACCGTCTCGCCGGGCCGGGGGAACCTAGGCGCAAATGTCACCAGGTCCATGTTGATCCCGCCGAGGACGATTATGTTTGTAGGTTGTTCTGACATCTGGCGTTCACGCTAGCACCACCTGTCGGGAGGGGTCAACGTGGGTTTTAATCAACGAGTTGGAGGTTTGATACTGTGCCCGTGCTATAATCGCGCAGGCGTTTTAGAGCGCCTTAAATCGGGGATAAACTGCAACAAAACTAGTTTTCAGGAGAAATAATATGGCTGGCGCGTTGGACAAAATTAAGGTAGTAGACCTGACCCGCACACTGGCCGGACCCTTCTGTACCATGTTGATGGGTGATATGGGCGCTGAAGTCGTCAAGATTGAAGAGCCCACCGGCGGCGACGAAACGCGCAAGTGGACTCCCTTCGTTAACGGGGAGAGTACCCAATTCCTCACCTTCAACCGTAACAAACGAAGCCTCTCGGTCAACTTGAAAGAACCTGAGGGCCTCAAGATTGTAAAAGGTATGGCGGCCGACGCCGATGTCATGATTGAAAGCTTTCGCGCGGGGACCCTGGAGCGCCTGGGCCTGGGCTACGAAGAGATTAAAAAGATTAATCCAGGCATAGTTTATTGCTCGATCTCCGGTTATGGCCGGAGCGGTCCAATGGCCAACATGCCGGGTTACGACCTTCTGATTCAAGCGTACAGCGGCTTGATGAGCCTGACTGGTGACCCGGACGGCTCTCCCCTCCGAATCGGTTTCTCCCTAGTAGATTTGTTCACCGGAATGATGGCCTACGGGACCATTCTCACCGCACTCCGTCAGAAGGACCAGACGGGCAACGGCCAGTGGGTTGAGGCAGCCCTGCTAGACGGCCAAGTAGCTGCTCTGAGCTACCACGCCACTGGGTTCATGGGCACTGGAGTCGAACCCACACGGATGGGTTCTGGCCACCCCAGCTTGGTTCCCTACCAAGCATTTACGTCCAATAACGGCCAATTCATCATCGGATGCGCCAACCAGGGTCTGTGGGAGCGCATGTGCACTGCCATTGGTCAAGAAGGCATGCTGAAAGACCCCCGATACACCGACAATACCGACCGAGTTGAGCACCGGTCGGAGTGTGTCGGCGAACTGAATGCTGTCTTCGCCACTAACACCACCGACCACTGGGTCGACCTGATTGTTGAGGCTGGTGTGCCGTGCGGCCCAATCAACACAGTCTCGGACGTGGTGTCCAATCCCCAGGTGTTGGCGCGGAACATGATCGCTGAAGTGAACCATCCCAAAGTTCCCAACCTGAAATTCCCTGGCTCTCCGTTGAAACTAACCGACTCCCCAGCGACCATCCGCCGCGTGCCGCCGTTGCTGGGCCAGCACAATGAAGAAATCTTGATTGAAGCCGGTTATCCGGCAGATATCATCGCCGATCTTAAGGAGCGTGGAGTACTGGGGAGCTAGAGGTTTTTGGGCTTATTCCTAAGCTCCAACGCCTCTCATCCTTGATTTAGATATGCCTGAAAAAAAGTTACGCCTGGTACATACGTCTGACACCCACCTGGGTGATCCCGGTGGTCACCCAGAGTCGGCGGACGCGCTGGTGTCGGTGGTGGAAGCCGTGTCTCACAATGAAGCAGATATGCTGCTGATAGTTGGTGACGTGTTCGACAACGAGCGCGTGAAGGACGACGTGTTGGAGTGGTTCGTAAAGGAGATTGGCCAGATGCAGGCTCCGGCAGTGCTGCTACCCGGCAACCACGACCTGATCCACGAGACCTCGGTTTACCACAGGGAAGCGTTTAAGCACGCTCCGGATAACCTGTTTGTTTTCCGAAGCACAGAGGGCGAGACAATGTCTTTTCCAGGGTTGGGAATCGATCTTTGGGGTCGGGCAATGACCATGCACACCCCGCAGTTCAAACCCCTCGAAGGTATGCCGACGCCGATTGAGAACAACTGGCTGGTGGCCCTGGCCCACGGTCATTTCCACTATGAGGACGACCGTGACCAACGCTCCTCTCCTATCTATCCCCAAGAAGTAGCCGACGTTGCCTGCCATTACCTGGCCCTAGGCCACTGGGACCGCCATGTGGACGTTTCCCAGGGAAGCACCACTGCCGTGTACTCTGGCTGTCCTCTGGGGCCGATTGGCAACCCAGGAGCCGGTGAGGTTACCGTGGTCGACCTAGACCCGCAAACTGGGGTTTCTTTTCGTCAGGTTACGATCAACTAGGCGATTCAGGTAGGCTGCTTCCCCCTTAGTTAGTTCCAATAATATAGTCCGACGCTTTCTCTCCAATCATGATGGTGGTGGCGTTGGTATTTGCGGTGGTGATATCCGGCATCACAGACGCATCAACTACCATTAGACCCTCCACCCCGTAGACCTGGCAGAACTGGTTAACCACCGCTAACCGGTCTGATTCCGGTCCCATCTTGCAAGTGCGGCAGGTATGGCCAGCGATTGATAGCGTGCTGGCGATCCAATCATCCAGCAATTCATCCGATTCCATGGCCTCCCCTGTCGGCGCAATCCGGTTGTCGATAACCTCACTGAAGTTGGCGTCTTCAAATATCTGGGCGCATTCCCGGACGGCCTCCCTTAGTCGGTCTTTGTCTGACGGGTCGCTAAGGAACTGGTAGTCCAGCTTGGGCTGAACATTGGCGTCCGCGGAGGTGATGGTCAGTTCTCCCGCGCCCACCGGGAACTCCAGACGGCAACCCACCCGAATCTCATCGGCTTCGTGGCCCGGCGGCCCGGATGTCAGCGCTTGAACCTGGATGTCGTTCTTGTGGATGGAGCCCTTAGCTGAAAACCGCAGGCCAAGTTGATTGCGCGGCGAGCCACTCTCCAGTGAATAGCCGTCCACCGGCTTGAACCGCAGGGACACCGCAGGGTGATTCTTCATGTTTTGACCCACACCAGGCAATTCATGGACCACCGGTATATGCAGGCCCTCAAGTAATTTTTTGGGACCAATTCCGGAGAGCATCAATAGTTGGGGCGAGGCCATGGCCCCTGCGCTCAATATGATGGTCTCGCCAGCAAGTTCGAACATCTCATCGCCGCTCTCCACCGAAAGACCAACCGCCCGTTTGCCTTCAAACAGCACTTTGTGGGTCGTCACGTTGGGTTTGATGGTTAAATTGAGGCGGCTGCGGCAGGGCGTTAGATAGCCAATGGCCGTGCTCACCCGGACGCCGTCCACATAGTTCAGAGGAATAGCGCCAATGCCTTCACCGTCAGGGCTATTCATATCTGGGTCGTCGCGATAGCCGGCGGCCAGGCAGGCGGCATGGAAGATACGCTGGAGAGGTAGTAGGGCCTCTTTTTTGTGATGGGTGACCAGGATTGGGCCAGTTGTGCCGTGAAAATCGCCGTCATTGTCCTGGTCGGTTTCCAGCTTCCGGAAATAGGGCAGCACCTTCAGATATGACCACTCGTCATTCCCCAACTCGGCCCAGTGGTCAAAATCGTCGGGTATACCCCGCAGAAAAATCTGGTGGTTTATGGAACTGGTGCCACCAAATACCTTGCCTCGGGCCACCTCGGCGTTCCTGCTACCCGCTGGGTCAGTAGTGCCGATGAACGACCAGTTATGCGGGGCGTTCGCCTTGGAAGCACTCTGATTCATGTCGTGTTTGATCTCGTCCGGCATCAGGTCGATGTTGGGGTAGTCGGGACCGGCGTCCAGGAGTAAAACCGACCGGCTTGGGTTCTCAGATAGCCTATTTGCGAGGACGCAGCCGGCCGAGCCGGCGCCAACTATAATCACGTCATAATTCATGGGAACCTCGTGCCTAACATAAAATTGCGCCGCAATTATAGCGTGTGCAGGAGGCCTCATGAGAAATCTGTGTCGCCGCGCATGATTGGTATTAGAATAGCTGGGCAGAAAACTAGAGAGGGGACAGATTCATGACCACGATAAATTCAGTATTGGGGTTCATTGAGACCGAGAACATGGGCTTCACCCTTAGCCACGAGCACCTGGCCACCAGCGCCGCTGGAATCTGGAAGACTTTTCCGGAGTTGATCGACCGCGTTGGCATCATGGAGCAGGCCAAAGCCACGCTGAAAGAGGCTTACGATGAAGGACTGCGCAGCATCATCGACGTGAGCACAATTGATCTAGGACGCGACGTGGAGATGATGAAAGAGGTTTCGGAGGCTACCGGCGTGCAGATCGTCGCCGCCACCGGCAACCACCTGGCCGTGCCGCGACCGTTCGCCGACCTAGCTCCGGAGGTTATTGCCGACCTCTACGTCAGAGAGATCGAGGTCGGGATTGAGGGCACTGGAGTGAAGGCGGGCATCATCAAGGTAGCCAGCGACGCGGGTGGAATCACTACTGAGCAGGAGATTGTGCTGCGCGCGGCCGGTCAGGCTTCTGTCCGCACCAACACACCCATCTCCACCCATACTTGGTCACCGGACCGAGTTGGCGAGGAACAGGTGCGGATTCTCAAGGAGGAGGGCGTGGACATGAACCGGGTATACATCGGCCATAGCAACGACGACACCGACATGAGCTACCTGCTGGGTCTACTGGACCAGGGTGTTTGGCTGGGGTTGGACCGGTTCCCCGGAGGACGCCGCGCGGGCACTCCGCTGTGGGAGCAACGCACCGAGCTGACCAAGCAACTCATTGACGCTGGCCGCTCCGACCGCATCATGCTCTCCCACGACCACTCGGTGCCCAAAGCCAGGCACGGCGCCGACGTTCAGGAAGCGCGGTTCAAGTACAACCCGGACGGCTATAACTTCATCACCAGAAACGTCCTCCCCAGACTGAATGAACTGGGCGTTTCCGACGAGACCATCAACCAGATCATGGTTCAGAATCCTCGCCGTTTCTTTGAAGGGAAGTAGTCGGATAGACGAAGAGGTACGAGATGGCTGGGCTTAGCGCGGAAAATCAGCTGCGAGATGTTTACAACATGCGCATTCCGAGCAACCTCGCAAAACGTATCAAGGGTGTTTACTAAGAATTCGACGAACCGGGATTATGCCGAGGAATCAAAACCGAATTGGACGCGCTTGGTTTTGGTGAACGCTGGCGGCTGATTCGGGACGCGCTAACTGCACATCTGCCTGGAGATTTTACGCGTTCGGCCCAGATACTCATGGATTCCTTGGAGCCTGAACTTGCCGCCCATCCTGAAGAGACCCCCTGGGACGGATTCATAGTTGTCCCGAGACCGAATTTGTGGCCGAATCTGGAATCAACCACTTTGATCTAGCCATGGATGTCCTTAAGGAGATGACCAAAAGGTTCTCGTCTGAAGGGGCGATCAGGGCTTTTATAGATAGATACCAAGAAGAATCACTGGCTCTGTTCCGGGAGTGGGCGGCAGACCCAAATGTCCATGTGCGGCGCCTAGTTTCTGAAGGAACCCGGCCCAGATTGCCACTGGCTGCCCCCTACGCAGCTTCAAGAAAGACCCGACGCTAGTCCTGGATCTTCTGGAGTTGTTGAAAGACGATGCTGAACTATACGTCCGGCGCTCGGTGGCCAACAATCTGGATGACATTTCCAAGGACAACTCAGAAATCGTCGTTAGCACATTGACCAGGTGGGGCCAAAGTTCTAGCGAAGAGATGCAAAGGCTGATTCGACGCGCTCTGCGGACGCTCCTGAAACAGGGCAATGTCGGGGCACTTGGGTTATAGGGATATGAATCGCCCGGGGTGTCGGTCGCAGCCCTGAGCTTGCAAAACCAGCGGGTTTTGAAAGAAGGGGGCCTGATTTTCCGGTTCAGCTTTGTGTCTGAGAAATCTCAAAAGCTGATGATCGACTACCGAATTTACTATATGAAGTCGAACGGGAAACAAGCGCCAAAGACGTTCAAATGGGCTGACCGGACGGTCATAGCGGGTGATGTTGGGGAGATTCCAAGAAAGCAGCCATTCAAGACAATCAGTACCCACAAACATTATCGGGGTAGGCGCAAGATAGAGATTATCGTGAATGGGCAGGCCATGGCGGAATCCGACTTTGAGTGTGACTAGCCCGTCTGCATCGGCAGTGATGCGTCGGCTGCCCACTCGGACATTGACGCGTCGTAGACTGCCACGTTCTCATAGCCAAGCAGTGTCAGGATAAAAGCGTCATTGCTGGCGGCAATTCCGCCGCCGCAGTACGCAATCACTCGAGACTCGGAATTCGCGCCGACGCTGGAAAATCGCTCTGCCAGTTGTTGCGCAGATAGATAGGCATGCGTGACCGTATCCATGAGGTCCCCTGCCGGAACGTTCACGCTGTCGGCGATGCGTCCGGCCCGTCCGTAATTAGCACCGCCTTTTCCCAGGTGTTGGTCACTACTCAGTGCGTTTATCACGCAGGTCGCGCCGTCCTTGATGGCGGACAAGACTTCGCTCTGGTCGGCCATCAGCCCAGCCCTTGGTTTGGCGTGGAAAATGGCTGGCGGGTAGGCCGGTGCCTCGGTACTCAACGGGCGGTTCTCCAGCTTCCATTTGTGCAGTCCGCCGTTCAGGATGTAGGCGTCATCGAAGCCAAACACCCGGAGCATCCACCAAATTCGAGTTGCCCAAGACCCTGATGTCGAGTCGTATAACACCACGCGCGTTCCTGCGCCTACGCCATAGCCGGACATGGCCTTGGCGAATTGGGAAACCGGGGGCAGCATATACCGGAAGGCGGCACTTTCGTCCGACAGGTCAGTTACCAGGTCGGCGTGGCCTGCGCCTGGTATGTGCTCAGCTTCCCAGGATTCCCGGCCGCTCTCGGCACGGATGCCGCCGTTGCCATTAGGCATGTTGAAGGCGGTGCAGTCCAAAACTCGTATATCGGTGTCGTTGAGATGCTCGGCAAGCCAGTCTGTATCTACCAAAAACTGTGGATATTTGAAGGCCATTTTAGTCACTCCCTCCAAGGTTTCGGCTAGTTGGTTTTGCGAATTAGTATTTGTTGGTCAATTTTGTTTGCAGCCATTTGAGCTTGGCGTCGGCCTGCTTTTGAGTTAATTCACCGGAGTCGACCAGGTCAGCTAACTTTGTCTGATAGTCATCGGCTGAGAAGCTTGATTTCTTTT
>LWDU01033434.1_pt1 | contig 26104 bp, 18 predicted proteins | sample 727161 | NCBI WGS metagenome assembly LWDU01 (sample SAMN04566230, study PRJNA314399) | hydrothermal vent metagenome | isolation source: deep sea hydrothermal plume seawater | place: Mexico: Gulf of California, Guaymas Basin | collected 2004-07-11
AACACGATAAAATGGACGGTGGGTGCGACCCAATCGTTTCAGACGAATACGAACTGCCACGATCTCTCCTTTAAATATCTTCTCCAAAATGCACTGTCATCATTAACGAACAGCGCTTGTAATCTACTAATATGCGGTTAGAAACGCGAATGGGCAACCGACAAAAACGAATTTTCTTCATCTCGGACCCAGTTTTATAGCTCAACGTCGTCGCCGGCGCGATTGTCGCAGCATTTTTTCACGATCTTTGCGTTTTTTCTTCTTATCTGAGGCTCTTAAACGAGTACCAGTGGATTTCTTTTGTCGAGTTCCACCCATTCCACCACCCAAAGTTCCATCCTGCAGTTCTTTTACTGCCTTGAGCCGTTCTTTCATTCCTTTGCCGGCCATTCCCTCCATCATCGGCTTCATTTGCTCATATTGTTTGATCAATTGAGTTACTTCGCCACCTTGGACACCTGCTCCCTGAGCAATTCGGGTACGCCGTGGTGATGAAATAACACTTGGATCGCGGCGTTCCAGTTCGGTCATCGAGTTGATGATGCCAACGGTTCGCCGCATACCACCTTCGGTCTCATCATCTTCGAGCATTGTATTAAGCTGAGCCATCGGACCGCCGAGCATTCCGAGCATTTTTTTTACGAGCCCAGGTTGGGCCATACTTTCAATTTGGCCCTTGAAATCATCTAACGTAAAGGTACCTTCTTGCAGTTTCCGTTCGAGTTCTTCTTGTTGTTTTTCATCGACGACTTGCCGCGCGACATCAACTAGCCCAAGGATATCACCGAGACCTAAGATCCGCCCCGCCATACCCTCCGGGCGAAACGGTTCGAGGTCATCTAGATGTTCGCCGGTACCAATGAACTTTATCGGCACCCCAGTCACTTCCTTAACTGACAACAACGCTCCACCACGGGCATCCCCGTCAAGTTTGGTCATGATAACGCCATCAAGTTCCAAGGCTTCGTTAAACGCCTTCGCACTGTTAACGGCATCTTGACCCGTCATCCCATCGACAACCAAGTAAACCTGATGCGGTTGCACTTTGCGATCAATATTCACCAATTGCGACATCAGTTCTTCATCAATTGCCAATCGGCCCGCCGTGTCTAGAATTACCACGGTCGCATCATGTTCTTTGGCTTGCTTGATACCGTTTTGGCATACCTTTACAGGGTCGGTAGAGTCTTCCTCGCTATAGACGGGAATATCTAGTTGTTCTCCCAGGGTTTGCAGTTGCTCGATCGCTGCTGCCCGCTGCAAGTCGGCAGCCACGAGCATTGGTTTATGCCCCACCTCACGCAACAACCGCGCCAACTTCCCCGTGGTCGTAGTTTTACCTGAGCCCTGTAGACCACAGAGCATTACAATATTGACCGGTTGATCCAGCACAGGTTCAGACTCTTCACCACCAAGAATCTGAATCAACTCATCGCGAACAATACCAATCACTTGCTCACTCGGGTCAAGCGATAGCAACACTTTTTCACCGAGAGCTTGCGTCGTCACATTGCCCATAAATCGCTGCACGACATCATAGCTAACGTCCGCTTCGATCAACGACTGCTCAACGGACTGCAAACCTTCGCGCATGTTCGCTTCAGTCAATCGGCCTTTGCCACTAAGGGACTTAATAGCGCCTTGGAGGCCATCACTTAGACTTTCAAACATGCAGTATTCACCTAAAGATAAGTTTACAAATCAAAGCACAACATGTGCTGATTTTGAGATTCGAATGAATTCCGTATTCTACAATCGACATTGAAACCTTGCAAACCAGGAGCGCGGCTTAAAAGGCTGCTGGCGAGTGTGTCAGCGTCACCGGCTTGGTACTACCGGATTCGGATACAACCAGTGGAATTGCAAAAACGACTGATGCAACTTTACACAATCCGTTTTCATTATCTTGGCAATAATAATAATCCATCGAGACAGTCAGCACATCTTCACCAACACCACTGACTGGGACTTCGACAACAAATTCGTTTGTTGGTGTGTCGATGTGCACTTTATTATTATTTCCGATCTTCAGCGGTCCGCCGTCAGCTGTGTCTTGCACATAATAAACTTGCGGCGCTTGCGGGTTCATCTTCCATCCAAGAGGTAATTTGAGGGAAACGGCCAATTTGACTTTGCCATCGACAGCTTGCACATTGGCACTACGCACGGGAATTCGAACTGCTGCCGTAAATTCTGGCACTACTTCCACTATTTCAGGCGGCTCTAACCCAGGAAAATCTAACGTAGCAACTTTGAACGTTCCTAATTCAATCGTTCGGATTTTGTGATTGTTGGTATCGGCGACAAACAACGTATTGCCAGCGATTGTAATACCTGAGGGTTCGTCAAACTCACCCTTAACATTTCCAGCGATCGTTTTAGTAGTTCCTGTCGCGGCGTCGACGACTTTAATCTTGTCGTTGTAGGTGTCCGTAATATAGATATTCCCTTCGTGATACTGCACGCCAAGCACATGTTGCAGCTTCACTTTTTCCTTAGGTCCATCTTGATCGCCAAAATAGAACAGTCGCCCACGCGGTAATCCACTGGTACCCACCACCGTCATCACCGACTTGCGGCGATCAAAAGGTACGCCTCGAATCGAACTGCCTTCGCTGTCGGCGATATATAGATACTCCCCATCTGACGTCAGGCCGGAAGGTTGCGCAAAAGAGCTTGATCCCAAAGCGTAGGGAAGATTAGGCAACAGCGGCCCATCAACAATATCCTCGCGGCCATTACCGGCGTAGGGTCCAATGATCGATTCATCAAGCGGCATTCGCCAAATTTGATGAGGCCCAGCCATCGCAATAAACAAATCCGTGTTGTGCACCCACAAAGCCCACGGGCTATTGATAGCGGTAACCTTAGGCTTACCAAACCACGGACGAGATTGTTTTGACGGAGTCGATCCAGGAAACGCATTCTGACCTTGTTTCCCAATTCCCGCGATCGTCGTTACCCGTTTCGATTCGAGGTTAATCTTGCGGATCATATGATTCTCAACATCAGCTACATACAAAGTATTTTCATGCAGCGCAAGACCCTGCGGATGATCAAACGTCGCGATGTCGTAACCGCCGTTCGTCCGCCCGACGGAACCGGTACCAATAATATCTTGAACGTTACCTTCGAAATCAGAAATGACAATCCGGTTGTGACTACTATCTGTGACAAATAATCGCTGCGAGGCCTCATCCGCAAGCACTTTCCCCGGGTACTTCAACGGAGTCGACTCAACTGTAAATTGTTCCAATTCAAAACGCAGGGGTGTTTTGTCAATCAACTTATTATTGGCATAATAAGGCATGTTCTTTTTAAAGAACGCATCGAGCACTTCAAAAGTAATTTCGCCACCATTTTTTGCAACAAAATATCCTTCCGGATCAATCACAATCAACGTCGGCCAACTTTGCACACCGAACAGATTCCACAACTTGTGATCTGCATCATTAATAACTGGGTGCCGAATGTCATGGCGAATTATCGCATCCCGAATATTTTCCGTATCCTTCTCTTCATCAAACTTTGCCGAATGAACACCGATCACAACAATTTCATCCGGATAAGCTTCTTCAAGCTTTCGCAAATTCGGAAGAATATGGTGGCAATTGATACAACAATACGTCCAAAAATCCAAGATGACGAACTTGCCCCGCAAGTCGCGTTTATTCAATGGCCCGGTATTGAGCCAGTGCATATCCTTTGGAAACATCATTGAATCCGGAATTGGTATTCGCTGCGTAAAGGGATTCCGTGCTTGATAAACGACTGTTTGTAGCGGTTCGGTGAACCCGAGGTCCTCCGCCGTTGCCGTTGGTTTCGATTCCTCGCAACCACTCAGCAGCACGATAAACAAACATGTCGCCAATACAATATGCGACAACCGACTTAACCGGGACATCTGCATGATCCAATCCTCTTATAATCTTCTAAATTTACTGTTGCCATTATTATATAACATTTACATGTAGTTTTCTTGAACAGCAATTCAATTTTCATTAGCTGAGACAATCTAAACTCATGGTCCCGTAGTGATTTCATTTACAATTGTAGAATATGTTTTCTGCTATAATCCCGAACACAACATCGCCTTATTCATTTAGCCCTACAAATAACAACCGTGCCTTCACTTGAAAAACACAATTGGATTCGTAATCAATGCACACTGGCAGTGTTCACGGCTTGTCTCAGTCTTTCCACGCTCTCAGCCCAGGGCCAAGACTGGGCCAAAAAGATGTTCGCGACACTCGAGCACGATTTCGGTACGGTGGCCCGCAACTCCAATCAAGAATTTCGCTTCGAGATAACCAATCTATACAAAGAAGAAGTTCACATCGCCAGTGTACGAGCAAGTTGCGGGTGTACGATTCCCAAAATAGAAACGGCAACGCTTAAAAGCTTTGAAAAGGGCGCCATTCTAACGACTTACAACACCAAGAGTTTTGTCGGACAACGCGGTGCCACGGTTACGGTTACCATCGACAAACCGTTTTTTGCGGAAATCCAGCTTCAAGTCGCAGGCTTCATACGCAGTGACATCGTGTTCACCCCCAACAGCCTTGAATTTGGCGAGTTTCAATTGAGCAGCAAACCCAAGAAGGAATTTAACGTCCAATACGCTGGCCGCACGGACTGGAGCATTACGGACGTCCGCAGTAAGCAAGCGTATTACAACGTAGAAATACTCGAAAGGACGGTGCTTGCTGGTGGAGTCGAATATCGCATGGCCGTTGAAGTCAAAGACAACGTTCCGGTGGGATATCTAAAAGATTATTTGATTATCGTAACCAACGATCCCTTGAATCGCGAAATCCAATTACCGCTCTCAGGTAAGGCATCAGCCCCGGTCACACTGAGCCCAGCAGCACTGCTTCTGGGCATATTATCGCCAGCGGATTCCATTGAAAAACGCCTCATCCTCCGCGGCACGGAATCCTTTAGTATCACATCAATCACATGCAATCATACTGGCGTGTCATTCGAAAGCGGCTCCAAAACAGCAGCGGATTCAACCGCGCCTGCACCCAAACAACTACACATCATCCCCGTGGCCTTTCAAGCCGGTTCCACAGCGGAAAAGATACAGGCAACGATAACGGTCGAAGTCAAACTGGAAAGCGGTCAGGCTATTGTTCTGACCTGCCCGCTGTCGGCGACGGTGGAATAGCTTCTTCGAGTTTCCGCATGACGGCCAGAACCAAATGCTCTTGCCACGGCAACGCTGCTACTTGGACCCCGACCGGTAAACCGACACTACCTGTTTCCGTTGCAATTGCCTTGCGTACGACGCTATCACGTACCCGCTCTCGATCGGATTCTTCCCCCTCAGCGATGACGGACCACGGCACCATTCCGGCGGGACCTCCAACAAGATTATGCAAGAAGCTATAACTGGCAGCGGGAATCAAATCGACACCGTCGTCATGCAACATCGCAGGCAAAGCGAAACAAGGGCTCAGCAACACATTAACATTCTGTTTTTGCATAGCTCGGGTAAACTGCCGCCGATACCGATTCATGGCATCGATCAGCAACCAATACCATTTCGCAGAGATACCCCCAGTCGAGGAAACCAATTTCGCTTGGTACTGTTCGCCAAACATTCTCAAAATGGCGGCAATAAAGGGCCGCAAAACCCGCGGGATCCCAGTCGCTTTTGCCAATCGCGCAAACGGTTTGTGTACTCGTCCGCCTTTCAGCACATGGCGAATTTGAAAACCACCATCGGCGGTCATCGCTCCCATGTACAACTTGACCATTGATTCAGCATTAGGCACCTCAAAGGGGACCACTTCCACACCTAGTTTTTCCAATGCAGCGCCCGCTTCTTGGACACTGCGACGTATCGCTGGTGAAGCGGCAAAGAAACCATCGTCTTGAATAATCCCAATTTTAATTTGGGCATCAACGCACCCAAGATCGGCGGGCAAGTCACGTCGTCCCACTGGCGCCTGTCCCAAATCCTTGACAGTGTGCACATCGCCGATGAGGACATCCAACATACGGATTAGATCATCTACACAATGACCCATGGGACCTGGTTGAGCGAGCATTGCTTCCATGCCTCGCATGTTACCTCGACTGCTGTTACGTGGTAAAAGACCGTTGGTTGGCTTCAAAGAAAAGATGCCGCAAAAATGAGCGGGCACTCGCAAGCTACCGCCGAGATCATTACCCAGTCCCAATACACTTCCGCCGGCAGCCAACATCGCTGCTTCACCTCCGGAACTGCCGCCTGGAGTCCGTGTCGTGTCCCACGGATTGTTAGTCCTGCCGTACACCGGATTGACACTTTCATGCCACAACATAGTCTGAGGGATATTCGTTTTACACATCACGATGGCTCCCGCTTCCCGCAAGCGTCTTACCAACGGCCCATCTTCAGTGGACGGTTTTCCCACAAATCGGTCCAACCCAATCGTGCAATCGGTACCGGCCACAAAGAAGCATTCCTTGATGGAGATCGGTACACCGTGTAGTGGTCCAGCCGTTTTTCCTTCAGCTTGCAATGCATCTAATCGTTGCGCATCGAGCCGCGCCTGATCAAAACAATCAATGACCATCGCATTCAAGTCGCCATTGAATTGTTCAATTCGAGCAATCGTCTGCTCGACACAACTTGCAGCGTTATATTCACCACGCTGAACTTGAGAGGCAATTTCATGCGCCAACAAAGCAGGACGCTCAACCCATTGTCGTGATGTGTTCATGTGGACCTAGCCTTTCAGCGATTCATCGCTGAACATGCGGCACTAGATTATTGACCTGCATCTGCGACGTTCACCGACAATGGCAGATAAGTACCAAGCACAACTACACTTTCGCTTAAGCCTAGATAATTCTGCAATACACGGCGAGGTTGGCTTACCAGACTGCCAACGATTAAATACGTTTGGTCCGGCTCAAAATCGGGTGCTAGTTGGGGTGAAAAAACCAACGGCATTTTTGTGTTCGATTCGCTGAGTGTCATCTCGGCTTGCCGATAGCCGCTGACATTTGTTGTGGCGGCAACGGTCGCGGTAAAAACTGCACCTTGAATCTTTTCTGTGGGATTTTCCGCAGTCTTAATGAACTCGAAATCAATAACATCGAGCATTGCTTGATTTGTTGCCGACTCCTGAAAAAAAGCAAATATCTCACCCATGACACCGGTCGTTGTTTCATCGCTTGAATCATAAAACGTAAAACTCACCGCCAGTTGCCCTAGAAACCAAGCCAAGTTTCCGTTTTCGAGATGCCGTTGTTTGTCACCGATATCCGTTGGTCGTCCACTCCATTCTTTAGATTGCTTTTGAGCTCGCTGTAACATCACTTCTAACACCGCCGTACGATAGGTCGCTGCCCCACGGACGTAATCCGTAGGTGAAAGCGGAATCGGTTTATTAACGATTTCATCCGGTTTCCCATTACTAAGCTCATCCAGCGTTGGGTTAGCAGGTATCGAATTGGGGCCAGCCATTTGTCGTGCGTTCTCATCATCAAGCGCCGAACGATTACGGGCATTCGAATCAAAATTCTCGAACTTTCCTTCGGGATCAAATTCGAGATTGTTGCTAGGCTCGAAATCCGATTTTTTCGCAGGAACCTCAACGGAGTTCTCCTCTAAGGAATCATGAAACCGTGCGGGTACCACCCATTTGACCGCTGCGTACGAGGAAAGCTTGGGTCCCAACTCGAGCGGATCTTGCGGTCCCCAAGGCCAATACCACAAGGCAAGTTGTGCTAATGGTAGCGCTAACAACCCGCCAAATACAATTTGTATTACACTACGTAAACCACCACCTTTAAATGATCGTCGATCTGAACTACGAACGAAGGTCGCCCGTACTGATGGCTCTTCGCCATCCAGGGAAAAATCCTCAGCTTGGTCACTCAAGGCCTCGAGCGAGAACCCATCATCTGATGACTCTGAGGCTTGCTCATCGCTCGCAACATCTTCAGCGGCTTGTGCCTCGGGATCGTCCACCACTATCAAAGTGGGCGGAACCGATTCGAGCAACTTAGCCAAACCAAATTCAGCCTCACACAAAGGACACTGGACTTTCGCGGCCTGACTCGCGCTGGGCAAGGTTACCTTTTCTTCACACTCCGGACAAAATGCCGTCGTCATATACTATCCCTTATTCCCAATTACGTTTTTTTGCTAATCTAAATTGTTAATCATTCTTACAGATCAAAGCTGATTCTCACAGATTAAACTTGGTTGATTCACCTCTGTGTACACTCGTTTGATCCAGCCATAAGTTAAATAATAGTCTGATAGGCTCTTTTATTGCGACTTTAATATTAAACCCAACCAAGGTTTCAACCATTATATCTTATAAAGTGGTCCCAGTTTCGCCCTTAGTTGATCCACTAGATACTGATGATTAAGCGGCTCACCGGTAACTTCTTGGACCAATTCTGCGGCGGAGCAACTGCGACCTACGCGATGAATTTTGTCACCGACCCATTCCTTCAGCGGTAAGTATTCACCGCGGCGGAACATCTCATCCAAACCACCTAATTCGTCATCGGCCTTGGCAAAGAATTGCGCCGCATAGAGATTACCCAATGAATAAGTTGGGAAATACCCAATAAGCCCTGCGCTCCAGTGTACATCCTGCATTACTCCATCCTTATTATTAGATGGCGAAATCCCCAAATATTGCTGGTACTTCGCATTCCAAGCGTCTGGTAAATCAGCGGCATTTATTTCTCCATCAAGCATCTCTTGTTCTAATTCAAAGCGAATAATGATATGCAGATTATAAGTAAGCTCATCCGCTTCGACACGAATCAGCGATGGTTCGACGCGGTTAATGGCGAAATAGAAATCGTCAAAAGCAACATCACCTAGAGCTTCACTGAAGGTTTGCTGGGCAGCGCCATACCAATGTTCCCAAAATGGTCGTCCCCGCCCAACTTGGTTCTCCCACATACGCGACTGCGACTCATGAATCCCTAACGATAAATAACTACCTGGTCCCAAGCCGTAATAGTCTTTACGCAATCCTTGGTCATAAATTCCATGTCCCGCTTCGTGCAGAATTCCAAAAAATGCCATGTTAAAGAAATTCTCATCGTAACGTGTCGTAATGCGACAATCATCCGGCCCAGCTTCAGTACAAAAGGGATGATGCGTTACATCAAGACGCCCTCGGTCAAACTCAAACCCAATCGCTGTGGCTGCCCGTGTACCGAACTGCGTTTGACTATCCACGGGATATTTTCTCGTCAACAACGACGCATCTGGAACCTCAGAACTTCCTTGAATCGCATCGAGCAAGGGCACCAGGTCTTTCCTCAGTGCCTCCAGAGTCTCGCGCACGCGAATCGTTTTTTCATCCGGCTCAAAGTCATCCAACAGCGCGTCATAGCGGCAATCGTCAAATCCAATCGCATCAGCTTGCTCTCGCTTGAGCTTAAAAGTCGTTTCCAAGAACGGCAAGAATGTCGCAAAATCATCATTCTTCCGCGCCTCAACCCAAGCGTGCTGGCCATCATTTTCTGCGCGTGTTAACGCTTCTACCAAATCCGCCGGCAGTTTAACTTGTTTGTCATAAATACGTTTCGCTTCACGAATAACTGTTGCAGAGTCACTCCGCGGATCTGCGGTCAAATCTGAATCGACGAGTTCCCCCAGCCAATCTCCGATCCGCGGGTCGGTTTTCTTTTGATGCAACATATTGGACAAATAGGCTTGCTGGTCCGAACGATACCCCGCGCCACCGCTGGGTAACATGCAACGCGCATCCCAATCTAACAATGCACCGATCGAGCCAAGCACCGCAATCTCGCGAAAATGCTCACATAGTTGGTCATAAGTTTCACTCAAGGCGAATCTCCTCGTCTAACTATCAGTTAAATATCAAGTCATAACCGATTATAAAAATCGCTGCATCGACTAGAGCATGACTAGCCCAAACCGCATAAAAATTATCGCTGCGATTGTAGAGCCAAGCCCATACACTGCCCCCGACTGCCACGCATAACGAAAAACTCCAAGCCAGCGGTGAAGTGAGGCCAAAAAACACGACCATTAAGATAACATGATGAGACATGAAGGCAATGCTCGAGAAAGCTATAGCTCGGTATTCTCCAATTTGAGTTCGCAATCGCTTAAAAACAAACCAGCGCCAATAATACTCTTCCATGCCTGAGTGAATCAAACAGTAGAACACAGAAAACGCACCGTAAGCCCAAACACTCGTTAATCCAAATCCTTGTACCTTGGCTTGAACTTTGCCACGCAATGCGTAGTAAGGAAGCGTGCCCTTGAGAAATCCAAAATAGATAACCATTGCAGCGCCGATTATGACGACACCGAAGCCTACGCCCAATCCAAAAGCTGGTTTCTTCCACTGGGGTAATGACAACGATTCACGACACACTAAGAAGACAAACACCGCTGGAAACGCAAACTGAATCAGCTTCAGATTACTAAACACCCAGTTCTGCAAACCCGTTTCCTCACCATTGAGCAGTACAAAATAAATCGCGGTGAGTAGAAACGGATACGTCATCGCGAACCACAACGCTGACGAAATAGCATTGCCGCTAGCTGATTCGGAATTGGCATTCAATGATTTTCTTACGTTCGCTGCGTTCACTTGATGCTCCACATCGCTTGCCGCAATACCGCCTTGGTACTGCCCGCCATCTTCTCGTACCATACTGACAGTAGTTTACCGTCGCCGAGTTCAACAGTCGAAGTATAACCTAGATCAGATCCTGCCCCGTCGTCGGAAATGGTCATCGGCGCCGACCAAGTACGGCCTTCGTCGGAACTGATACGAGCTTGATTCCCGTAGGGCTTGCGTCGATAACCATAACTCATCAACAAGCGACCGTCGCGAAGTCGCAGCAGGTGAGAGGGCAGTCCCCACACACCAATGCTATGGAGCATCGTCCAAGTCTTACCGCCATCGGTTGATTCCGTTTGTAAAGTCTCTCGGGAATTTGTGGAATTGTGATTACGGACTTGCACGATTATCTTGCCGCTGGGTGCTTCGACCGCGTGTAGTTCATGGTAGTTGGCCGAATCGTCACCGGTACGAGTTGGAATTGCTGCGAGTTTTTTCCAGGTCTTTCCATCATCTCTGGAAACAACGACACCAACAAACCGATCCTCATGCCACAGCGATACTCCGGCGTAAAAAATCGTGCCATTCTGTAATGCAATTGGACCGTGGGGGCTGTTCACAATACTGCTATAAGCCTCGGACCAAGTAATTCCACCGTTGGTCGACCGCATCATCCAAGTGCCTAGGGTCGCTTTTAGTTCCTGAGGCGTGATGCGCGCCGCAGCGGCTTCCCACAGCGCTAATCGCTCGGCATCCCAGTTACCGGACGATCGTGCCTGTTGCAGTACCGAGACATAGGCGTTTGAGGTAAAGGTTGTTGCGAGCAAAGTGCCGGAAGCTGTCTCGAGAATACCTGCATCACGATCGTCCGTCGGAGTATCCATAATCGTTTGCGGCAGCAGCCAAGTTTTACCGTCATCGTTGCTACGAAATAATTGCACGCTGCCGAACGGGCAAACGTGTGATTCGCGAGTGCCGGATGCGGCAAGTAATAGTTGACCGTTTTTCCGTCGCGTCAACGTTGGCCACCCGATGTACGCCGTGCGACTCGGCTCAATCACCTTAGTCGATAGCACTTCCGCCTGCGGCTCCGCAGCAATGGCGTAGCGTGCAGAAAGAACCATGACCCCAGCGGCGGCTGTTTTTATTGCATCTCGTCGTTCCATTTTCACGCTTCCTTTAGAATTAGTTCCTATGACGCTGAGTATAACATTCGTGACTAGCTACGGAAGATTGCGCGAGCGTTTAAATTTACGCCATTCAAGTTCCATGACATTACCGGACACCCCCTAATTAAAAATAGCAATTTCGGTATAATCAAAAGCTGTGTTTGTGGTCTGCAGCACAAACGAAATCTAATACACCGTTTTTTGTTACTTCAAATAGGAACCTCCGCAGTACTATGTCCATCGATCTTACCCAATACGGCATCAACAACTCCACCATCTACCGCAATCTCTCTCCGGCCGTGCTGTACGAACATGCACTGGAATTTGATGGAGCCAGAATTACCTCCAGCGGTGCCCTTGCTAGTATTTCTTTTGAAAAAACAGGCCGTAGCCCTAAAGACAAACGAATTGTTCGCAATCCGGAAAGTGAAAACGAAATCTGGTGGGGTCCTGTTAATATTCCACTCGAAGCGGATTCATTTGCTATTAACCGAAAAATGTCGGTGGAGTTCCTCAGCGAATGTGCCCAACTCTACATCGTTGATGGCTATGCCGGTTGGGACCCTGAACATCAACTAAAAATACGCATCATTTGTGCTCGTCCCTACCACGCACTGTTTATGCACAACATGCTGATTCGACCTACAGCCGAGCAACTTGCTGACTTCGGCGAACCTGACTACGTCATTCTCAACAGCGGCCAATGCAAAGCAGACACGGCTGTTGAAGGCGTCGAATCTGACGCCAGCATCACACTCAACCTTGAAGCCAAAGAACTTGTCATTCTCGGAAGCCAATACGCCGGTGAAATGAAAAAAGGTGTCTTTACGATTATGCACTACTTGATGCCTCGCCAGAACATCTTCTCGATGCATTGCAGTGCCAATGAAGGTGAAGATGGCACCGTAGCATTGTTCTTTGGTCTCTCAGGTACTGGAAAAACAACTCTGTCAGCCGACGCTAATCGACCGCTAATCGGCGACGATGAACATTGCTGGACAGACAACGGAGTCTTCAATATCGAAGGCGGTTGTTATGCCAAGACAATTGACTTGTCGGCACAATCAGAACCGGAAATTTACAATGCTATCCGTTTCGGTACGGTCCTTGAAAATGTTGTGTACGATCAGGACACCCGTGCTGTGGACTACACCGATGTGTCAATTACACAAAACACTCGTGCGTCGTATCCCATTGAATACATCGACAACGCGAAAATCCCCTGTGTTGGTTCCCACCCAAAAAATATCATCTTACTAACCTGTGATGCCTTTGGAGTACTTCCACCTGTATCCAAACTGACTCCGGCTCAAGCAAGTTACCACTTCATCAATGGCTACACGGCCAAAGTTGCTGGCACAGAAGTTGGTGTCACCGAACCTGAAGCAACTTTCTCAGCTTGTTTCGGTGCTGCCTTCCTAATGCTGCACCCTTCGGCCTACGGCAAACTGCTTGCTGAAAAAATGCAACAACACAACACCAACGCTTGGCTCGTCAACACGGGGTGGTCCGGCGGAGCATACGGTACGGGCGAACGCATGAGTCTTAAATATACTCGAGCCATTATTGATGCCATCCATGCGGGTCAACTTGACGACGTAGCAACCGTTACTGAACCGGTATTTGGCCTAGCCATTCCCGAAAGCGTGCCTGGTTGTCCTAGTGAAATTCTTGTTCCAAGTTCGACTTGGAGTGATTCCACGGCCTATGAACAAACGGCTGCTAAACTAGCTCAATTGTTCACAGATAACTTTGCACAGTATCTGGATCAAGCTGAAGCCGATGTCGTCGCTGCCGGACCAACCGTTTCGGGAATCGACAGTTAGATTTGGGTCCAAGCCTGTTACTAACTTGAGATTAGTTAGTCAGGCCCTCACGAGGCTACGATGAACACTGCCTTCAAGCCAACACGCATTGAAGCGGATAGCTGCGTGGCTGAAGCCATCGTATTGGACGAATGCCATTCAACCAATACAGCTGCGCTGCACAGACTGAAAAATCAAACGGTCTGCCTTCCGAGTGTCCTTGTAACTGCATGTCAAACTGCGGGTCGAGGCAGAGGTAACCATGCTTGGTTTTCGAACGACGGTTCACTTACATTTTCAGTGACCTATGACTTCTCACCGATGCAACAAAAAGATGTTCCGGTGGTAGCCCTTGCCACTGGAATCTCAATCGCGCAGGTCCTCGAGACTCTAATCGACGGCGTCAATTCAAATACCATACAGTTGAAGTGGCCTAACGATATTTACCTCCGCGATAAAAAACTCGGCGGAATCCTCATTGAGTCCGCTGCAACACAACCGACGCAACTGGTCATTGGAATCGGGCTCAACATCAATAACTCGCTCAATACGGCGCCAGCGGATATCTCCGCGAATGGGATTACTATAACCGATGCGACCGACACAACCCACAACCTGGAGGACCTGCTTGTCCTATTATTGAATCAGCTGGACAAGAATTTCTCGCTTCTTAAATCAAATCAACTAGATATTTCGACGCTCTGGAATTCACGTTGTATGTTAAACCATAGCGATATATCGATCGCTATCGGGCAAACCGACCAACAACCTCTTAACTATCAAGGGCGCTGTTGTGGAGTTGCCAGTGATGGGGCTCTGCTACTAGAGATAGACGGAGAAGTTAAACCGTTTTATAGCGGCATTGTCCACAAGACGGTTTAAACAACTATTTCGTCAGTTGGCATAAAAAAAAAGAACGACTCGGTAAATCCCAGCGTATTGTTGGTAACCCTTGGAACGTTGCCACTTTGACAACCAACGTCTCAAGCGACACCACCTTTGTCGCCATTGAGACCCCACAATTTCCTTTTCACCAAATCATCAGCAATTAAACATTGAAGTTTTTTCGTTATGAGCACAAACCCTATACCTCCCACCGAAGCATCGTCCTCTAGCAAGTTACAGTCAGCGGAACTAATTGCCCTGATCTGTTTTGTACTCTCCGGATTTGCGGCTTTGGTATATGAAATTAGTTGGATCCGCAAAGCAAGCCTAGTCGTTGGAGCTACCTCTTATGCTGTTAGCACGGTGTTAGGTGTCTTTTTTGGCGGCTTAGCTATCGGTAGTTATTTGTTTGGAAAGCGCACGCGTCAACAACGTACGCCTATTCGCTTGTATGGAAAACTTGAGATCGGAGTCGGCCTACTGTGTATTGTCTCTGTCTTCACTCTACCACTGGTCGAATCTCTCTATTCATCCATGTATGATTCGATCCAGGGCGGACTGTTTGTGGCTTTGCTTATTCGCGCTGCGCTTGTCAGTATTTGCTTACTACCTCCCACTATTCTCATGGGCGCAACATTACCGTTGTTTTGTCGTCAATTCATCCGCCACAAAAATGGCGTCTTGAATTCGATCAGTTGGCTCTATGGGCTCAACACACTCGGAGCGGCCGTAGGCGCAGCCGTTTGTGGATTCGCATTGCTGCCAGCAATCGGGGTAAACGGATCGATTTTTCTGGCCGGTGGGATCAGTATTGTCGTGGGTGGTATTATGCTCGTTGTGAAACTACCGGACACTGCTGCGCACGTTGAAGAAGAACAAACACCAGAGGAATCTGAACAAACGAAGGACAAATCTCGCGCGATGGGGATTGTTTTCGCGTTAAGTGGCTTTGCGGCAATTGGCAACGAGATCATCTGGACTCGATTTTTAACCTTGATTATCGAGAACAATGTTTACACTTACACGCTCACTCTCACCGTCATTTTATTGGGAATCGTATTAGGCAGCCTCTTGGCCTCGATGTTTACCAACGACCTACGCAAATCTATATTTCGTTTCGGCGTATTGCAAATCGTAACGGGAATCGTGACGTTTGCCATCATCATGGCGCCGGCTGAAATTGTCTGGATCAACTTCATTGAGAACATTGGAACTTCTAACATTAGCCAACAACTCATGCTCATTGGTCTCATCATGCTCATCCCGTCTGTTTTGGCAGGTATGGCGTTTCCCATTGGGATACGACTGGCGACTTCCGGTGTAACAAGCGCTGGGGCAATTGTCGGGCGTCTGTCCGCTCTGAATACTTTTGGCGGAATCATCGGTTCCTTTGTCATTGGATTCTTGGTGCTTCCTAAGATCGGTCTTGAAAACGCAATTTCGCTAACTGCGGTTTGCAATGTTATCGCTGGATTCCTTGTCTGGATGAAACTTGACGAATCTAAAATACTACAAAAACGAGTCGGTTGGATTTTAGTCGTCGCTATTACGTTTGTCGGAATTCGTTTGACGAGTAACAGTTTTATAGTCGAACGAACGCGAGTTCCGTTTGACATGCTGCGGATGGGTCGCACCATACCGACGCTTGATGAAAACAACCTTGCTATGATCGAAGGCGTCAATTCGTTTTTAACCGTGGTTGAAAACGGCGATGTCTTTGAACTGCATATCGACAAACAATGGCAAGGTAACTCCCAACGAACTCAACAGTTTATGGCCGGCCATATCCCGTCGTTCGTGCATGGGAACCCTAAAGACGTCTGTGTTGTCGGTCTAGGTACCGGGCAAACGGCCAAACGATTCTTGATGCATGAAATTGACAAACTTGACTTAATTGAAATCGAAGAAGGCCTCGACCCGCTGTTAATCCGCTTCTTCAACGGCGACTGGCTCACCGAAGATAGTGTCGAACGCCAAACTACCGAAATCAATCTCATTACTGAAGACGGCCGCAACTATCTAGCTCATACTTCAGCCAAATATGACATCATTTCAATCGAAGTTGGACAGGTTTTCCGACCTGGTATCGCCAATTTTTATACCCACGAGTTCTATCAGCAAACACGAGAGCGTCTCAACGACGGCGGCGTCATTTCACAATTTGTACCCATTGAATTCCTAGGACTTAATGAATTTCGCAATGTTGTCCGTACGTTTGTACAAACATACCCCAATGCACAATTGTGGTACAACACTTCCGAACTGCTTCTGCTTGGTATCAATAGAGATGTTAATCAAACACACGTCTTTACCAAAGATTCCATTGGCAATGCGCTGCATCGAAATGATACTATCATTAAGGATCTGGCCTACAACCACTGGGGTGGACAACAACATCAACTGAACAACCCGACTATCTTTCTTTCTGGATTTCTAGCCAACGGGAAAGACTTACGAGACATGTGTGTCGACGGACAAATACTCGTAGACGATAAACCCTTGCTCGAATACTCCTCGCACCCCCATCTCGATTTCCACCGTCCTGTGCTAAATCAAATTCGCGATCACGTGTCGCCAGTGGACAATATTATTGATGATATTGGCCCGGCGCTGTCCGCACGTTGTCATGTACTGCGAAACCACAATCTCGCTCAAATCGAAGCCGTCGCCTATACCGATACCGCCAAAGCGCTCTTTAGCATCGGACACTACGACGATGCCATCGCCTTTATGAAACACGCTATCGTCATCCAACCCGATTACGCCACTGCGCATTTCGATCTAGCAAATATGCTGCAGAGCAGTCTGCAAATCCAATCCGAAGAAGGAATTATAGATAATCAGGCGACCGTTCAACGATATACCGAAGATTCTAAGGCCCTGCTGTTCAAGACAACGCTGATCAATAACAACCATTGGGAAGCCCACAAGACCCTAGCCAACATTAACTTCTATCGCGACCACGACATCCTCAACGCCATTGAGCACCTAGAAAACGTCGTCCGTGTTACAGTTAACCCACCGATCGGTGAAGACTATCTAAGCTCGCATCCTGATGACGTTGAATCAATGCTATTTCTAGCGACGTTTTTGGCAATGTCGCCGGATCCTCAAGTACAAGACGCACGTCGCGCTGAGGAAATCGTAACGTCTGCATTGAATAACGAAATCGATGCACTACAAGCAACACAACTCAAATCTACACTTGCAGCCGCTCGTGCTTTGCAAGGAGATTTTGTCGACGCTAGAAACATTCTCGTTGATGCCATATCGACGCTCGAGGCCTATATCAGCCAACTAGCGGTCTACCAAGATCGAAATCCAGATGAAGTGAAGCAGTCCTATGCCGACTTTCGCACGGAACTTGATCTACGTTACCAACGCTACTCGGCCAACAAACTTTATCTCAACAGCAGTATGATCACCGCTCAGACTTTGCCTCAAAACAATACACCGTTGGACCTTAACAACCTCAATATTCCGGGGCTACCTGGTCTTCCGGGCGAGACGAACCCGCCTGGTACGCTTGGGCAACCTATTGTACCGGCAGAACAAGAAGCTCCAAAACCAAAGAACCCCGGCTTGATTTTGCCGAAAACAAACGACAACTCGAATCAATAATTTGTTGTCGCTGGGGTGCATTTTAAGACCCCAAACACCATTCTCTTCTTGACGTAGCCGTCAGCTTTTCTGACAATCTGCTGCACATTTACTGCTTGCTGTTTAGTTTACGTTTGCACTTGCGCAACAAAGGGTTCCGATTCATGATTCACTTGCCACAACGCTGGCCCCAAGTATTGATTGCCTCGTTCATTTTGACGAGCATCCTTGGCAACGCAGTATCGAACCGAGCAATAGCGCGTGATTTATTTGTAAACAATGATAGTGGCAGCAACAGTCATTCGGGGCTGTCAGCAATATCGGTAGGAGGCAAGCAGGGGCCGGTGCGTACCATTGGCAGAGCTCTTCAAGTCGCCAAGAAAGGTGACTCCATTCATATCACCAATACGGGTATCCCCTATCAAGAAAGTATTTCCATACAAAATAGTCGTAACAGCGGCTTGGTCGGTAAGAGTTTTCGCATCATCGGTAACGGCGCGACATTGGATGGTCGCAAAAAGATAACGTACGACCAATGGACGGCCGTCGGAGACCATACCTATGAATTCAAACCACCGCGAACATCTTTCTTTATCCTGTACATCGACAATCGACCCGCTACGCAAATCGATATAGCTGCCGATGCGACTAAACCTCCGCCGCTTGAAGATCTGCAATGGTGTTTGTTCAAACGTAAAGTCTACTTTAAAGCGGCCGATGGTCGGCTACCCGATGCATTTGATGTCAGCTATACACACGCACAAGTTGGAATCACCCTCGTCAACTGCCAACACGTCGTGATTGAAAACTTGATCGTCCAAGGTTTTCAACTCGACGGAATCAATGTCCATGACAATGTATTTGGCGCTCAATTACTCGAACTAACATCACGAGGAAACGGTCGCAGCGGGATCAGCGTCGGCGGTGCATCGCGAGTTCAGATTGAAGCTTGCTTGCTCGGTAACAATGGTGCCGCTCAACTGCGAACCGAAGGTCACAGCGTCACTACATTGAAAAACAACGACCTCGTTGACACCGATCCACAGGCTCCCGCCGTGGTCAGTGACGGCGGAAAAATCATTCGCTAGTTGCCACTGCGCACGCTAGGTGGTGTGTTGAGATCTAGTTGGATGTTAATATCTATTTGCCGATATTTTCTAACTCGCGTTTGCTACGTAAATAGTAAACCACACCAATCATCGCCAGTAAAATTGTAACGATGCGAAAGCACAGCGCGATGGCCAAACCATTTCCGGCTGTCATTCCAGCCCGTACATATAACTCTTCAAACATGGTTTCAAAAGCTCCGATGCCACCGGGCAAGGGAATCGATCCAGCGAGATTGGAAACTGGTGAAATGACCAAGTGCTGTACAAAAGTTGGGCACTCGACATTTAGACCAACGGCCATAGCAAATACGCTAGCGGCAAACAGACAGTGAATCACGATCGTCAAAACGGTTAATGACAACAACATCAACGGGCGACCTCGATAAATATTCACCGCACGTAGCAATTTTTGTAGGATGGCGCCAACCACAGGTAGTTGTGATATTCGCTGTTGCATCGATTCTCCGGTTAGTGCCGGAACTAGAATTAACGCGATTGCCACGAGACCTGCGGATATCGAAGTTACCAGTGAAATATCGGCAATGGAATTCAGTGCCGCGGTTGCATTTGCCGAACCGCTGCTATCGACACCCGCACCGGCTACTGCTGCAATCGCACATACGACAGTGAGCGCATACAGCCCCATGACGCGGTCTAGCACAATCGATGAGACGGCCTCAGGTTTCTTCTCGGGACGTTCACGACTGATAAAGACCGCTTTGATTGCATCTCCGCCGAGGACTCCAAGGGAAAGGAAATTAGAAAAATAGCCGATGAAGCCTAACCGAAATGAGTCGCGGAGTTTAAACGGAATGTCCAGTGCGCGGACTAGAAAAAACCAACGCACGAAAGTCAGTGATAACCCGCCCAAGGCAATAAACAGGCTGAGCACCATCATCATGGCATTCCACTGCGATCGCTGGGTCCAAATCTCACTAAAACTCTCTGAGTTTTCACCCGTGGTCGCACGGTACAGCAAAAATCCAATGATCGAAATCGATACCGAATATTTTGCGATCGTAAATAGAAATTTGCGGTTCATGAACAGATATACGGTTACAAGTGGGATGTTGTGCAGCGGTTGACAGATACCGTCAGTACTGATAATTTCGAGTTTTGGAAAAGATAGCACCTCTTAGGTTGTTTCGGCATTTTCAGTGCCGTTTCTTTTAGCCAATGCGGGGGATTAGCTCAGTTGGGAGAGCGTCTGGCTGGCAGCCAGAAGGTCAGGGGTTCGAGTCCCCTATCCTCCACTTTGCTCTGTGGCACTACTGGGGTTTTCTTTTGCGCCCTTTTGTTTAGAATCGGAAAAAGACCCCGGTCTGAAATCGGATAAGCTAAAGGCTTGCAACACGCCAACCAATTCAAACGAACACATGTTGGCGGATCGTTAAACGTAGCGGCGCCACCAAGTGAAAGGAAGGACGCAGATGGGAACCAGAGATATGGACACACACCTGAGCAAGAACCCCATATCGCTGCCGATTTACAGCCGTTCGCTTTCCTTGTACCCGAAGTTACCTTTGAATTCCTCGGAAAATACTATCGTTAAGCTTTCCAGAATCGATGTGGACTTTGATTAACCGAATAAATTTACGATCACACTACCGCCGCAAGTCAACCAAAAGCCCGTTGTCACAATTCCTAAGACAATCGCAATAATCGCATGGGCTGTGCCTCGAACGGCAGGATTTTTTTTCTTGGCTATTAGACCCATAATACCTAGAACCACGCTTGCAATTCCACCAACCACCGGAATAAGAATTGAGAATACCCCTAAATAATAGCCAATCAATGCACATTTGTTCTTATAAGGAATGAGACCACCTGTAGAATCCCCTTGCATATCGCCCGGTGCCGCGGGTGCCATTTGTTGTGCTTGCGGAGTTTCATACGGGTTTGTTTCACCTGAAGTGGCACTTGGGTCTGTCTGGCCGGAGTCATCGGGGGGCATTGGCGAATTAGACATGTTGGGTTTCCTTGATTATTTAGGAGTAACTAAAAACTAAGAATGGGAATCGGTACGAGCAGGGCATGCTATTCAAACAGGCTCAACTCACCGTACCATTAAATAAAGCACACTTCCAGAACAAACGCTCCATAAATGAGACCTCACCACCGCCCAGTCCCGCTTTGCATTTGCTTATATATCCAACTGCAGTGTCGCTTAACTTCGTCAGACCCGAGAGGTCGAGAGCAAACTCATCAAACCGTGCCAGCACTTCCGCCGCATCATCCTCAATTACAGTAAATTGACTAAAGCCGTCACCTGAATGTGGATCATCAACAAATTGCTCAACAATCTCCTTGGTCAGTACTTTCTCGTCACTCATCTCTTATCCCTTCAATCACAATAAAACCGCCACACCCACTTTCCCTCCTCATCCTACCCTCTCACCGGCCAGCGGTTCAAAGGAAAAATGCCCGTTAGACGAATCCATCGAGATGGTCATCTACTCGACGTGTATACCTAACGCTCCAGTGCCAAGATCTGGCGACAGAGACCGAGGATGACGTGGGTAACTGGGTCCGAATCAAAGTCACCAGCCATCTCGATATTCCTCAGGTTGGTGAGGTGCCCCAGTTCCTTGGGAATCTCCCTAATTGTATCCGGAAGGCTAAGTGTCTCCAGTGACTCGAGTTTGCCGATTGCTACGGGCAGTTCCGTCAGCGATGTGTTGCTGAGGTCCAGAGTCTCGAGTTTCGATAGGTTCCCAATGCTGTCGGGAAGTCCTGTCAGCGATGTGTTGCTGAGGTCCAGAGTCTCGAGTTTTAACAACTTTCCGATCGACTCTGGCAGGGTTCGTAAGGTATTACCGCTGAGATCCAATTTCCTGAGTGACTTTAAATCCCCAATCTCACTTGGGACGTTCTTGATAGAATTCAATGACAACCGCAATTCACGCAGGTTCGCTAATTGACCGATCTGACTTGGCAATTTTGTCAGCAAAGCCCGTCCTGTTCCGTAACCCCCCGATCCTGGGTACGCGAGTCTGAAGTAGGAGTCACTGTATGAAATCGAGAGATATTCCAGATTAGCCAATTCCGCGAGGCTGGCCGGAATCTCGCGTATCAACGTGTTGTCAATCGACAAGCTCTTTAGATTAGTGAATTTACCGATTTCCACTGGCAACTCCGTTAAAATTGAGGCTTGGACACCAGCGAATTGCCGGGGCGTACCGCTCGAACCCGCTCCTTCAACGCTGGACAGGTTCAAGCGTTCGATATTTGTTCCACGCAGCGAGCAACCTTCTGGTGCTGTTCCCAACACCCTGATCAATGCACGCGTACGCCATTCCTGATTATGGCGAAACAACTGGTTGACCTTTAACAGTCCGCTGTCAGTATCCACGCTACAGTTCTTAAGTGACGCCTCGTAAACCGCCGGATCCCGAAGCGTGATCAACAATTCGCAACCCAGGTCAACGGTCGATTCGTTGTTAAGCAGTTTACGGACCTTCGCTAGTTGTTCCTTCGTGACTTGCGACGATGGTTGTTTTTCAGCGGCAGTCTTTTTCTTCTTTGCCATGGTATTCTTTCCGAGTTAATTGTCACCCATTTCCTCTCCTCATCCTACCCTCTCACCGGCGAGCGGTTCAAACGAAAAATGGCCTGTCGATCACTCCCACGAGGGCCCATGCCCCGCGTCGCGGAGGATCTGGGCGGCGGAGGCGGGGAGGTTGTCGAGGGCGATAGACAAGGTATTTGGCTTTATTCTCGTTGAGTCATTTATATCTCTTGCTGCAAGAAATCTCGCAGCGTCATCGGACATCTCGTTAAGCTGATAGTTCCAGCCCAAGCAAAGCGTTCCTTTGAGACTGGCGAGGCTACGTGCTGCGGAATCAGAAAGGCATTTCAAACTGTGCAGTTCAAGGTACTCGCCCTGATACTGGCTGAGGCTCTCCGCCGCCGCATCGGACAACTCCGTAAGGCCGCCGAGCATGAGGTAGTTGCCAGGATACCGGCTCAGAATTTCCGCTACGGAGTCGGAAATGTCAGGCAGGGCGTGGAGGTTGAGGTGGCCGGTTAAATCCGCGCCTCGCTGGTTCGAGTCCTCGGGTGCTCGTTCGCTGATCTTGCCACCCTCGTGTTCAATGAGAAACTCTGCTTGTCGTTCCGTGAGCGATGCAAGTGCCCTCAAGGTGAGGGGGCCGGGCGACCGACTCAGTAACTCGGCCACGGTGTCGGACAGTTCTGTGAGACGATCGAGCTCGATCGGACCCTTGTGATTCATGAGACTCTCTGCTGCCGCGTCGGAAAGCCGCGTGAGGCCTTTGAGCTGGAGTAAGGAATCCTTGTGCATACTGAGGCTCTTGGCCGCAGCATCGGAGAGTTCCGTGAGGCCGTCGAGGTTGAGCCAGCGGGTGGTATTGCCAAGGATTTCTGCCGCATCGTCCTCAATCGATGTGAACTGGTGTATCCTTGGCCCCGTTGGCGAGGACAGTTTTCCCGCTACGAACTGTTCAGCAATCTCCGCCGTCAAGACGAATGTGGCTTCATCTTGTTGTGCTTGTTCGGCTGCATACATCGCCTCAAGTTGTGCTTCCATCGCGTCGCGGAGGATCTCCGCCGCAGGCGTAGAGAGACGGTTGAGAGAAATTATCATTCGGCCCTTAAACTTACTGAGGCCCTTGGCGGCATCCTCGGAGAGGTTATCTAGGTCTTCCAAGCAAAGGCATTCTCCGCTGTATTTGGCCAGGCTTGTTGCCGCTGCTACGGTCAGACTACGAAGACCATTCAACGACATCCCACGGCCTTTGTATTTACTGAAGCTCTCCGCCGCAGCATCTGACAGTTCGGTAAGGCTATCCATGTAAAGACCGCCTCCCTTATGTTTGCCAAGGCTCTTTGCTGATGCGTCGGAGAGTTCCGTGATGCTGTTGAGGTTTAATTCATTCCCGGATTTATCTTTTCCCAAAATCTCGGCTGCGGCATCATCGATCCAAACATATTGCACTAGGCCAGAGTCCGTTTCATACTCGGCAATACACTGCTTGGCAATTTCCACGGTCAACATACTCATCTCTTACCCCTTTAATCACAATACAACCGTCCCGCATACCTTCCCCATCCTACCCTCTCACTGGCCAGCGGTTCAAATGAAAAATGCCGTTTGTCGATCAGACCCCATGCCCAGCCTCGCAGAGGATGGTTTCCTAGCAACCGGATATTAAATACTGCTCGTCATCTTATTTACCACCCAGTTGCAGTATGCAACATGTTAGAATACTTGTGATACGGGCCTCCGCCGGTAGGTCCGCTCTGGGAGCAATGGAAAGCGGCCGCTCTAAAGTGACTGGCAGGCCGGAAACTCTCTGAATGATCGGCTTGAATGTCCGCTGGCGATCTTATCAGTGAGCAACATTGCCCCGCAACTTCCGACGCCTATCGAGGACCTTCGTTACGCCACCATCGTAATTCGTTACTGCCGTGTTCGGCACAGGCAGCGATATCAAGTCGGCCGTCACCGTTAAGATCAGCAATTAGGACTTGATTGGCGCTCCGCCAATTTGTCTTCAGCACATGTTGCACCCAAGGCAACTTTGAAGTACTCCTGTTCTCAAACCAAGCGATCCGTCCCGGATTACGCCAGGAAGTCGCCACGACATCCATATCACCATCCCCGTCCAGATCGCCTGCCACCGCCTCGAAGGCATCGTCAAAATTTATGGCAATCACATGTTTCCGCCAGTTTACGGGTTGAGTTCCAACCTGATTTTCGTACCAGACAATCTGGTTGTCGCGAGTTCGATCCGATGCAGAAGCCGACTTGGAACCTGGCCTGAAGTAGAATCCCAGTGCCATGACGATGTCCATGTCTCCATCGCCGTCCATGTCCGCTGGGTTTCCATGAGCTGGGAATTTGGACTGGTTGTCGACGAGATGTTTCGTCCAGGCAACCTTGTTATTGGAAGTTAGTTTTTTTTCGTACCAAATGACTTGATGATCCTGCCTACTCGTACCCAAAAGATCTTGGTCGCCGTCCCCGTCAAAGTCTGCGGCCCGCATGGTCCGCGTCTCTGATAGATCTAATTCAATCAGATGTTTTTGCCAAGTCGTTGTTCTGGGATTCACGGGGTTTTCAAACCAAGCAAACTGGTTACCAGTTATCCAACTCGAGGCGGCGATATCCAGATCGCCATCCTCGTCGAAATCATCAACAACAACGTCATAGGCTCCGGGCAGTTCGGTGGTGACCAAATGCCGCTTCCAAAGTTTGAATGGTTTTTCCGGATCTGTGTTTTCCAGCCAAATCAGATGGCCCTCTAAGTTCTTAACAACGACCATATCCTGGTCGCCGTCCCCGTCAATATCCCCGATGACATGACGTTCCAAACGGGAAGGATCGTTTTGATGGATTGTGTGTTTGGTAAATTCCCCGGCCCCAGAATTCTGTAGAAGATATATGCGATTGTGAGGCGTATAGTCCGCGCTGCTAAGATCTAAATCTCCGTCGTTGTCGATGTCCAGCGCGGTAATGCCATAGGCGTAAGCGTAGTCTGAGGCAATGAGATGCTCGCTGAATTTAATGCCACTTGGCGGAGGAGCGTGTTTGAAAACATAACTAACCGCCGCATGTAAATCGAGACGCCGGTAGGCAATCTTAGTGGCTGGATCCGTCACGGATTTGCCCGTCAATTGCATGATTCTCATGATTTCTAGAGGGATGTTTCCGTCTGTTTTCCCACAATCATAATGCGTAATCTCGATAGCTTCACGAATGATCATTGCGGCACCGCAGGCGATGGCATTCGATGAAGAAGTCGCCGAGGCAGGTACAAGTAACGCAATTTTTGGGTGACGATCGAGATATATTTCATCCACGCTCGGTCGCGTGGCGCCGATTGCGAAACAATTGGGCTGACTGGCAGGCCAAGAAATTCCGTTTGTATAATTATGGTTTCCAGTTGGTGCACTGACCCAAATTCCAAGATCGCGGAGGCGTTGTAGCTTGTCATCAATCTCCG
>LWDU01000099.1_pt1 | contig 26082 bp, 46 predicted proteins | sample 727161 | NCBI WGS metagenome assembly LWDU01 (sample SAMN04566230, study PRJNA314399) | hydrothermal vent metagenome | isolation source: deep sea hydrothermal plume seawater | place: Mexico: Gulf of California, Guaymas Basin | collected 2004-07-11
AAGATGCCAGAATGGAACTAGAAAATCTTGCCATGCCTGATGATAACTTTGTTGATACAGAAATGCGTTGGATAGATCGACAAGCAGGACAGCGTGGTTTAATTCCAGCAGTAACACCTGATGCTAAAACTGCTGCTTTAGGTTCTATTCATACTGAAAATGCAACACTAAAAGGTCAACAAGCTGCTGGTGCTGGTGGTTCTAATATGCTTAATGCACCATCAACAACAACTGTTACTAATAATAGTGGAACAACTATGGTCTTAGGAAGTAATACTGCACAAGGTGGGATGAAATTAGATAAACTGATAGAGTAATGGGGACCGAAGTCCCCATTACCAGTTTTACTGCTCAGCTAACTTCTTGAAGTAATCCAAAGAATCATCAGATGATTTCTCAACAGTAACTTCTTCTACTGCATTCTCAGCATCAATTGTTTCTTCAAAATTAGAACCAGAACCGACTACAGTATTAAACCGTGCTTCCAGTTCTTGATAAGTTTTGAAATTATCAACACTTACCAAATCTTGAAGTGAATGCTGTTGCTTCCAGATAGCTTCACACTTCTCATCATCACCATCACACAACTTAGACTGACTAGCAAATTCTGACTTATCATAATTCGCATAACCATCCACTTGACGGATTTTGATTTTGAAGTTTGCACCTTCCCAGAAGTCAAAAGGATTCAATGGAGTTTCATCTTTGAATTCTGGATTCATAACACCAGTAATCTTCTCAAAGATTTTCTTACCATAACGAAACAAAAATACTTTCCCTTCATTCTCAGCATTAGCACTATCTTCTAATACAAGAATGTTAGAATAATAACTTAGTTTACGTTTACGATCTCTAGCAATGTTCTTATCAGAATCAATACCAGAATTCCACAATGAAGTATTTGCTTTTGATACAGGATCATCTTTACCAAGAGTGGTCAAAGAGTTTTCAATATACCATCCACCGGGACCTTTAAAACCATGCGACCACATTTGTACCCATGGCACATCTTCATCGTTGGAGGCAGGGAGGAAACGAATAACGGCATAACCATTACCAGACTTATCACGTTCACATTTCCAAATACGGTCATCGCCATAGGTAGGCTTTTCGGCAAGTTTTTCAACCTGTTTAGAGAGGGACTCTAGGTTGGACATTCTATTCTTTTTTAAATCTTTAAAACTAGACATACTTTACTCCTTTTATTACGTTATATTATTTGTATTACTTTGTATCATTATATAGTTTTGATTGGCCTCCTTTCTAAATTGGAAGTTTAGCAGATTTCTTAAACATATTAAGTTCTTGTGCTTCCACTTCAACTTTATCTTTAATAGATTTATTTAACATTTTAGCCACTCCTTCTATTTCACCATCAATCTCATTAGTATATTCCAAAATAGCTTCCATATATGTGATATGTTTTTTTTTCACAATTTCTTCTATTGTCAAGGAAATATCAATGCTCATTATTTCATCACCTTTACATTATCACAAATTCCAAGTTTCTTTGCTTCTTTACCATTCAACCATACATCATGTGGTGGCAATAGATACTCTCTAATTTGTTTCTCATTTAGTCCAGTACACTTTTTATAATGTGCTAACATTCTTTCTGTAGTTAATTCATATTCTCTAACCGTNNNACTCATTATAGAAGTATTTGGTGTTAATGTTCTATAACCCTTTTCACCAGCAATAAACATTGCGAAAGCTGCTGATGCAATCATTCCCAAACCAATAGTTCTTATTGGTATTGGACTACCTCTCATTATATCAATTACTGCAAAGGCTGCATTTAAATCACCGCCACCAGAATTAATAATTAGTTGTAAATATTTTGGTCTTGGTTTTGTTAAATTCTTAGTAATGATAAAAGAAATTAAATCTCTACAAGTTTCATCATTCACTGGACTCATAAATAAATATATATTATCGTCTTCAGGTAACGATGGTGTTGGTTCTGGATTCTTTGCCATGGGTGTCCTTTCTACTTTGTTCATCGGTTTAGGGCATCTATGTAAAATATATGATCACCTATTGTAGAAAATTTTAACATTTTTTTATTCCAATATGGATCAACGTCTATTCTATGATAGTGAGTAGCACCATGTAAAAAATCTTCTATTGGATTATTTAACATAGTTCTGGCAATTAATAATGAATTATCCCACGACATCTTATCTCTCGGTATATCACTTTTTCCATCACAAAACCAACTAAAATGACATTTATGTAATACTATTTTTCCATTCTTTCTATTAGTTTGTTGTACTACATTACAAATACTATTTGGAAATCTTTTACTATTAACTCTATTTATAGTAACTAAGGCAACTGCTATTTGCCCTTTTAATGATTGACTTCTAGCTTCAAAATAAATATTCTTAGCAAGACAATTAACATCTTCTTCTGACTTTTTAACTTTTGACAATAATTTATTTCCTGCCTTTTCAATAAGTGCTTTCTTTTTATCTATTTCTTTTTCTAAATGAACATTATTCATGAACGCACTACACACAACTAAAATCAAACATAATAAAATAATTTTCTTCATATCATCACCAAAAATAAATAAAACTCCAAATAATACCACTCAACAATGTAACATCAGCTATTACACACCAAACTAAATATACTTTAAGAAGTACTTTAGAATGTTTACTTTCTTTTATTTTCTGAAGGAGAGTTCTCATTATCTTCTCTTAAAAAAAACAATGAGGGAAGGGGCTCAATGAACCCCTTGTTTCCCCCCTCTGTTTAAGCTGAATAAAAACTATTCAACGTATTCCTAATAGACTGAACAGTTTTTGCACCACCAACAATATTGGCGTTCTTAAACGATACTTCACCCGTTGCAGGACTAGTATACATTTCTACCCATCGGGGCAGTCCGGTCAATTCAGACTCTCGTCTAGTAATCTTCCGTGCGTTTTTCTGCCCAACTTTAGGCATTCCATGTTTCTTAGTCATAGTCATAATTTACTCCTTTTCAATTAACAAACAATAATGATGAACTATTCATCACTTCAATATAACCATTATACACTAATGGTATTCCATATACAAGGAAATAGTTGGCTCGTTCTGTTGCAAGGTGAGCCTGACCCCAGCGACTTACGCCGCTATTGCATAATCGTATTGATTAGCGTTTGTGTTTTGATTGATTTTTTACAAGGCCAACAATCATCCTTGTGTCGTCTTATAACTTTCCGTATCCTGTCGAATCCTTTCACCCCCGAATTTGGTTTAGGTAAAAATTGGTGGAGGTGTCGGCATACGATAGCCGAGTCCAAAATAGTTCCGTTTATAAGATTATACGACAATTCGTATTATTTATATTACCCTTTCTTTTATAATATCCATACATTTATCAACTTGATTAAATAAATCTTCTTTTGTTCCGTCATTATGGATAGTAAAATCATAATCACTTTCTTTCATTCCATTTTCACTAGCATGCTTACCTTCAGTTATTGGTTTATTGTCACGTTTGATTTGAATAACAATACCGCCTTGATTTTGTATCCAATATGCTTCATTACTAAAACGACAATCTGTAATCACTACTGTTCTTCCCTTAGAATTATCAACAAACATTTGAGCATTCTTAATCCAAATATTAGGGTCTAATGATCTTCCAATATCAGTTCCAATATGTTGATACATTACTCTCGGTGATATTCCCCAAGGTTCAATTGCTTTTTCTTTATTGGCTATCTGTTTGTCTGTGAGTTGAAACATATACTTACATGCTTCTTTCAATGGTTTCGCAAAGTAATAATGTAAGTAATGATATTCTTTAACTAAATATTGTCCAGCTAAATCTTTACCAGCATGTGCTTTTCCTGCGAAACCGATTATCATTTACTAGTTCCTTTCCAGTGGTCTGGGCCACGTTTCACTGTAAACTTCCAGTTATGTGATTCAAGTTTCCCTGTTTCTTTATTGCGAACAGGAGTATAATTTTCCAACTTATTCCGATACAATTTTGCATCATTCTTGTTTTCAAAATACTCATTTCCAACTTTAAAAATTCGTTTCACTTCATTCCTCCACAATTTTAAAATTATATAAAATAGTATTTACTAAAACTCTATTGCACATTTCTTCAATCTTTTCTTTTGTTGTATTATCATCCAAAGTTAAATAAAATGTTTGTCCCATTTTCAATCCAGTAATTTCATTATAACCTAATTGTAAAAGAGCCTGCTTAACAACTTCTTCTTCAGAACCCTTTACACCATCTCTTAATAATGTAGTTACTTGACATTTCAAAATCAATCCTCATTAATTAAATTATGTATCTATTATACGATATACTGACACCAAATACAAGGAAGAACTTGCATTTAGATAAGTTATTGAAAACTAAGGGGTTATAAGTCATTGAAAACAAACGACTTTTTGACACGTTTAAACCCGATTTGACACTATATTATGAAAGGTATACTAGGGTATGCGTTTCTCATAATATCGCCTTAAATCGTGTTTAAATCGTCTTAAACAGTATATTTGACTAGATTTGCTTCAAATTCTGAGAGTCTTTTCCAGATACTCCTCAGTTCAGTTATAGTGGTAAATTGATACAAGAAAACACCAAAACCTTCATGCACTTTACGAAAAGCATTACTGACTTGAACCACAATACCCAATGTTATGAGTTTAGTAAATAAACCTGGCCCAACTAAAAGATAGGGAACTATCACCATAAATTGATCATAAGTATTTATCCAAATATCCACATAACCATAATGATTGTAAAGCCTCTGATAATTAAATTTAATTCCTGTAAATAATTCTAATACTGTTTCTGGTCTTCCATAATTAACTTTATCATCCTCACCCAATACTAAATCTTTTCTGAAAGCTGCTTCTACTTTTTGATTGTTGTATTCCAAACCTGGAAGTTTAGCACCAACAAACCATGTAATGATTAATCCTCCAATGGAAATCACAAACGCATACCAAACTAATGAACCATCAGCAATACCAAAAAATGTTATATCAGTTTTTTCACTCAGTTGCCATAAGACAGGAATGAAAGCTATCAGTGTCATTATTGAACGAACAATTTGTAATCCTAAGTTCTCAACTATCTGTGCAAAATGATGAGTATCTTCCTGTATTCTCTGTGAAGCACCTTCAATATCTTCTTTTACATTTCTCCATCTAGGAAGATAATCAAATGTAATTGCTTCTCTCCATCTCAATCCATATACTCTAGTAAACCAATTAGTGATTGTCGCTATAAGAACATACGGCATTGCTAAGAAACAAAAGTCTTTTAGTTTTTGATAGAATAAATCTATACCTTCTTTTGGTCTATCTACATAACTTGCTGAGTTTTGCATCAAGTCATAAAAACCACCATACCATTCGTTGATAGCTACAGTAATTGATACTTGAGCCCATAATGATGATAAAAGAATAAACAGACCACCCCAAGCCCACAATGCCCATTTTCGTGTTGCAAAAAATGTTTTAATCATTAACTATATTCCTCATCTGTTACTTTAGGGATTCCATCATCATACCACTCTTCCATTCCTAGAGAATGTCCTGTGCAATCTAATCTCACTAGAAGATTATATTGTCTTATAGGAACATCTTCTAAATCAAGAGAAAGTGTCTTACTACAATTCTCACATTTCATTTTCTGTGATTTTATTTCTACTGCAATATGTGATGGGATATTTTTTTGATGAAAATAATCATTAGTAGCCTTTTCATGGTTCACTTGTACATTATTTTTATTATTACAAATAGGACAGTAAAAGATAATGGTATCATATTTGTGACCTTCAAGTGAATATGGACAATTATAATTTTTCATAATAAAACCTCTAATTAAAGATGGAGCCCATAGACAGGATCGAACTGCCGTCTGCGACTTACAAAGACGCTGCTAAACCACTCAGCTATACGGGCATTATTTAATATCAAACAATCCTACATATTTATCATCAACGCGAATACATTTTTCTTTATTCGTCTTTACTTGTTTACATTGCCACTCTTCCATAAACATTGCTTTCATAGAAGGATAACTTGTGGAATAATCATCATATGCCGTATATGAAAGAGAAAGTAATGTTGCTATAATAATATTAAAACCCATTTTATTCTATTTGTGCTTTCTGTAATTTACCAGAAAAATCAACTACCATATTTTTATTATATGTAACAGCATCAAACATCATATTTCCTGCTTCTCTGCTACTAATGGGACTAGTATCTTTAATACCACCAAAGTTTTGTCCAACCTCTGCCCCGATACAACTCGTATTAACATATGCTAGTCCAGTTTCTACATCTCTCATAAATCTGAAACTTTCATTTATATCTTTGGTATATATCGCAGCACTCAATCCATACTTAGTCCCGTTGACAATATCCATCATTTCATCAAAAGTGTTATATTCAATAATAGCAACAACAGGTCCAAAGATTTCTTCTTGTGCTAATTCATTATCAGGTTTAATATCCGTGAAGATAGTAGGAGCATAAAAATAACCTGAATTCATTTCTATTTCATGGCCACCAGCTAGTAAATAATCACCACGTTCAATAGCTCTCATTACATAACCTTCAACTTTGTCTATTGCTTTCTTGTTAATCAAAGGACCTACATCAGTATCATCTTCTAAACCATCACCAATACGCAATGATTCTGTTTTAGCAAGTAACTTTTCTGTAAATTCTTTTTTAACTTTCTTATCAATAATCACTCTACTACAAGCCGTACATCTTTGTCCAGTTGTACCAAAGGCACCAAATATTACTCCTTCAACGGCAAGGTCGAGGTCTGCATTTTCTGTTACTGTAATTGAATTCTTTCCACCAAGTTCAAGTGAATATTTCTTTCCAAGTTTTGAACATTCTTTAGCAATCAATCTACCCGTTGCGGAAGAACCCGTGAATGAAATAACTTTTACTTTTGGATGTTTTACTAGAGGCATACCTGCACTTGGCCCATAACCAGTTACAACATTAAATACACCGTCTGGTAATCCTGCTTCGTGGAATACTTCAGCAAGTTTAATAACAGACCACGGTGTGTCTTCTGCTGGTTTTAAAACGACTGTGTTTCCAGCAACGATAGCTGGAAAGGCTTTCCATGCTGGAATTGCAATTGGAAAATTCCACGGAGTAATCATACCAATAACACCATAAGGCAATTTAGCACTCATACTCCATTTATTTTCTAATTCAGATGGAACTGTTTCACCGGTCAATCGTCTACCAGCACCAGCTGCATAATAAGCAATATCAATTGCTTCTTGAACATCACCACGAGTTTCAGCTAAGACTTTCCCCATCTCAACGGTCATTCCCTTGGCAATACATTCTTTATCTCTCACAAGAATCTCAGCAGCCTTGAAAAGAATATCTGCTCTTTTTGGAGCAGGAACATTCTTCCAAGTTTTGAATGCTCTTGTAGCACACTCAACTGCATAGTTGATTTCAGGTTCACCAGAATCACGAAACTGTCCAATCACTTTTGTAGTATTTGCTGGATTGACATTATCAAACATTTTTTTAAATGAACCAGAATCAACACCTGTCGATATTACTTCACTCCAAGCATCTTTATCACTCCATTCACCATTAATATAATTTTTATAATTCATAACAAATTCTCCTTTTATCCCATAATAATTATTGAAGTCAATAAGATTTCTGCATGAGCTGCAAAGATTTCATCTGTATTATTTTTATCAACATATTCTACTGCACCACCAGCTAATGTAAATGTTCCAATAGCTGTATTATCTGCTACTTGTAATGTAACCAATCTTGCAGTTGCACCAGAATTATATACTCGAACCATTGTTGCATTACCAAGATTCGTTCCTGTTCCAGTAGTAGTTGGTGATGCTGTTTCTGTTCCCTTTACTTTAATCATTACCTCTCCTTATTTTCTAGTGATTGATACTATTTTACTTATTTGTTTCTGTATAATCTCTTTTCTGTTAGGCCATTTAATATAAACATCCTCAGGATTTTTCATCAAGTTATATAGAAGTGGCATAATCATCTTTTCAACTTTTAACATATCTTCTTTATGTTCTTTCTTGAGAATATCAATTTGTGTTTCATCACCTTGACGCAACTCAATTAATTTATCAATTTTATTTTCAAGGCCTGATGGAATAGCACCACCTTGATCTGCTACTCTACTTTTAATTTCAGTTTCATATTCAGTTACTTCTGCTTCATCAACAGTATTAAATCCAAAATCCATCGCATCGTCATAATCATCGAAATTAAATTCGTCTGACATTTTACTTCTCCTATCCTATTTGAATTACTTGTGGTTCCTTTTTCATTATGTTTATTAACTTATCAATATATCCATCTATTTCACTCATAGATTTTTTAAATACTTGAACTTCAAAACTATCACGAACAGCAATTAGTATAACAATTTGTTCTGGTATACATCCTGTCATCTCAAAGAAAGCTGATGAATAAAAGAATGCTTGAATATAATAATCCTCAATCCATTCTTCTTTCTTTGGTTTTCTGGAAGTCTTAAAATCAATTACCGACAAAACACCATTATAATCAGCAATACAATCAGTCGTTCCAGCTACTCTTAAATAATCACTATATACTGGAATCTCTAAACCAACTATATTATCGACATTGCTAAGTAAAAATCTTAAACGATTGAATACACTTATGGCTTCATCGTTACTTGATCTTAATTCATAATTATACAAATATCTTTCACATAAATCATGTACGGCAGTTCCTAATGTTGAAGCCTCTCTCATTATCTTATTAGCTTCTTCATCACCAACTCTTTCCCTCCATTCAACTAAACCCGGTTTTGGTTGACTACCGAGAATAGTTGTAATGGAAGGATAATGATTCCCTTCAGGTGTCAAATATACTCTTTTACCATCTACTGTTTGTCTTTCAGGAACTTGTAAACCATCAATAACATCTACATGAACAAATTGTTTTTTCATTTTTCTCCTAGTGTAACAGTAATATCAATCACTTCATTATCACGAAGCACTGTAAATACAACATCTGTGTTTGGTTCTTTCATAGCTATTATTGTTGCTAACATTTTCCACTTAACTTCATTGTCATTAATCTTTAGTATAATGTCACCAGCCTTTAATATATTTGCAGAAGGTCCTGTTGGAATAACTTCATTTATATAAGCACCATAACCAGCTTTATACTGCTTCATATCTTTTCTTGTAACAGAGCGATACATAATGCCAACTAATGGTCTTTTTATTTTCTCACCTGTTTTTAATCGTTCAATAATACTCTGTGCATAATCACCATCAATTGCAAATCCAAGTCCAACACTACCAACACCTTCTTTACCAGTTACAATCATAGTATTAATGCCAATAAGTTTTCCATCAATGTTAAACAAAGGCCCACCAGAATTACCCGGATTAATAGGTGCATCTGTTTGAATGAATGGAACAAATGATGGCGCACTAGGAACATATCTTGACAGTGCAGAAATATTTCCAAATGTTGTAGTAAAAGATAAATTCATAGGTGACCCCATAGCAATAGCCTTTTCGCCTACTTCAGGTGTTTCACCCCAAACAGCAAAAGGAAATTGAGTATGGAAACCATCTTCTTGTTTAATTTTTAACAAAGCAATATCAGAATCTTTATCATAATTTATTAATTCTGCATCATATTGTTCACCATTTTCAAAAGTGAGATGTGTTATTCCTTTATTATTAATTATATTCATAATTACATGAGCATTCGTTATAACATAACCATCAGCACTAATAACAAAACCAGAACCACCCTTTGTCGGATCTGTATCAACATTTTCTTTACTTCTTGGATTTCTTGGTATAAATCCTTGTGGGTTAATTTTTTCTGGTTGATTTAAACTATCATATCTTTCTGATACTACATCAACAACAGCTGGCATTATTGTTCCAACTACAGATGTAACATGCGTGTGATCAGAATATGCTATTTGTGTTGAACACAATAAAAATAATGTAAGTGTATAAGTAATAATCCTTCTATACATGAACTTACTCCTTGTTTATGGACTGTACAATTCTATATTGTTTCCACCTATCACACAACTTCTATTAATATTTTTATAAATAAAAACAATTGCCCATTGGTTATTGATTGGGTTCATCCACAATTGTGATTCCAATACATCTTTATGTTTTTCGTCATTTACAAAACCCTTTGCAGCTAAATTTAAATTATAATCTTTTTGTACCATATTATCAACAAATTCTTTTGTATTACAGTAAACCATAATATCATCCAGTGGTTTTATTTGTTCTGGTTTTTCTTTAATAAACGCAGAGTCTGGAACCCATGGAAGTTGTGCCTCAACTTGAAGTTGTGCCATAATAACAAATGATAATACAAACATCAAAAATACTTTTCTCATATTAATCTCTTACCTCTATTTTATTTCCGGGATAATTTCTTTTCATATTTTTCAATACATCATTAAATTCTTTTGTTGGTTTTGGTAAACCCTTTGTCATTTCTAATTTATTGGGGTCACCTAAATTTGGAGAACCAATCAATCGTATCATATTACCATTCTTCAAACAAGATGGACAAGGCATCTTTAATGGCTTATCCATATTCTTAATAGTTTGAAACGATTCAAATGTTTCTTGACATTTTGTACACTCAAAATTATATAGTGGCATTAGATACTGACTCCTAGTGGTATTTCAAATTGTGCTAATTTACTTTTCCATTTCCAAAATGTTTTACCATGATCTGATTGATTTAATTCCATCCATTGCCATTGATGTATCATCTCATGGGCTAATGTATAAAGAAATTCATTCTTATTAATAAAATTTTCATTTATTGAAAGTGTAGCATAAATATTTCCACAACCATCTTCTAATGGAATATGTTCTGCGTGACAACCCTGTTTTCTTTTAATCTCAATTTCATAGAATGGATGAATCGTGTTATTAAATATTTCTTCATTTAATATATTAAACCATCTTGTTATTATAGTTCTAGTTGGTATAAATATTTCCTGTGTTTGTTTACGGATTTCCTGTATGATATGATTATCTTTAGGAATATACACAAATTCTCCTTATCGTTTACTTTCTGGCCGTCCACTCTTTTTCCGTTCTATAGAAATATATGGTTGACTGCTGGCTGATATTTTATTAGCTTTAAAATCTCTTTCTACTTTATAGTCACAAGTTATAGTATTGCCAAAAAATTCACCAACATACATAAAACTATCCCATCGTAAAACAAGTGGTGTCATTCCTTCAACTTCAACAGTGATATATTTTTCTTTAAATGCTTCTGTTACTGTAGCATCATAAGATTTACCACTCTTTTTTCCTTTCTGTGTATATTTGACAACAATTTTTAAATTTGATTCATCCATTTTTTTATACCTTTCTATATAAATCTGGAAATACTTCTAAGACTAACTTTTCAGTTAATCCATTTACTTTAAGTTTCTTTTTCATCATTTGTTCAAATATCATAGACTCCGCAGGATGCATAGACTCTAATACTTGAATTAGCAACTCAGTCATTCGTTTTTCAGTAACATCTTTTCCTGCATGATGGCCCTGTGCAAATCGAGTACACTTTGGAATTTCACTATGTAATGATGATGGATTTAATCCCATCGGTGCATCATCAGGCACATAAGACGGAAACGCTTTTGTAAAATGCCAACTAATATTAGGGTCAAATGCTCCTTGTAGTATTGCTTTAAACATAACATTATCTTTATGTTCTTTTAAAAATTCCAGTTTCAATTTTCTGGATTTTAATTTCTCAAATTCTTCAAACAACTCACTTATATACTTAGTCATTTCGTAAAATCTCCCATATTCTCCATAAGATATTTCAATCTATTCTTAATAAAATAATTCATTAACTGGCCTTGCTGATATTTCTTTTCTTCATTATACTGTTCTAATATATCTTTAATAATATTTTGTGGAATCAAATCAAAATCAATTAATATTTTATTTCTTATCCAACCACGTTTCATATCATCATTAAAATCATGAGGATCTTGAACTAACCAATTAGCTACTTTCTTTTTTGAGATTGGTTTCTGTCTAACACCATTTACAATACAATCATCTTCGGATAATATATTAGGGATACCATCACCCTTATCACCACGAATAATATGTTCCTTCAAATATGCAACGGGGTCTATACCATTAACCATTTTCTGTTTCATTGGTGAGAACTGCTTCACCCACTTATATTTATACAATTGACTAAAGTCTTTATCACTTGATATAATCAAGCTTTTTTCTTTAAATGTCTTAGAAAGTACGGCAATTACATCATCACCCTCTGCGTGTGCCACTCGTATTACTTTATATGGAAAGAATGTATCAATTTCAACAATAATTTTACTTATCATATCAAAAAGTGCTTTCCAATCCATTCCCTTTTCTTTTTTCTGTTTTTCTCTTGCTACTTTTCTATGGGCTTTATAGAATGGAAAAACTTCTTTTCTCCAACTGGAATGAAAATCAGTACAAATGACAATTTCACCATACTTATCTTTATACTTATTCCTATAAGAACGAATACTATTCAACACTAAGTGACGAATAAAATCTTCACTAAATCGTTCTTCATCTGGTACTTTATGAGCCACCATAATAGAACCAACAATTATATTTGAAAAATCCATGAGTATCATTTAAACAACCTCAAGTTTAGCCACATTTGTTATAGTATCTAAACGGAACGACCTCCATGCTCCAATATCAACATCCCATACTGGTAATACTTCATCATTATTCTTTTTATTATTCACACTTGTTTCGGGAATAAAAGTTTCATGTAATGTACAATGCATTACTCTTTGTTCACCACAAACTTTATTAAATGTAATTTGCATTACATTCTTTTGTAAATTCTTAACCAATGTTTCACGTTTCATAATATAACCTTTCTAATTTGAATATGGCAACAAACCATCTTCAGTGTATTGTAAAAATTCTTTTTCTGTTTCATATTGATAAATTTTTACATGAGAATATTTCTTTAATAATTTGATACCATCATCATCTTTATAATTTTCTTCATAATAAAATTCTTTAATACCAGATTGTAATATCAACTTAGCACAATGTATACATGGTGCGTAAGTACAAAACATAAATGAATCTTGACCGGATTCAGTTGACTTAGCCAGTTTTAAAATAGCATTAGCTTCGGCATGAAGTACCTCTGGTTTTGTTTTTCCATCTTTTTCACAAACATTAGAAGCACCACTTGGCATACCATTATATCCAATAGAAATAATTCTATCATCTTTAACAATGATACAACCAACTTTTAATCTTTCGGCCGATGATAGTTTACCATATATCTTGGCCACTTCTAAATGTGCTTCTATATATTTGTCTTTCATTAAAAAACTCCTAGTAAAATTGTATCTTTACCAATTCGTCCTGTTAATTGCTTTTCATTAGTTTTCATTCCTTTCATTGTCTTTTTCAATGAACTTTTATTCAGTTTATTCAATGCATCTTTTGGTTTTCTTGCTGATTTCTCTACAGATTCATTTTTATCAAAATGTTGGATAGTACACCCTTTAACACTAAATCCTCTAACAGAATTTTCAGCACAATAAACACCAAGACGATTATACTTAGTATTATAAACCCACAATTCAGTAGCACCAATAATCTTTTCTGGATTAATACTAACCAATTTCAATTTTGGAAATTCAACTTGATACTTTAATTTATTAACCAACCTTGTTGCAGAAAGAGTTTTCTTCTTTCTAGGCTTTCTTTGAGCCGTAGCATTTTTAATCAGTCGATCAATATCATCACAAATAACACCATAAAAATCCATCATCTTTTTATGGTATTTTGGTTTCAAATGACTCCATGCTTCTACATAGTATTCATCATCTTTATTATAAACATCAACAAGTTCATTATAACAATCAATATAAAATTGTTTCATTTTTCGAGCATGAACACTTTTACATCCAATACTATTTAAATGAGTATAACAATCATATTTGTTTTTATAACCACTATCAATATAATCATCAACTACACCTTCAACAGCAGAAATATAATTTTCTACCTGTTCACGAATTCTATCTTGAATATTTATTTTTGGTTTTTCTTTCTTTTCTTCTTTTGGTTTTTCTGGCTTCGTCAAAGTAGAAGTAAATGTAGGATCTATTTTCACACCATTAACTACCGGAACAGCTCTTGATACACCATCTTGACATAACATAACATCATATACTTCTTTTTCACTCATAACATTCTCCATATTCCAATTATAGCAATAATAATAACTACTAGATTTAATACAATTAAATTCACACTATTTCTTAAATAAGCATTTATAATATGTAAAGAAGAACCCACCAACTGAATTAAAAATATATCCAATATTGATGCATCTTCACCATAATAAGCCATTAAAACATAAATACTAATAAAACACAATGAACCAAGTGTTTCACAAAATAAACGAAAACGATTATGCTTCCAATCGTCCATTAACCAATTTTTCATACTAATCTCAATTATTACTATATGTCATGATATAGTTTGGTGATTGTACTACCACTTCAGGATACTCAGCTTGCTGAGTCATTTCTTTATTATAGTATTCTTCATCACGTTTCGGATCACCAGATTCATTGATAGAATCTAACCAACATTCAAAATCATGTGCATCTTTTTCATAATCTTCCCATTCATCTTTCCAAATACTCATTATTTTGTTCCCTTCAATTATTCATTTAATATACTAATAGTATACACAATTCAACCAATATAGTCAAGGAAAAAGTGTGTCTGTAAACTATTGATTCTAAAGGGTTTATTTATATGGTCTGTAAGTCGTTGTAAACAAAGGTCTTAAAACTCCTTTGTTTATATAGACTTAGATATATTCATCTTTTTACTAAGAAAATCCATCAAATCTAACACTCGGCAACTGTATCCAAACTCATTATCATACCAAGCAAGCAATTTGAGGAATCTTTTATTAATAACTTTAGTGGATAAACAATCAACTATTGAGGAAAAAGGACTTCCAATATAATCAACTGAAACCAATGGTTCAAAAGAAACATCAATAATACCATTCATTTTACCCTTAGCTTCTTTAATAAACACATCGTGAATCATATCAACATCAACATCTTTTTCTAATTCAATTGATATGTCTAAAAGGGAAACATCAGGGACAGGAACACGAATTGCTAAACCATCTAGTTTTCCTTCTAATTCTGGAAGAACAACTCCGATATTCTTTGCCGCACCGGTTGTTGTTGGAATGATAGACATTGTTGCTGCTCTAGCTCTTCGTAGATCAGGATGTGAAGCATCTAATAATGTTTGTCCTCTAGTAAATGAATGAACAGTTGTTATTGAACCATATTTAATACCAAAGTTTTTTTGAAGTATTTTAAGAATTGGTGAAAGGCAGGTTGTTGTGCAGGAAGAAGTTGAAATAATATTTGTTTCTTGTAATTTATAACTGGATTCATTCACACCATATATCAAAGTAGCATCAACATCTTTTGCTGGTGATGTTACTAAAACATTAGAGGCCCCAGCATGAATATGTTGTTCAAGTGAATGTTTATCCATAAACTTCCCTGTTGAATCAATGACAATATCAACTTCTAATTCTTTCCACGGAAGTTTACTTGGTGTATTTCTATCAAAGTTTGGAATAGTTTTATTATTGATAATTAAATTATCAAGTTCAAAAGATACATCACCATTAAAATGGCCATGGATAGAATCATATTTAAAGAGATGAGCACGGACTTCAACAGTTGTTCTAGCATTAATAGCTACAATATTGTAATCATCATTATCAATAAGTTTACGAATTAAACTTCTTCCAATACGTCCAAATCCATTAAACGCTATATTAATTTTTTTATTCTTTGGCATGTTATCCTCACTTTAATGGATTAATCCAATGTTTATAACAATTATCTTTATATTTTTGAAAAAAGAAAGACATTTCACACATATAATAATTTCTATATCTTACACCATATAATACTGGTTTTAACTTTCTTGTATCATATAAAACATAAGTGCCTTTTCTAGTAATCTTTATGAATAGTAACCAAAGGTCTTTATCTTCGGCATCAGCTTCTACTTGGTCTATCCATGTATCAAGTTGTGCTATTCTTGTTTTTTTTAATATTTGATGGAATGGAAATTCAGCATAATTTTTACATTCCACAACAAAATTACAAAAAGAAACCGGAGGAATAATGTCACCCTTTGAAAGTTTGATTTGTTCTGTGGTCAATACATCTTTTCTGTGAGCATTCATTCCACCAGTATAAGCACCAGAGTTTGGTACTCTCATAAAGTTATCATTATATAATTCTGATAAAGTTTGGCAAACATCACGTTCCCAACTTGAACCTTTTGCTTTACTTTTTGATGTCATTAATAAAATTCATCCTCATCAGCTTCATCTTCATCTCTAACATAAACAGTTGAGCCACAAAATATACAAAACTTTGGTTCTGGCATATCTTCATCTACCTCCATACAAAAATTATGCCCACAGCCATCACAATAAAATCTTTTTTCAAACTCCTCGTCCATATATAACTCCTATGCTATATCTACAATTTCACATTTATCACCCGTACAAGAATATTCTTGTGAACCTCTAGTGTGATCTTCTAATTCAAACTTAGATAAACTAACCCAATCTATGTTCTTCGGCATAATTTTTACAAATTCTTTATATTGTTCTTCAGTACAGTCTTGATATGGAGCTTGTCTATATGAATGATCAGAATATGGTAAAAAAGAAATACCAGAAATCATATCAAAATGTTTATAAACCCATGCACCTACTTCTATCCATTCTTCATCTTTAACTGTAATAGTAACTGAAGGTTTATGTTCACACCAATGTTCTTGATACAATTTCCAAAATTCTAGTTGTTCCAAAGCTGTTTTATCTTTTCGACAAATAGCATCTTTAGCACTTTTAAACGGAAAAGAAAACACCCAAGTATGTTCTGGTTTTGTAACATCATCTTCATATGGAATATTACTTTCAACCATGAATTGACAAATAGGATCCTTCTTATCACCACGAACTGTTCTAATATAATATGGTGCGTGTCTTGTATGAATACCAGATGATGAATCAACTAACTGTGAAACCGTTCCTGAAGGTTTTGTACAAGTAATTGATGCTGATGGATTAATACCAATTTGTTTAGCAACTACTTTATTAACAGCAATAGCTTCTTGTTTTAAACTTTGTAACAATTCTGGTAATTTACTTTTAGTACCATTTGTATATACATTATCCATAATACCAGTTAATGATACACCAAGTAATGTTTCTTCCTCACAATTATTTTTCCATTCTTTTGAAAGATAACGAAAATCTGTCAAAGTTGCTTGCCATGTTCCGAGTATAGTTGCTAAACGAACTTTTTCTTTTAATGTTTCTGGTGTATCGTTAGGACGAACAACAACCTCAGTTAAATTACAAAATTCTTTATCTCGTAAAATAATTTCAGAACAAGGATTAGTCCCAAAACTGTATGTAGAATCTCTACGATCACCAAGTTTTTCTACTTGCTTTTTAGCTGCGTTACGGTTAAATATACCTCTTTCACCAGATTTAGATTCAATCAATGCCATCCATTCTTTAAGAAATATATTAACATCTGGTTTTTCTGTGTATACTACAGAATTATTTGATAATGCTCTTTGTGTATTATCTAACCACCATTGTCCTGTCTTTGCCTTTCTCATTCGTTCATCTGTAAGATTAGATAACGAAATCAAAGCAGACCTACGAACACCACCAACTACGACAATCTCAGCAATCTTACACATCAAATCATGGCACTCAATTGAATTGAGTTTTCTTCCAGTTGCGTGTTTAAATGTTTCAATAGTAAAACGAAAAAGATTATCCAGTGGTTGAGGACCTGATGCTCTACCACCAAAAGTTTTTAATCGTTCACCAGCTTTACGAATCTTTGAAGTATCCCATTTTGGAATCTGACCAGAATACAACATTGATATTAATTCTTTGTATGATTTAGCCCAACCAATTTTAGAATCAGCAATAATGATAGTAGTATCAGTATCAAATAATTCATCAGGAACTTCGGGAAGTTTTTCAACCTCTCTGCGTTCTACAGAAAATCCTACACCTGTGCCACACATAAGAATGAATAAACATTCATCAAATGCTCTTTGACGATTTACAGCAAGATAAGCACAATTATATCCAGCAACATTATCTCTTATTAAAGCATCACCCGCAGTCATCAAAGACCTCATTGATGGCATTATTTTCATATTTACAACAGCTTCTTCTAATAATTTTCTGTCTTTTTTAATGTTTTGTTTTCCAGATAGATGTTTCTCAAAGAAATCAAAATATCTTTTTACAGTTTCTTCCCAAGTTTCTCTTCTATTTTCTGTTTCCAACCACCTGGCATATCTACTCAGATGTATAAATTTTTGGTAATCAGTCATATCACTCATTTATTTATCTTCTCCTTTAATTCCACCCATTCCCGTTTAGACATTCCAAAATTTACATCTTCTGAATTTTTAAGATTTTCAATACATGCTTTTGCATCAGGAAATGATTTTAAGACATAATTTAAAACATCCATTTCCATTCGACTATACGATGTACTATATAGACTGTAATCTTCAAATGCTTCTGTAGCTATTGGAACTTCTGGTTTAACCATTTCATACATCACTTTTGCATAATCTTGTATTTCTCGTTGAGCATGATCATCCATTCTTAAACGACAAAAATGAAAAAAGTTATGTAAATCAATTTTCCAATAACATTCTGTATAGTTTGAAACAGGAAGAACAGTTCTAGCTAGTTCCCTTGTCAATCCACCATGAGCAACTGTTTCATTACCAATCAAATAATCATAAGCAACTAAACATTTATCTTTATACTCACGAATTGTTTGTTGATATTTTCGTTTCCAAGAATCAGATAAATTATCACCACGACCTTGATTATTTATTTGTGATTGTGGTTGAATATATTCAGTTTCAGGAACATAACAATCATTTGACATTATTGAATAACGTCCAGAATATTCATTAAGGGATGCTGTTCGATGCCTCACTAACTGCCTCATTACAAATATAGGAAGCTTGAGATGGAATTTAACTTCTACCATCTCAAGTGGTGAGGTGTGTTTGTGTCTTACTAGATAACGAATGAGATTTCTATTATCCGATACAGATCGTGTCCCTTCCCCATAACTTACACGAGCTGCATCGGCAATAGAATTATCACCACCCATTATATCAATTAATCTGACGAATCCATGTTCGTGTATCTTTTGCTCTTTCACCATTACTTTCCTCCAAAAATTCATTACCAAAAAGTGCTACTTTAATATCTTTATACGTTTGTGTTTTTTCTGTGTGACCTTCTTTATCATGGTAGTTAATCATTTCTTCAAAAAACTCTTTCATTTCTAAATAATCAGTCATTTTAAGCTTTACTCCTAAATCAACCATGTATTTCTCCTAACATTTAGTCCACCGTGAAAGTTGAAAATTGGCCTGCAAGCCTGTATATGTATTATTATCTATAACATCAACAATTTGACTTGTACTCATATCATTCAAAATCATATCATTTATATCTTTTTCTTTTATATTATCAGGCCAGATGCAAACACTATAACCATTAATAATTAGTTTATTCAAAGCCTCTCTAATTTGTTTATTACGTTTTTCATTATCTAACACTATTACACTACTCAATCCAACACCTTTGAAGTTTAAACCAGCTATTGCTAAACAATTAGGTAGGAACAAACTATCCAAAGGTCCTTCTACACAATACTGTTTTTTATTAATATCAAGTCTTTCTTGACCAAATATTAAATTTTCTACTCCTTCAAGTTTGATTGTTATGTACTTGCATTGGTCTTTAGGATCAAATGACCTACCCTGATAACCAATAACATTATTATCACTATCAAAAAATGGAATCACCAATCTAGGTGTATCCTGTTTTAATGACCGAAACTTATTTGGGATAATTTTATTAGTCCACTCTTTAAACTTTGTGCAAAAATAAAGTTTTCTAAAATACTTTTCTGGTATTTGTCTTTTTCTTAAATAAAGTTTTGCAGGATGTTCGTTGAATAAGGACTCAATAGTTGATAGTCCTTGTAAAATACGATTGAATTTTGGTGTGAAATTGAATTTAGGAATGATTGTTTTTGTTTCACTTCGTTTCTCCTTGTATCGTTCAGTAATATATTCTTTATGTAAAACAGGATTAACTTTTTCTAAAAACTTACTAAAGCTGGTACCGTAATCACAATTATGACAACGATAAAAGTATTTATTCTTCTTTTCATATATGAAACCACGTCGCTTGTTCTGGTGCTTCTCTGAATCACCACATATTGGACATCTGAAATTCCAAAGATTATGGTGATTTTGCTTAAACTTTTCTAACGATGGTGACAGCAATTGTATATATTTTACTTCGATATAGGCACTACTCACTTTATTCCTCTCTGTAATAACTCCCAAAAGTTGTACTCAAAACATCTTTGAAAGATACACTTTCTTGCTTAACATAACCGTCTGATGGTAGCTTATCATTTAGATATAACTCAACCATTGCTATCATACCAATAGCAGTTGTATACTCTATGGCAGTCATATAACGACCATTAATTACTTCAGGTTTAAAAACTTTGCAATATTGTTTTTCATATCTGTCATTACTTATATAACCATCAGCCGTGGCATATAAAATAACTACATCTTTTCTTGTTGTTGGGATATATTCTTTAAAGATTCTTGTAAGTTCATGTTGTGGAAGATTTAAATCATTAAAAAGAAAATCAACATAATCATGGTGTCCTATTCTTCTTAATGTTTTGTAATCAACATTTAAAAATGAATTACTCTTAGAAAGTGTTTTAGCAAATGTTCCAATACCACCTGAAGTATGAAAGGCTTCATACTCTCGACCGTCAATTGTTATTTTTTCATAACCAGATAATGCCGGCACAACAGCAAAATTACCTTGTTGTACTATTTGACAATCACCAAGATATTCATTAACCAAACCATCACCACTCCACGAACTATGATATCTTAATTTATTCGTAGCATTCTGTGACAATGCTCCAACTCTAATTTTTATATTAGAACAAACATCAAATTTAGTAATTAAATTATTTGCCGCAACAGTTGACATTCCCGGTGCCAAACCACAATGAGGCATAGTGAATGATATACCTGTCCGTGTTGGTGAAATATAACTACGTTCTTCTATCCATTTATCTAAAGAATCATCTTCTGATAAATCAAAGTATGGAACTTCGTATTCTAAGCAAGTTTTGAATAAAGCTATATTTTCTGTGTATGGGAGAGCATTAATGATAAGGGATTTACCATTAACAAATTTATTGAATTGAGTTATTTCACCATCATAATCTGGTAGAGTGACATCAAGTTTAACAAAATTATCATTAAAATATTTTTTATTGGCTTGGTCAGCAATAGAAACTTTATAGGAATTGCTGCTTACTAATAGTTCGTAAATAGCAGTTCCGATTCGTCCTGCACCAACTATTCCTATATGTATATTTTTATTATTCATGTATACATTATACTAAATTTTTCAACATAATACAAGGAACTATTTTAATTTAAGATTTGCCTGTAAAATATATCCCACAACAGTAATAATGGTAATAATACCACCATAAATGACTGCTTTCCATTTCTCCAGTGCAGACATTCTTACATCAAGTTTAGCAAACTTATCTAATATTTCTTTATGTATTCTTTGCTGAAATTCTGTTTCTGTAGCTATATGGGCATCTATTCTTTCATTAATCTTTTGGAGTCTTTCGCCTTGTTCTTTATGTTTTGAAGAAATATGTGTTTTTAAAAATTCAGTTTCATTGTCTTGTTCAGTTGTTCTATAATCTAAATGCTCTATGTCTTTTTTTAATTCAAGAATCTGTTTTTCTGATTCCCTTGATTGATTATCCTCCGACATTCTTATTCACCTTCTTGACAATCTTCTAGTTGTTTTAAAAGAGCATTTTCTGTTTCAAAACGATCTTTCAACCATTTTGGTGTTACTTCATAGTTACCATCAGGCATTTTACTTATTTGGCTCTCCCCTACCACTCTTACCTGCCCTTGCGCGGTCAGACATCCACTCAAACATAGTGTCAATATTATCAACATCACCATCTGCGAGAGCATTGTCCATTTTCTTTTTTCGTTCTTGAAATTCTTTGAAACTTGGTTTTGTTTGGTTTCTTTGTATACGGTCATAAATATTTAACCCCGCTGATAGAATGTTACCGATTAATGAAAACATTTATTTCTCCTTTACTTCGTAGAATACTTTCTTAAATAAAGCATATGGCCTGATTTTTCATGTTGAACAATAATAGATTTATTGGGATTCTTTTTAGCGTATGCATGAATACGTTTACCAGTTTCACTATCTATATCAATATGTTTGGCCCATCTTGCAAATTTACTTTTACCAAATTTACATTTTGCAAAATCATCACTACTTACTTTAAATACTGGCATACTTGCGAATGTTGAATCAGGAGTATTAACAGGAATTTCAGGAGTTTCAACATCTTCCAACATTATTTTAACAGCATCAATATCCATCTTCATTATTTTTGAAATTTCTTCTGCTGATTTTCCCTTATCCATTAAATCGTGAAACAAATCCATATTTTTTCCATCATAAATATTCTTTTTCTTTTTCTTTTTTTTCTTCCAATGAGCTACATCAGAACCAGTTCCAGCTACAGCAGAACCCGTTGCGTTTGCAGGTGTATCTTCATTTTTCTTTTTCATAGTCTTCTCCCATTAGTTTCTTTAACTCATCATCATTCTTTGCTTCTTCTCTAAGAAATACCAGAGCAGCGACAGCATAAGAACCTATCTTAGACTTACCACCCGGGATTTTTTCCATAAGACGTTTTAAGTTAAAGATAAATCTTATTAAAATAGTATAAGAGTTTTTTTCCTTACTATTTTTTAATTCTTTAGCTTTTCTTAATACTTTACCTTTTTCATCAATAATACCAAACTCATAAGCATCTTGTTCTTTCCAAGGCTTTGTGAGTGTCGTAATAATTCTATATGTGATATAGGTATCGACAAGACCTGACATTTATTCCATACCTCTTAGTTTTTCTATAATAGTTTCATCCAGACTTATTTCAGTATATTGCTCCAGTGGTATTCTATTTAAATATACTAAAAAAGTCTTTAATGTTGGATGGTATTCTTCTTCTACTTTGTAAAATAATATTCTAGTAGCCGCATTACTTTCAAAGACATTATAAAAAGTAACAAGATGATTAATAATTAATCTTTCTTTTAATACTTTGTCATCACTATATCTTTTGAATAGTCTGCGGATATAATGAAGTCTTTTAATATCTTCAAAAAACTCTTGAATATCTTTACAATATGGATTATCATAATGAAGTAAAGCAAACATCATATAGTTACCATTCGTCAATTCACGAAAATTCATAAAACCTCTATTCAGGGTGTAATTTCAAATATCTGTTCTCATACCATTCTTTATGTGTTTTATACTTAAACATAAATCCACTTGTTTTTTCTAATCCTCGCCAATCTTCATCATCTACATATTTCCAATATGTCCATCTTTTAATAACATAATAAACATAATGGTCACCGGGCAATAGCCAATGATCACCATTATCTGTTATTTTATAAACACAATTATCTTTACAAGCATATGCTTCTATCAATGAATATGTAATAATAACATCAACTAAATTGTCACGATTTGTATCTATATAAAAGGATACGGTTCTAGGAACTTCTTCAGGTATCCAGTTAATTATTTCATTTATTTCTGGAATCTTTGGTTCTTCAGCTTGTACACCACTAACCCATAAAAAACATAATATAATAAATACTAATTTCATTGACTTTCCTCTTTTATTATTAATATACTATAACAAAAATCTAGTAAAATAATAATAAGTTATATTACGCAACTACTGTAATATTCGTAGATGCAGCCAATGCACTATGTGTAATTGTAGCATTTGCAACACCATCTTTAATCGTTCCACCATTTAATGCAATAGCATTAGCACCAACAGAAAGAACATCATCAGCATCCGTAGCAGCATTAGCAGCAGCAATTACCAAAGTAAAAGTCAAACGATTTGATCCAGTACCACTAGCATAACTCAATGTATGATTGGCATTAGTATCATTTGTTACTGTTAGTGTCGGTGTTCCGGTAACTGCAACTTGTTCATTATAGTTTGCTGTTACTGAAAGCGTTCCTCCATCTGATTTATCAAATGCTGTAATATTCCAATTTACTGATGAAATATCTGCAATATTAAGTTTTGTTGCTCCAGAAAGATCACCAATAGCAACTAATACTTCTGCGTCTGCACTAGCATTATCATTACCACCAGCTGCTTGTACCCAACCTTTAGTAGTTGCATATACAACTCGTTTTTCTGTATCAGTTAAATATTTTGGTTTTGCCTCATCGGCATCTGTTGCTCCCCATAATCCCATTTTAATTCTCCTCTGTTAAAAATGTTTTTTCTTCAGTATCTTGTTTTTTTTCTTTCTTCATTTTTGGAACAGAAGGTTTCTCCGAACCATTACCATAAATTACTTTAACTTTACCATGTTCGTCAAGTTCAAATTCAAATTCTTGGTGATTTTTAATACCACCTTGAACGCACTTAATATTAAAATTATATACATTACCTTCACTCAAAACTTGTCCAACATTTTGATGATAGGCAGCAATTTTACCTTTCATAATTCTCCTTTCAAAAATAACATAAGGGGGAACTAAATCCCCCACATGCCATATAATTTATTTATTCTTATTTTGATTGATATTTAAAGACAACCAATTAAGAACAGGCCAGATTTTTCCTAGAAGAGGAATCTTAACAGCGGCACTATCTTTTAATGTCATCGTAACTGCATTAGCTGCGACAACAACCGTTGTAAATAATCCCCACCAAGATTGAGTGGCCATCCAATCAAATAACATTATTTCCATAGTTATTCACTCCTTTTTATTAATGATAAAACCAACCAGCTACTCCCCAACCTAGTACAAAGAATATTACTTTGCAGAAATGTGGATGCATTAGCTTTCTCCTATTTATGGTTAATAATATTTATACTATTTATTAAAAATAGCATAAATGACACCAACAGAGGCAAGTCCTACAAGACCTTGTGCGCCAAGTGCTCCAACAATAGTTGTGATATTACCAATAACATCACCACCAATAAATGGAACAGCCTTACCGAAAATTACTTGCATAACAATTGCTAGTGCAAGCAAAGATACTCCGGCTTCTGTCAGTTTTTTTACCCAACCAAGAATTTGATCAAACATTTCACACTCTCCTTTAGATATTATAGGGATTTTTTGTATTTATTTTGTTGTCGATATTTTAAAACTATCCCAGTAAAAAATAGATACCGACTATTTCATTCGTTTTTGTAATTCTTTAAATACTTTCTTTGCCAACTTAGAATTCTTTGTCATCAAACCAACAGAAAACTTTTTAAATTTATCTTTTTTTACATACTCTCTCATCTTAGAACCAGAGATACCCTTAACACCTTCTGCATCAGGATCACGGTCACCAGCTGATACTACTGAAAAATCTTTTATGTTGTCAAGGTCACTTTCAACAAACTTAGACATATTCTTTTTGAATTCTGCAACTCTATCACTACCGACTACGAATACAACTTTAGAAAACTTTTTATCATCTAAATAACCTAATACATCAAATGGTGTTTTTATAGATGTATCAGTATTTATAATGTTACCAAAAACATCTCTAAGAACTGCTATTTTAGTTTTATAAGTCAATGGATTCTTCTTATTATCCTCTGTCTTGGAAGGATAAATCATAGGAACACCCTTTTCTTTCTTAGCGACCATCATAACTTTTTTGATTAGTTTGCCGTGACCTGTCGTTGGAGGATTCATCCGACC